>Ga0207674_10001471_pt1 | contig 30430 bp, 26 predicted proteins | sample KBSCornC72_FD_184303 | JGI IMG/M metagenome (GOLD analysis project Ga0207674, IMG submission 184303) | Corn rhizosphere microbial communities from Kellogg Biological Station, Michigan, USA - KBS Corn C7-2 (SPAdes) (version 2) | ecosystem: Host-associated > Plants > Roots > Rhizosphere > Soil ...
GAGGGCTGGATTCGAACCAGCGTACGCTTGCGCGGGCAGATTTACAGTCTGCTGCCTTTAACCACTCGGCCACCTCTCCAGGTGCAGGCAGGCGCGCCACATGGCGGCGCGCTACTGCCGTGTCAACGCGCTCCGCTGACGTGAGTGCCTGTGTCGCGCCGGGCTACGCCAGGGCGCTCCATGCGCGACCATCAACCGGATGATCTTTGCGTGGAGCGGGTGAAGGGAATCGAACCCTCGTCGTAAGCTTGGAAGGCTTCTGCTCTACCATTGAGCTACACCCGCCCGGTGCATGGAAGCAGCTCGTGCCAATGCCATTGCGGGACAAGTCCAGTCAACCACTAGAGATTCATGGCGCACACGGAACGAGTCTTCTGATAAGATGGTTGAATGCGACTCTGCGCCATAGGAGTGAAATAATGGCTGCTCGGCCCATCTGGAGAGGACAGATTCGGCTCGCTTTGGTCTCGATTCCGGTCGAGCTTTTTCCAGCGACCCGAAGCGGTGCCCAGATTCAATTTCATCAGGTCCACGAGCCCAGCGGCAAGCGGATCAAGTACGAAAAGGTCGTGCCCGGAATCGGGCCCGTCGATCGCGACGAGATCGTCAAGGGCTATGAAGTGTCGAAAGGCCATTACGTCCTGCTCGACCCCGAAGAGATCGAGAGCGTCAAGCTCGAGAGCCGCAAGACGCTCGACCTCGTCCAGTTCGTCGACGATGACGAAATCGACGCGATGTATTTCGACAAGCCCTATTATATCGTGCCGGCGGACGACCTTGCCGAAGAGGCCTATGTCGTCCTTCGCGACGCTTTGAAGTCCGCGAAGAAGGTCGGCGTCGGACAGCTTGCGATGCGGGGGCAGGAATATGTCGTCGCGCTGAAGCCTTGCGGGCGCGGGATGCTGCTCGAGACTCTGCGCTATGCCGACGAGGTGCACAAAAGCTCCGGATTCTTCCGCGACATCGGCGATACCAAGCCCGATCCCGACCTGCTCGACATGGCTTCGATGCTGATCGAGCGGAAAGCGGGCGAGTTCGATCCCAAGGAATTCCACAACCGTTACGTCGATGCGCTTCATCGCCTGATCGAAGAGAAGCAAAAGAAGAAGGGCGAGAAGATCATCGAGGATCCGGACGCCGATGCTCCTCCGCCGAAGGGCTCCAACGTCATCGACCTGATGGCGGCGCTCAAGAAGAGCCTGGGCGACGAGAAGAAGGGGGGCGCCAAGGCAAAGAAGGCATCGGCCAAGAAGGCCAGTGCGAAGGAACCAGAGAGGGCAGCCGCACGTAAAAGGGCGTAACCATGCCCAAGCGCCCGGCGCTCGACATCGAGACCTATAACCGCAAGCGCGACTTCTCGAAGACGAAGGAGCCGCGTGGACGCAAGCTCAAAGGCAAGGGCGACAGCTTTGTCGTCCAGAAGCACGAGGCGTCGCGCCTTCACTGGGATTTCCGGCTGGAGCTCGACGGAGTCCTGAAGAGCTGGGCCGTGCCCAAGGGGCCGAGTCTCGATCCGGGCGAGAATCGTCTGGCGATGCGCACCGAGGATCACCCGCTCGATTACGGGTCGTTCGAAGGCACGATCCCCAAGGGTGAATATGGCGGCGGTACCGTGATGCTCTGGGACCAGGGCCGCTGGATTCCGGATCCGCGCAAGGACCCGAGCAAAACCATCGAGGAAGGCCACCTCCATTTCACGCTCGAGGGCGACCGGATGAAAGGCGAGTGGGTGATGTTCCGGCTTAAGCCCAAGCCGGGAGAGAAGGCCGAGCCGTGGATGCTGAAGAAAGTCACCGACGACTACGCCGAGCCGGACGATGGCGATGCTCTGGTCGACAATTGCACGACCAGCGTGACGACCGGCCGGACAATGGCCGAGATCGCGAGCGGGACCGATGTTTGGCGTTCGAATCGCGGCGGACAGAAAGGCGGACGAGCGAAGAAGAAGTCATCGGCTGCACCACCGCCGTTCGAGGAGCCGCAGCTGGCGACCCTCGTCGACGAGGTCCCGACCGGAAGCAATTGGATCCACGAATATAAATATGACGGCTATCGCCTGCTCCTCTCAGTCGGCGAAGGAGCGGCGACCGCTTGGACCCGCAACGGCAAGGATTGGAGCGACAAGTTTCGCGCCTTGGTGAAAGCCGCGTCGAAGCTTCCGGCCGGTTGCTTGATCGATGGAGAAGCGGTCGCGCTCGACGACGAGGGCCGACCGAGCTTCCAGCTGCTTCAATCGACTCTGAAAGACCAGCGAGGTGCGAATCTGGTCTTCTTTGGGTTCGACTTGCTGATCGATCGTGGTGAGGACATTCGCAAGCTCTCGAATATCGACCGCAAGGAGCGGTTGGCCTCGCTGCTGGAAGGCGTGTCGCCGCCCATCCTCTACGGCGATCACGTCATTGGCCGAGGCGACGAACTTTTCCGCGAAATCTGCAAGCAGGGGGGCGAGGGGATCATCTCCAAGAAGGCGGACGCGCCCTACAAAGGCGTCCGCACGCGCAATTGGCTCAAGATCAAGTGCATCCAGCGCCAGGAATTCGTGATCGTCGGCTGGTCGGAGAGCGACAAGCGCCGCGGCTTCCGCTCGCTCCTGCTGGCGGCGAAGGACGGACGAAAGCTTACTTACGCCGGCAAGGTCGGGACGGGCTTCAACGCCAGGCTGATCGAAGAGCTGATGGAGCGGATGGAGCCGCTCGCGACGGACAACGCGCCCGTCGAAGTGCCGCGAGCCGATCGCAAGGGCGCGCACTGGATCAAGCCGAAATTGGTGGCCGAAATCGCATTCAGCGAGTTTACCGACGATGGGATCCTGCGGCACCCGAGCTTCATCGCACTCCGCGAAGACAAGCCGGCGTCGCAGGTCGTGCGGGAGGAGCCGCAGAAGCTGAAAGCCGGCGAGAAGAAGAGCAGCAAGCGCGCCAAGAAACGCGGGGGCGCGACGGCTGAGGATTTCGGTATCGAGATCAGCAGCCCGGAACGCGTCATCTACCCCGAGCTTGGCCTCACCAAAAAGGATCTCGCGGATTATTATGCGACGGTCGAATCCTTGATCATGGTGGATGCGGCTGATCGGCCGATGACGCTGATCCGTTGCCCGGCCGGCCGCACCGGCGAATGCTTCTTCCAGAAGCACGACAAGGGCACGTTCGGGCCGCACGTGAAGCAAATTCCCATCGAAGAAAAGGATGGGCACAGCGAGGACTATCTCTACTTCGACGACATTCAGGGCCTGCTCTCTTGCGTCCAGATGGGAACGATGGAATTCCACGGCTGGGGTAGCAAGGTCGACAGGGTCGAATATCCCGACCGGCTTGTGTTCGACCTCGATCCCGACGTCGGCCTCGACTTCAACAAGGTCAAAACCGCCGCAGTACGTCTCAAGGATTTGCTCGCGGATTTGGGGCTGAAGAGCTTTCCATTGCTGTCAGGAGGCAAAGGCATCCACGTTGTCGTTCCCCTGGATGGATCCAAGGATTGGCCGACAGTGAAGAGCTTCGCGGAGCGCTTCAGCCGTGCGATCGCCGAAGCCGAGCCGGAAACCTTCACCGCCAACATCCGCAAGGAACAGCGCAAGGGCCGAATCTTCCTCGACTGGCTGCGGAACCAGCGCGGAGCGACCGCGGTCATGCCCTTCTCGGCGCGAGCTCGGGAAGGCGCGCCGGTTGCCGCTCCGGTCGCCTGGGAGGAGCTCGATCGCTACGAGAGCGGCCATCATTTCAGCATCCGCGACTCTGATGAATTGTTGGACCGCGCTTCATCAAAGCGGCTTGCGGGTTGGGGAAAGGCGAAGCAATCATTGCCGGATGCGTAAGTCCCCGGCGTTTCTCCCGCTTCTCTTCCTTCTCACTGCCGCAGCCCCGCCCGAAGCGGCGCGCTGGAAGGCTGAAGCCGGCGACGTGACGATTGTCCGGGACGATTGGGGGATCGCCCATATCCACGGCAAGACAGATGCCAACGCCGTGTTCGGGATGATTTATGCGCAGGCCGAGGATGACTTTCCGCGGATCGAAGCCAATTATCTGACCGCGCTCGGCCGTACGGCGGAAGCGGATGGGGAGCCCGCTATCTGGCAGGATTTGCGTGCGCGCCTTTACGTCAGCGAGCCGGAACTGAAAGACGACTATGCGCGCAGCCCGGTCGCGATGCAGAAGCTGATGAACGCCTGGGCCGACGGGCTGAATTATTTCCTTGCCACTCATCCGAACGTTCATCCCAAAGTGCTCAAGCGCTTCGAGCCGTGGATGGCGCTAAGCTTCACCGAAGGCAGCATCGGCGGCGACATCGAGAAGATTGATCCCGGCCAACTCAGGGACTTCTATTCGGGCCGGCGGCTCGGCGTTGGTGGTCAATCCTATTCACCGCGCCAGGAGTCGAATGGGATCGCGATCGCACCGTCACTGACCCGCGATGGACACGCCCTTCTGCTGATCAATCCGCACACGAGCTTCTACTTCCGTTCCGAAGCCCAGGTGACGAGCGACGAGGGCCTTGACGCGTACGGCGCCACGACGTGGGGGCAGTTCTTCATCTACCAGGGGTTCAACGCCCACGCCGGCTGGATGCACACGTCGAGCGGCGTCGACAGCGTCGACGAGTTCGCGGAAGTCGTCGAGCGCGATGGCAAGAAGTGGTGCTACCGCTACGGATCTTCATGCAGGCCGCTTGGAATTCGACCTGTCACGCTCCGGTATCGCGCTGCGAACGGCAAGCTGCTTTCCAAGACTTTCCAGACCTTGCGCACGCATCATGGCCCGATAGTCCGGTCGGATGGCGATCGCTGGATCGCGTTCTCGATGATGGACCGACCGGTCGAAGCGCTTCAGCAGAGCTACCTTCGGACGAAGGCGACCGATCTCTCGTCATTCATGCAGATCGCTCAAATTCGGGCAAATAGTTCCAACGATACGATCTTCGCGGATGACAAGGGGGAGATCGCCTATCTGCATCCGCAATTCGTTCCGCGACGCGAAGACCGCTTCGATTATACGAAGCCTGTCGATGGCAGCGATCCGGCGACCGACTGGGGATCGCTGCACCACGTAAGCGAGCTTCCCAACGTCACCAACCCGCCCAATGGCTGGGTCCAGAATACGAATGCGTGGCCCTATCGTGCGGCAGGGGCGTACAGCCCGGACCCGCGATACTATCCAAAATATATGGACACCGAAGGCGAGAATTACCGCGGGCTGCACGCCCAGAAGTTGCTCAACAATGGTCGCAACTGGACGCTCGAGAGTCTCCAGGCCGCGGCCTTCGACAGCTACCAACCAGGCTTCGCGGTTTTGATCCCGGCGCTGCTGCAAGCGTTCGACGGTTTGCCAACGAGCGATGCGCGACGCTCGCGATTGGGAGGACCAATCGGCATGCTGCGATCCTGGGACTATCGATGGAGTACCAACTCGGTCGCTCAATCGCTGGCCTTCGTTTGGGCTGAACGGCTCAGAGATGCGTCGAAGGCTCCATTGATGCGGCTCGCGGCGGAAACTTCACCAGAGCTGAAGTTGCGGATGTTGGAGGACACGATCGCCTATCTCGAGCAGGACTTCGGCCGCTGGCAGGTGCCCTGGGGCGACATTAACCGCTTCCAGCGAATCTCGGCCGCGATCAATCCGACCTATAGCGATGCATCGCCGAGCATTGCCGTGCCATTCCCGGAAGGTCGCTACGGCTCGCTCGCCTCGTTCCGGTCAGAACCGCGCGAGGGCACGAAGCGCTGGTACGGCAATTACGGGAACAGCTTCGTCGCGGTAGTCGAATTCGGCAAACGCGTCCGTGCCCATGCCGTGACGGCTGGCGGCGAAAGCGGCGACTCCGCCTCGCCGCACTTCAACGACGAGGCGGGACGCTATGCGTCAGGCAATCTTCGCGACGTTTATTTCTACCCCGATCAGCTGAACGGCCATACCGAGCGGACGTATCACCCCGGCGATTAGAATTTCGCGCCGAGCTCGACGCCCCAGATCCGCGGTTCATTGACCATCGCAGTCAGGTTGTTGAAGTCGATGCCGGAGACCGCGCTTTCATCGTTGGTGATGTTGCGGCCGAAGGCGGCAACGTCCCAGCGATCCCATTTGTAACCGACGCGGATGCCTCCCTCGAGCAGGTGATCGTCGCTGAACTCGACCGATTTGTAGAGGAAGAACTGGATCTTCGAGCGATAGTACCAGTCCGTATAGAGGTAGAGCGAGCCGGGCCCGACCGGATGCTCGTAGCCGGCGGTGAAATTTACCGTCCACTTGGGCGCCTGCGGAAGCTGGTTGCCGTCGATCGAGAAAATGCCCGGGCTGCCCGGCCGCGGAGCATTGAGCACCGTGCACGGCGCTCCGCATCCTGCGACGAACAGGTTGGGATCGTCGATCTTCGCCTTGTTGTAGCTGACGCCTGAGGTGAGGGTCAGGCCTTCGACCGGGCGCGCCTCCAGTTCGGCTTCGAAGCCGCGGCCCTTAACCTTGGCCGCGTTAAGCAATGACGTGAAGTTATTTGCTCCGCCGACCGCCGTCAGCTGCAGGTCCTTCGTGTTGAAGAGATAGACGTCGAAGTTGAAGCGCAGCCTGTGATCGAGCAGCAGGGTCTTGATGCCCGCTTCGTAGCTCATCGTCTTTTCCGCTTTGGCGGTCGACAACTCACGGCCGAACAGCAAGCGGCCCTGGATCGACGGAGCGCGGTAGCCGCGAGCGACCCGCGCGTAGACGTTCACGTCGGGGCTGATCTCCTGGAGTGCGCTCGCGTCCCAGGTTAGCACGCTGGCCTTTACCCTGGCGTCCTGTTCCGAAACCGGACCGCCGAAACCGAGGAAAAGCGGCCGGATGTCAAACGGCCGAGACGCTTGCATGCGCCGCTTGTCGTGATTCCAACGCGCACCAGCCTGTAGCGTAAGGCCCTGTTCGAACTTGTAATTCACCGAGCCAAAGATGCCGAGCGCGTCGGAGACCTGCCTCTGAACCGCAATGGCGTCCGGAGAAGTATCCTGCGGGTTGGCATAGTCCAGGCTGTCGATGTCGAGCTTCTCATTCAAATAGAAGACGCCCGCCTGGTAACCGAGACCATGAGGCTTGGCGTTGGAGGCAATGCGAACTTCCTGGGTGAACTGATCGAGGCCGGGAATATTGTCCTGCGTCTGGGACGCGAAGGGAATGAACCCAGGGAAGCTGTTGTTGCTGAATCCCGGGCCGCAGAAGCTGCAGCCGAAACCGCCGTCGACGTCTCCGCGGCTCTTGACCGTGCCGTGCCAATAGCTGGTGATCGAATAGAGCGTCGCCGGACCGAAATCATAATCGATTGAGCCGGCAAGATTCTGCGTTTTCAATCGCTGGAAGTTGATTCCGTCGGTCGCGACCTTGTTGCGCTTGAAATCCCCGCCATCGAGACCGATCAGATCATTGGTCCCTTGCCGAATCGCATTGGCGCGGAAAATCCGGGCATTCCCGTCGAGATCGCGCAGCTGGCCGACGAGGCGCGCAGTGAGTTGGTCGTTCGGTTTGAGCTGAACCTGTGCCCTTAGCGCAATGTCGTTGTAACCTTCGAGATTGTGCTTGCCGGGCTCCTCGACGTTGTCGATCCAGTCGTTGCGGTGCTGGTAGATGCCGGAAAGGCGGAAGCTGAGGGCGTCTTCGAGCTGCGCACCGACGGCGCCTTCCGCATTGATCGTCGAATAGGTGCCGTAGCTGATGTGCGCATAGTTCGGACGGCCCGGGCCCGGATGAACGGTGTCGAACTTGACGATGCCCGCCGGCGTGTTGCGGCCGAACAAGGTGCCTTGCGGGCCACGCAACACTTCGACGCGATCCACGTCGAATACCGGGAAGCCCTTCAGGATCGGGTTTTCAAGGACGACATCGTCGTAGACGACGCTGACGGGCTGCGATGCGTTCAGGTCGAAATCGGTGTTGCCGAGACCGCGAATGTAAAAGCGCGGGAAGGTTCGGCCGAACGAGCTCTCGATGTTGAGGCTCGGTACCCGGCCGGAGAGCGAGCGGATGTCAGAACCCCCTGAATTCAGGACTTGCAGCTCCTGCCGGTCGACGGTTCCGACCGATACAGGGACGCGCTGCAGATTCTCGAACCGGCGCTGCGCGGTGATGATGATGTCGCCGACTCCCGTCGGAGCTGGAGCTGCCGCCGGGGCAGCGGCGGGCTGCTGCTCGGGGGCTGCGGGAGCTTGGTCCGCCTGGGTTGCCGTGTCCTCGGCAAACGCTGGCGTGGCGAAGGTGCAGGCAGTGACAAACGCCACCGCCGAGATCGACGAGAAAAGATTGCGCATTGCTGTAATCCCCCGATGCAACCGCGACGTGCGGCTGCATTACGGGAGCGTTACCGCGTTTTGATCGATCGTTCCACGGTATCTGTAGCCTTGCCGGCAGATATTCGCGCTTACTCGGCGGCGAATTTGTCCGTTGCGCGGATGAGGCCGTCGAGCACGCCCGGTTCGCTGAACAAATGCCCGCCGTCCGGGATAATGTTGAGATCGACCTCGGGCCACGCCTGTTTCAGCTTCCACGCCGCGACCGGCGGCGTGCAAGTATCGTGGCGCCCCTGGACGATCACGCCAGGGATGCCGCGGAGCTTCTCGGCGCCCCTCAATAGCTGGCCTTCCTCGAACCAGCCGTTGTTCGCCATATAATGGTTCTCGATGCGGGCGACGGCGACCGCGACTTCGGGCGAAGTGAAGTGCTCGATGGTTTCCGGGCTTGGAAGCAGGGTGACGATATCGCCTTCCCACTTGCTCCACGCCTTTGCGGCGCTGAGCTGCACATCCTTGTCGTCGCTGGTGAGGCGTTTCCGATAGGCTTCGACGAGGTCGCCGCGCTCAACCTCCGGAATCTGCGCCAGGAATTCGTCGAACTTGTCCGGATAAATCTGCGACGCGCCGCCTTCTGCGTACATCCAGTCGATCTCATATTGATCGAAAAGGAAGATTCCGCGCAGCACGATCTCACTGACCCGTTCGGGATAAGTTTGAGCGTAAGCGAGCGACAAGGTCGAACCCCAGCTTCCACCGAACACCTGCCACTTCTCGACCTTCGAAACCTGCGTGCGGAGCCTCTCGATGTCGTCGACAAGGTCCCATGTCGTGTTGGCTTCGAGGCTCGCATAGGGCGTCGACTTTCCGCAGGCGCGCTGATCGAAAACGAGGATCTGATACTTGTCCGGATTGAATTGACGGCGATGATCGGGGCTCGATCCGCCGCCCGGCCCGCCATGAAGGAATACGACCGGCTTGCCGTCCGGATTGCCGCTCAGCTCCCAATAGAGACTATGTCCGTCGCCGACATCGAGCATACCCGTCTCATACGGCTGGATTTCGGGATAAAGCGTCCGGCGCTGACCGATGTGAATGTCCATCAGAAGCTGAATTCCTCATAGATGGGGGCGACGCTTTCGCCCCATTCGCCATAATATTTCGCAAGCAAACGATCGGCGGGAGTCATGCCCGTTGCAACGACTTCGCGCAATGGATCGAGGAACCCGCTCTCATTGTCGCCTGCGCTGTTGAGCTGCGCTCGGCGCCTGAGGCCGTCGCCGGCGATCTCAAGCACATCGGCAGCAAATTCTCCCATCGGCCGGCCGTCCGCAGTCATGGCATCGAGCGCCAGCTTTGGAACATCGTGGCGAAGCCTCTCGCGAGCCTCGATGCTCCAATGCTTGACGAGGTCCCATGCCGCATCGAGCGACTGCTGGTCATAGAGCAACCCGACCCACAAGGCGGGCAGAGCACAGATCTTGCCCCAGCGTCCGCCGTCGGCGCCGCGCATCTCGAGAAAGCTCTTCAGGCGAACCTCGGGAAATGCGGTCGACAGATGGTCGACCCAATCCGTGACATTGGGTTTTTCGCCGGGCAGCTGAGGAAGATCGCCTTCGAGGAAAGCGCGGAAGCTTTCGCCGGCAACGTCGATGTAATTTCCGTCGCGGTAGACGAAGTACATCGGCACATCGAGCATGTAGTCGCAGTAGCGTTCATACCCGAACCCGTCCTCGAACACGAACGGGAGCATGCCCGTGCGATCGGGGTCGGTATCCTCCCAGATATGGCTACGAAAGCTCTTGAACCCGTTGGGCTTGCCTTCGGTGAACGGCGAGTTGGCGAACAGCGCTGTCGCGACCGGCTGCAGCGCCAAGCCGACGCGAAACTTCTGCACCATGTCGGCCTCGCTCGAATAATCGAGGTTGGTTTGGATGGTGCATGTGCGCAGCATCATGTCGAGGCCGAGATTGCCGACCTTCGGCATGTAGTTGAGCATCACCTTGTACCGGCCCTTGGGCATGATCGGCAGCTCGGCGCGGGTCTTGTCGGGCCACATTCCGACGCCGAGGAAACCAAGGCCAAGGCGGTCGCCGACGGCCTTGCATTGCTGGAGGTGGCGACCGGATTCAGCGCAGCTCTGATGGAGGTTCTCGAGCGGAGCACCCGACAATTCGAACTGGCCCGCGGGCTCCAGGCTGATCGTCCCGTCCGGGCCGGACAAGGCAATGACCTTGCCGCCTTCCTCGACAGGCCGCCAACCGAACTCTGTCAGGCCGAGCAGAAGATCGCGGATTCCGCCGGGCTCATCCCAGGATGGAGCCCGGTGATCGCCGCAGCGATAGACGAATTTCTCATGCTCGGTGCCGATCCGCCACGCTTCGCGCGGCTTCTCGCCGCCAGAAAACACCGCCAGCAAGTCATCGCGGCTCTCGATCGGCGGGCTTTCACCTGTGTCAGTACGCTGCGTCATGCGAACGGGCGATTAGCGGGGCCGATGAATCCGCGCCAGCACTTCCGGTTTATCGGTCGATAAGCTCACGCCCAGTCTCCTGCGACCGCCATGTAAGCGGCGAGCGCAGCCAAAGCAGCAGTTTCGGCCCTGAGGATCCGAGGCCCGAGAGAAATTGCGACGCTGCTTGGCGCAGCACGGATCAGCTTGCGCTCGTCGTCGGTGAAGCCGCCCTCGGGGCCGATTAGCAGAAGAGCCGGCCCCGGTTTGAATGTGTCGGCGGCCCGTTCGCCGCCCTCTTCATCCGCAAAATAGAGCGTTCGATCGTCGCGCTGGGCAAGTAGGCGAGCGAGAGGCCGAGGCTCCGCGATCTCGGGCAGGGAGGTCCGGCGGCACTGCTCGGCGGCTTCGATCGCAATCGCTTCCAGCCGCTCCAGTTTCACCCGGTCCACGATCGTGCGCTGGGTGATCACCGGGATCAGTCGTGCCGCGCCCAGCTCGGTCGCTTTCTCGACGAGCCAGTCAGTCGGCGTGCGCTTCACCGGAGCGAAGGCCAGCCAGACATCGGGCACGGCCTCCTGCTCGGCGGTCCTGCGCTCAATGTTGAGGGTCATGCGTTTCTTGCCGGCATCGGCAACACGAGCAAGCCATTCTCCGGATGCGCCGTCGAACAGCAGCGCCTCGTCCCCGATCTGGAGCCGCATCACATTGCCGAGGTAATTGGCCTGGCCCGCGTCCAGCATGATCGAAATGCCCGGACCCAAGGGTCCGCCGACGTACAGGCGGGGCAGGCTCTTCGGAGGCCAGGCGGGCGTTGCAGGCATGGCTAGCGACTTAGCCTCAGCGTTCACTGCCCGCCACCGGCCGTGCGAAGATCACAAGACCTTGCGATAAATGATGAAGCCCGATCGTTCGGCGATGCGATCGTAGAGCCTCCGCGCCTGGAGATTGTCTTCATGAGTTTGCCAATAGACCCGCTGGGCGCCGCGAGCTCGGGCTTCCTCCGAAACCCGGTCCACAAGCGCGGTTGCGACGCCCTGACCGCGCGCTGCTTCGGATGTAAAAAGATCCTGCAGGTAACAGGTCGACGGAATGGACGTCGTGCTTCGGTGGAACAGGAAATGCGCCAGGCCGATCAGCTGCCCCTCTTGCTCGGCCACCAAGGCATGGACGGGCTCCTCAGGATCGAAGAATCGGCGCCATGTGGATTCCGTGGTTTCAGGAGGCAAAGCCGTCGGGCCTTCGCGTCCATAGAAAGCGTTATAGCCGTCCCATAAGGAAAGCCATTGCGATTGATCGGCAAGCGTGGGTTCGCGGATGATCAGGCTGCTCAGAATAGTCGCTTCCACTTTATGTCCTGGCCTTCCCTGCGGTCGCCGAACCCGATCACTTTGCCCGTCGCATCACGGTAGAAGACCTTACGGGAGCGTGGCAAACCCGCTACGAAGAAAAGGTCCGGGGATTCTGGGTGGAGCTCGACCTCCTTTCCTCCATCACGCTGACCGAAAAGGCGACCGTCTTTCGCGCTGACCTCATAGTGGATCTCAGGTGTCAGCTCATACCTGCCGACATATTCGGCCATCAGCGTGGCGGGTAGCGTGATCGCGGGCGGATCGTTGAGAACCGCGAGCGTCATCGACGCGATCATCGTCCACTTGCCTCCCTCGCGATGCCAAGTGTCGGTGGTCCGAAACCTGGTCCTCAGAAGCTGGCCATAATAATCGAGGCTCTCATCGGCGACGTATGTCGTCACGGCCGTGTCGCCATGCCGCTGGGCTTTGAAGTCCGTAACGGTGATGTGGCCGACCAGGCCTTTCGGCAGCGGCTGCAACTGTTTGAGAAGCTGATCTTTGGTAAGTATCTCGTTGTTCTCATTTACGAACAGCAGGCGAGGGTCGGTCGCGGCCTTCCACGTCGTCACATCGCCCGGGGCAATGGCGTCGGCGAGGGCTTGGGTTTTTGCCTTGAGCTCAGCGGCAAGCGAAACGGATTGGGCTGCTTGGACGGGCGCGGCGATCAACAATCCGGCGCCCAGAATTGCGGGATGCAGCGACATGAGTGAAGTCCTCCGAGCTAGCGAACGCCTGTAAGGCAAATCCGGTGATTCAACCGCGAATAGGATTTGACCGTTCGACGCTGGAGCGCACCGTTTGGGCAGGCGAGGAGCAAGTCTACCAACGTTCCATTTCAGTAGTCGAACGGTCCCGGAAAGCTGAAAGAGACAATTCCAGTGGCTGCCGCTAATCATTCGCTGTGACCGCCGCCACCGACATCGTTCCTGACAGCGAGCGGCGCGGGTTCATCGGCGCGCTTCCGCCAAGGCTGCGGCCATTCGCATCGCTGATGCGGCTGGACCGGCCGATCGGAACGTGGCTGCTTTACTGGCCCTGTGCGTGGAGCGTTGCCCTTGCCGGCGTCGGCGGGCGCTGGGACCTGTTCCTGTGGTTCGCGCTTGGCGCCTTCGCCATGCGAAGCGCGGGCTGCGTCTACAACGACATCGTCGACCGCGATCTCGACAAGAAGGTAGAACGAACTCGCTTGAGGCCGCTCGCCAGTGGCCGGGTAACGCTCGAATCCGCCTGGCTCCTCGTCGCTTCGCTTTGCTTGATTGGCCTCCTCGTCGTCCTCCAACTCAATCTCACGGCTGCGATCGTCGCTTTGGCCAGTATCGTGCCGGTGGCCGCTTATCCCTTCATGAAGCGCATCACCTGGTGGCCGCAGGCCTGGCTCGGGCTGGTCTTCTCCTGGGGTGCGCTGGTCGGCTGGCCGGCGGTGATGGGCCGCCCGGGCCTGCCGGCGCTTCTCATCTGGTTCGGAAGTATCGCCTGGGTGATCGGTTATGACACGCTCTATGCGATCCAGGACATTGAGGACGATGCGCTGGTCGGCGTGAAATCCTCGGCCCGACGTCTTGGCGAAAAAGCTCCGGTGGGAGTGGCCATATTTTACCTAATCGCCGTTTTGTTCTGGGCTGCGGCGGTCTGGTCTGTCCGTCCGGACTGGATCGCGCTGCTCGCGCTCGGCCCAGCCGCCCTGCACCTTGCTAACCAGGCAATCCGTGCGGATCCGAAAGACGGCGAGCTTGCGCTCCGCCTGTTCCGGTCGAACCGAACCTGCGGCTTGCTCGTTTTCCTCGCCATGCTGGTTGTCGGTCTTTCTTCCGTCTAACGAACGCCCCCGATGCAGACTCCCGAACAAGCGCGGCGAATTGTCGAATCCCTCGTCGAGCGCGGAATAGGCGCCGGCGCGACCGCTGCCGACGCAATCTATGTCGGCAGCCGCTCGTCGGGAGTGCAGGTCAGGCTCGGCGAGCTTGAAGACGTCGCTCGCTCCGAAGGAGAAGAGATCGGCCTAAGGCTCTTCGTCGGCCAACGATCCGCGAGCGTCGCGTCATCAGACCTTTCGAAGGAGGTGCTGGACATGCTCGTCGAACGTTGCCTGGCCATGGCGAAAGAGGCGCCGGAAGACCCGTTTGCGGGTCTCGCGCCCACTGAACTCCTACACCGGGGCGAGCTTCCCTTCATCGACAATGAAGACAGCCGCGAACCCGACCCAGCCGAGCTGCGAGAGCGTGCGCTGGAAGCGGAAAACGCCGCGCTCGCCATAGCGGGAGTCACCAATTCGAGCGGGTCCGGGGCAAGCGCTTCCGCATCGACGCTGGCACTTGCGACATCGGGCGGCTTCTCCGGCGCATACCGGACAAGCGGTCACGGTTGTTCGACGACGGTCGTTGCGGGCGAGGGAAGCGGGATGCAGCGCGACCACGCCTGGCATAGCGCGCGCCACCTCGAGGATCTGGAAGCGCCCCACATCATCGGGCGCCGGGCCGGCGAACGCGCGGTCGCACGCCTCAATCCGACGCGGCCGAGGCCCGGCAAATATCCGGTCCTGTTCGAACCGCGTGCAGGGGCGTCGCTGCTTGGCCACTTCATCGGAGCGATCAACGGCAGTGCGGTCGCTCGCAAGACCAGCTTTCTCCAGGACAAGCTTGGAGATCGGGTCTTCGCGGCCGGAATCACGATCATCGACGACCCGCTTCGGCTTCGCGGACTGCGTTCGCGACCGTTCGACGGCGAGGGCCTCAGCGTTTCGCGCCGCGAGCTGGTCGTCGACGGTATTCTCCAAAGCTGGATCGCCGAGAGCGCTTCCGCCCGTCAGCTCGGCATTCAACCCACCGGCAATGCGTCGCGCGGTGTGGGCGGCGCGCCCGGCGCCGCTCCGACCAATCTCTACATGACTGCGGGGTCACGGACCCGTGAGGAGTTGCTGGCAGCATTTCCGGAGGCCGTCCTCGTCACCGAGTTGATCGGGCAGGGCGTCAACAATGTCACAGGCGATTACAGCCGCGGAGCAACCGGCTTCATGGTCCGCAACGGCGAAATTGCCGAGCCCGTCGACGAGATCACCGTCGCGTCGAATCTCATCGACATGTTTGCGACGCTGGAGCCGGCTTCGGACCTCGAGTTCCGCTACGGGACCGACACCGCGACCCTGCTGGTTCCCGAAATGACAGTAGGATCTGCCTAGCTCGCACGGGTCAAAAGCGGCTCAATGAACAGGTGTTTGCAGTGCTCCGAGCAGCTTCGCGGCAATCGCCGCAAAGGCGTCGGCCTCGGCGCCGTCGGAAGCGGCCGGCGGCCGTCCAGCGTCCGAAGCTTCACGAATATCCAGCGAGAGGGGCAGGCGGCCGAGGAACGGCACACCCATTTCGGCAGCGGCGGCTTCAGCTCCGCCGGTTCCGAATGGATGCGACGCCTCGCCGCAATGCGGGCAGGTGTAGGCCGCCATATTCTCGATAATGCCCAGCACCGGGACGCTCATCTTGTTGAACAGGTCGACCGCTCGGCGGGCATCGATCAACGAGAGATCCTGCGGCGTGGAGACAATGACCGCGCCTTCAGGACGCGAGCGCTGAATCAGCGACAGCTGAACGTCGCCGGTCCCCGGCGGAAGATCGACGAGCAGCAGCTCGCAATCGCCCCAATCGGCTTCGACGAGCTTGGCGAGCGCGCCCGTCGCCATCGGACCGCGCCAGGCCAGCGCATGTCCGGGCGATACGAGCTGCCCGAGCGAAAGGAACCTCAGGCCATGCGCCTCGACCGGGATCAACCGGTCATCCTCCGCGGTCGGTTTCGCGTCCGACCCGAGGATCGTCGGTTGCGACGGACCGTAGACGTCCGCGTCGATCAGTCCGACCTTGTTGCCGGCGCGCGCCAGGGCAATTGCGAGGTTGGCCGCGACCGTCGATTTTCCAACTCCGCCCTTCCCGCTGCCGACGGCGATCAGCCTGCGGTGCGGCTGCGACGCGGTGAGCGCCACCCGCGCCTCGTTCACATCCGGCATCGCAAGTGCGGCGGCGCGGAGCTCGCCTTCCATCGCCTTGCTCTCCGATTCCGAGAGCCCGGACGCGTCCGCGATGATCGTCGCTACCCCGCCCGCGAGCTTGCGGGAGCGTATCCTTTCCTCGTGCGGGAGGTCGTTCAGCAGCTGGTCGGCAGAGGCCATGCCAGCGACATAGGGAGCGCACCACTCGTTGCCACTATTTTTCGTTACGCAGCCTTCCTATACTTACACCCATGAACATCCTTTTCGGGCTGGGCGCCCGCGCCCGCGGCCTGTTTGCCGACAACAAGGGACCTTGGGGATCGTCCGGCAGCGACGGCGACGAGCCGCCTTCGGATGGAGGCGGAGGGCCGTGGGGCGAACCGCCCAAGCGGCGTCGCCGTTCGTCCATCGATCCGGACATGCCTGGCCCATCGATCGAAGATTTCCTTCGTCGCAGCCGCGCGCGATTCGGCGGCGGACTCCCCGGCCAGCCCAGCGGTTCGATCATCATCTGGGCGGTTGTCGCCCTTGTCGTCGTCTGGCTTGTCTTCACCTCGATGCATTCGATCGCGCCGGGGCAGCGCGGAGTCGTCACGCGCTTCGGGCGCTACAGCTATACGCTCGGCCCGGGCGTCGGACTGACGCTTCCCTCGCCCATCGACCGGGTGAAGAAGATCGACGTTGAGAATATCCAGGTCGTCGACCTGGGTTCGGCGAGCAGCGAAGACCTGATGCTGACCGGCGACCAGAACCTCATCGATATCGCTTATTCGGTTCGGTGGAATATCCGGACGCCGGAGCTCTACCTCTTCCAGCTCGCGGAGCCCGACGAGACGATCCGGCAGGTCGCGGAAAGTGCGATGCGGGCCGTGATCAGCCATGTGACCCTGAATGACGCGATGGGCGACAAGCGCGCCGAGATCGAGCAGCAGGTCCAGGAGAATATGCAGCGCATTCTCGATGCCTATCATTCGGGTATCCAGATCCAGGGCATCGCAATCAAGCAGGCCGATCCGCCGGACGCGGTCAACGACGCCTTCAAGGAAGTCACGGCCGCCCAGCAGGACGCCAAGTCCTACATCAACCAGGCCCGCGCCTATGCGCTCCAGCTGACGGCCCAGGCGCAAGGCGAGGCGACGGCGTTCGACAAGGTCTACGACCAGTACAAGCTGGCCCCCGACGTCACCCGGCGGCGAATGTATTACGAGACGATGGAGCAGGTGCTTTCGAGGGTCGACAAGACGATCATCGAGGCGCCAGGCGTCACGCCCTACCTTCCGCTTCCCCAGGTGCAGAAGTCGCAACCCTCTTCTTCGGATCAGGGCCAATGAGCGCCATCCGCAACCATCCGATCATCTCGGCCGTCGTCGGCCTGTTCCTGCTGGTCGTGCTCCTTGGGAGCTTCCCCATCGTTCCTGAAACCAAGCAGGTCGTGGTGGTCGCCTTCGGCAAGCCGGTCCGAATCCTCAACAGGTATGAGCCGGGAAGGCCGATCGGCGCCGCGGGCGCGGGGATTTCATACCGAATCCCGTTCGCCGAGGATCTCGTCTGGATCGACAAGCGCGTGCAGGACGTCGACATGCAGCAACAGCAGGTCCTTTCGACCGACCAGCGCCGGCTGCAGGTCGATGCCTTTGCGCGTTATCGGATCGTGGACCCCCTTCTGATGTTCATTCGCGCGCGGAGCGAGGCGCAGCTTCAGGACCAGCTGAAGCCGATCCTAGGCTCGGAAGTCCGCAATGAGCTCGGCAAGGTCTCGTTCGCGTCCCTCCTTTCCCCGGAGCGGCAGGGAATCATGGAAAGCGTCCGGACCAACCTCAACAAGATCGCTCGCCAGTATGGCGTCGAGATTATCGATGTCCGCATCAAGAAGACCGACCTGCCCGACGGAACCCCGCTTCAGTCGGCTTATGAAAGCATGCGCACGGCGCGGCAGCAGGAGGCGCGATCGATCCGCGCCCAGGGTATGAAGGAAGCGCAGATCATCCAGGCCGAAGCCGAGGCGTCGGCGGCAAAGACCTATGCCGCAAGCTTCGGCAAGGACCCGCAATTCTACGAATTCTACCGCGCGATGCAGAGTTACCGGACGACGTTCCTCGGCAAGCCCGGATCCAAGCCTCCGGCGTCGACGACCATCGTTTTGTCGCCCCAGAACGACTATTTGAAGGAATTTACTGGACGTTCGCGCTGATTTCGCCCGTTCAAAACCCGTTCATGCGTTGAAGCGATTTAACGCCTTGCGTCTCACAAGGATTGATGGAGTATCGATGAGTTCGAAGGAGTCCGGAACGGTGCGCTACGCCTACGGGGTCGCAATGGCATTGCTCTTGGGGGGAACCGCTTTCTCTCTCGCGACCGGGCAGGCGGGGGCGCAGGTGGCGCAAAACGCGCCGTCTGCGATGGCCCCGCGAGGCGCGCCAATGTCGTTCGCCGACTTGTCGGCAAAGCTCCAGCCGGCGGTGGTCAACATCTCCACCAAGCAAAGGGTGCCGGTCCGCAACCAGACGGACCCGTTCGAGGAATTCTTTCGCCGGTTCGGCGGTCCCACCACCCCGGATAGCGGCGGAGGGAGCAGCGGCGGCAGCGGAGGAGCGCAACCTCGCACTCGCGAAGCTGGATCGCTCGGCTCCGGCTTCATCATTTCGCCAGACGGCTACATCGTCACCAATAACCACCTGATCCAGGGTCTGACCGGAACAGGCGTCGTCGACAGCGTGACGGTCACTACGACCGATCGCCATGAATATCCGGCGCGGATCGTCGGCCGCGATGAGACCTCTGACCTTGCCCTGCTGAAGATCGACGGTCGCAACCTGCCCTACGTCCAGTGGGGCGACAGCACCAAGGCGCGCGTCGGCGACTGGGTGCTGGCGATCGGCAATCCCTATGGGCTGGGTGGAACGGTCACGGCGGGGATCATTTCGGCGCTTCACCGCGGAATCACCGGTGTCGGGGCTTATGACCGCTACATCCAGACGGATGCAGCCATCAACATGGGCAATTCCGGCGGGCCGATGTTCGACCTCAACGGCAACGTCATCGGAATCAATTCGGCGCTGATTTCCCCGACCGGAGCATCGGTCGGTATCGGCCTGGCAATTCCGGCGGAAGCCGCGAAGCCGGTGATCGATTCGCTGATGAAGGGCCAGCGCCCGTCACGCGGCTATCTCGGTGTCGGCCTCCAGCCTCTCGACGAGAACCTCGCTCCGTCGCTCGGGCTTCCGAAAGACAATGGAGAGATCGTCCGCTCGCTTGTTCCGAACGGGCCGGCGGCGCGCTCAGGGCTCCAGCAGGGCGACGTGATCCTGCGAGTTGGCAATCAGCAGGTCACGCCGGACCAGACGGTGTCCTATCTCATTGCCAATACGCCGGTCGGTTCGCGGGTCCCGCTCGAGATCATCCGTGCCGGCAAGCGCCAGTCGCTTACGGTCACGGTCGGCGAACGGCCGACCGAAGAGCAGCTCGCGCAGCTGAGCGGCGGCGGGAACGTGGTTCCGGACAATGACACCACGCCAGCCGTGGCGCCGCAAAAGGCGCTTGGGCTGTCCCTTGCGACCCTGACCCCGGAACTGGCGCGTGCGGCCAATCTGCCGACGGGCGCGCATGGCGTGATCATCACGGCCGTCGATCCGAATAGCGACGCGGCGGATGACGGCCTTCAGCGCGGCGACCTCATCATTTCGGTCAACAACGGGATCGTCACGAGCCCGGCCCAGGTGATCAACGCGGTCGACGCCGCCCGCCGTGCCGGACGTTCGAGCGTGCTCCTGCTGGTGAAGCGCGGCAACGCCCCCGAGGCATTCGTCGGGGTCGATATCAGCGGTCGCTAGTTCCGTGTTGGCGGCGGCAGCAGCGCTGCTTCTGGCTACTGCACCGCCGTCATCGGCCGTCGTCGGAACCTATGAGATCCATCAGATGGAGATGGGCGGCGGCCTCGAACTGAGAGCCGACGGGCATTTTCGTTATGCGCTGACTTATGGCGCGATGGATGAGGAGGCCGAGGGCGACTGGACCTTCGACGGAAAGACCGTCCGGCTCAACAGCAATCCCATGCCGAAGGCGCCGGAATTCACGTTGGTTCGCGACGATCCGGCGCCCAAGGGTGAGGTGTGGCTTTCAGTCCAGAAAGCCGGCTTCGGCTGGGACGGAGGGATTGAAGCGATTGCGAGCGCGGCGGGGTTGAGCGAAAAGGGATTGGTCCGTGCAGACTCCGACGGTCGCGTCGATTCCGGCGGCAGGGTCCTCACTTCGATCGATCCCCTGGTGCCTGTCTACGGCACTCCGGCAGGTCATTTCCTTTTGAGTCCGGAACGCGGGCACAGGCTCCTTCTTCAGTTCCACGCGAACGATCTCGGCAAAGCCGCGTTTCATGATGAGCCACTCGAATTGAAAGAGGGCGCGCTGATCATGGCCCGTTATGATTCCGAGATTCGCTTTCTTCGCGCGCGGCCTTAAGAGAGGCCGCGGAGAGGGACTGAGTGAGCACGAAGAATTGCCAGGTCATTGAGGCGCTGGAGCGCGAATGGCGCGACGCGCTGTGCAGCAAGGACATGGAAAAGCTGCGCGCCCTGATTCATCCCGATTTCGTGCTGATCGGGACGCGCTCGACCGGCCCTTTCATGATGGGCCGCGATGAATGGCTCGACGCGATCCAGCGAAGGGACGTCGCCGGAATAGAACTCGAGATCCGCGACGCGACCGCGCTCGACCAGGTGATGGTCGGAACGGTCCAGGCAAGATGGCGAATCAAATATCTCGGACGCGTCATTGAGGATTGCGTCCTTCTGACCGATGTCTGGGTGATGGACGAAGGCAGATGGCGCGCGATCCGCCGCCATTCGACGCCGGCACCAGCGGGCGAATTCAACTAGAGTATGAGGGGACAAGACTGATGGCACGAGAGCAGGCCCTGCGTGCAGGCGACGGCATCAAGGAACTGACGCTTCGCGGGACGATTCTCGGCGCGCTCATCACCGTCATCTTCACGGCGGCCAACGTCTATCTTGGACTCAAGATCGGAATCACCTTCGCGACGTCGATCCCGGCCGCGGTCATCTCGATGGCGGTGCTCAAGGCCTTCCGGGATTCGACGATCCAGGAAAACAATATCGTCCAGACGATTGCGTCGGCGGCGGGTACGCTGTCGGCGATCATCTTCGTTCTTCCCGGCCTGATCATGGTCGGCTGGTGGACGGGCTTTCCCTATTGGCTGTCGGTCGCGGTCATCGGGATCGGCGGCATCCTGGGCGTCATGTACTCCGTGCCATTGAGGCGCGCGCTCGTGACCGGCACGGACCTGCCTTATCCCGAGGGAGTCGCCGCGGCCGAAGTGCTCAAGGTCGGCGCCGGGGTCGGTGGAGCGGAAGAGAATCGTCGCGGGCTCGTGCTGATCGCCGGCTCGACGATCGTTTCTGCGGCCTATTTCATCCTCGCGAAGACGCGGCTGGTGACCGACACCGCTACCCGGGTTTTCCGCGTGGGCGCGGGGGCGTCCGGCATCTCGGCCAGTCTTTCGATGGCGCTCATCGGCGTCGGCCACCTGGTCGGCGTAGCCGTCGGCCTTGCGATGGTCGTCGGAATGGTGATCACCTGGGTGTTCATCGTGCCGCACTGGACGCAGGACGCCGGGCTGATCGCGGCGGCGGGCGGCGATCTCACGGCGCTCGTCGGATCGGCGTTCAGGTTGAAGGCGCGAATGGTCGGAGCGGGCACGATCGGCGTCGCCGCCATCTGGACCCTGCTCCGGATCATCGGCCCGATCGTCTCCGGAGTCGGCGCGGCCCTCGCCGCGAGCCGCGAACGCAAGGCCGGCCGTGGCGGCGACCTGCCACTGACCGAGCGAGATATCCCAATCGGCATCGTCACCGGCTCGATCCTCATTTCGATGATCCCGATCGGCCTTTTGCTCTTCGCGTTTGGCAATACGGCCCCGATCTCGGCCAATCCCGGGACGACGATCGTCCTCAGCATCATCTATACGCTGATTGCCGGCGTCGTGATCGCGGCTGTGTGCGGCTACATGGCCGGCCTGATCGGGGCTTCCAACAGCCCGATCTCGGGCGTCGGCATCCTGTCGGTCCTGGGGATTTCGCTGATCCTCGTCGCGCTGTTCCCGGGCGCAAGCGGTGACGAAACGAAGTCGCTCGTTGCCTTCGCGCTGTTCGTGACCGCAATCATCTTCGGCGTCGCGACCATTTCGAACAACAACCTGCAGGATCTGAAGACCGGGCAGCTGGTCGAAGCGACGCCATGGCGGCAGCAGGTCGCGCTGGTCCTGGGCGTGATCTTCGGATCTTTGGTCATCCCGCCGATCCTCAACCTCCTGAACCAGGCGTTCGGCTTCCAGGGCATGCCCGGGGCAGGTCCGGATGCGCTCAACGCGCCGCAGGCGGCGATCATCTCGACGATCGCCCAGGGCGTCCTCGGCGGAAGCCTCGATTGGGGCCTGATCGGCGAGGGCGCGATCATCGGCGTCGTTGCTGTGATCATCGACGAAGCCCTGAAACGCTCTTCCGGCAAGCGGCTGCACCTTCCGCCGCTCGCCATCGGAATGGGCATCTACCTGCCGCTGGAAGCCGACCTTCTGATCCCGGTCGGCGCGGTCCTCGGCTGGTTCTACAATCGCTGGGCGATGCAGTCGAAGAACCCAGCATTCGCCGAGCGGATGGGCGTGCTGATGGCGACCGGCCTCATCGTCGGCGAGAGCCTGATGGGCGTGGTCTACGCCTTCCTGGTGGGCGCGGCGCAGAAGGCGGGATCGACGGATCCGGCCAGCGTGATCGCAATCGTCGAGCCCTATTCCGCGGTGATGATCGTCAGCGTTGTGGTGTTCGCGATCGCGATCGCCGCGCTTTATTACTGGACCAAGGGACGCGCATCGGACGCCCCGGCTCCGGGGGACGACGCGGCGACACCGGAACCGACGTACCGCTAGACCTGGCGGCCGAGAACCTCGCGCCGGAGCGCTGCGGCAGCCCAGGGCTCTGCGCCTGCTTCGGCGCGACGGATGAGCTCGACGATCTTGCGGTTGACGGGCGCCGGCTCGCCGAGGCGGTCGGCAAGCGCGACCAGCTCGCCGTTGATATAGTCGATCTCGGTGGTTCGGCCGGCGGCGAGGTCGTCAGCCATCGACGACCGTGCTTTCGCGTCGATCTTCCATTTCTTGAGGAAGACGTTGTTGAAGAGCCAGTCGGGCGAGCCGATGATCATCGGAAGGCGCGCCGGGCCGACCGCGCCGATCTTCGCGGGTTCGATCTTCGACCTTTGGAGAAGGCGCAGCCCTTCGCGCTGAGACGCGGCGACCACGCGCCGGTAATCGCGCTGGCGAAGCTGATCGAGCAACGTGCGGCCCGACAAGGCATTCACCGCATTGTTGAGGTTGATGAGCAATTTGCCCCAGGCGATTCCGAGCATGTCGCTCGACAGCTTCAGCGCGGCGGGTCCGTCGCCGATCCGTTCGGCCAGTGCGCGCGTTTCCGGGCCGTCCCCGGCATAGAGGTCGCCGGCGACGCCTTTGTGGAAGCGGCCTTCCCCGAGATAGGCGACATTGTACGGGATCATCCCGCGAACGATCTTGACGCGGCCGCCAAGCACTTCGCTCAGGACGTCGAGGTTGCTCACCCCGTTCTGGAAGCTGACGACCAAAGCGCCATCGCGCGCATGCTGCGCGATCTCTGCCGCGGCATCGGCGGTCGCGCCGCTTTTCACGGTCAGGATGATGATGCCGGCGTCGGCAAGCGCGGAAGGATCGGTACGATAATCGACAGTCGCGAGCCGTTCCTGCCACCCGTTGTAATCGCTGACGGTCAGGCCGTTCGCGGCAATGTCTTCAGCGATCCTTGGGCGGCCGATGAAGGTGACGGGAAGCCCGGCGGCCTGCCAGCAGCCTCCGATGAAGCAGCCGACGGAACCGGCGCCGAGGACGGCAACCCTATCCGCGGCCACGGTACGGGGCGACGCCTTGATCCGGGAGCCACAGGCCCGAGGGCGGTTCGCCGCTCTGCCAGAAAACGTCGATCGGCATTCCCCCACGTGGGTACCAATAGCCGCCGATGCGGAGCCAGCGCGGCTTCAACTCGGTTGTGAGCCGCTGACCGATGCCGACGGTAACATCCTCGTGGAAGCCGCAATGATTGCGGAAAGCGCTCAGGAACAGCTTCAGGCTCTTGCTCTCGATGATCGTCTCGCCCGGCGCATAGTCGATCACGATATGGGCGAAGTCCGGCTGGCCGGTCACCGGGCAGAGCGAGGTGAACTCGGGCGCCGCGAAGCGCACCAGATAAAGCTCGCCGGGCCTCGGGTTCGGCACATAATCGAGCACCGCCTCTTCGGGAGAAGCGGGGAGCGCGCTGGGCTTGCCGAGATGCGTCGTCTCAACCATCGCGCGCCTTTAGGGCTCCGGCAGCGCCCAGTCGATGGTCGGAGCTCCGCGGCTTTCCAGGAAGGCGTTCGCTTTCGAGAAATGCCTGCAGCCGAAGAACCCGTTGTGCGCTGAAAGCGGAGACGGATGCGGGGCCTTCAGAACAAGGTGCTTGGAAGTGTCGACGAATGCGGCCTTCTTTTGCGCGTAACTACCCCACAGCATGAAGACGACAGGCTCGTCCTTTGCATTGACCTCACGGATGACGGCATCGGTGAACCGTTCCCAGCCGCGATCGCGGTGTGATGCCGCGCGGCCCATTTCGACGGTCAGAACGCTGTTCAGGAGGAGCACGCCCTGTTTCGCCCAATTTTCGAGGAAGCCGTGCCGGGCGGGCGTGATCCCGAGGTCGCTCGCCAGTTCCTTGTAGATGTTGACGAGGCTCGGCGGCGGACGGACGTCGGGCGGTACCGAAAAGCACAGGCCATGCGCCTGGCCAGGGCCGTGGTACGGGTCCTGGCCGAGGATGACGACGCGCACCTGGTCGAGCGGAGTGAGATCGAGCGCTCGAAACCAGTTGGCGCCTTTCGGGAAGATGCTCTTTCCGCGCTGCTTCTCGTCGAGAAGAAAGCGCTTCAATTCGCCCATATAGGGCTCGTCGAACTGCGGCTGCAGCCGCTCCAGCCAGGCCGGATGCAGCTTGATTGCTTCTGTTGTTGTTTCCGTCGGCGTCATTGCGAGCGAAGCGAAGCAATCCGGTGTCAAAGCCTGTATGCTCGATTGCCACGCGCCCTCGGCGCTCGCAATGACGGAGAGGAATTTGGACGATCTCGTCTCGACGCAGTGGCTCGCGGATCACCTGGCCGAGGCCGACCTCGCGATTGTGGACTGCAGCGCCTTCATGCCGGGTTCCGGCCGCGATGGCGCTGCGGAGTTTCTCGAAGCGCATATCCCCGGGGCGCGCTTCCTCGACATCGAAGACGTCCGCGACAAGGAACATCCGGCCCCGCACATGCTGCCGACTGCCGAGCGCTTCGGCGCGGCCATGCGCGAACTCGGCATCGGCCGCGACGACCGAATCGTCGTCTATGACAATTCGCCGATCCGCACGGCCGCCAGAGGCTGGTTCATGTTTCGCTACTTCGGCGCAGAACATGTCGCCATCCTCGATGGGGGCTTTCAGAAGTGGCTGAGTGAAGGTCGTCCGGTAGAAAGCGGCGAGCCCAAGCCGCGTTCGGCCCGCTTCGATGTCATCGAGCGCCAGGGCGACGTCGTAGCGAAGCAGCAGTTGCTGGCGGGCGTCGACACGCCCTTGCTCGATGCGCGGGGCAAGGCGCGGTTCGAGGGCACCGAGCCCGACCCGCGGCCCGGCGTCGGCGCCGGACATATTCCCGGCGCGCACAACCTGCCTTTCGCAGCGCTCTACAAGGAGGACGGGCGCTTCAAGAGTCCTGAGGAAATCCACCAGCTGTTCGCGGAGGCCCGGATCGATCCGGAACAGCCATTCGTCGCAAGTTGTGGATCAGGCGTCACCGCGAACAGCTTGATCTTCGCTGCGCACCTGCTCGGCAACAATAAAGCTAAGCTCTACGATGGAAGCTGGAGCGAGTGGGGCGCCGACCCTGCGACGCCAAAACAGCTAGGTCCCGCTTAAGCCAGGACAATTCGCGAAACGGCGGCGAGCTCGCGGCGGATCTGCTCGACCAATTCCTTCGCCGCTTCCTGATGCGGCTCATTTCCGGTCTGGCGTTCGTCGAGCATGGCTTCGACGCCGGCTGCGGTTGCTCCGACCAGCCGTCCCGAGCGCTTGTCGAACCAGCGGCGCTTGGCTTCACCAGCTTCGCCCCATGACCTTCCGACCAGTTCGTCCATCTCGGGATCATTCGCCGGCCCGCCGCCGAACGGATCGACCAGCCGAAGCGCATGGCGGATGCTCGCGAGGCGCGCGACGGCTTCCGCATAGGGTTCGGGTGCGGACTCGGGACTTTGGACTGGCTGCAGATGAAGCATGAGCGGGAATTAGCCGCACCAGCGTCAATAAATTGTGAATCCGCTCGCAATGACGATTGGGAGCTAAGCCCCCTGGTTGGCGTCGATGTCGCGCAGAATCCAGCCGCGCTGCGGGATCGTCTCGATGAATTCGGCGCCGCCCGAAGCGTTGCGCAATTTCTTGCGAAGCTTGGAGATGAAGACGTCGATGATCTTGGGCTGCGGCTGGTCGTCGGCGCGACGGTAAAGGTGCTTCAGCAGCATCGCGCGAGTGACGACATTGTTGCGCGCGAAAGCGAGCAGCTCGAGCACGCGATATTCCATCTCGGTGATGCCGATCGGATGGCCGTCGATTCGGATCAGCCTTTGAACCTGGTCGACGCTGAGGCGGCCGCCGCACAGGGTCTCCGGCATCTCACTGCCGCTGGCCTTGAGAGAGGCAAGCAGCCGCGACGCCGCTTCTTCGCTGTCCTCGGGCGATACGCTGCGCGGACTGCCGATCAGCGCCTGCTGGATCTCGCCCAGCATATGGTGTGCTTCCTCGACCAGCTTCGAGCCTTCCTCGAAGCGGCGGCGGGATCGGTCGAGCATCGATTCGATCTCGACCAGCCGTGCGGAGAGGGTGTCTTCAGCCATCAATTCAGGTTCGTTCCCCGCTCTTCTGAAGCGTTATTGGCCGGTCTGCGCCGAAGCGATATTGCTGTCGGCAGCAGGCGCGGACAGGATTGAAAGCGTCGTTGGCCCCTTGTCCACCACGCGCGTGTCCGGATCCCAAACCGTCGATCGGATCCCGAGCTGCGCCTGGTCGCGGCCCGCGGCGTCGAGCAACATGCTTTCCGAAGCGCTGCGCGGAGCAGGCCCGCCGAACAATGCGTCGACCGCCTGCTGCTGCGCCTCGCCGGCGGTTAGGCCCGCGGTACCCGCAACCGGCGGCGCAAGGCTGAAGTCCGGCGGGATGATCAACGGCGCATTGCGTGCGACCGCGAACTCGTCGGGCGCCGAGCCGCGCTTTTTGAACACCGCGCAGCCGCTCGTCGAAACCGCGGCGATGAGAATGACGGCAATAAGGGCCTTACGCATGTTCGATTGTCTCCTTGGCGTCCTCCTTACGAGTGAGGAACGCGCGCAGCAATAACATCACGACGCCGATGCTAATCGCGGCATCGCCGACATTGAATACCAAAAAGGGCCGGAAGTCGCCGAAATGAAGATCGGCGAAATCGACGACGTAGCCGTGGCGGGCGCGATCGAGGATGTTGCCGAGCGCGCCGCCCAGCACCATCCCGAGCGCGGCCTGGTCGAGGCGGTTCTTCTCTCTGCCGATCCACACGGCGACTCCGATCGCGATGGCCGAGGTCAGCGCGACCAGCATCCAGCGGCCGACCGGCGTCGTCGCGTTCAGAAGGCCGAGCGAGATCCCGTTGTTTTCGGTGTAGGTCAGGTTGAAGATCGGCAGCAGGACGAGCTGGTCGCCGAGGTGCGCGACAGCCAGCGGGCCGGTTACGATCCACTTCGCAAGTTGATCGAGCGCAAAGACGATCAGCGCGACGATGAAGCCGAGGGAACGAGTTTTCATGCACTCACCCGCGGAAGTTGCCAAAGTTGGCACCGACACGTGCGCGCACGCGCACGCGCGCGAGGCCGCACGCCGGACAACGGGAAACCTAAGGATGCCATCCCGTCAGCTTGCATAAGCATCGGGGTGTAGGACAGCATTATCGTTACCCATCAAGCACCTCGTCGCAGCGGGCGCATAGGTCGCCATCGCTCTTCACCTCTGGGAGATAGCGCCAGCAGCGCCCGCACTTGTGGTTTCCGGTCTTGGTCACTTTCAGCTCTTGCCCCGAATGAACTGCAGATACGATGAACAGCTCGGCAAGTTCGTCCGCCGAGACGAGCAATTCGGGAATGGTCACTTCGGCCTCGAGGCTCGATCCGATGACCTTGTCGCGGCGCAGGGGCTCGATCGCTTCCGTGACCTGCGCGCGAAGCTCACGCAGCTTCCGCCACTTCCCATCGTCGGCACCGACGCTCGGTACTTCCGGCCATTGGAGCAAATGGACCGAGCCTCCGTCCGGATAGCGAGTCCCCCAAACTTCCTCGGTGGTGAAAACCAGTACCGGGGCAAGCCAGCGCACGAGCGCGTGATAGAGGATGTCGAGGACCGTCCGGTTGGCGAGCCTCTTCGCGGTCTGGAAGCCGGTTTCCGCGTTGGTCTCGCAATAGAGGACGTCCTTGCGGATATCGAAATAGAAAGCGGACAAATCCTCGTTGCAGAAGTCGGTCAGCGCGCGGACGTAGGTGTTGAAGTCGAAGTCGGCGACCGCCTTGCGAAGCACCTTGTCGAGCTCGGCCGCGAGGTGGAGCACGTAGCGTTCGAGCTCAGGCATCTGCTCCACGGGGACAGTCGCCGAGTGGGGACAGTCCCCATCAAAGCCGTCGAGGGCGCCGAGCAGGTAGCGGAACGTATTGCGGAGCTTGCGATATTGGTCCGCGACACCGGCGAGGATCTCCTTCCCGATCCGATGGTCCTCGGTGAAGTCCACCGACAGGGCCCAGAGCCGAAGGATGTCCGCGCCATAATCGCGCATCAGGTCGATCGGGCTGACCGTATTGCCGAGGCTCTTGGACATTTTCATGCCCTTGGAGTCCATCGTGAAGCCGTGGGTCAGCACCGCATCGTAAGGCGCGCGTCCGCGCGTTCCGCAGCTTTCCAGCAGCGACGACTGGAACCATCCGCGATGCTGGTCGGACCCTTCGACATAGACGTCGGCGGGCCAGCGCTCCTCGGGCCAGTGGCCGCTCTCCAGCGTGAAGACGTGGGTGCAGCCGCTGTCGAACCAGACGTCGAGGATGTCGCTGACCATCTCATAATCGTCGGGGTTGCGGTTCCCGAGGAAATGCGCGGCATTCGCCGGGTCCCAGGCGTCGACGCCCTCCTTCCCGACGGCTTCGACGATGCGCGCGTTAACCTCGGCATCGACCAGCAGCTCGCCACTCTTGCGCTCGACGAACAAAGCGATCGGAACGCCCCAGGCGCGCTGGCGGCTGATCACCCAGTCGGGTCGGCCCTCGACCATCGAGCCCAATCGGTTGCGGCCCTTCTCGGGCACGAAGCGGGTATCCGCGATGGCTTTTGTCGCCAGCTGGCGGAGAGTCGGCGTTTCTTGGGTGGCGCCGCCCTCATTCTCCCAGCGTTGCTCGGCAAAGCTCTGGCAGTGCCAAGCGGGCAGCGGGCGGTCCATCGCGATGAACCATTGCGGCGTGCAGCGGTAGATGACCTTGGCCTTGGACCGCCAGCTATGCGGATAGCTGTGCTGGAAGTCGGCGCTGGCGGCGAGCAGCGCGCCGGCCTCGCGCAGGTCGGAGCAGATCGGCCCGTCGGGCGCATTGAACTTGGCGTTGATGACGCTGCCCTGGCCGCCGAGCCACAGCCAGTCGGCGCGGTAGAAGCCGCCCGCGTCGACCGCGAAGACCGGGTCGATGCCGTTGGCCTTGCACAGCTCGAAATCGTCCTCGCCGTGGTCCGGAGCCATGTGGACGAGGCCGGTGCCCTGGTCGGTCGTGACGAAGGCGCCGGGAAGGAAGGGGCGAGGTTTGGCGAAGAAGCCGCCGAGCTTGTGCATCGGGTGCTGGGCGATCGTACCGGCGAGGTCGGAGCCTTTGAACTTCTGAAGGGGCTTTAGCGTGCCCGAAACGCCAGCGTCGGAGAGCCGCGCTCTTTGCCCGTCAATGATCCGTGACCACAGATCGCCAACCAAAGGTTCAGCGACCAACAGCTTTTGAATCCATGTGGTTGCGGGCCCGCCGGAGATAACCGAACCACCGAAAGGCGTAATCTCCTTTTCGACTATGTGAAGCGTAGCTTCGACGAGGCAGTATTCAATCTCAGTACCGTAAGCGATTCCCTGGTTGACCGGGATCGTCCAGGGTGTCGTTGTCCACACCACCGCATAGGCGCCGACAAGCTCCGGGATCGGGCTTTCGACGATCTCGAACGCGACATCGATCTGGGTCGAGACGATGTCCTCATATTCGATCTCGGCCTCGGCCAGCGCGGTCTTTT
>Ga0207674_10001473_pt1 | contig 30419 bp, 27 predicted proteins | sample KBSCornC72_FD_184303 | JGI IMG/M metagenome (GOLD analysis project Ga0207674, IMG submission 184303) | Corn rhizosphere microbial communities from Kellogg Biological Station, Michigan, USA - KBS Corn C7-2 (SPAdes) (version 2) | ecosystem: Host-associated > Plants > Roots > Rhizosphere > Soil ...
CCCCGGACGACGTGCGAGTGCGAATTCAGGCGGCCGCGCTCAACCGTCTGGATCTCTTTGTCGTCGCTGGTTTACCGGGCGTCAAGTACAGCTTCCCGCACATCATGGGAACCGATGGAGCAGGCACCGTAGCCGCCACCGGGCCCGCAGCGACCAGGTTCCGTCAGGGAGACCGGGTCATGATCAATTCGGGTATCTCGTGCGGCCACTGTGAGTGGTGTGAAGCGGGGGAACAGCCGCTCTGCCTGACCTACAGCGTGCTGGGAGAACACCGCCACGGCACGTTAGCCGAGTTCGTGGTGGTGCCGGAGCGTAACCTGGCGCCGGTTCCTGCCGAGATGCCGATGACCCAGGCTGCCGCTTTCTCACTGGTGACGCTCACGGCGTGGCGCATGCTCGTCAACCGGGCGGCACTCCAGCCCGGCGAGACGGTGCTGATCTGGGGAATCGGCGGCGGCGTCGCAGTAGCCGCGCTCAAGATCGCCAAGCTTCTCGGCGCGTCCGTCGTCGTCACCAGCTCTTCCGACGCGAAGCTCGAACGCGCTCGTGAGCTCGGTGCGGACGTCGTCCTGAACCACGCGAAGAACGACGTGCCGAAAGAGATCAGGTCCCTCACCTCCAAGCGAGGGGTCGAGGTCGTGATGGACAATGTCGGGGAACAGACCTGGGAAAAGTCGCTGCGCTGCCTGGCCCGAAAGGGACGCCTCGTCACCTGCGGCGCCACCTCCGGTCCGATGTGTGTGACCGACGTGCGGAAGCTGTTCTGGTATCAGTGGAGCATTCTGGGTTCGACGATGGGGAGCCACGAGGAGTACCGCGCGGTAACCGAAGAGGCCGCGCGCGGACGCCTGTGGCCTGAGGTGGATACCGTGGTTCCACTGGCGGAAGCCCGGCGCGCCTTCGAGCGGCTGGAGCGCGCCGAACAACTGGGCAAAATCGTCATCGAGGTGACGGGATGAGCGAACTCTGGGATCGACTACTGCTGGGCGCAGGTGAGCTGGCGGATGTTCTACCGGGCCTGATCGGGGCTCTGGTTATTCTGCTGACCGGCTATCTGGTGGCCAAGCAGCTCGAGCGCTGGACCGACAAAACCCTGCAACGCCTCGAGTTCAAGCGAATGGTCGCGGCTGGCGGTTTCGCCGAGGCGGTCAATCGGGGCCGGGTGGATCCGGTCAACGCCGTCGGCCGGCTGGTCTTCTGGCTGATGATGCTCGTGGTGATTCTGTTCGCCAGCTCCGCCCTGGGTCTGGAGAACATCCGCGACATGTTCGGCCGGATGATCGCCTTCATCCCCACGCTGATATCCGGAATCATCATCATCATCCTCGGCATCATCATCGGGGAGTTTGTCCAGGGGGTCATCCTGGCCTCGGCGGGTGGGGTTTCGGGAGTTCCCACGCTGGCCAAGTTGACCAAGGGGATCATGGTTCTGATCGCCCTATTCATGGCGCTGCAGCAGGTCGGTGTGGCGGAGGAGATCGTCACCTCGGCGTTTACCCTGATTCTGGGCTCAGTCGCGTTGGCGGCTGGACTCGCCTTTGGCCTGGGAAACCGGGACCTGGCTGGGGAGATCACGCGGAAGTGGTACGAGGAGGGTGTGCGGCGGAATCGGCGGAAGACGGATCCGCCGGAGGGGATTCCTACAGATTAGCTGGGAGTCCCTGCTGCCTTAGGCCATAAGCCATATGCCAAAGGCCTACGGCTTAAGGCTTATGGCACTTCTCTATTACTTGACGCTGTATTTCTCAACCACCTGTCCCACACCCCCATCCAGTCGGCGAACGAGATACACCGTGCCGTCAGCTCCAAAACCGGCGAGTGCCGTTCCCAGCGGTAACTGCACTGTCTTCAGCTGATTGCCGTCCCGCCCGACTACGTCCCACACCGAAGTCGAATCGCCGAGGGCGCGCGAACGCTGCAACCATACAGAGCCATCTGCTGCTGTGGAGCCGGCGCTGAAGGGCGGCTTATAGTCGGCGAAGGGGTAGGAGAGTTCTATTCCGGCCGGTGCCCCGACCTGGCTCATCTGCGAGCGGACTTTCTCCAGAAAGCTCTTCTTGTCGTCCTCGGTGACCGAGATCCGGGTGTAGGATCGCGAGGGTCCTTTCTGCCATTTCCCCGACGGGTCCCGCCAGTCCACGGCGTTGTTTGATGCGCGGGCAACCCACATCGAACCGTCGGGGAGTACACCAAACAGATCTCTCCCCCCGAAGATGGTGGAGACGATCTTCTTCTGTTCTCCGAACTGGCCATCACCCCAGGGCGGCAGCTTGAGCCGTGCTACCGTGTCCGCGATGGTATCTCCCCGCGGAATCCGGAGCACATTCAGGCTGTCGTACTTGACTTCGTCTCCCGGCTCCAGCCCTCCCATCACCGAGCGCACGTCCTCCTTGTATCCGTTCAGCGCGGCATCGTAGTTGAGCGGCTGGTTGTGGCCACCGACTGGGATCCGGTTGATCACACCAAGCGACTGACCCTGGACGGTCCAGAGCGTGGTCCGCTCCGCGCCGAAATCCACCAGGGCAAGGGTGTTGGCGGAAATCCGCAGCACGAACCCTGGAATCTTGTGCCGGCTGGGGAAGGAATCCGGCGGCCAGATCGTGTCGGCGTGTTCTCCGAGCTCCTGTACTTCTCCGTTCGAAGGATTCAGGAACAGAAAGCTCCGCGCCCTGACGTCGGCCATGGCGAGACGTCCGTCAGGAAGCTCGACCACGTTGCTCACCTGCTGGAAAGTGTGAGACAGCGTCGCCTCGGGCTTGTCCAGCACGATGGTGCTGGTTGGTTTCCGGCCGCACGACGCGACCAGGAACACTCCAAGAACGACGGCAATCGGACTCCAGCGGGTCATGAGATGACTCCAATGGGGGCGGTTGAACATGCGCGGATCAGGTGCCAGGAGCCGCCTGCGGCAGGGGCAGCTGATAGAGTCGAATCCCACCTTCGAAGGGTTCGGCCAGGAGGACTGCGCTCTGACTCACCGCCAGAACGCGGCCATGTCCATGATCGCGCACCTCTCGAGTCAAACGGCCGTCCCGCCCGATGACCTGGTTGCTGCGCAACGAGTCGCCCACAGCCCGGCTCTTCACCAGCCAAACCTGACCTGCCGGCGTAGTGAAAGCGGCCTCGAACGGCGGCTTGATGGCGGCAAAGGGAATCTGCTCGGCGGTCGCCCGGAGCTCCTGGGGGAAGCGCTGAAGAAACAACTCACGATCGGGTTCGGTCACGGGATAGACTTTGTCCGCCAGCTCCGGGCCGCGGTGGATTTTCAGGTCGGTCCCGATCCAGTCCACCCGATTCTGTCCAACCCGTGCGACCCACACCGAGCCGTCGGGTAACACACCCCACCGGTCTTGTCCGCTCAGCAGTCGTCGTTCAAAACGTCGGCGTCCGTCGGAAATGACCTCGACAACATCGAGCGGTGCCAGTCGGATTATCGTGTCGGCCTGGGTGAAATCCGCCGCGGTACGCACCACGAAGGCCGAATCGCGATTCCCAGCCCCGTCAGGGCCGGGCTGTGGCCGGAGCTCGAAGTACCAGTGTCCCTCGGCGTCCCGGGCTCGCGGCAGTGCTCCACGCAGCGCGTCGACCGCCGGGACGATGCCGAGCATCTGGCCGTCGGGAGACCAGATCGTTGCACGACGCATTTGCCAATCCGCTATCGCGACTGAATCGCCGCTGCGGAAGATGTGAAAGGGCTGCTGGTATTCGCGTGCTCCCTTGGCGCCGCCGAAGGGACCGATCGTGCGCTTGGCGAAATCCACCAGACTCACTGTCTTGTCCTGCGGGGCAATGATTGCCCAGCGATCGCCGCCGAGCCAAACGGCGTCCGTCGCCTCTCCAACCGGAGAAACGACGGGATCGCTGCCCGGAGGGAGAACCTGGATCGGGGCCTTCGGCCCGGATGGACCGCATGCGGCCAGGAGTAAGGCGACGGCGAGCAGGCGCGATGGGAAAAACATGGGGCGGAAATGTAACCCCGGACGCAGGAAGCTACCTCATACCTGGTCGGAGAGCCGAAAACTGCTTACCGCGGAGCACGCGGATGGCGGCGGAGTCACGAATCATGAATGATTTATCCGCGTGCTCAGCGTGTTCCGCGCCCTCTGCGGTAAGCTTTTCCCGTGTCAGCGGCGGGTGAGAATCTCTTCGAAAAGAGCCAAAGCCCGAGGATCCTCCGATTGTCCCAGCCAGAACAACGCCCTGCGCCTGATCTCCGGGTCTTTGTTGGTCTTGGCGATGCGAATCAGGATCGGCACGCCCTCCTCCTTCGGCCGCTGTGAGAGAGCGAACACCGCATGTTCCCGGATATCACGGTCCCCTTTCTCATCGGAGACCAGTGAGTCCAATCCCCGAGTCGCCGCATCGCCCGCCGCCTGGCTGACCCAGAATACCGCACTTTGTCTCGTATCTCTCGCCACTGACTCATCCCGGGCGATCTTGAGCAGCTCCGGCCAGACGACGACGCTGTCGGCCAGGGTCGCGGGGAAGATGGCGTCGTGCCCGAGATCGCTGTCACCTTGTCTTGCGATGCCAAGCAGATAATTCGTCGCCGACTTCACCTCGATCCTGCCGAGGTCGGTGACTCCGGTCCGGGCGCTCGAGGGCAGCGGTCCGACGTAGGTGCTCACATCGTCGACCTTATGGCTTCGTACCCGGAGTGAGACTCGGACCGGGCCCGGTTCGCAGGGGCAGCTCCGGATGTAGTCATCATCATCTTCATCGTCACCATCGGAGATCGAGAAGCCGTTTCCATGCATCATCATGAAGTGTCGCCCGTCTCCGATGACGCCTTTGCCGTCGCCACAGACGCCGGGGCGCGAGGCGAAGCTGAACTCCACTTTCCCATCGGGAGCCGCGGCGACTCGCTGGGCGAGGCTTTGCGCCACCACCGGCTCTAACGGGGCAAGCGCCAGGATGCAGATCGCGCGGAAATCCAGGGCCATACCCCACGCTCCTCTCATTGCTCGATGATGGACTGGAGATAATCAGCCGCGCGCGGGTCATCCGATTGGGAGAGCCAGAAGATGGCCTTCTTCTTCAACTCTTTCTCCGGCTCGTTCTTCGCGATGTCGAGAAGCTTGTCCGCCGAGGCCTTGTCACCCCGTTGGGAGTACACGAAGATCAGCTGCTCCTTGATCTCCGAGTTCCGCGTCCTGCCATAGAGATTGACCAGGTCGGTGGTCGCGGTCCCGGTCTGACCCGCCCAGAACAGGGCCTTCTTCCGCATCTCGATCGGCTCGGTCTCATCGGTGGCCAGGTCCATCAACCATTTCCCGCTGCCCTGTCCCTCCATCTGGGAGAGGGAGAAAATCACCTTCTCCTTCAATTCCTCGCTTGGGAGGCGCTTGTACAGCGACTTGAGGTATGCCGCATTCTCGGGCGAGTCGTGCTGGCCGAGCCAGAAGATGGCCTGCTCCCGCACTTCGCTCGAGGCGTCGCTCCGCTCGGCGTAGGACCGGATGATCGAGCTGGCCCGGGGACTGTCCATCTGCGACAGGGCGAAGATCGCCTTCTTCTGCAGCTCCGGGTCTCGCGAGGTCCGCAGAATCGAATCGAGCGCGCTTACCGCCGTTTCGCTTCCCACCTGGGACAGCCAGAACACCGCTTGCTGGCGGACCTCATCATCCGGATCGGTCCGCGCGGCCGAGAGCAGAATGGATTCCGTCTCGGCGCTGCGCTTCTGGGAGACCAGGAATACCGCTTTGCGACGCAAGACCTCGGAGCACGCATCACGACGGGCCAGCACCTTCTTCAGGATCGGCATCGCCCGGTCCGCGTCCATCTGCAGCAGGCCGTTGAGTGCCTCGATACGGACATCGTCTTCGTCGTCCGGGCAACCCTGCGCGGCAGCCTTGGCCTCGCTATCCACCCGGAATCTCTGGTCGGGATCTCCTCGCTTCGCGAGCTCACTGCGAATCCGCGTCGTCAGGGAACGCGCGTCTCCCCGTGTAGCGGCCTTGGGATACTTCTTTTCCTGCTGCTCCAGCGAGGCCAGCGCAGTATTGAGATCGCTGGTCCCCCCGCGGCGGTAAAGCGCGAATGCTTCCCAGTAGTAGGCATCGGGGGTGTACTGCGACTTGGGATAGGTGTCCCGGATCTTGCGGAACAAGTCCGCGGCCCGGGTGTAATCGTTGCGGTTCAGCGCATCGCGAGCCGCGCGATAGAGGCTGTCCGCGGGGTCCTCCACGGCCCAGGGAGCCGGCACCACGGATGCCTGACCCTGGGAAACCGCGGCAGAGGAACTGGTTCCCCCAACTGCCCCGCCAAGAACCAACAGCAACGCCGCCGACAGATACGCGTTCCGCATCAGATTTCTCCTTGTGCGCTGGTAGCCGCGGAGCCGGCGGGTATCGCCGACCGAAGCCGCGGCAACAACCCGCGCTGTTTCAAACCCTCGGTGATCAAGTCCACCTCCTCATGCCCGTCCTCAGCGCTCAACTGGGTGATCTGAGCCAGCACCAGCTCGAGGTCCTCCAAGAGACTGCGCATCTGCGGATCGGTGAGCTCAGGTGAGTCGAGCAACAGTCGAGTAGTTGAAAGCAGGTCGCGCGCTGAAGCCGAGAAGTTCGCGTCGCCGCCCGCAGTCTTGCCCTCGGCGCGGAAGCCAGTGAGCAGGGCCTCCGCCCGGCTCAGGTGTTGAATAGCGGCGACCGCCATGGCTGCACCCTGACGGCTCGGTGCACGGGCGACAACCACTGGCGCGGGGTTCGCCGGCTGGTGCGTCACCGTGAGTCGCCCAATGCCAATGCCGATGATCAGAAGGGCGGCGACTCCGACACTCCACCAGATCACCTGGGGCGGCCGGAGGACCGAACGCCGCTTCCGCCGCGCCCGGATCCCGGCCCAGATCTCTTCTCTCGGAGTCTCAGGCGGCTGGTGATAGGCTCGAGCAGCCTTCGACAGCCTCTCGTCCCACTCGTCGTCGTTCATGGTTTCCATTCCCCCGCAAAATCGGCCAGCGCTTCTCTCAGCTTCGCCCGGGCCCGGGACAGCTGCGCCTTCGAAGTTCCGGTCTCTACTCCGAGGGCCGTGCCGATCTCCTCATGGGTGTAGCCCTCTACATCGTGCATCACGAACACCGTCCTGTAGCCGAGGGGCAGCCGGTCAATTTCCCGGGACAACCGTTCCTTGAGATCCGGCTCAGACGACCGCTTTGAAGCCACCTTGTCCCCATGCTCGAGGTCGGTCTCCCGCTCCCGGAATCGCTTGAGCTTTCGCAGCCCGTTGAGTGCGACCGAGGTCGCCACTGCCGTAAGCCAGGTCGAAAACGCTGCATCCCCTCGGTACGATGCCAACCGGTCGAAGGCCCGGATGAACGTGTCCTGGGTGAAGTCCCTGGCCAGATCAGGATCTCCCGCCAGGCGATAGGCCAGGCGGTACACGCGGTCCACATGCCGGTCATAGAGTGCCCGTTCCGCGGTGGCCTCTCCGGCCAGGACTCGGGCGATCAGTTCACGGTCGTCCACCAGGCTCCGGAGGCATCGGTTATCGGTCGCTGGACCCTAGACAATGCGTCCCGCGGAAGGGTTGCGCGGGCGGGCAGGCAACCCTTTGCGGGGCTCGAGCGTCTTACTCGCTGTGATCGCGGCTTGGCCGCTGCAGGCAGGTCAGCTTGGAGGGTGCAACAATGGTTATGCGGACAACGAACGGACAGCCGGAAGAATACGAGCTCTTCGATAGTCAGGGTGAACCGATCGGGCGGGTCGTCATGCCACTGGACCCCCGGGTAATCGGCCGGACCCTGGGTACCGTCCTCCTCGTCAGAGGGTCTCACTAACCCGTTTTTCAGGCTCGGCTCGGTCAAAGTGCCGGCCAGCCGAGCTCCTCCCGCAGTCCTTCCGTAACTAGTTGGCATTTCGGCTGTTAGGCAGCCTCCTCCGGGTTGCCTTCGGGTCTTCATTCCGAGTATATTTGCGGGTCCCCCGGCTGTACCTCGGCACCGCCTTAGCCTCAGTACGGATACTCATGACCGCCCCGAATTCGCGCGAACGGATTCTGCCGCGCCTCATCGAAGAGGAGATGCAGCAGTCCTTCATCAACTACTCGATGAGTGTCATCGTGTCGCGCGCTCTGCCTGACGTGCGCGACGGCCTGAAACCGGTACACCGGCGAATCCTCTACGCGATGAACGAGTTGGGCCTGGTGCCCGGCCGCCCCTACAAGAAGTCGGCGACCGTAGTTGGCGATGTCCTGGGCAAGTATCACCCGCACGGCGACAGTTCGGTTTACGATGCCCTGGTGCGCATGGTGCAGGATTTTGCCCTGCGCTATCCGCTCATCGATGGGCAAGGGAACTACGGCACGATCGACGACAACGCCGCGGCGTACCGATATACGGAAGCTCGGCTGACTCCAGTCGCCCTCACGATGCTTGAGGATATCGACAAAAACACTGTCGATTTCCAGCCCAACTTCGATGACCGGCTCCGGGAACCGACCGTTCTCCCCGCCAAGATTCCCAATCTGCTGGTAAATGGCTCGAGCGGGATCGCGGTCGGAATGGCTACCAATATTCCCCCTCATAACCTCCGCGAGGTGGCCAAGGCGATCGAGGCACTGATCGACGATCCGGAGGCGACTATCACCGAGCTCCGGAAGCACATCAAGGGCCCCGACTTCCCTACTGCGGCCTACATCTACGGGCGGGACGGCATCAAGGAAGCCTACGACACAGGCCGTGGTCGCATCGTCATGCGAGCCAGGGCCCAGATTGAAGAACGCGAGTCGAGTGGCAAGTCCCAGATCGTCATCACCGAGTTGCCCTACCAGGTCAGCATAGAGCGGCTCCATGCCTCGATCGTTGAACTGGTCAACGCGAAGAAAATCGAAGGCATCTCGGACGCCAGGAACGAGAGCAGCAAGGACGGGCTCAGGATTGTCATCGAGCTCAAGCGCGATGTGATCCCCAACGTAATACTGAACCAGCTGTACAAGCACACGGCGATGCAGGCGACCTTTGGCGTGATCATGCTGGCACTCGTGCATGGCGCGCCGAAGGTCATGAACCTCAAGGAGCTGCTGGAACACTATATCGAGCACCGCCACGTAGTGGTGGTGCGGCGGACTCAGTTCGACCTCGACGCCGCGCAGGCCCGGGAACACATCCTTGAGGGCCTCAAGATCGCGGTGGACAATATCGACGAAGTCGTCGCGATCATACGGAAGTCGAAGGACGTTCCCGATGCCGACGCCCGCCTGCGCAAACGGTTCAAGCTGACAGAGAAGCAGACTGACGCCATCCTCAACATGCGGCTGGCGAAACTCACCGGACTTGAGATCGACAAGCTGGAGGCCGAGCTCAAGGAGGTTCTCGCTACCATTAAGGATCTGAAGGCAATCCTGGCCTCGAAGCCCAAGCGTATGGCGATCCTCAAGGAGGAGCTGGAGGAAGTCGCCCAGAAATACGGCGACGATCGGCGGACGGAGATCCTGGCAGATCAAAGCGACTTCTCGGTCGAGGATCTGATCGCCGAAGAGGACATGGTCATCACCATCTCCCACACCGGTTACATCAAGCGGATCTCGATCTCTACCTATAAGCGGCAGCGCCGCGGCGGGCGTGGCCTCCAGGGCGCCACGACCAAGGAAGAGGACTGGATCGAACACCTCTTCATCGCCAGTACCCACGACTATCTGATGTTCTTCACCAACACCGGGCAGATCTACTGGCTCAAGGTGCACGAAATCCCGCAGGGCGGTCGTGCCAGCCGGGGGAAGCCGGTGGTGAATTGCATCGCCATCAAACCCGACGAACGGATTGCCGCGACAGTGGCGGTGCGGGAATTCGCCGACGACAAGTGGCTCGTGTTCGCCACCCGTCTGGGCACGGTGAAGAAGACCGTGCTCTCCGCCTACGGCAACGTGCGCTCGACCGGCATCAATGCGATCAACATCGAAAAGGGCGACGAGCTGATCGACGTGCAGCTCTGCGACGCGGCGAGCGATATCGTCCTCGCCACCGCGGACGGGATGAGCATCCGGTTCCACCAGGGCGATGTCCGGGAGATGGGTCGAGTCGCCGGCGGCGTGAAGGGCATCGAACTGGACAAAGGCGACGAGGTCATCGGCATGGTGGTGATCCGGCGTGATGCCACACTGCTCGTCGTGAGCGAGAAGGGATTCGGCAAGCGCTCGGAGCTTTCCGACTACCGGGTGCAGAAACGGGGCGGGAAGGGCATCATCACGCTTAAGAAGACCGACAAAACCGGCGCTATCGTCGCCCTGAAGGAAGTTCAGCCGGACGACGAGCTGATGCTCATCACCCGGCACGGCGTGATCATCCGGATGCCGGTCGAAGGAATCCGGGTCATCGGCCGCAATACCCAGGGCGTCAAGGTGATGAACCTGGATTCGGGCGATGCCGTGGTGGACGTTGCGCGCGTAGTCAATGAGGACGAGGAGGGAGCGGAGGCGGAGGCAGCCACGGGAGCAGAGCCGGAGTGAGTCGCTCTCTCCCTTGCCCACCCCCTCGCCGCATCCTACTTTCGCCCAGTGCCCCTGACGTCGACGTACCCCGCCCGAGTCACTCTCGCCTCCATTCGTGAGGCCGCCGCGGCGCTTGCCGGTGTGGCGCTGCGAACTCCGCTGGTCCAATCCCCCACCTTGAGCCGCCTGATCGGTGTACCGGTCTGGCTCAAGTGCGAGCACCTGCAGCCGGTAGGCGCCTTCAAGCTGCGCGGAGCCTATACCGCGATCTCCCGTCTCTCGGAAACCGATCGCGCTCGAGGTGTAGTAACCCACTCCAGCGGCAATCACGGGCTGGCGCTGGCCTACGCCGCCAAGCGGCTCGGTGTGGCGGCCGTCGTCGTGATGCCGGAGGATGCGCCACGGGTCAAGATCAACGGAGTTCGCGAGCAGGGCGCCGAAATCGTCTTCGTGAGTGACCGCCGGCAGCGTGAACCGGTGTTTGAGGGCTTGGTACGCGAGCGGGGCATGGTCCCGATCCCGCCGTTCGAGCACGCCGACGTGGTAGCAGGGCAGGGGACCTGCGGGCTCGAAATTGCCGAGCAGTGCCCTGACTTGCGAGCGGTGCTGGTGCCCACCGGGGGAGGTGGCCTGCTGGCGGGTATTACTACAGTGATTGCAGAGCTGATCCCGACCGCCAGCATCGTCGGCGTCGAGCCCTCGAACGTCCGCAAGCTTTCCGCCGCGCTGGCCGCAGGTCGCTCTGAGCGAATCGATCCGGGGGAGAGCCTGGCCGACGGGTTGCTCACGCCTTCCATCGGTGCCATTCCCTTCGCGGCGATTGATGGTCGGGTCCGGGAAGCGGTACAGGTGGACGACGCTGAGTTGAAATCGGCGGTTCGGTTCCTCTTCGAGAACGCCGGACTCCGGGTGGAGCCGTCGGGTGCGGCCGCTGTGGCTGCCCTGCTCGCACGGCATTACCTCCCCACCGGGCCTACCGTCGCCATTCTGAGCGGCGGCAACGTGGACCCCGATCTTTTCCAGCGCCTGGTGTCCGAATGATCGCACCGAAGATCATCGTCGCGGACGATGACCAGGCCCTGTCCCGTACCCTCGCCTGGATCCTCAAGGAGAACGGCTACGAGGTGGTGAGCGTCCCCAACGGGGACCATCTGCTGGAACGGCTCGACGCGGATACCTACGACCTGCTGCTGCTTGACATCATGATGCCGCGGGTCGATGGGCTGCAGCTGCTGGAGCGGGTCAAAAACGATCCCAACCACAAGGACCTTCCGGTTCTCATGATCTCCTCCATGCCGCCGGAGGAGGCCACGGTCCGTGCGCTCGGTCTCGGTGCAGCCGATTTCATCTCCAAGCCGTTCCGGGTACGGGAGCTGCTCGCCCGGGTAAAGGCTCACCTCCGGGTTGGGCGGGAGCTGAACCAGGCGCGTGCCGAAGCCCGCAGCCGTTCGGAGATGGTGGACATCCTCCAGGAAGTCACGGCGTCCCTCAAGCCGGAGGAGATCTATCACATCCTGGTGCGGCGCGTGGCACGGGGCCTGAGAATCTCCAAATGCTCGCTGATCGTGTCGAACGCCGACTCGGATGATTACGCGCTCGTGGTTGCGGCGTACGAGAATCCGATGCTTCGCAATCTGCGGATCGATCTCAAGCGCTATCCCGAGGTCCGACGGGCACTCGATACCCGCCAGGTAGTCCTGGTGCACGACGTTCTTACCGACCCGCTTTACCACGAAGTCCGTGCCGAGTGGGAAGCCGAGGGACGTTCGGTTCCGACCCGGTCCGCCATCGCGTTGCCCTTCACGCTGCGGGACCAGCCCGCCGGGGTGTTCTTCCTGCGCACCACGGAAGAAGACCCGCCGCTCGACCATCGGGACGTGGACTTCGCCGACCAGGTTGTTCGGGCCGCGGTGGCCGCGCTCGAGAAGGCATACGATCTGGAGAACGCAGTGCTCGGCCGGGAGCAGATGAAGCAGTTGGCCGAGACCGATCCGCTGACCGAGACCTTTAATCGGCGCGCGCTGAACGAGAAGTTGGCGCAGGAAATTGAGCGGGCCAACCGCTACAGCACGGTGCTGGCCTGCCTGATGGTGGATATCGACAATTTCAAGCAGATCAACGACGCGTACGGCCATCTGGTCGGCGACAACGTCCTTCGCCAGCTCGCCATGATCATGCGGCGGGAACAGCGTGCGGTGGACATCGTCGCGAGATACGGCGGCGAGGAGTTCGTCATCCTGCTTCCCGAAACCGGGGCAAGCGGGGCGCGCATCTTCGCCGAGCGCATTCTCCGTCGCGTCGCCAACCACGATTTCGGTGAAGCGGGCAGGACGGTGCGGGTGACGATCAGCGTCGGCATCGCCTGCTATCCTGATGAGCGAGCCGGCGAGGGCGAATCCCTGCTCCGCCTCGCCGACGCCAACCTCTACAAGGCCAAGGCCGACGGCCGCAACCGGTACCGCGATTGAGCAACCGCCGTTGCCCCCGGTGCCAGCGGGTCTACCCCGATCCGGCGCGGTTCTGTCCTCAGGATGGTTCCCCTCTGGTCGAGGTCGGTGGGGCCGCCCAGGCTCCGGCTCCGGGTCCGGTTCCGGGACTCTCCCAGACCAGCGTCGGCATCCGGACCCAGGTCCGGGAGGCCGCACGTGCCCGTTCCCCGCGGCACGATCGGGCCAGTCTGCTCACCAATCACGTCCTCGATAATCGCTATGAGGTGGGTAAGAAGCTGGGCGAGGGCGGAATGTCGTACGTGTACCTCGCGGTGGATAACTCATCGAAGGAAACCGTAGCGATCAAGGTCCTTTCGCCCAGACTCCAGGAAGACACCAGCTCGGTCGAACGGCTTCGCCGGGAAGCCGGGCTCGCGATGCGGCTCGAGCACCTCAACGTGTGCCGCATCATCCGGCTGGGTGAGACCGAGGACGGCATGATCTACCTGGTGATGCCCTATCTCCCAGGTGAGCTGCTGAGCGATCGCGAAGTGCGCGACGGTCCCCTCCCGCTCGATCTCGGTATTCCCCTCATGCTCCAGATGTGCCACGGGCTCCAGCACGCCCATGACATGCACATCATCCACCGGGATCTGAAGCCGGAAAACGTCATGCTGGTGCCCGATGCCCATTCTCCCGGAGGAATCCGGGCCGTGGTGATGGACTTCGGGCTGGCCAAGGAACGCCGGGCCGAGCCGGAGATCGCGAAGCTGACGGCGACGGGGATCGTATTAGGCACACCCGAGTTCATGAGCCCGGAACAGATCAGGGGCAAGACGCTCGACGCCCGGAGCGATGTCTACGCCCTCGGCATCCTCGGTTTCGAGCTCTTCACCGGCCAGCTTCCCTTCCAGGGGCGGAATGCGCAGGAGATGATGATTGCCCGGCTGCGCGGTAAGCCGAAGGCTCTCCGCGACGTGCGGTCTGAACTCCCCGCCAAGCTCGATGTAGCTCTGGCAAAAGCGATGTCGCTGGACCCGGCCGATCGTTTCCCAACCATGCAGGCCTTCAATGAAGCGCTGGCAGGAGCCGAGGAGAGTGGGGTGTTTGCCCGACTTTTCAAGAAGTGAGAGGTTAGCGGTAAGCGGTGAGCGGGCCGCAGTCCACGGATCAGTCGGACCTGAACAAACCCAATCACCTAAGAAACTGCCCCGCTCACCGCTCACTGCTCACTGCTCACTGCTTACTCTATGAAACGCTACCCCGCCTTCGATCCCCCCGAATACGTCTCCTGGTCCGCTGATCCGGCGCTGCTTCAGGAATTCGGCAAGACGATCGAGCGGGATCCCGAGCGTCGGGACTTGATCGCGACCCTCCCTCGGGAGGCGTTTCTCCTGCTTTACGAGCGCCTGCTGCTGGCTCGGCTGCAGGACATTGCTCTGTCGCGATGGGTCCGGCAGGGTGTGATCTCGAAGGCCTGGTTGGGCACTGGGGAAGAGGCTTCCACCGTTGGCCCCGTCTTCGCCCTGGATCCCGCGGTTGACTATGTCGCTCCGATGATCCGCAACCAGTCCGCGTGCGGAGACATGGGCATGCCGATCGGCGACGTTTTCCGAGGTTATCTCGCGGCGGCCAACGGTCCATCACGTGGCCGCGACCTGCATATTGGCTCGATGCTGCATCACGTAATCCCGCCGATCTCTCCGGTCGGGGTCATGGTGCCGGTGTGTGTCGGGATCGCGCTCGCGGCGAAGATGCGGGGAGAGCCGACGGTTACCGTCACCTGGGTCGGCGATGGATCCGCCAAGGCGGGTGTGGCCCACGAAGGGCTCAACTTCGCGGCGGTGCAGCGGGCGCCGGTGGTCTTCATCATTCAGAACAATCAGGTGGCGCTGGGAACTCGTCTGGATCAGCACCATGCGGCCGAGAGCTTCGAGGGTTGGCCGGGCGCGTACGGGATGGCGGGCTGGGCCTTCGAGGGCAACAATGTGCTCGATGCCTTTGCCGCGACCAGACTCGCCGTGGAGGCTTGCCGTCGCGGTGAAGGTCCCGTGATGCTGCTTGCCGAAACCTTCCGGATGGGCGGGCACGCGACACACGATGAACGGGAGGCTCGCGTTACCTTCCCAGCCGAGCTGTTCGAGTACTGGGGTAAACGGGATCCGATTGGTCTCTATGAGAGCTGGCTGCTCCAGCAAAGCGTGCCATCCGCCGAGCTGGAGAGCATCGAGACGAAGGCCACTGCAACGGTCGAAGCCGCGACGGAAGAGGCGTTGGCCGATCGGGACAGGCTGCCTCCTCCCGAGTCGGCCTTGGAGGGTGTATATGCCGAGTAACGACAATCGAAGGGGGAAAGGTATGCGTTCGGGATGGGCAAGTACCGGAGCGATCGCCGCCGCGGGTCTCCTCGCGGGCCTGCTGGGCGGCTGGAAGCTTGCGACCGGCGTTTCACGGCAGATGCCGACGACACACGGTGAATGGGTCAAGTTCACCAACGCGGCCGGCGATTCGATTCGAGCTTATGTGGCATACCCGGAGCGAAAGGACAAGGCGCCCGGGATCATCGTGATACATGAAATTTTTGGTCTGACCGATTGGGAACCGACCGTGGCAGACAAGCTGGCAGGCGCCGGGTATGTGGCGGTGGTCCCGGATCTTCTCTCTCCCCGCTTCGGAGCCACTCCTGCTGATCCCGATTCGGGACGAAAGTTGACGGCCCTTCTGGCTCCCGATCAGGTGAACGGCGATCTCGACGCCGCCTACAAGTACCTCGGGTCCCTTCCCTCGGTCAGGTCCGATGACATCGGCACGATCGGGTTCTGCTGGGGTGGGGGGCGATCATTCGCCTATGCCACTGCGAACCGCAATCTCAAGGCGGCGGTAGTCTGTTACGGACCGCCGCCCGATTCGACCGCCATTCGCGCTATCGGAGCCCACGTGCTGGGCGTTTACGGGGAGGACGACGCGCGCATTGATGCGTCATTGCCGGATGTCGAGCGCCAGATGAACGCAGCCAAGAAATCCTTCCGCTACAAGAAATATCCCGATACCGGCCACGGGTTCCTCAAGCCGGGACGGAAGGGGTCGGACAGCCCATCGGTGGAAAAGGCGTGGTCTGATATCCTGGGGTTCTACAAAGAAGTGCTGGGCAAGTAGCGCCTTATGATCCTTCATCAGGTGCTGCTCCGGTTCAAGCGCGCTACCACTGCGGAGCGCATCGCGGCGCTTGCCGCGGCGTTGCTCGAGATGAAGGGCCCGATTCCGGAAATTCGCGACATCCGCTGGGGCGCCAATCTGGGCCCCAGCAATGCAGAGTACCCCTATGTTCTGACCGTGACGTTCGATGACCTGGATGCGCTGGAGCGTTATCTCGTCCATCCGGTTCATCGCCGCGTTGTTGCCGAACACCTCGAAGCTATCCGCGAAGCGAAGCTGGCCGTCGATATCGAAGCGTAGCCCGGAGCCCGCACCGATGCTGCTGACACTCCTGCTGGCCCTGCAGGATCCGCTCGCCGTCCGGCCCGACACCATTCGGCCGGTTCACGATGCCCTGCACTATGACGTGACACTGGTACTGGGGGATACGAGCACCCACATCCTCGGCCAGGTGCAGACGACGTGGCGCCTCGGCTCGAGTGAGCCGATCGAGATCGAGCTGGATACCGCGCTGCGAGTGATCCGCGTCCTAGCCGACGGCAAGGAGAACACTCGCCTCTCTCGGACCACCTATGCCCGGGAGACCGATGGTATCTACCTGCCTCACGACAAGGCGGCCGGAGATTCTCTGATCTCGGTGGTCCGCTATCACGGGCCGGTGAAAGACGGCCTGATCATCGGCACTAACCAGTTTGGCAAGCGGGTGATCTTCGCCGACAACTGGCCCGACCGAGCCCACAAATGGCTGCCGTCTCAGGATCACCCGAGCGATAAGGCGACGGTGGATTTTCATGTCGAGGTACCGCCCGGCATGAAAGTGATCGCCAACGGAGTGCTGGTGGGGATTGACTCCCTGCCGCGGGGCCGGAGCGTGTGGAATTTCAGCATGAAGCAACCCATACCGGTGTACGGGATGGTCGTCGGTGCCGGTCCGCTCGCAACTACGACTCTGCCGGATGGGGGATGCAAGATCCGCTGTGTTCCCCTTGCGGTGGTGACCTATGCGGAGGATTCCGCCTGGGCGGTTACGGGGCCGTTCCACCGGGTGGGGGACATGATCGACTACTTCAGCGAGACTGCAGGACCGTTTCCCTACGACCGTCTCTCTCATGTGGAGTCCACCACGATCTTCGGCGGCATGGAAAACCCCACAGCGATCTTCTACCCCGACAAGGCGTACAGCGAAAAGAAGTTGAAGGAGGAAACCGTAGCCCACGAGACCGCCCACCAGTGGTTTGGTGATGCGGTCACTGAGAGCGATTGGCATCATCTCTGGCTCTCGGAAGGCTTCGCCACCTACTTCGCGGCACTCTGGCTGGGCCACGTCGACGGCGACAGCGCCTTTCGCGGGTCCATGCGGAGGGGTGCCCAGGAGGTCTTCGCAGACACCGCGACACTCGAGCGTCCCATCATCGATCCGGCCGCCACCGACCTCATGGGACTGCTCAATACCAACAATTATCCCAAGGGAGCCTGGGTCCTTCACTCCTTGCGCGGTCTGGTCGGCGACTCGGCGTTCTTCAAGGGGATCAGGCAGTACTACAAGACCTATCGCGACAGTACAGCCCTCTCGAGCCAGTTTGCCGCGGTCATGGATGCGGCCGCGGGAACTTCACTCAAGTGGTATTTCACTCAGGCCCTCACCCAACCGGGCTATCCGATTCTGGACCTCCAGTGGAAGCACCACGGGAAAGCGTTGGATCTGGTGATTGCCCAGAAGCAGAAGGACTCCTGGGGACTCTACAGCCTTCCCAACCTCGAGATCGCCGTAGACGGCAAGATCTACCCGGTGAAAGTGGATGGTCGGGAGACTCGAGTCACGCTGCAGTCGGTGAAGTCGAAACCGAAGCAAGTGGTGGTTGACCCGAATGGCTGGTGGCTGGTCCAATCAACCGTGAGCGGTAAGCGGTGAGCAGGCCCGCTTACCGCTTACTGCTCACCGCTTACGCCTTTGGGATTACGGCCTGTACCGGCTCGCTTTCACCCCTATCGCATAAGCTCAAGATCGGCCAGGAGCCCTACGTCGTCTTCACGGCCCAAGGGGAAGGTGATGCCGGAGATCTCTTCGCCTCTCCGGTTGGTGGTGGTGCGGTCTACCAGGTGACCTTTACCCGGCTCAACGAGCACCTGCCGCGGCTCAACCCTGACGGGTCCATGCTCGCCTTCGTTCGGGGAGACGGCGCCGCTGCCGCGGTCTGGGTCATGAACCTGATCAACGGCGCCGAGCGCCGAGTGACCGAACCGGGCGGGGCTGGGCCTGAGGGACTGGCGTGGTCTCCCGACTCTCGAACGGTCTACGTGAAGGTGGCGACCGGAGTCCTGGCCGCCGCCGCTCCTCCAGCGAGTCCGTCCGTCACCGCATTGGAAGGGCAGGCGCGAGGAGCAGGGGACTCGGCGCTCGCGGTGCTCGTGGGTGATCCCGTCGCCGGCCAGGTGACCAGCTGCGAGAGTGGCGGTGGTCTCTGTATCCGTGTGGGCGGCGAGTCCCAGCCGCTCGATTCAGCCGGGACCGAGCCGCTTCGCTGGGGTGGCGACTCCGTCGCTTATCGCGTGGGAGACCAGTTCGTCGTGCGCCCGCTGGGAGGGGGGATGACCCGCGCGCTCAGGTGGTCGAAGCAACTGGAGCATCCTCGCGAGCTGACGTACTTCGCGCCGCAATAGCCTCCCACGCTGCTTCGATCGTCTGCCCGACCTGGGGATGATCGGGTGCCCATTCCTTCGAGCTCACCCGCTCCGCCGCGAAGCTGATCAGCGCGAGCCAGACCGCGCCCCAAAGGTCGGCCGGTCCGGCGCGAACCAGGCCGTCGGACTTCCCGGTCGCCACCAGGTGCTGCAGCGAGTCGCGGAACTCCCGTGCGGTCTCCCGGCTGTGCCCATCGAGAAATCGCGCGTCACGGGGCGAGAGTGCCATCCGGACCTTCGCCGGATCTTCCGCTGCGGCCACCACGAGCCGCCGGCCGAGCCGGGCCAGTCGCTCCGGCGTCTTCGAGCCCCGCTCATGCTCCACTTCGCGTACCAAACCTGCCAGCCAGCGCTGGCTCTCCCTGTACGCTTCGTTGTAGAGGATTTCCTTGCTCGCGAAGTGCCGGTAAATGGTTCCTTCAGCTATTCCTGCGCGCGAGGCGAGCGTCGGGGTGGTGGTCCCCTGGAACCCGTCGGTGGTGAAGAGGTCAAGCGCCGCGCGTAGCAGGCGCTCCCTGGTCGCTTTGCTGTCGCGGGGGCTTCGTGGTGCGGTCATAAGCTGCCAATCCTGCGACTCGCGGACTAGAAGGCCCATCCGGTTCCAGCGGTAAACTTGAAGCCGTCGGAGCCGCCCGCGAAGTTAAAGGTCCAGATCGTGAACCGGAGCACCCGAATCGCCAACCCGCCGCCGGCCCCGACTTTCATATCCTCGGTGGTCAATTTGAACGGCTCGCCCTGGAAGACGCGGCCGGCATCGAAGAACCCGATCAGCGTGAATGCGCCGAAATCGCCAAGGTTGAGCAAGTCGTGCCGAATCTCGGCGTTGAAGAGGAGAGCGTCCTCCCCAGTCAGTCGTTGGAAATCGTAACCCCGGTTTGAGTTCACGCCACCCACTGCCTGGATCACGTTGACGCCCCACATCGGGATCTCGAACAACGCGTTGAGCGGCGGATCACCGGTTATTCCTGTCCCGGCGACTCGCGCGGCGAGGGTCGTGCCTTCCCGGATTGGGACGTAGCCTCGCACCGCCCCGGTAAAGCGGGTGTATCCATCGCCGCCGCTTCCCTCCTGCACCGACGCCTCCGCAAAGACTCCCTTCTTGGTATCGAACTCATTGTCCCGGGTGTCGAGCACGAGGGTAAGCCGGCCTCGGACATCGGTGTCGGTCACGTCCCCGGTACCGAAATCCTGGCGGAAGAGCGAGTTCTCCGGCAGGTCGGTCAGAATGCTGTGCTCCACATCCGCGGCGGCGGCGATGTAGAACGGACCATGGATATGGCGGCTGATTTCGGCCGAGCCGAAGTATCGACTCCGCTTCATGCGATAGAAGAACGGCGAGGTATCGTCGTCGACCGAGTCTTCTATGAATTTGGTGTTGTTACCCAGGCCGAAATAGCCGAAGCGCGCGGCCTTCGTCGCCCCGGCCCGGGCTGCGAGGCGCCAGTCCTTCCACAGGAGCGGCGCATCGAATCCGACCAGCGCGAAATGGCTGCCCTTCGTCCCCGCGCCGATGTCAACCTGGAACCGGCCGGCGAATGGCGACCGGGCGAAGTAGTCGGCCTGCTTCCGCTCCTCGAAGTGGACCACCAGAATGGGGAACTCGTTGGCCTGCGAAATGAGCAGCGGGTAGAAACTGTCTTTCCATGGGGCGGTGTTCTGACTCTCCTGGGCCGCCAGAGGGACGGCGAAGAAAATCACCGCCCAGAGTGTTGCCCGCGAGATGCGCCGCATCAGAGTGCCTTCTCGTAGAGGTAGGCCGTATCGCGTTCCGCCGCTCGCCGCCCATCGTGCGCGGCGTACCTGCCCGGATACAGAGATGCGGCGCCGAATCCACCGCGTTTGTTCACGGCGTAAAGTGTGAGCGAAAATCTGGGCAGCCCGCTGCGCATTAGGAAGCGGGCCGGAGCCTTCGCTACAATGCGTTTCAGCGTCTCCAGGGCGGCATCGGTGGGGCGCATCCCTCGTCGCATGTGCTCCACCGTGATGAAGCCGCCGCACTCCATCATGCCGGGGTCTCCAAAGTCGCTTGACCCTGCGGCACCCACGTCGTTATCCACGTATTGAACCGCTCCAGCAACAAGCCAGGTCCCGGCACGGCCGGGCGCCTTCCAAGCCGGACCACTGGAGCTGGTCGCGGACGCGATGTCGCCAGCTTTGTTCACCACGCTGAGATAGACGGCTTCAGGAGACCGGGACGCTGCCATCCCCTCCTCCGGCCAGTCGTCGTGTGCGTCGTGATTCGCCCGCCAAGTGAGCCACTTCCGCCGCGACCGCTCGGTGAGCAGGTCCTCCTCCTTGAAACCGTAGGCGAGCGCGAACCGCTTCGCTCCCTCACCGACCAGCAGGGTGTGGTTCGTGTACTTGAGGACCAGCTTGGCCACCTCACTCGGCGTCCTGATCCCCTCCAGCGCTACGACCCCACCGGCCCGGCCGGTAGGCCCGTGGATGCAGGATGCGTCGAGCTGTACAACGCCTTCCTCGTTGGGCAACCCGCCGTAACCGGCCGATTCGTCCTCCGGATCGAGTTCCTGCAGCTTGACACCCTCTACCGCTGCATCGAGCGAGTCCGCGCCGGAATCGGCCAGCTCAACCGCCCTGGCGCTAGCCGCTAGCCCGTTGGACGAGGAGACTGCCACCGGCGCGGCACGAGCCCGCACGATCGCGGGAGCTCCGTCTCCGGGAAATGTGGGCGGTGCGTGGCCGAGCGCGAGCATAGCGGTGGAGGCGGCGAGGAAATCTCGTCGGGAAACGCTCTCGGACACGAACTCTCCGTGGGACAGGGGAGACGGTGCTGGATTATAAGGTACTGCCCTCTGTTCATCGCCCACAACGCGGGACCGGAGACGTTCTTGCAAACTTGCCGACCACTCCCGTCGCTCCTAAGTTGTGCCAGCCATCGGCATGCTTTCACTGCTCTCCGCCCGCGTCGCGAGCAAGGATCAGGATCCGTTCCGTCTCCTCCGGCTTGCTGCCGGCGGGATTCTGCTCTTCGCGACTCTCGTCGCACTATTGCTGTGGGTCACCGGAGTCACTCCTCGTGCGGTTCTCCTCCTCGGCGCCTTCTGGGCGATCTACGGGCTGGTGTTCGGCCTGATAGACGGCTTCCTGGAACCGATGACCGATTTGTGGGTCGAGATCCTGCAGAACGCCGGGCTCACGCGGTACCGGACGAGTTACGCGAGCGTCGAGACGCTGGCAGCGCGGGGGCTATACGATGCGGCCGCCAACGAGTACCTGGAACGTTCACGACGGGAGAGCGGCGACGCGGAAGCCCTGGTGCGGCGCGCCGCGATTCTGGCAGGGCCGCTTTCCAACCCCGGGATGGCGGTACTCGAGCTGCACAACTATCGCGACACCCGCCAGCTGCGGCCGGCGGACGACATCAAGATCGGCCTCGCCCTTGTCGAGCTCTACGACCGCAGACTGACGGATCCGGGTCGAGCCATGACCGAGTTGCGCCGCTTGATTGACTTGCATCCAACCGTCGGCGGAGTCCGCCAGCTGCGGCGGACGCTGAACCAGTTCCGGCGCGAAAAGTTCGGCGCCGCATCGGAGGAGGACAGTACCCCACCGTGAACCGACTCCTTTTCTGGGATGTTGATACCCAATACGACTTTATCTCTCCCGACGGGAGGCTGCACGTCCCACGGGCCGAGGCGATCGTGCCCCGTCTGGCCGCGCTCACCGATTACGCCCACGCAAATGGGATTCGCATCGTCGCCAGCGCCGAGGAACATCTCCCCGGTGATGCCGAGTTCAGCGATCAGCCAGACTTCGACATGACCTGGCCGCCACACTGTGTCCGGGGAACGCCGGGACAGCAGAAGATCCCAGAGACAACGCTCCAGGACGCGCTGGCGATCGGCTTCGAACGGCAGGAACCTGAGGTGCTGCGGCTTGGGCTGAGCCGCCACTCCGGCGACTTGTTGATTCTGAAGCGTCACTTCGACGTGTTCACCAATCCCAACACCGATACCGTGGTTCGCGCACTCGATCCCGAAGCTGTGGTGGTTTACGGGCTTCCGCTCGAGATCTGCGTCCTGCACGTCGTCGAGGGCTGGCTGGCTCGCCGCCCCCACGCTCGGCTCTTCGTGGTCACCGACGCCGTAAAGGCGGTGCGCTATGAGTTGGGCGAGCATGCGCTCCGGGATTGGGGAGACGAGGGGGTGCGGCTGGTCAAAGCCGAAGAGATCGTATCGGAGGGGACGCTGGAAACGTGGCTCGAGCCCGCGTGACCTCCACTTCGAAGCTCGGCGACCTGCTCGGCACATCCCAGCCTGTCATTCTCCTGCCGGGTGCGGTGGATCGCTTCATGGAACTGGCGGTGCGGAGCCTGGTCCGTCAGCGCATGCTCATGGTGGTCGCAGGAAGCCAGGCCGAGCGCTACGCGAGAATTGGAGAGGCTTGTGGAAGGGATGTCGCCCGAGCCTGCGTGTCGCCGGGTCAGGCAATGCGACCCGAATGGCTGGATCGCTTTCTTCGGAGCCCGGCTTTCGAAGCGGTCGCCGTGGTCCAGCAGGAAGATGAACAGGACGAACTGATGCCGCTGGCGGATCTCGCCCCGGTTGTTCGGCGTAACGGCGCGCTGTTCATCGCCGACGTCACTGCCTCAGCGGGACGTCTTCCGGTTCAGGCTGACCAGTGGGGACTCGATCTGGTATTCGCGGGGGGCGAAGGCGGGAGTCCGATTCCCTCTTGGCTGGTGATCGGGGCCGCTTCAGGCAGGGCGCTACAGCTCGCCGAGTCCATGCCCGGACGGGGTCACGCACTCGACCTTGTCGCTCACCATGCAGCAGCTGCGGCAGGAGCTACTCTCGATCCGCTGCCCGAATCGTTCGATGCGGTTCAGGCCAGGATCGTCAGCGCTCTTCAACCTTGAATCGGCTGACCTCTCCAAACAGCGCCTGCGCCGCGTGCGCCAGTTGCTGCGCCGAATTGGCGATCTCGGTTGTCGAAGCGCTCAGCTCCTGAGACGAGGCGGCGATCTCCTCGGCGGCCGCGGCCACGTCCTCGGTGCCGCCGGACACTTCCGCCATTCTGCCGACGATCCCGCCGATCAACCCGCGAACCTCGTCGGCCGATTTGGAAATTTGCCGAGTCCAGCTGTCGTTCTGTTCGGCATCGGCGGCAACTCGCGATAGTCCCCGCGCCGCGGTGTCTGCGGCAACCCGTGCGGCGTGGCCTCCCTTGGCGAGCCTGAGCAGCCGGTCCCGCGCCAGCTCGACCCGCGACTGTACGGCGCGCACCGTATCGCTGGTCGAAGTGGCGGCCTGCGCTGCCTGACCCGCCAGCTTTCGCACTTCTTCCGCCACCACCGCGAAGCCGCGCCCTTCCTCGCCGGCCCGCGCGGCTTCGATTCCCGCGTTGAGCGCCAGCATGTGAGTCTGCCGCGCGATGGCCTTGGTCTGAGTCACGAACTTCCCGATCTCTTCGCTCGCTGTCGCGAGCGCCGTCGCCTCCTCGGCGCCGCGCTCAACCTCTTCCGCGAGCCGCTGCAGCTCGGCGGAGCTTTCGTCCAGCTGTTCTTTGTGAGACCGTGCCAGCTCGGCCAGCGCCGCATTGCGCTCGGCGGACCCCAGCGCACTGGCGGCCAACTCCTCCGCGATCGCGAGGATCTTGGCCGCGTCTTCCGCCGCCGCCCGGACCAGTGTCGCCTGCCGGGTAGCCCGGTCGGTGAGATCGTTGCAGGTGCCCGATACCTCTTCGGTCGATGCGCTCATCTCCTCGGTCGCGCTGGAAATCTCCTGCGCCATGGCGGCTGCATCCTGCGCGTTCCCCCGGATTGCACCGACCAGGGTCCGGAGCTCGGTGACCATCGCAGAGACGGCGTTGGTCAGGGCGTCTACCTGACTGGCGCCACCCGGCGCTATGAACTCAGGAGCGGTGAGATCGCCCGCGGCGACTCGCCCGGCTACGGCCGCCGCGTTGGATACCGGCCGGAGAATTACCCGGGTAAGCCAGCTGACCAGGAACAGCATCACCAAGGTTCCCAGTATCACGATCGCCGCGGTGGCGAGGACGATGACCTGGGACGGGCTGAAGCCAGACACGCCGCGCAGCAGGACCCAGAGAATCCCCGCGACGGCGATCCCCAGCGCTGCCACGGTCAACAGCCCGACCTGATGCAGGTTGCGGATAAACGTCTGGCGGGCAATGGCCATAGAGTTCCGTGCGATGTAAGTGGTGAGAGGTGGGGAAGTTAGGGCAGGGACGGGGGAAAGGGAACGGTCTCCCTTCTCCCGTCTCCCCTCTCCCGCGTAAATTCCCGCCCCTATGACCGTAGACGCACCGACCTACCAACCCGAAGTCGTCGAGGCCAAGTGGCGTGCCCGATGGGCCGAGAAGGGCACCAACCAGCCCGATCTCGACCATCCGGCTGCGCCCTTCTTCAACCTGATGATGTTCCCCTACCCCTCGGCGGAAGGACTGCACGTGGGGAACATGTTCGCCTTCACCGGCAGCGACGTGTTCGGGCGGTTCAAGCGGCTGCAAGGTTACGACGTCTTCGAACCGATCGGGTTCGATGCCTTCGGCATCCACAGCGAGAATCACGCGATCAAGGTCGGGATACATCCGGCCAAGCTGATCCCCCAGAATATCGCGAATTTCCGCCGACAGCTGGAGCGGATCGGCGGGATGTTCGATTGGCGTCACGAGGTCTCCACCACCGACCCCGACTACTACAAGTGGACCCAGTGGCTCTTCCTGCAGCTCTTCAAGGCGGGCAAGGCTTACAAGAAGCGCGCGGCCGTCAACTGGTGCCCCAACGACAAGACGGTGCTCGCCAACGAGCAGGTCGAGAACGGGCGCTGCGAACGCTGCGGGGCGCTGGTCGAGCAGCGGTTCCTGGAGCAGTGGTTTTTCCGGATCACCGAGTACGCCGAACGACTGCTGAAGAACCTGGACACGATCGACTGGTCGGAGACGACGCGAACCGCGCAGCGCAACTGGATCGGCCGCTCGGAGGGGGCCGAGATCGCATTTCCGGTAACGACGGGTGATAGCAGACCCGTCGCCTCGTCGCCCGTCGCCTCCTCGCCTCTCGCGATCACGGTTTTCACCACGCGTCCTGACACTCTGTTCGGCGCCACCTTCATGGTGCTGGCGCCCGAACATCCCATGGTCAGGCATCTCACCACCCCTGACCGGAAGGCCGAGGTCGAGGCCTACGTGAAAGCGGCTGCAGCGAAGGATCTGGTGAGTCGCAAGGTGGGAGACCGGGAGAAGACCGGCGTTTTCCTCGGTTCATCCGCGATCAACCCCGCTACCGGCAAACCGGTGCCCGTATGGATCGCCGACTACGTCCTGATGGAGTATGGGACGGGTGCCATCATGGCGGTGCCGGCTCACGATGAGCGGGACTTCGAGTTCGCAAAGAAGTATGGTCTCGAGATCGTGAGAGTGCTGGCCAAGGAAGGCGAGTCTGCCTCGACACCGGTCGAGGTCGCTGAGCCCGGCGAAGAAGGACACCGGCTGGTGAACTCCGGCCAGTTCGACGGCCTGCCCGCCGAGCAAGGCAAGCGGGCCATCATCGACTGGTTGGTCGCGAACGGTAAGGGCGATGGGAGAGTCCAGTACCGTCTGCATGACTGGTGCATCTCCCGACAGCGCTACTGGGGCCCCCCGATCCCCATCATTTACTGCGACGACTGCGGCCCGGTACCGGTCCCGGAAAAGGACCTTCCCGTGCTGTTGCCCCCGATTGAGGATTTCCGTCCCGACGATTCCGGCATCTCACCTCTCGCGCGGCATGGCGAGTGGTATTACGTCTCCTGCCCCAAGTGCGGGAAAAAGGGTCGCCGCGAGACCGACGTGTCAGACACCTTCCTCGATTCGTCGTGGTATTTCCTGCGTTACCCCAGTACCGAGTTCGAGGATCGCCCCTTCGATTCGGCTCGGACCAAGACCTGGTGCCCGGTCACCACGTACATCGGCGGCAACGAGCACGCGGTGCTGCACCTGCTGTACTCCCGCTTCATGACGATGGTGCTTCACGACCTTGGCCACCTTCAGTTCGAGGAGCCGTTCGCCCGGTTTCGGGCTCATGGCCTGATCGTGAAGGACGGGGCCAAGATGTCGAAGACCAAGGGCAACATTGTGGTGCCCGACCAGTACATCTCCCAGTGGGGAGCGGACACCTTCCGGATGTATCTCATGTTCCTGGGGCCCTTCCAGGAGGGAGGCGACTTCCGCGACGCCGGTATCAACGGTCCGCGCCGCTTCCTCGATCGGGTCTGGGGGTTGGTGGGCAGCGCCGCGATTCAGACCGAGCTGCCTCGGGATCTCGTCGCCCGCTGGCACCGGACCAAGCGCAAGGTGACCGAAGATCTCGAGGCCCTGCACTACAACACCGCCATCGCGGCGCTCATGGAGCTGGTGAACGCACTGAAGGAGGCGGATTCCCACTCGCTCGCGATCATCGAGGACTTGGTGATCATGCTGGCGCCCTTCGCGCCGCACTTCGCCGAAGAGTCCTGGGAGCGGCTGGGCCATGGGGCATCCGTGTTCGACGCGCGCTGGCCCGTCTGGGATGACAGTCTCATCGTCGAGGATGAGATCGAGATCCCGGTTCAGGTCAACGGAAAGACCCGGTCGAAGATTCGTATCCCTCAGGGCGCCGGCGAGAAGGTCGCCGTGGCGATCGCGTTGCAAGATCCGACTACTGCCCGCTTCGTGGATAACAAGGCGCTGCGGAAAGTGGTGTACGTTCCCAATCGCCTGCTAAATCTCGTGGTCTAACGGAAGTCTCCGAGCCGGGAGCCCTTATGTGTCGCCCGATTCTTTGGTTCGGACTGCTTTGCGTTGTCTCCCCTGCTGTGGCTCAAACGCCGGCGCCGGTTCCCGCCGTCATGGGAGCCCCAGTCCGCTATGAGAAGGCAATCGAGTGGACTCGGCAATTCATTCGCGACACGATGCGCGTCCTCGGCGCTCCTGGAGCCTCGATCACCGTCATCAAGGATGGCCGGGTGATCTGGAGCGAAGGCTTCGGCATGGCTGATCTGGAACAGCAGGTTCCGGCGACGCCGCTAACCCGGTTTCGGGTTGGCAGCGTTTCCAAGCCGCTGACCTCCGCCGCTCTGGGTTTGCTGGTGGAAGAGCACAAGCTCGACCTCGACGCGCCAATCCAGAAATACGTGCCGTCGTTCCCCCAGAAACCGTGGCCCATTACCACCCGTCAACTGGCAGGTCACCTCGCCGGGATCCGGCACTATAAAGAGGGCGAGTTCGAGAACCAGAAGCGCTATGCGACGGTGCTCGAGGGCCTCAAGATTTTTCAGGACGATACGCTCCTCTTCCAACCCGGCACCAAGTACTCCTACTCGTCCTATGGATGGAATCTGATCGCCGCTGTCATCGAAGGCGCCAGCGGAGAGCCGTTTCTCACCTTCATGTCCAACCGGGTTTTCGGCCCGGCGGGGATGACCCACACCGTGGCGGAGTTTCCGGACAGCCTCATTCCGTTTCGAGCCCGGTTCTACGAGCGGCCCGATTCCAACGGCGGGATGCTCAACGCGCGATACGTGGATAACAGTTACAAGTGGGCCGGGGGCGGCTTCCTCTCAACAACCGAGGATCTCGCCCAGTTTGGAGAGGTGATGCTCGATGGTACCCTCCTCAAGCCCGCGACCGTGAAGATGCTGTGGACCCCGCAACGCACCTCCGACGGGAAGGCCACCGTTTACGGCATGGGCTGGGGGACGTTGCGAACCACGGACGGGCGGGAATGGATCAGCCACACCGGCGGGAGCATGGGAGGCACCGCGCACCTGCTGCTGTGTCCCAAGGAGCGCCTGGTCGTCGCCATTCTGGTTAATAGCGACGAAACCTTCATCTCGGCCGGAACGACGATAGGGCAGAAGTTCCTGGAGCCGTAGGGGCCGTGGAGTAAGGACTGAGGACTGAGGACTGGTTGTTACAGCAATTTCGTGATCCACTCACCTACTAAGTATCCCACTCCGGCCACACCCAGCCCCACCACGAACATGTCCAAGCCACTACGGATGACTCCGCGGCCGGTGAAAAAGCTGCGAGCGGCGCCCACCCCGAAGTGCGCCGTCATGGATACCGCGAGTGAGGTCCAGATGGCGCCCGGGCCGGTGCTCAAGAGAAACGGTGCCACCGGGATGAAGGCGCCGAAGGCAGTCGAGACTCCGGTGATCCACCCCTCGCGCAACGGCGTTGTATTGGCCTCGCCGATCTTCAGCTCTTCGCGGACCTGCTCCTCGAGCGCGCGCTCCGGATCCAGCATGAGTTGCGCGGCCATCTCCTTCGCCTGTTCCTCCGGGACTCCCTTCGCCTGATAGAGCAGGGTCAGCTCCTCCTGCTCCAGCTCGGGCATCAACCGGATCTCCTCCCGCTCCATCGCGATCTCGTGCTCGAACACCTCCCGCTCGCTCTTGGCGGCGAGGTATCCCGAAGAACCCATCGAGAGGGCATCCGCCACCATACCAGCGAAACCCGCGACTACCACCGCATGTCCCGAGATGCTGAGGTGCCCCTGCGCGCCCAGCATTCCGGCGACAAGGCCAAAGTTGGCGGTCAGGCCATCGTTGAAGCCGTAGACCAGATTGCGGAGCAGGCCGCCCGCTCCGGTCTTGTGCCAAGGTTCTCCCGCGGCTCCGCTCAGCCCGGCAAGCGATCCTGCATGCTCCGCCGACTCACGGGCCAGTCGAAGCGCTGCACTGCGGGCATCCTCCTCGGCGCTCTGGTGCGAGAGCCGGAGATAGCTCTTTACCTCACGTCCCTCTTCTTCGAGCAGCATCGGGAGAAGGAAGCCTGGTCCAAACCGCCGAGCTGCCCAACTCATCACCCGGGCTCGGCGCGAGGGTCGAATGGACGGGATTGGGTGGCCGTGGTCTTCCAGCAGTTTGTGCCAAACCGCTACGTGTCGATCCTCGACCGTGGCTAATCCATCGTAGAGGGCGGCTCTCCGCGGATCCTGCTCTGCCTTGGCCAGCTCCCGATAGAGAAATGCCGCGTCTGCCTCGTCCTGGAGGTGATGGATCCAAAGGTGGGGTGCGGGTGCCGGCGCTTCGGGTGGACGTGTCGCGGTCATGCAACCAGTATAACTCCGATACCATACCGGCTGTGGCATGTGTGCCGCTCCTGACGGGTATTCTTACGCCCGGCAAGTTGACGAATCTCCCACCAGGAGGCCCATGTTCCCATATTTCTTGTGGGGCCAGGCTTGTCGCCGCGACTTTAGTCATTAGCGTCGCTTCGATGATGAGTCATGATCCCCAGCAGTGAAATGACTTCTCGTGTTCGAGTGCCACAGTTATCCGCCGCAACTTCCAATGGGTGATTCGCCATATCCTAAGCTTCGCGAGCAGCGAGCCCCTTGTTTGCGAGACAGTCCAGTCGCTCGGGGCGCACTGTGGTCCGCCCGCAGGAGGCGATAGGTATGGCGGAGGTCGCCATTCGTAGTAGTAGGTAAATTGTTGTTGCAGCGGAGGTTAGAGGTAAGCTCCCACTCTGACCTCCCCGGTTGATTCTTAGGCCAGGAATGGACTGATCTTCGGGCCCTCCCTCCCTGCAACTGTGGGCTTGACTCCCGCATCTTTAACGGCACCATGGCCGACGCCATCCCCCTCCCCAACGCCGAAGTCGTCCTAGCCCAGGCCCGGGCCGGCGACGTCGCTGCGCTGGAGGAACTTTACCGCGCCTTCGAGACACCGGTCTATAACCTCGCCCGGCGGATCTGTCGCACCTCGGAAGACGCCGAGG
>Ga0207674_10001477_pt1 | contig 30385 bp, 20 predicted proteins | sample KBSCornC72_FD_184303 | JGI IMG/M metagenome (GOLD analysis project Ga0207674, IMG submission 184303) | Corn rhizosphere microbial communities from Kellogg Biological Station, Michigan, USA - KBS Corn C7-2 (SPAdes) (version 2) | ecosystem: Host-associated > Plants > Roots > Rhizosphere > Soil ...
CCGGATTTTCTATGCTTCGGCATGTTGGCGTACACAAATTCACGGCCAGGCTCGGTTCCACCCCAGGTACCATTTACTTTCATGATTGAATCCGCAGCCAACACCCAGGTCGGCTTTGAGTTGGATAATTTGACGGGACTTCGTGAGGGGAAAGTTCCGGCGGGGTTGAGCCAATTCGTTATTCCGCCAAAATATTGGTAACCGATTACCCATTGCGGATAGGCCGCTTCATAGACCGGCAACCCGGGCCGATTTGGACAGGTCCACACAGATGCATAAGCCGTCGTCGCAATCAACCCGGCCGTTGCAGAATTGGTTGCTTCGGGAGGATTGAGGCAGTTCTGGACAAATGTATTGGCACTCCATCGCGCGGTTATGATGCGTTCGGCATTATCAATCGCATAAGTATTCATTCCGATCGCCAATTGCCGCAGATTATTAATGCAAGCAATGCGTTTGCTGCGTTCCTTGGCGTTCGACAAGGCTGGAAGCAACATCGCCGCCAGGATCGCGATAATGGCAATGACCACCAGCAGTTCAATCAGTGTAAATGCTCGTCGAGCCCGCGTCTGTCGCATGTCGGGAGTCATATTGTCGTTGAATTATTATAGCATGTTTTGAGCCTGAATTCAGGGAGGAAATGGGTGCGCCGGCATAGCGATTGTTGCTGCGCCCGGGACGGGCGCGCTCCCCTTTCCACGTTGCAGCGCCCGAGGACGGGTGCTCTCCACGAGGGATTGGGGTTTGTCATGGTAATTGGATCAGGAAAAATCGTTGCGGAACATCCGGGGTGACCGGAATTGGGAGGCTGAAATTGCCGCTGCCGTCGAATTGATTCGTTACTACTCGATCCCAACTTGCGACGCCCAAAGCGACGTTGGTCGTGGACAACAAAATGTAATTCGAATTCGGAGTACCACCACCGCCGCTCAGCGTCAATGTCGAACCCGAGATGACGGGGTTGTTGAAGTGCGGCGGAGTAGCAGCCGAGACAACTTTCAAAGTTCCATCGACCACAAGACTGGTGGTGTCCCATGCGAGGCCCGCGCCAGGAGTTGCCGGATTGATGCTGGCGAACGCGCCAGTGTAAGCGGCTGAATCAAACAGTTTGAAGCTCTGGTTCGGAGCGAACGCGCCGGAAATATTTACAATTTTGAGCACGCCACCGTAAGTGACGTTGGTCAATCCCAGGATAAGATCGCTCGTCAGAGCCGTTGCATTGACCTCCATAATATTTGTGCCGGCGAGAGAAAGAGAGTTGCTGACGGTCAGCGTGCCGATGGAAGAGCCCGGAGACAAAGTGCCGCCCGCCTGAACGATCAACGGCCCCGTAATCATGCCGGTGCCGCTCAGCGAACCATTGTTTGCGACAGTTACTGTATTTGAACCAATAACGCCGTTAACGACGAGCATGCCGGCGTTGACCACGGTCGGTTTGCCGTAGGTATTCACAGCATTCAAAACGAGTGTGCCGGGCCCGGCCTTGGTGATGTTATTGTTTACAGCGCCGCCGCTGATGACTCCGTTGATGGTGGTAACGTTGTTGTTGATGGTAAGAGTCTTGGCGGCATTACCGCTGTTGACGGTTCCATTGATAACGAGATCGCCCGTGGTTGCCGAGCCAAGGACGAAATCGTTGGCCAAATCAAATGTGTTTGAGATTGTGCGAGTGGCGGCGTCTGCGCTGCGGAGGACGACGCCGTTGGCGTTATTACGCACAATTGCCGTTCCGAGAGCAGTATCGCTGCCGACGGCCAGTGTACCCGCGTCGATTCGAACTCCCGTGGCGCCGGGCGCACCTGTGCCGAGGGGAGCCCCGCCGCCGAATGTGCCGTCAAAGGTATTATTGCCGGTCACTGTAAGAACGTTTGCACCAGATTTCAGCAGACCGCCGGACCCGGAAATTGGAGCGGAGATAGTGGTGTCATCGCTATGATTAACCGCCAGATACCAGTTATCGACGATCGGACCCGAACCCAAATTGCCAACGGTGCCGCCATTCCCAACCTGAAGCGGGCCTTCCTGAATCGTCGTCGTGCCGTAGACATTTGGCGCGGCGAGGACCAATGTCCCCGGGCCGACTTTCGTCAGATTATTCGCGCCGCCGACGATACTGTTGCTGATGATTAAGGTGCTGCCGTCGTTGCCGATCGCGGCATCGGTCGCGAGTGTGATTGGCCCGAGCCACGTCGCATTCACGTTGCCAAGGCGCAGAGCCCCTGAGGTTTCGAATGAGTATCCGTCGCCGCTGAGGACGAGCGCCTGCGTATAAACACCGCCAACGGTGGTGTAGAACGCGCCATCCCATTGAACGGTCACACTTGGTGTAGTGCCGAGCGATGCGAGGGTGCTGCCTGAAGTTGCGTACGCCGCCAGGCGCGCATTTGTGGCCACGACGGTCGGCCCGGTGTAAGTGTTGTTGATCGTGAGAACGAGATCTTGATTACCCTCGGCGATAAGCGTGCCAGCACCAGAGAGGTTCGAGACGTTCAAGAAGTTGCCGCTATTCTGGAATCGGAGCGTGGTATTATTAATGATTGGTCCGGAGCCGATGGAACTCAAGTTGAAATCGTTCTGGCCGATTTGCAATGTGCCGTCGTTGATCGCCGTCGTACCGCTGTAATCATTCAGCCCGGAATTGGCGAGGACCATTTTGCCGGTGCCGCTCTTGGTGATGCCGCCGACTCCACTGATCCCACCGGAACCTGTGAAGACGTAGTTGTTATTGGCATTCACAGTCATGCCGTTCGGCGAGACAGGAGCATCGATGCTGACATTGAATGTGCTCGCGGTGTCGTTGAAGGTGATTGTGTCAAAATTGAAGAACGCGTCCGGGTTTGCGCCATTCAGCCAGTTCATGGTGTTGCCAACATCCCAGGAACCGCTGAGATTTCCTCTCCAGACGAGGTTGGCGGGCGTGCCAGTCACTTGCAGATTGATTTGATTTGGAACGGATTCATCAAGCGTTAACGAAAAGCGGGAACCGGAATTGACGACGAGACTACCGGTCTTGACGCCGGTATAATTGACCAGACGATAGGTGCCGTTGGCGAGCCCGCCGCCCACTGCCAATGGCCGAATCGTCACAACGTTGTTGTTCAGATTGAGATTTCCATTGACGACGAGCAGATCGTTCACTCCACCGCCGATAGTGGTGGTATTGTTCAGGTCGAACACCAGCGTGTCGCCAGTGGCCAGGTTCAAATCGTTGTTAAATGTCAACGTGCCTGCGATGCTGGTTCCAGGTGAAATGGCACTGCTTCCCGAACCATTGACGCTTCCAACCACTGTGCCACTGCCGCCAAGCGACTGGCCAGCGTTCAATGAATAGCCGCTCACTGCTGAAACATCGTAGGTTGCGCCGCTGCCAAGCAGAATGCCCGAACTGCTGGAGATCGAGGCGGAGATGTCAAGCGCCAGCTTCCCGGCGTTGATAAAGGTCGGCCCAGTGTAAACGTTGAAAGATTGCAACAAGAGAGTGCCACTTCCGGCTTTGAACAAAGTGCCGCCGGTGCCAGCGATGGCGTTAAAAGTGCCGATCGTAAGCGTAGTTAGAGGATCCACAATGAATGTACCGCCGGCGGTACCGAGAGTAATGCCACGATTGGCATCGTCGATGGTCATGGTCGTGGTCGTCTCCAACGCGCCGCCGTTGAGGTTGATCTGAGCCAGAGAAATGGCTGGCGGATTGGGCCCCAAACAAGCTTCATCACTGATTTGTAGTGCGCCCTGGGTGACAATGAACGGTTTGGTAATCGTATTCCCCGTGTTACCGAGCACCAGGGTGCCCGGTCCACTCTTCGTTAGCGTGGCCGTTCCCGGTGCCGTGCCTTGAACGACGAGGCCATTGAACCGAGTGATGTTGTTGCTGATGTTAAAGGCTTTGGCGCCGTTTCCCGTATCCATCCGACCGGTGAAAACTAAATCGCCGGTGCCGGGCGCGCCGATTGTGACAGGGCTAACCGCGACATCGATGTTATTTGCCACAGTGCGCGTGCTCGAATCAGCGGAACGCAACGTTACATTTGCCACATGGAAACGAAACACACCGCCCAGCGCGGTGTCACTGGCCAGCGCAAGCGTGCCGCCGTCCAGGCGAGTGGCAGCCAATCCAAGCGAACCATTCGCGCCGGAGACCGTCGAACCGGGCGCGGAAAGATTGTAGCCGTTGAAAGTATTGACGCCCGAAAGGGTCAAAGTTGCCGGGCCTTGCTTGATTAACAATCCCGAGCCGGAAATCGAGTTTGCGAGCGTGAGATCGTTCGTCATCAAAATTTGCAGAGAGCCGAAGAGCGTCACCGGCCCAGTACCGAGACTGCCGCTGCTGCCGCCGCCAAAGCCGTCACCGATTTGCAGAATGCCCTGGTTCACGAAAGTGCCACCGCTATAAGTATTCGCATTCGTGCCCGCCAGCATCAGAATGCCGCCGCCGCTTTTAATGAGGGTCGAGGCAGAAGAATTGTCCGCGAGCACGCTGTAAATCAGGTTTGTGCCTGCGAGTTGGTGAATGATGAGTTCGCCACCGGCAGGCCCCCGGATGGTTCCATCGTTGAATTGAGCTACGCCTACCGTGCCGAGGAGACCGCCATCCGACAACGTAAGCGTATTTCCGGTTCCGATGTTGTTTGTGCTATTAGCTGTGACGCGAAGGGTATTGACCGACTTGTTTCCGATTGGAGCTGTCGCATTCCCCGGCAGGCTGACGTTTTGTCCGGCGCTCCAGGTTGAGGGATCGGTGCTGGTTTGATAGGTCGTTAACGGAGCGAGCGTGCTGCCGGAAACCACGGCCCAGTTCGTGCCATCAACGGCCCAGCCGCCGATGATACCGTTCGCGTCGTTCACAAGACCACCCGCAATCAACAAGTTGGTTGTCGTCCCCGTCGTGTTGAAATTAACTACGGCACCGGCATTGCGGGTAAAGGTTGTCGGGTCGAAAACAGAAAGCGAGCCAGCCGCAGCACCAGTCGTTAAATTGATTGTATGACTGCCTCGGTTGAAAGTAACTCCTGCGACGATCTGGGTATTGACGCTGCCCGAGCGCCCGGTGACGGTGAATGTTCCGCCGCCGTTGACCTGTGTGTTCGGCGTCAAAGGTAGAGAAAACGGCGGAATGACTGGTGAAGGGACCAGAACTGTGCCACCCAAAGTTATCGGAGCGGCGGTGTTGACGAGGTTAACCGAGTTCGCCGCTGCGTTGGCGAAATCGACCTGAAATTGGGCTCCGCCGACGATCTGAAGGCCAGTCAAAGCGCTCAGAGAAGATCGGGTATCAGTCAAGCCGCCGGTTGCCAGGTAATCGCTGGTAATGCCTGGGCTGGCAGCGCGAATGGAGAATTGGCCCGCGCCAATCTTCAGGATGCCATCGGCATTCACCAGCGGATCGATCAGCGAAATTTTCTTGCCGCCGCCAGTGTTGAGGTTGCCGACATCAATGATGGATCGCCCGTTGGAAACATCCAATGTGATGGAGCCAACATCCGTCCCCACACCGAGATTGAATCCGCCCGCTGTGCTGGTATCAGAATCCTGAAGGAAGAGGTGCCCAAGAGTTTGTCCGCCGACATTGGTGATGCTTTGGTCCGCAGTCAGGTTAACGTTGATCACAGCCGAAGCGTCTATGCCACTCGGCACTATGCCATTCAGCCAATTTCCACCGAGAGTCCAGTCCTGGCCCCCGCCAGCGGCCTGGGTCCAAGAGCCATCAATGCCTGAGGCCGGTTGCAGGCTGAAAATTGTGCTAAGTGCAATAGAGAATAGGCTGAGAGGTTTGAGTAAGCGGTTCATAGGTCATTATCTGTCGGGCCACTGCGTGCGCCAGCATCCCGGGGTCTGTTATGGAGTAAAGTATGATGCTTGACTTTCAAAAACAAGTGAAAAAATGCGTAGTGAAACGTTTCAGCGCACTTGTTTTCATACCGCCATGTTATGACGCATCTCCACGCAACTCAACCCATCTCCAGGCCATCTCGACACATATATTGTTTTTTCGGAGCGGCTTGTCCTCAGGCGTAGCAACATTCGCCGGGTTTGGCAGTTGGAACGTTTCAGAGCACACAGGCAGAGGACGTTTGCTGCGCATGGGGACGAGCGCACTCCTTACAAAACTTTTACAAATTCGGGCGATATTTGGGTTTGCATATGGCGGGTTTTCTGACAAACTACGATGCAGGAATTTCTAATTTATGAGACCAATTGGTATGCATCTAGGCTTAGGTTTGGCGTTAATGGTTAGCGGTACTGTTCTGGTTCGCGCTGACGGTCCGCCTGCAGCCGCACAAACCCCTGCCCCGGCAGGAGCTGCGGTGACGCCCGCAGGCACGCCAGCGGCGCCAAGCGGGGCGAAAGTCCAGTTCGAAACGCCGACGTATGATTTCGGCCGGGCCAAAAAAGGCGATCCCATCAAGCACACATTCATTTTCACCAATACGGGTTGCGAGACGCTCGAAATCAGCAATGTGCGCCCTGGATGCGGATGCACCGCCGCAGGCGAATGGACCAAGAAGGTTGAACCGGGCAAGACGGGCACAATTCCGATCCAGGTGAACACAGCCAATTTCAACGGCCCGATCATGAAAAATGTCAGCGTGGATTCGAATGACAAGACGCAGCCAACCAGCGTTCTGTATATCAAGGGCACGGTTTGGACGCCGATTGAGCTCACACCGCAATTCGCCATGATCAATGTGCCACCGGATGGCACGGCTGGATCGACGGTTGTTCGGATCATGAACAACCTGGAGGAGCCGCTGACTCTGTCCAAACCGGAGGTCAACAACACCAACTTTTCCGTCACGATAAAGACCAACCAACCCGGGAAGGAATACGAAATGGTGGTCAGCGTCATTCCACCGCTCAAGACCGGTTATTCGCAAGCGCAAGTGACTATTAAGACTTCTTCGACTAATGCACCTATATTGACCGCCAATATCGGGGCGAATGTTCAGGCTGCGGTTACAGTCATTCCCGCCCAACTTACGCTGCCTCCAGGCCCGCTTCCGAATCAAACGATGCCCTCCATCACGATCCAGAACAACGCGACAAATATGCTGACTTTGTCCGATTATTCAACAACAGCGAAAGACGTGCAGGTCAAGCTTATGGAAGCCAATCCAGGGCACCTTTTCACTGCGACGCTGACTTTTCCACAGGGATTCGAGTTGCCGGAGGGTGACAAAGCTGAATTCACAGTTAAGACAAGCAATCCTCAATTTCCGGTTCTAAAGGTGCCGATCACTCAAATGAAGCGGCCACACGGCGCTGTTCAGACAGTGCCGTTCAAAACGAGTTCCGGACTTCAAGTTTCTCCGGCGGCTGGAAATGTCGCCGGTAATTCGAAAATAAATCCTCCGCTGCAACCGCTCCCGACTAAGGGCCAATAGGTGCTACCCGCGCGTGGGTCCTACCCGGACGGGGATGCTACCCGCACAGGGCAATTACATGCGGTGAAAAAGGTCCTGTTTGAAGCGCTTTTCGTGGCGGCGGCTGGCGTTATTGTCGCCTTTGCAGCAAACGCGCTTTCTCCGCGCGGCTTGAAATTGTCGCAGGATTATTTTCATGGAGAGACCCTTCCCGTTCCGCGAGCAAAAGCAACGGGAACCGCTCCGGCGTCCAGCACCAATGCAACACCCGACGCGGTTGTGGCGCGGTTGGTTGAAAAGGGATTGCAGGTCGTGAATGGAGGGCAGGTTTCCGAACTGTTCCATGATCCGCTTTATCAGCAGGGCGCGATCATTTTCATCGATGCCAGGAATGACGAGCATTATCAGGGCGGCCACATCCCCGGCGCTTATCAGTTCGACAATTATCACCCAGAGAATTACATGGGGACGATTTTCCCGCTTTGCCAGGCCGCGCAAAAAGTCGTGGTCTATTGCAACGGCGGCAATTGCGAAGACAGCCAGTTTGCCGCGCTGACGTTGCGTGATGCGCAAATTCCGAACGAGAAGCTTTTCGTTTATACCGGCGGAATTACCGAGTGGACCAATCGCGGCCATGAGGTCGAAATTGGAGCCAGAAACAGCGGCACAATTCATAAGTGATTAGTCATGCCGATGGACCCCTCAGCGAAAAAGAAGCGTTTGGAGATAGTTGCACTGGTGGCGCGTTGGTTCCTTGGGGGGATTTTTATTTATATGGGTCTGGTCAAGGCTATGGATCCGGTGACGTTCCTCAAGCTGATTCGCGAATACGAAATGGTGGGGAATTCGGTGCTGCTGAATTCGATCGCGTCGGCATTGCCGTGGTTCGAAGTGTTCTGCGGCGTGCTGCTGTTGACTGGTGTGGCTGTGCGGGGTTCGGCGCTCGTGCTATTGGGGATGCTGATTCCGTTTACGTTGATAGTTTTGAAAAGAGCGCTGGCAATTGCGTCAGCGGAAGGGATTTTCTTTTGCGCTGTGAAATTTAACTGCGGTTGTGGAGGCGGAGATGTGCTGATCTGCCAAAAACTGATCGAGAATACAGGATTGATGTTACTGGCGTTATTTCCGCTGGTCGGCCTCGGAAAAAAATGGGCGCTGCGGTTTAGTTTGTGGCCCGTCGGAACACCCAGCGACGCATCCGTAGGAGCTGAAAAAGCTGCTCAAAGTGCGTAAACGGCGGGAGTGGAACCTGCTTTAGTTCAAACAGAATATTTTTGCCCCCATCTTTTTGCCTCACCCTTCTGGAATGAGGCCAAAAGATGGGGGCAAAAATATCAGCGCTAAATGTCCTAGGCGCCCATTCCTTCTTCAAACGAGCCCGCGGCCAGAGGGAAGCAGAGATTATCGCGAACGTATTGGATGCCGTTCGCGCTCGTGGCTTCGAGGTCGCGATAAGCGCTTTCGGCTTCGACGACGAGAGGCGCGGTCTTGGTTCCCATCGTCTGGCAATAGCGTTGCGGATAACCGGTGTGGATTAAGAGTTCCACATATCGCGTCATGTTCAGATCGCCGGAGGGGATGTCGACGAATTGCATTGCGCGGCCCTGCCAGCCTGGTTCCATTTTGCGCAATGGGACGCCACGGCGAATGACGAAATTTTTGACGTGGCAGGCATAAATGCGAGGAGCGACTTTTGTGAAGCGCGTCTCCCAATCTTCGCCTTCCCAGCAGTGGGATGGATCAGCATTGACCGCAAGCGATTTATCGCCGTCGCAAATTTCGACGAGCATGTTGAAGTCGTCGGCGCACATGGCGGCTGTTCCGGGATGAATTTCGTGACACAAGTAAATGCCGAGGGATTTGGCGTGCTGGCGGATTTTGGACGTTTTCTTTACGAAGCGGTTTTGGCCTTCTTTGATGAGATCGTAATCACCGCCGGCCCAGAAGCCCCACGGGTAGCCGGTGGCCAGTTCCCAGCCAAATGCGACGCCCCAGAACATAGGAACAATTTTCACACCCAATTCGGCGCAAAGGTCGAGCAGACGCAAAATGTAATCCTCAGCCCACTTCTCGATTTCATCGGCGGACTTCTTCGCGACATCCGCCGGAGTAAAGGGGCGGATGGAAGGCGTGCCGGTCCATGCACTGGTGTGAACCCAGAAAGGACAATGGGCGGAGATGCCATCCAGTTTCAATTTTGCTTTGGAAAAAGTGTCTTTGATTTCCTTTGGGGTTTTAAAGCCTTTGTCCGAATGGAGCATGTAGTTCGACGGTTGTGCACCGGATGCGCCGGACTTTTTGGCGTAATCAAGAAATTGTGCGAGGCTTTTTGCGCCGTGTTGCGCGCCTTCAATACCGGGATGGAAGCAATTCTGGGCCATAGTGGTTTAAAGGAAGAGAGAGGTGGAAACGCAAGCGTGAAGAATTCTTGCAAATGATCTCAGGAAGGTTCTTGTTGGCAGGCTCTCCTGAAATGGGTGTTGTTTCATTCAGCAACGGGGCAGAGAATTAGCTGTCGAGCTGTGAAAAGGCAATCCTATTTTGCCGGTTGGGACGACCCGGGCGCATCCTGGACTCCAAAGCGGCGTCGCGCTTCGCTTGCCGCCGCACTCCATAAGTGCCGGGAGGTTCCAATCATTCTCCAACATTTGTTCAATTGCGGTTACGCATCTTTTCCCGCAGATTCCTACAACACGCACATGCGTATTCGAGTTTCCATCGTCGAAGACAGTCGCGGAACACGAGAGAGTCTTACGGAAGTACTTTCGCGCGCGTCCGGACTGACTTGCGTTGGTTCTTACGCGAACGGCGAGCAGGCGCTCAAGGGTATGCCCGCTGAAAAACCTGATGTCGTGTTAATGGACATCAATCTGCCCGGCATGAGCGGGATCGACTGTGTCGCGCAATTAAAAGAGCACCTGCCCAAAACGCAGGTGTTGATGCTGACAACTTACGAGGAGAGCGACCTTATCTTTGATTCTTTGCGCAATGGCGCCAGCGGCTACCTGTTGAAGAACATGCCTCCTTCGGAGTTGATTCAAGCCATCGAGCAGGTCCACGCCGGCGGCGCGCCGATGTCGATGCAAATCGCGCGCAAGGTGGTCAATCACTTTCAACAAATTCGCCAACCCTCTTCGGATGTCGAAAAGCTTACAAAGCGTGAATACGAAATCCTCGGATTGCTCGCCAAGGGTTATCTTTACAAAGAAATTGCCGATAATCTCGGCATCACCCTAAGCACTGTTCGCGCGCATCTACACACGGTTTACGAAAAACTCCACGTCCAGTCGCGGACACAAGCGGTCGTAAAGTTCCTGGGCAAATAATCCTATTGCTGTCACAGGGAGAGCGCGTAGAGATGGCTCATCGTCGCGATATAGATAACCCCATTTGCCGCTGTCGCACTTCCGCTGATGGGCGCTTGGAGTTGTGTTTTGCTTAACAGCTTTTTCTCTTTGTCCGCGGCGAAGATGTAAAATGCGCCGCTCCGGGTGCCGAGATAGACCTTGCCATCGGCGACCATAGGAGAAGCCCAGACTTCCCCTTCCACATCGTGAGCCCACAACGGGTTTCCATTTTGAGCATCGACGCAATGAAACTTGCGCCCGCAATCGGCGATGAAAACCATGCCGTTGAAAACCGCCGGCGTGGAAAGGACATGCTTTTGCAGGGAATAAGACCAAATGAGCCTTTTGCCGTCATCCAATTCCCTTTTTGTGGTGTCGATGCATTTCAACCAAGTCTCGTTCTTTCCCCACCAAAGATCGCCTCCACCCGCGGCATAAATCCGACCGTCCTTAAAGACTGGCATTCCATAGAAGTTGCTCGGCCCTTCGCGCCGGTTGCTATTAAACTGATGAACATTTGTTTTCGGCGCATCCGGATCAAAATCAAATTGCCAGACTTTCTTCAGAAATTGCGGACCTGAAGTAGCGGTGCGGTTGGAAATAGTCGCGTCGAAAGCATAAAGAATTCCGTTTCCGCCTCCGAAGAAAATCAGCGGAGTTCCCTCCACGTTCGCCAGCGAAGGCGACGACCAGGTATTATGAAAAATATTTGGGGCAATGTGTTCGCCATCTCGCGCAATCAATTGCCCGGTCTTTTTGTTGAGAACAACCAGACTCGGGGCGTGCGGTGTTCGAATGCGTTTGTGCGTGTTGTCAACCCCAGTGCCGGTATTCAGGAAAAGATAATCACCATGAATCAGAATCGAGCTATGCGCTGCATCGTGCGACCAGATTCCTGCGCCTTCGGTTAAATCGAACAGCCAGAGAATGTCCGCGTCGGTAGGCCCCGCGGCAGTCGGTGAAGTTTCATCGGTTGCAATGGAAGAATTTGTCTTGGCCGATTGGGAATCAGCCTTTGGCCTCGGAATGAAATGCGCTGCTTCATTGGTGTAAGGTCCATCATTGCCATTGGCCATTCCGAGCGCATCGAGGCACATCACTTCGCCGCGATTGCTGACGATATAGACTCGATCGCCTTCAATCGTGGCCGGTGACGAAATCCCGCTGTCGGGCCAATCGAAATAGGGATCCTCCTCACGCTTCGGCACAACGAGTTGCCAAAGAAACTTGCCTGTCTTTTCGTCAAAGCACATCAAGACGCCGCGGTCGCCTTGATGTTTTGGGTCGCGCGGCACACCATTGTTAGTTCCGATATAAACGCGCCCACGGGCGATAACCGGGGTTGAATGTGTTTGAGTTCCAAGTTGCGCCGACCATTTCACATGCTCACCAGTCTTAATATCGAAAGAATCAGGAAGCCCCTTCTCCGCCGAGACCATGTTGCGCGTCCATGCCTGTCCCCATTGCGGTTGATCCGAACTGCGAACCGCAGGAATGAAAATCGCGAAAAGCATCGCGATAACGAAGGCTCTGAGGTTAACCATGGCGAAAGTTAAGCACGGACCACCATACTGATCACGGATATTTAGTTGAGCTTGTTAATTCGCTTCAAATCCTCTTCCTTGGGAATTGAACATGGCGACCACTCCCGAACTGCCAATTGAATCGTTTCAGGTCTTTGCGACTAATATCGATCATCCTGAGTGCATCGCATTTGATGGCGCCGGGAATCTGTGGGCCGGCGGCGAAGCGGGGCAGATCTATCGCATTCCGCCTGATGGCAAAGCGCAACTGATTACGACGATGGGTGGATTTTGCGCGGGCCTCGCTTTCTCGCCCGCAGACGAGTTATTTGTTTGCAATTCCAGCCTTGGCATCGTCCGCGTGAATCCATCTGGCGAGTTCTCGGTATTTGCCACACATGTCGGCGAGCACAAAATCATCTACGCCAACTACGGCGTTTTTGATTCCAATGGCAACTATTACGTTACTGACTCTGGCCAATGGAAAAAGAATAACGGCTATCTCATTCGGTACACGCCAGACAGTCATGGCAAAATCATCACCGGTCCGTTTGGATACGCCAATGGCCTGGCACTCAGCGCCGACGAAAAATTTCTGTTCATGGTCGAGAGCAATACCGACTCGGTTTTTCGTTTTGCAATCGAAGATGGCGCAGTCGGTCCAGCCGAGATTTACGCGACTGAATGTGGCCGGTTGCCGGATGGACTTGCTTTGGATGCCGAAGGCAATCTCTATGTCTGTTGCTATGCCTCCGATGAAATTTGGCGCATCAGTCCCGACCGCCAAAAAGCCTTGTTCGCCTGGGATCGCTGGGCGATTCTCCTTGGCAGTCCCACAAACATGGCGTTCGGCGGCAAAGATTTCGATGAACTTTATATCGCCAATCTTGCACGCACTACTATCACGCGAGCCAAGACAGGGCGAAAGGGAATGCCTCTAATAAATCAAAAGATTCATGCGTCTCGCAAATAAAACCGCCATCGTGACAGGTGGAGCGAACGGCATCGGGCGCGCCATTGCCGAACTCTTCGCAGCCGAAGGCGCTGCTGTTTTTATTGCCGATCTCGACAAATCGGCCGGGGAAGAAGCTGTCCCTGGCATTTGCAAAGCGGGTGGCCGAGCGAATTTTGTTCAATGCGATGTCTCTTCTTTCGAGCAAAGCGTGGCCACTGTCCGAGCCGCTGCTCAGGCAACCGAGCGCATAGACATCCTTTGCAACAACGCAGCTTATCTCGCGAGCCAATGGCATAATTCCGGCGATGCGTCAGAGGACGAATGGGAGAAAAACTTTCGCGTCTCACTCATGGGCGCGCAGCATTTCAGTCGCGAGGTTTTGCCCTACATGATTCGCGCCAAGGCGGGCTCGATCATTAACATCAGCTCCGTTCAAGGCCTCGTCGCTGGACGCAGTTCAGCAGCTTACACGACCGTGAAACACGCGTTGATTGGGTTTACGCGAAGCGTCGCATGCGATTACGGCACGCACAACATCCGTTGCAACGCGATTTGTCCGGGCGCAATCACAACTGGCATTTCGCCATCCCCGGGTTCCGAGCTTCATGAACGGCAAATCGGCAAAACTTTTCTGGGGCGAATCGGCCAACCACGCGAGGTCGCCAACGCCGCGTTGTTCCTTGCATCGGATGAATCCTCATACATCACGGGAGCGGTTCTAGCCGTGGATGGTGGCTGGACAGCAATGTGAACTTCAGTTTCAATCGCTAAATGAAAACGAGAGGTTTCAACATCATTACTCGGCTGATAATTTTGCCTTTCAGTTTCTTTGCCATTTCAAGTAGCGCGCTTGCTGATGTCCTCATCGTTGCTGACGAATTTCCTGCCATGGGAGTTCTCGCAGCGAAATTGAAAAGCGAAGAACACATGAATAGTAAGATCGTCTCACAAAAAGAACTTCCCGAAAATCTCTCAGGATTCGAAGCAGTCACAGTCTATATTCACAAAGATCTTTCTGAGCCTGCCGAGAACGCGTTCATTGCTTATGCGCTTGGCGGGGGAAAGCTGGTTTTGCTGCATCATTCAATCAGTTCAGGCAAGCGGAAAAACGCCCACTGGTTTTCGTTTCTGGGAGTTGCGCTGCCGGAAGGCGAAGTTGCTCATGGCGGCTACAAATGGATCGAAGGTGTCTCGCTCGATTTGGTCAATCTGAATCCCAACCATTTCATCATGACCAACAAAGTTAGTTACCCCGAGCATATTGCTTACAAGCCCACAAACACATCGGCGACTCAAGGTGATCTGCCGGGTTTCAAGCTCGACGAATCCGAGGTCTATTTGAACCATGTCCTTGACCCTTCTCGCACACTTCTGATGGGATTGAAATTCGCCGACGAAAAAACCGGCACCGTCTATATGCAATCCCACGCCGGCTGGATCAAGACTGCGGGGAAAGGCACGGTCATCTATCTCATGCCCGGGCACACAAAGCGCGATTTTGAAAACCCCACCTATAGCCGGATCGTGCTGAATGCCTTTACCTATAAGGCTCTTTCGGCAATTCGTGGGCAATAACCGGCGACCGGGAGCATTCCAAGCAATCCTCCGTCTAACAGGATGGACATTATGATAATGCGCCTAATTTCAGCCACCACCGCGGGCCTCCTATTTCTCACGATTCACTCCTGGGCCGCGTCACCCGATTTCGAAGCGCTCAAAGCCGATGCCGAAAAGCAATATGCCGAGGGCTCATATGCTTTAGCCCACGAAACTTACGCCAAGGTTCCTCTCGCGGATCTCGCACCAACCGATAAACGCTGGGTCGAATTCCGCCTCGCGGATACGCAATGGCGTTCGCAAGCCGGCACTCAAACTGCCGACACAACGAAACTCGACGAGGCTCGCCATCAACTCGAAGTGCTGATCCGCGACATCACTCGCGTCGAAGATCACGATCGCATCTGGGCCGAAGTCCACGAATCTCTCGGTGATTACTTTTGGACGCGCCGCAACAATAACAATTACGGTGAAGCCTGGCCGCATTATCAACAAGCGCTGGATTGGTGGGCCGGCGCTGCGGATATCGAGGTCGCCCGCAACCGCTATCTGAAGATGGTTTGGACCATGGCCCGCCCGCCCGGCGTGGAACGCTATTACTACTATGGCTCCTGGGGAAATATGATCTCGGCGGACATTCTCGAAAACGCAGTCAAAATTTCCCAAAACGATAATGACAAAGCTCACGCGCATTACCTCCTCGCAATGACTCTTCGCCAACAAGGAGACCAGGACCAACGCTCGCGCGTGCCTGATGAATTCGAAGCTGCCATCAAACTCGGTCAAAAAACGGATTGGTACGATGATGCACTCTACAATTACGCCGAATGGATGCTTTCATACGGCAATGTCATTCCACTCGCCGAAGGCGGCTGGCGTCAGGAACCCAACTATGTCAAAGCGCTCGAGCTGTTCCGCCAGCTCGTCAAAGAATTCAGCAAAGGTGAAACCCGATATTGGGAACAGGCGCAGCAACAGATCAAAAACATTACTGAAGTGCAGGTCGGTGTCAGCGTACAAAACATTTTCCTGCCCGATTCCGAAATTCAATACTACCTCAATTGGCGCAATGTGAAGCGCATCGACCTTGCGCTTTATCCCATCGAATTGAATCGCGACGTCAATCTCCACGACGATCAAGGTTGGTTGCATTCCATCAAGACCAGCGGACTCGAAAAAATTAAGTCCTGGTCTCACGAAACCGCTGACGCTGGCGATTACAAACCTGGCAACGATACGCTACACCTCGATGGAAAACTCAAACCTGGAGCATACCTGCTCGAAGCCAATGGTGGCGGAAAAAGCTCGCGCGATCTTGTCCTGGTTTCGGACGCCACACTTTTGCTCAAGGCTTCTGGAAAACAGGCACTCGTCTATTTCTGTAACGCACTCGAAGGCGAACCGCTCGGCGGCGCAAAAATTAAACTCTGGGAACGTTGGCATGACGGAAATCGCTGGCAGGTCCGCGAATCGGAAAAGCCCGCGGACAAAGATGGCATTGCTGTTTTCGAACTTGCCCAACGCCCCAACAACAGCGTCGAATTATTCGCCAGCGCTATTTTGAAAGATCGCCAGGCATTCGCGCCCGGTAATAGTTATTGGAACAGTATTCAACAGGAGCCTTGGAAAATCTATGCTTTTACGGATCGTCCGGCCTATCGGCCCAAAGAAACGGTCCAATGGAAATTCGTCGCGCGCCGATACAACGGCTCGGTGTATTCCACGCCGTCTGAACAAACTGTCCAATTTGAAATTACCGATCCCCGAGGCACTAAAGTCAAAGAAGATAAAATTTCGTTGAATGCATTCGGCAGCGCCTGGAGTTCGTTGGAACTGACTGAAGCCATGCCCCTGGGCGAATATCACGTCACTTTCTGGGACCAGGGCAAGAAAACTCAAATCGGCTCGGCTACGTTATTCCGCCTTGAAGAATACAAACTGCCTGAATTCAAAGTCGCGGTGCAAACGCCCGAGGAAAAAGGAAAGAAGAAAACTTTTCGCGTTGGCGAGAAGGTCGAGGTGAACATCCAAGCCGATTATTATTTTGGCGGTCCCGTTGCGAACGCGAATGTTGAAGTCGTCGTTTATCAGAACCCGTTCTATCATTACTGGCATCGTCCTCACGACTATCCCTGGTTTTACGAAGACATGAACCCCGAATCGCGTTGGGGACGTTGGTATGGCGGCAACGGACAAATCATCAAACGCGAAACTCTTAAGACCGATGGTACCGGAAAAGCCGCGCTGAAGTTCGAAACGCCGCGAAATGCTGGTCAGGATTTCGATTATCGCGTCGAAGCGCGCGTGACCGATTCCAGCCGCCGCGAGATCATCGGCAATGGAAATGTCCGCGTTACCCGTCAACGCTATTACGTCTATGCCGAACCCGCGCACAACCTCTATCGCCCGCAGGATAAGGTAAACGTCCAATTCAAGGCTCTTGATGCCAACGAGCAGCCAGTCGAAACTGAAGGCACAGTCAAAGTTGCTCGCGATTATTGGTATGAAATCTGGCTCGATCCTGATGGCAAAGAAGTCAAAGGCGAAGAACTGAAACGGATTCGTTCTACTTTAGTGATATTCCCTCCTCCCCCTGCAACCAATCGTCCCGGTTGGCGGCTCAAATTCCAAGGTTACGAACACGATGATATTCTGACCAAAACTCTGAAAACTGACGCCAACGGCGTAGCTGAACTTACATTTACTCCCGAGCGTGAAGGTTACTACCGCGTCGCTTGGTCGAGCTACGATTCTCCACTTACGAATCAGGCATCACGAGTCACGGCTGAAACAACCGTTTGGGTCGCCACCGGCGCGACCACCGATCTCGGCTATCGTCATGGCGGCGTCGAGATCATTGTGGACAAAGACACCTTCCGCGTTGGTCAAAAAGCACCGGTCATGCTCGTTGCGCCCACCAGTGACCGTCACATCCTGTTCACAGTCGAGGGCGAGGACTTGTATAACTATCAACTCGTCCACCTTGATGGGACCGTAAAACTCATCGAGTTGCCCATCGAAGAAAGGCATGTGCCCAACATGTTCCTCGGTGCGGCCATGGTAAACGATCGGCAAATCTTCATGGACACCAAGCAAGTTGTTGTTCCTCCGGTGAAAAACTTTCTCACCGTGGACGTCAAGCCCGACCGCTCACAATATCAGCCGCGCGAGGAAGGCACCTTCCAAATCACGACTCATGATGACACGGGCAAACCGGTTTCCGCCGAAGTTTCGTTCGGCCTCGTCGATGAATCCGTCTATTACATCCAACAGGATTATGCTGGTGATCCGCGCCAATTCTATTTCGGCACCAAGCGCCCGCATTCGATTCAGACTCAATCCACGATGAACCAGAAGCGTTACACTAAACTGGTTCCTGGTGAAAAGGACCAGCTCATCGACGAACTTGATCTACAACGCGCCCATGGCTCCTTCGACAATGAAGGCAACCGCCGCGACTACGATTATGCCAAGGACAAACTTCCAGCAAGCCGTGCGTTTGGGATGGCAGGCGCCGGTGGTGCTCTGCAAAGGGAAGAACTATCTGCAAGACGTAGTGGGTTGGCCCTGTCCGATTCTTCAATGATGTTTGAGGCGAAGGCTGTAAATGCAGCCACACTCGCTGCCCCGGCTGCAGTCCCGGCCGAAGAACCGCCGGGCAAAGAACCAGCCGTCCAGGTTCGCAGCGATTTCCGTTCAACGATCGTCTGGCAACCAGACGTCATCACCGACAAGGACGGCCATGCCACGGTCAAAGTGAAATACCCCGATTCGCTGACTGGTTGGAAAGCAACGGCCCGCGCCTGCTCGGAGGTCAATCAATTCGGCATTGCAAACGAAACCACTCGGACCAAACAGCCTCTCATTGTGCGACTTCAAGGGCCGCGGTTTTTCCTTGTCGGCGATATGGTCACGCTTTCGGCTGTCATTAACAATAATACAGATGAAACGCTCGATGTAAAAATCGCCCTCGATTTCGCTGGCGGACTTACACTCGATCAATCGGCTAATTCAACGCAATCCAAAACGATATCCGTTCCTGCAAACGGTGAAGCCCGCGCCGATTGGCTTGCCCAGGTCAAAAGGCCCGGCGAAGTGAAGCTTAAAGTCACTGGCCGCGGTGGCAAATATTCGGACGCGATGGAAAAGTCGTATCCGATTTACGAGCACGGCATCGAAAAATTTATCACCAAATCCGGCAAAGCCCGAGGCAATGACATCACGATCAAGCTCGATTTGCCGAAGGAGCGCAAAGCCGAGACCACTTCACTTATTGTCCAACTCACTCCCAGCATGGCTGTTACCATGCTCGATGCGCTCCCCTACCTCGTCAATTACCCCTACGGCTGCACTGAGCAGACCATGAGCCGGTTCCTTCCCTCCGTTATCACAGCCAAGACCCTGCGCGACCTCGGCCTTCAACCCGAAGACATCATGGGCCGCGTCTTCGGCGGAATCGAAACCAACTCGGCGGCTGCAACGCATCCCAACGGCAAAAGGGATTTACAGAAGCTGGACGAAATTGTGAAAGCGGGCCTCGATCGCCTCCACGATTTTCAACATTCGGATGGCGGCTGGGGCTGGTGGAAACAAGGCGACAGCGATCGTTGGATGACCGCCTACGTTGTCTGGGGCCTCACTCTCGCACGCGACGCCGAAGTGAAGATCGACAGAAACATCCTCGACCGGGGGGCAAGCTTCCTCGACAAAACGCTTGTCGAAGAAGAGGAAAATCCCGATATGCAGGCCTGGATGCTCCACGCGCTCGCAGTTTACAAAGCGTCCAACAAACAGGCCTCTCTCTCCCAATTCGAATCGAAAACTTTCGACAATCTGTGGACCAACCGGGATAAGCTGAATGCCTATACTCGCGCGCTTCTCGCTCTTTCAGCCCATCACTTCGGCAAGACCGATCAGGCAAAAACTCTCATACAAAACCTTGAAAACGGCGTCAAACGCGATGACCGACCAGACGCTTCTGTGCTAATTGGCGGCTACGCAACGCCCGACGCTCAACACTCTGTTCTCGGAACCGCGCACTGGGGTGAAGATGGCATCTACTGGCGCTGGTCCGATGGCGGTGTCGAAGCTACTGCATTTGCTTTGCGCGCCCTGCTCACAATCGATCCGCAAAACAAACTTATCGAACCGGTGACCAATTGGCTCATCAAAAACCGCCGAGGCGCACAATGGAACAGCACGCGAGATACCGCCATCGTCGTCCTTGCCATGAACGATTACCTCCGCGTCAGCGGCGAACTCAAACCCGAACTCGAGTACGAACTAATTGTCAACGGTTCCTCAGTCGCGAAGAAAAAAATCAGCGGCGCGGACGTCTTCAACGCCCCAAGCCGTTTTGCTATTGATGCCAAATTCATCAAAGATGCCAATGAAATCCGAATCAAACGCAAATCCGGCGACGGTCCAATTTATTTCGCCGCCGAAGCCAAATTCTTCAGCCTCGAAGAACCGATTGCTCCCGCTGCCAACGAAATCTTCGTCAAACGCGAATACTACAAACTCGCCGATCGCCCCACCCTTCTTAAAGGCTATGTGTATGACAAAGAACCGCTTAAAGACGGCGACACCGTGAAAAGCGGTGAACGCGTCGAAACGCTCATCACCATCGAAGCCAAAAACAATTACGAATATCTCCTCTTCGAAGACCTCAAGCCCGCGGGCCTCGAAGCTGTTGAGATTCGCAGCGGCGAATCTCTTTATGCCCAGGAACTCAAATCCGGCGCCGTCCAACACAAATTCGCTTCAACCAACAACGCGTCAGAATCTTCTAATACAAAAGTTGGGCACGCCGCTAAAACTCGCGTGATGGACAAATCTGGCCTAATCGCCCGCCGACCAATCGTCCACCCCAAACCTGTTCCTCAAACTGACGGGAACGATTACACTGGCCGTTCGCGTTGGGTGTATCAGGAACTGCGCGATCGCAAAGTCGCCCTGTTCATTGACAAACTCCCTGAGGGCGTTTGGGAAATCCGCTACGACCTTCGCGCGGAAGTGCCCGGTAAATTCCATGCCCTTCCGGTTGTAGGGCAAGCGATGTATGTTCCTGAAATCCGCTGCAATGGAGAAGAAGTCCGCATCAATGTGGCGGATTAAAACCTTTGAAAATCTCAGTGCGCGGCTTTCGCCTCCATTTCATTGTAAGCCGCACGCCTGCGTCAACCTGGAAAAACGCAGCGAATGAGTCGTCGCGAATGCCTTCGATAGATTGAGAAATCCTTTTTATCCACCGTGTAAACCACAGCATCGTCGAATAGCTCACTCATTCGCACCACGCATGCGTCTGCGAGATCCATTCCCTGGTCCCGATATTTCTTTGCCAAAGCAAGCACCTCAGTAATGTTCTCCGATATTTGGAATGCGATCTCCAGGTCGCCTACTCGCAGCATCTCCAAAGCGGGTTCAGGTGAGCCAACACTCGCAGAAATTTCCGCCAGGGCTGCTTCACATGTTTGCCAGGGCGGAGCCTCGGTTTCTAAAATATTTCGGGCCCAGGCGTGATGGGTATCCCGCGGATCCAATGCCGCGATGATCAAACCAGAATCAGCAATCTTCTTCACTTTGTGACTTCAGAGCAGCGCGTACTGCGGTATTTGTGCTTCCCTTAGACTGAAACTTTCCCAACAAATGCGCGCTCGCAAAACGGCGCTTCGGCTTGGAAATCTCGCGGAGGTCTTCGTCAACAAGCCGCAGCAGATACTTGGTCCGATCCAGACCGGAATCGGCAGCCTTTCGATCAATGGCCGCCACCTTCTTTGAGGCCATCCTGATTGAAACCACCTGCGTCATACAATTATGTTTACACCGTCGATTCCGAGTGGTCAAGACGAAACGTTAGCAGAAATAGGAAAGCGAGTTTGAATTCGGCGACCAGATTATTGTCTATTCCTCAAAGCATGACCGCGTTGTAATGCAAGTCTGCATCCCCACGGGACGATCATCGGGCCCGGTCTCGGTGAGCGTGCAGTTACACCAGCAATGGGGAGCATGCTCGACATCGGAAATGTCTTTTGGAAAAGCTTCGTGGGCCAAAGCCGGGATATACATTTTCTTGGTCCGAATGTGGCGGCAAATGTGGTCTGGCTTCATAGAAAGTGAGGCGTGATTCGTGACTATGCAACGAGTTTCATCAGGGTGCGATGAATGAGGGCGCGGGTGATTGGAATTTTGTAGCCGTTGAACGGTTGAACGTGAGCTTTTTCCAGAAGGAGATCCGCGGCTTTGCTGGTGGTGGCTTCGTCGAGTGATTTGCCCTCAAGGAAAGTATTCGCGGCTTCGACCTGGTAAGGAATGTTGGAAACCGCACCGAGAACAACGCGAGCCTGGTTAAGTTTGTTGCCATTCACAGTCGCTGCAGCGGCGCAACTGACGATGGCCCAATCGAAATCGGAACGTTCGCTCATTTGGAGATAAGCGCTCTTTGTCCGTTGAACGGGCACTTCAACGCGAAGGATGAGATCGCCGGGTTCGAGTGAGTTGTGCGCTTCGGGATTGCGCCAAGCTTCATGATAAAGTTCGTCGATGGTCATCTTTTGCTCTTTGCCGCCTTTGAGAACAATGACTGACGCATCAAGAGCGCCAAAAGCAATTGCGAGATTTGAAACGATCGGGCTGATGCAGGTGTTGCCAGTGAAGAGGCTGTGAAAGCGATTGTCGCCATGGCGCGCGTAGCACATGTCGCCGCCTTTTTTAAGGCAATGAATATCTCGATGGCGATAATACCAGCAGCGGGAATGTTGAGCGAGATTGCCGCCGACCGTGCCGAAGTTGCGAATCTGACGCGAGCCGACTTCGGAAGCGGCCTGTTGAATTCCGGGCAAAACTTTTTTGAGTTCAGCGTGGTCTTCGAGGTCGGCAATGGTGACATTCGCGCCGATGGTCCACGATTTGTCGCCGGGCTGGATTTTGTTCAGCGCGGGGAGCGATTTGATGTTTACCAGGACCTTGGGCTGAGCGATGTATTCCTTCATTTCGCTCAAAAGGTCCATGCCGCCGGCGAGGTAACGGCCATCGGCGCCGACCAGTTCGTGAGCGCTGGCCGGTGAAGTGGCGGTGACGTAACTAAATGAGTTCATGCAGAACGTTAAATGAGTTAAATCAGTTAAATGGGTTAAACGGGATTAGGCAGCGGCGGCGGGGACGATGTTTTTGAGTTTTCCTACGGCGTCAAGGACGCGTTGGGGAGTGATCGGCAGGCTGTTGACGCGGACACCGAGGGCGTTCGCTACAGCATTGGCAACGGCCGCGGCAGTTGGAATCGTGACAGGTTCGCCGATACCGATGACCCCGCGTTCGGGCATGTCGAGGAGAACGATGTCGATTTCGGGTGCGTCGGAGAGGCCCAGCAATTTGTAGGTTTCGAAATTTGGATTGAGAACGACGCCGGAGGTTTTGTCCATGACGCGTTCTTCGTAGAGCGCGTAGCCAATGCCCATAAGGATGCCTCCGTTGACCTGGCTTTCGCAGGTAAGCTTGCTGACAATGAGACCGCCGTCCTGAACGCAGACGATCTTTTTGACTTTGGTGAAGCCAGTTTCGGTATCGACTTCGACTTCGGCAAATTGCACGCCGCCCGCGCCGGAGGATGAGAGACCTTCCTGCCATTGACCATTGACGGTGAGAGGTGTGATGCCGAGTTTCTTGCAAGCGCCAGCCCAATTGGCACCGCGAGCGTCTTCGACACCAGATTGCTTTTGCAATTCGGCAAGAGCTTTGGTGCAGACATCGTAGATCGCGGGCGCAACCGAAGCGGTTGTTGTGCTGCCGCCGCTGCCACCGGATGGAGGATAGCGAGTGTCGCCGACTTTCACGGTGATTTGTTCCGGCTTAAGGCCGAGCAAGTCAGCAGCGATGAGTGCGATGACAGTTTTCGAACCCGTTCCGAGGTCTTGAGTGCAACAGCGGATTTCGAAGCTGCCATCCGGATTAACTAGCGCCTCAGCCTTGGTGCCACGGCCACCACCGCCCCAGGTTGCACCGGCGCAGCCGATACCTGTTTTGACGGGACCGACCGAACTGCCCGGTTTTTTGTATTTTTCTTTCCAGCCGAAACGTTCCGCACCGACGGTGTATTCTTTTCGCCGAACTTCAGAAGGGTCATTCTTAATCCGCAACTCGACGGGGTCGATGTTCATTTTCACCGCGAGTTCGTCCATGATCGATTCCATGCCGAACGATGCGGTTGGATGACCCGGCGCGCGAAAGGCCCGGGCGACGCCCGCATTGACAACAACGGTGGATTGTTTAACGCGAGTGTTCGGGACTTTGTAGATGTAGGGCGCAGGAAAATCGGGGCTGGCGCTTCCCCCGCCGCTTGCACCGCCGCTGCCGTAACCGGCAGTGCCGTAGGAATCGAGTTCGAAGGCGTGAAGTTTCCCGTCAGATTTTGCGCCCAGCTTGATTTTTTGGAAACTCGATGGGCGATTGCCGACTGCAAGCGCTTCATCGAACCGGGTAAGCATTAACTTAACTGGCGCTTTTGCCGCCTGAGAAAGGCGCGCGGCGATCCCACCTTCTGCGCCGAGGCCAAATTTCGAACCAAACCCGCCGCCCATGAATTCGCAAATCGCGTGGACTTTACTTTGAGGAACGTTGAGATGGCCCGCCAAATCGTTGCGCGCGCCAACGACGTGCTGAGTTGATGGCCAAATGGTAATTTCATCGCCGCCCGCGGAAACTGTGTTGCCGTGAGTTTCGAGTGGGTGGTGGAGTTGGACTGGGGTTGTATAAAAGCCCTCAACGACCGCGTCGCATTCGCTAAATGCTTTGTCCACGTCACCATTCTCTTTGAGTCGTGGCTTGGAAAGATTGGGTTGATCGTCCCAGACGCGCGGAGAGGTGTCTTCCTTGGCGTCTTCCTCGCGGACGACAAAGGGCATCTCTTTCACTTCGACCTGAATGAGGCGCAAAGCATCGAGACAAGCTTGTTTGGTTGTGCCCGCAATTGCAGCCAGTTCTTCGCCGTAATAACGGGAGGTTTGATCGGGCTGATCGAATCGAGGTGCGAACACCGCAGCTTTGATGCCGGGAACGGCCTTAGCTTTCTCCAAATCAATTTTGACGATTTTGGCTTTCGGCCATTTCGAGCGATAAATCATCCCGTAAAGCCAGCCTTCGGGCTGCACATCGGAGGGATATTTGGCCGCACCGGTGACTTTGGCGGGCGCGTCGATGCGTTTGGCGTGGGAACCGATGTATTCTCGTTTTTCAGGCCAGCTTGGCATAGGAAATCACCTCGGTTTTGTTGTTCGCGATGGGAGCCCCAGCAGCTTTGAGAGCGGCCTGGAGAACGCGCGGATAGGTGCCGCATCGGCACAGATTGCCGGAGCAGGCGTGTTTGATCTGGTCGGCGGTCGGACGCGGATTCTGTTTCAACAAAGCAGTCACACTCATGATGAAACCTGGGGTGCAGAAGCCGCACATCAATGCATCCTGATCGATGAAAGCTTGCTGGATTGGCGAGAGCTTGCCGTCTTTTGCGAGACCTTCGACTGTCGTGATTTTGGCGCCCTGCGAATCAATCGCGAGCTTGGAACAGGAATAGATCGGTTTGTCATCGAGGAGCACGGTGCAAGCGCCGCAAGTACCGCGGTCGCACACTTCTTTTGCGCCGGTAAGATTGGAGTGATTCCGTAATGCCTCGAGCAAAGTGACGCGCGGCTCCAGATCCAACTTTAGCGGTTTGCCGTTGACCTGGAGCGTGACTGGAACTGTGCCCGGGCCATGGACTTTTTCCGCATTGACCTTTTCGAGTTCGGCGGCAACGGCTTCGACTTGTGCGGTGGCAGCGACGGCGGCTGACGCTCCGAAACTCTTCAGAAAGAACCGGCGGGAAACTGAAAAGCTATCCTTCGGTTTGGATTCACTCATAGCTGAGCGTCACTGTTACACCCGCTTTCCCTCTTTCGCAAGTGGAACAAATGTTCGATGATTGAAATTCGAAACCCTCAGCCGCCCCGCCCTTTTCCATTGCGCGCCGCGCGTTTTTCCTTGTCGCGCGCTTCGCTCTCAATGTCCTTAAGAGTCGATTCAAGGAGCGTACGTTGTTCTGACCGCAATTCGTGTTGGACAGCCTTTACATCGCGAAAGGCGACGACAATCGCGAGGCATACAAAGACGAAACAAATCAGCCAATAGCCAAGAAAGGCCACGTTTCCCATTTTGCCTTTGAGGGCCGTTTCCCCCAGGACGAGCATCAGTATAGCAATCGCCAGAACGATGGCGCCAAACCAGCGCCGCCGAGCAGTAGCATCCAGACCCATGCGCGCAACCTAGCACGGAACTTCGGCAAGGCGAGAAGAAGATCGCCTGAATTTCCTCCAAAATTGGTCAGCCAGAGGTAGGGCTCAGCCAGAGGTAGGGCGCAGTGTCCTCACCGTGCCGATTCTAAGTCTGACTGACGCGACGCGGCGCGGTGAGGACACCGCGCCCTACCCTACCCGTCGCTTCCGGCTTTCCGCGGACGGCTGCCTTTCAAAATAGCAACCGCGTAATCGCGATTCATTTTGGCAATGAAACTGAGGCTGATTTCTTTGGGGCAGACCGCCTCGCAAGAACCGGTCACCGTGCAATTGCCGAATCCTTCCGTATCCATCTGTTTCACCATCGCGAGAACACGCCGGTCCTTCTCGGCCTTGCCTTGCGGCAATAGATTAAGATGGGACACTTTGGCCGAAACGAAAAGCATCGCCGAGGCGTTTTTGCAAACGGCCACACATGCGCCACAACCAATGCATGCGGCTGCGTCCATCGAGAGATCGGCGTCCGTTTTGGGGACGGGAATTGCATTGCCATCTGGCGTACCTCCCGTATTCACGGAAACGAAACCGCCAGCTTGAATAATGCGATCGAAAGCGCTGCGATCGGTGACGAGATCTTTGATGATCGGAAATGCTTTGGCTCGCCAAGGCTCTATCGTAATAGTCTGGCCGTCGCTGAAATGGCGCATGTGAAGCTGGCACGCGGCGGTACCGCGATGACCACCGTGCGGAACGCCGTTGATGACCAGAGAACACATGCCGCAAATACCTTCGCGGCAATCAGAGTCGAACGCGATAGGTTCCTCGCCTTTAGCGATAAGCCCCTCGTTGACGACATCGAGCATTTCGAGGAACGACATGTCGGGCAAGACGTCCTTCGCCTCGTACGTTTCGAAGCGGCCAGCCGAGTCGCCGTTCTTCTGTCGCCAGACTTTGAGGGTCAAGATCACTTGTAGCTCCTCGTGCTCATATGGACTTCTTCGTACACGAGCGGTTCTTTGTGAACCACAGGCGGTTTGCCGACGCCTTGGTATTCCCACGCGGCGACGTAAGAGAAATGTTCGTCATCACGTTTCGCTTCGCCGTCCGGATATTGAAATTCCTCGCGGAAATGTCCGCCGCAGGATTCGCGGCGTTCAAGAGCGTCGAGGCAAAGTAATTCAGCGAATTCAATGAAGTCTGCCACCCGGCCCGCGTATTCGAGGTTCTGGTTGAACTCGCCGTTTTCCCCAGTCACGCTTACGTTTTTCCAGAATTCGTCGCGCAATTCAGGTATTCGTTTGAGCGCCTCTTTCAGTCCGGCTTCATTGCGGGCCATGCCGCATTTTTCCCAAAGCAACTTGCCCAACTCGCGATGGAGCGAAGTCACTGTGCGCTTGCCTTTGATCGAGAGCAGTTTGTTGGTGAGCGCGCGGACATCTTCTTCGGCTTTTTTGAATTCAGGATTGCTCGCGGAGGGCTTCGGTTGCCTGGCGGTCGCAAAGTAATTACCGATGGTGTAGGGAATGACGAAATAGCCATCAGCCAAACCTTGCATCAACGCGCTGGCACCCAGGCGATTTGCGCCGTGATCGGAGAAGTTTGCTTCACCGAGGACAAACAAGCCGGGTAAACTGCTCATCAAGTTGTAATCCACCCAACTGCCGCCCATCGTGTAATGGACGGCTGGATAAATCCGCATCGGCACTTTGTAGCCGCTTTCGCCAGTAATTTTCTCGTACATATCGAACAGGTTGCCGTAGCGTTCTTCAACTTTGTCCTGGCCGAGCCTCTTGATAGCATCGGCGAAATCGAGATAAACGCCCTTTCCACCTGGACCAACGCCACGGCCTTCATCGCAAACTTCCTTGGCGGCGCGGGAGGAGATGTCGCGTGGAGCGAGATTGCCGAAGCTTGGGTATTTCCGTTCGAGGTAATAATCGCGATCCTGATCGGAAATAGATGCAGGCGGTTTGGAGCAATCTTCCTTGCGCTTAGGCACCCAGACCCGACCGTCATTGCGAAGGGACTCGGACATCAGGGTGAGCTTCGATTGATGCTCACCACTGACCGGTATGCAGGTCGGATGGATCTGTGTGTAACACGGATTCGCGAAGAACGCGCCCTTCTTGTAGGCGCGCCAGGTGGCGGTCACGTTGCAACCTTTCGCGTTTGTTGAAAGGAAGAAAACGTTTCCGTAACCACCGGTTGCCAAGACCACAGCATCGGCGGCATGTGAGGCGATTTCGCCGGTAATGAGGTTGCGAGTAATGATGCCTTTGGCATGCCCATTCACGACGACCACGTCGAGCATTTCGGTGCGTGGGAACATTTGGACTGTCCCCAATCCGATCTGGCGGGAAAGCGCCTGGTAAGCGCCGAGAAGCAGTTGCTGGCCGGTTTGACCGCGGGCGTAAAAGGTGCGCGAAACCTGCGCGCCGCCGAACGAGCGATTGGCGAGCAATCCTCCATATTCGCGAGCGAAGGGAACACCCTGGGCGACACATTGATCGATGATGTTTACGCTGACCTGCGCGAGGCGATAGACATTCGCTTCGCGAGAGCGGAAGTCGCCGCCCTTGATTGTGTCGTAGAACAGACGGTAAACGCTGTCACCGTCATTCTGATAATTCTTCGCGGCATTGATGCCGCCTTGCGCGGCGATGCTGTGAGCCCGGCGCGGACTGTCCTGGAAGCAGAAGCATTTGACTTTGTATCCAAGCTCAGCGAGCGAGGCTGCCGCAGAAGCGCCGGCCAAGCCGCTGCCGACGACTATTATGTCAAACTTCCGTTTATTGGCCGGGTTGACCAGCTTGAGGTCGAATTTGTGCTTGTCCCACTTTTGAGCGAGCGGGCCCGAAGGAATGCCAGAATTAAGACTCATCGAGCCGCCTCCTTCACAAAGCCCAACAGAATTGCCACCGGTATCGAAGTGTAACCGATGAAAATGGCGACCGCGAGCCATCGGGAGGCTTTGTCGAGAAATGGTCCATAAACCGGGCTCTTCCAGCCGATCGATTGGAACATGCTGCTCGCGCCGTGGCTGAGATGCAGGCAAAGCAGGGCCATTCCAAGAATATAAAAACCGGATACCCAGCCATTGCTGAATCCTACAATCATCATCCGATAAATATCGTGGCGCTTCGCCGGATCCGTAAATTCCGCGAAGTTTTGGCCGGTGAGATTGACCCATTTCGTTTCCACGGTGAAATGTAACAGATGATAAATGATGAAGACGAAAATGATGATCCCACTCATCAGCATCGTGCGTGATGCATAAGTGGAACCGACGGGTTGCCAGACGCCATAGGCAATTGGCCGAGCGGCTTTGTTTTCGGCGGAGAGTTTGGTAGCAGCCCATACATGTAGGATGAGCATTACCAGAAGGCCGATTCGGGCCGGCCAGATAATTTCAGGATTGGACTGGAGGAAATGGCCATAGCGATTGATCGCTTCGGGACCAATGAATATCTGAAGATTGCCGGCGAGATGGCCGATGACGAAGACAAACATCGCAAAACCCGTCACGGCCATTATGTATTTCTTGCCAAGTGACGAGCTAAAAATGTTCGAAACGATGTTCATCGAAACGTCCGAGTCCCCGGGTTTGGACCGCGGCACCTAATTGAGAGAATCTAATGAGAAGCTGCCGTTCGTCAATAAGCATTAAGTAAAGTTAAACTTCTTTGCATAATGTAAGTTAATCTGACTTATGTGCCGAAGGCGCACTATTGTCGCAAACCGAGAGGCTGCAATCCCACGAGAGAGTTGATTTCGGGAAACGCCGCCTCTTTCCCGCGACGCAACAACACTGAGAAAAAACCGGCGGAGTCGGCACCCTCAACATCGATGGCCGGACTATCACCGACATGCAGAATTTCAGCGGACTGCGCGCCAAGCTCTTGAGCAGCTTGTTGAAAGATGACCGGAGAAGGTTTGCAAACGCCGACTTCGCAGGAGATCACGATGGCATGGAAATAGGGAGCGAGTTTGAGTTCGTGAAGAAGCGGGCGCAGGCGTTCGTCCCAATTGGAAATGATGCCCAGTCTCAGGCGACTGGAACGAAGCGATTCGAGCGTCGGAATAACATCGTCGAAGATGCGCCAGGTTTCGGCGCGGCCGAAGTGCGAGTAGATATCCGCGAAAAGAGCTTCGTTGAGAGGAGTTTCGATGATGCCGGAAAACGATTGGTTTACCAGTTGAAGCCATTCAGAGCGAGTGTAGTTAAACTGCGCCAAATTTTTCCAGGCAGCGGCGAATTGGTGATTGAGAACCTCAATTGGAAGATTGAGCAGACCGTGGCGCGCGGCAACGCTAGCGTAGGTGTGGCCGACGGATGGCCAAGGCTCGATGAGTGTGCCGCCAACATCGAAAGTGACGGCACGGA
>Ga0207674_10001481_pt1 | contig 30323 bp, 25 predicted proteins | sample KBSCornC72_FD_184303 | JGI IMG/M metagenome (GOLD analysis project Ga0207674, IMG submission 184303) | Corn rhizosphere microbial communities from Kellogg Biological Station, Michigan, USA - KBS Corn C7-2 (SPAdes) (version 2) | ecosystem: Host-associated > Plants > Roots > Rhizosphere > Soil ...
TCTTCGACGAGACGCAGCGGCTGTTCAAGGAAAGCGAGCAGCGCGCCGCCGAGCTCGCGATCATCAACAGCGTGCAGGCGGCGCTGGCTGCCGAGCTCAGTATGCAGGGCATCTACGACGCAGTCGGCGACAAGATCCGCGAAATCTTCGACCAGGCCGACCTCAGCATCCGCATCCACGATGCACAGACCGGCTTGATCCACTATCCCTATACCTGCGAACGGGGCAAGCGCATCGACATCGCGTCGGCCCCGCTCGGCGAGACGGGATTCGCCGCCCACGTGCTTCGTAGCCGCGAAACGGTGGTGGTCAACGAGAATATGGCGGACGCCGCGACGCGATACGGCAGTTTCGTGCTCCCCGGTACGCTGACGGAGAAGTCAGCGCTCTGGGTCCCGCTCGTGGCCGGCGACCAGGCGCGCGGGTTGATCAACCTTATCGACGTGGAGCGGGAGAACGCCTACAACGCATCGGACGTCCGCCTGTTGCAGACGCTCGCCAACAGCATGAGCGTCGCGCTCGAGAACGCGCGTCTCTTCGACGAGACGCAGCGCCGCACGCGGGAGGCCGCGGCACTTGCGGAGGTCGGACGCGACATATCGTCGACGCTCGACCTGCCGACGGTGATGGACCGCATCGCGCGCCATGCGAAGAATCTGCTGAACGCCGACAACAGCGCGATCTTCCTGCCGCAGGTGGATGCGCAGACCTATCACGCGATCGTGGCGCTCGGGGACATCGCCGACGTGCTGCAGCAGACTGAGATCAAGGCCGGGGTCGGCATCATCGGCAGCCTCGTGCAAAGCGGACGCGCGGAGTTCATCAACGACACGGGCTCCGATTCGCGCGGAGTCCAGATCGCCGGCACCGAGAAGGCCGAGCACGAGCGGCTGATGGTGGCACCGCTCAAGGCCGGCGACAAGGTGAAGGGTGTGATGGCCGTCTGGCGCACGGCTGCCGAGCCGTTCACCGACAGCGATCTCGCGTTTCTAGTCGGCCTCTCGCTGCAGGCAACGGTGGCGATCGAGAACGCGCGCCTCTTCGCCGAATCGCAGCAGCGCGCCGCCGAGCTCGACACGGTCAACACAGTCTCGCAGCAGCTTTCCGGAAAGCTCGATGTCGCGTCGCTGCTCGAACTCGTCGGCGAGCAGGTGCGGCGACTCTTCGACGCCGACATCGCGTACGTCGCGCTGCTCGAGCGCCGGGACAACCGGATCTATTTCCCTTACCAGCACGGCGACCGGCTCGATCCGCTGCCGTACGGCGATGGCCTGACCAGCAGGATCATCGCGTCGGGCAAGCCACTGATCATCAATCGCGAGGCCGACCGCGAAAGCCTGAACCTCAGCTCACCCGTGATGGGCAAGCGGGCGCGCTCCTATCTCGGTGTTCCCATCCGCGTGGCCGACACTACGCTCGGCGTCATCAGCGTGCAGAGCACGCGGATCGAAAACGCCTATGGCGCCAACGACGAGCGGCTGCTCGGCACGATCGCGGCCAACGTCGGCGTCGCACTGCAGAACGCGCGGCTGTTCCAGGAAGCGCAAGATGCGCGCGCCTCCGCGGAGGCGGCCAACGAGGCGAAGAGCTCGTTCCTCGCGACGATGAGCCACGAGATCCGCACGCCGATGAATGCCGTGCTCGGCATGAGCGGCCTGTTGCTCGACACCCCGCTCAATCCCGAGCAGCACGACTACGTCGCCACGATCCGCGACTCCGGCGACGCGCTGCTGACGATCATCAACGACATTCTCGACTTCTCGAAGATCGAAGCCGGGCGGATGGATATCGAATCGCAGCCGTTCGACCTGCGCGAATGCGTCGAGTCGGCGCTCGATCTCGTCGGCGCCCGTGCGGCAGAAAAGAACCTCGACATCGCCTACCTGTTCGAAGGCGACGTGCCGGCCGCCGTGCGCGGCGACGTCACGCGACTGCGACAGGTGCTGCTCAACCTGCTCTCCAACGCGGTGAAATTCACCGACCGCGGCGAGGTCGTGCTGAGCGTCAGCAGCCGACCCGCGGGGAACGACGACGTCGAGATCACGTTCGCCGTCCGCGACACGGGCATCGGCCTCAGCGACGAAAGCATGGGTCGGCTCTTCCAATCGTTCTCTCAGGCGGATTCGTCGACGACACGCAAGTACGGGGGCACCGGGCTTGGACTCGCGATCAGCAAGCGTCTCGCGGAGCTGATGGGTGGCCGGATGTGGGCCGAAAGTGGCGGCGCCGGGCGCGGCTCGACGTTCCTTTTCACGGTGCATGCGGGGCGCACGGAACTGCACGTCGCGAGCCGCCGCGATTTCGTGGGCCAGCAGCCGCAGCTCGCCGGCAAGCGCATGCTGGTCGTCGACGATAACGCGACCAACCGGCGCGTGCTCGCGCTGCAGACGGGCAAGTGGGGAATGCTGCCGCGCGAAACCGAGTCACCCGATACGGCGCTGGACTGGGTCGCACGGGGCGAGCCCTTCGATCTCGCGATTCTCGACATGCACATGCCCGGCGTGGATGGCCTCGAGCTCGCGCGACGAATCCGCGCGCTGCGGCCTTCATTGCCGCTCGTGCTGTTCAGCTCGCTCGGTCGGCGCGAAGCGGTCGACGGCGTGTTCGACGCGACACTCGCCAAGCCGGTCCGCCAGTCGCAGCTCTTCGACACGCTGGCGAGCCTGCTGACGCACGACGACGCGCCCAAAGCGTCGGCGGTGCCGACGAAGTCCACGCTCGATCCCGAGATGGCGGCGCGGCATCCGCTGCGCATCCTGCTCGCCGAGGACAACGTCGTGAACCAGAAGCTTGCGCTGCGCATTCTGCAGCAGATGGGCTATCGCGCGGATCTCGCGTCGAACGGCCTCGAAGCGATCGAATCGGTGCGGCGGCAAAAGTACGACGTCATCTTGATGGACGTCCAGATGCCGGAGATGGACGGTCTTGACGCCGCACGCGAGATTTGCGCGCGCTGGCAACCGCACGAGCGGCCGCGGATCGTCGCGATGACCGCCAATGCGATGCAGGGCGACCGCGACATGTGCCTCGCGGCCGGCATGGACGACTACCTCACGAAGCCGATTCGCGTGGAGCGCCTGGTCGAGGCCCTGACGCAGGTGCAACCTCGTGCGATCGCTCAATGAAAGCCGCACTTCGGAGCTGACGCGATGACTCCACCGACGATCGACACCGCGACGTTCGACGAACTCAAGACGACTGCCGGTGCGGACTTCGTGCGCGAGCTCGTCGATACGCTGCTCGTCGAAGCGCCGCTGATGCTCGACGAGATGCGCACCGCACTCGGCGAGCGCAGCGTCGAGCGCTTGCGCCGTGCCGCGCACTCGCTGAAATCCAACGGCATGACGTTCGGTGCATTGGAGCTTGCGGCATCGGCACGCGATCTCGAAGTGCGTGCCGCGGAGATCGTCGCGTCCGGCGACGCCACACCGCTGGACGCGCTGGCGCAGCGCTACGCGGCGGCTGCCACGGCGCTCGCGGAGTTGACCCGTGAATGAGCCTGCGGCCGGCCGCGCGCGCTTGCTGATCGTCGACGACAACAAGGTCAATCGCCTTCTGCTCGCGCGCAACCTCGAGCTGCAGGGACATTCGGTGGCTGCCGCCGAGAACGGGCGAGTTGCGCTGGAGATGCTGCACGGCGAGCGCTTCGACCTCGTGCTGCTCGACATGGAGATGCCGGAAATGAACGGCTTCGAGATGCTCGAGCGAATGGTCGGCGACCTGCAGCTGCGCGACCTGCCCGTCATCGTCACGTCGTCGCTCGAAGACACGGGCAGCGTCGTGCGCTGCATCGAGCTCGGTGCCGAGGACTACCTGCCGAAGCCCGTCAACCCCGTGCTGCTGCGTGCACGGATCAACGCGAGCCTCGAGAAGAAGCGCCTGCGCGACCAGCAGAAGGCGATGATGCGCCGCTTCGCGACACCGGAGGTCGCGCAGGACCTGCAGCGGTCGGGCTTCGCGCTCGGCGGCAAACGCGTTCGTGCGTCGGTGATGTTCTCGGACATCCGCGGATTCACGCCACTGGCAGAGTCGCAACCGCCCGAGGAAACGATCGAGCTCCTCAACACGTATTACACGCTGATGTTCGACGCGATCAGCGGACACGGCGGCATCGTGAGCCAGATGGCGGGCGACGGGCTGATGGCGATCTTCGGCGCGCCGCTGGCGCTGCCCGACCATTGCGAAGCCGCGGTGCGCGCTGCTCTCGAAATGATCGACCTGATCCGGCTGTTCAACGCCGAGCAGGCCGCAGCGGGCAAGCCGCAGATCCGCATCGGCGTCGGCATTGCGTCTGGCGACATGGTGGCCGGCTACACGGGCACGAACGAGCGCGCGACGTACACGTGCATCGGCGACACGGTGAACCTCGCCTCGCGGCTGGAAGCGCATACCAAGGTCGCAGCGCGCGCGATTCTGATCGACGGGGCGACGCACGCCGATCTGCGCGGCGTCGACGTCGAGTCGCTCGGATCCGTCGAAATCCGCGGCAAGTCACAACCGGTCGACGTGTTCGCGGTCGCGGCGCCTGCGCAGCAGGGCTGACCGCGACGTCGTCAGGGCCGTCCGAGAAACAGGTACGCACTGTGGCTGCCGTCCGCGGCAACGCCAAATCCGAGATAGAACGGGCCGACCGGCGTGTCCGCGCCGAGGTAAACCGCGGCCGACTTCAGCAAACCCGGGGCGTTTCCCGGTACCAGCGGTGAGCCGACGCGACCTGCTTCGAGCGATCCGCCCACGTAGAGTCCTTCGAGCAACCGCTGGTTCAGCAGCTTGTACGAATAGTCGAGGCGTCCGAACGAAAGGTGTTCGCCTAGCAGCGATCCGGTCGGATAACCCGACTGCTGCAGGAAGCCGCCCCACTGGAAGAGATCGTACACCGGCAGCGTATCGCCGCCGAGCCTGCCGCCCGCCTTGGCTGCAACGTGGAACGTGTGCGGGCCGAACGAGTGCGCAGCGAGAAAGTCGGCATCCCATCGCTGGTATTCGTCGGTCGCGCCCAGTGACTTGCTCGACAGCTTGACGTTGACCGACGACGCAAAGCCGAAGCGCGGAAAGTTCGCACTGTCGAGCTGGTCCAGGATCGCCCGAAACCGATATGCGCCGATACGAGGTTTCGTGTTCGGCGGCGCGAGCTCCACGGGGCCGGTGTCGAGCGTCGCGTCGACGACACCGGCCAGGATACCCGCCCGCGCCTCACCGTATTTCGTCACGCTGCTGCCTACATCGAGCGCCAGCGTCGACTGCCGAACGTCGTAGCGTGCGATACGTTGTGACGCCTGGAACACGTCGAGGGTACGCCGCTCGACTTCCACTTGTGGCGAGAGGAACAGCAACTGGCTTTTGTCTAGCGGCTGATAGAGCTCGCTGTAGAACCGGCTCGTCTGCCCGATCTGCAGATCCGTGCGCCACTCGCCTCCCAGCGCGTTGATCCACGTGCGGCGATAGCTGACCGCCGCGTTGAACGTGTTCTGGCCCTGCAGATCGCTCGCGAGCCCGAGACCGAAACGCAGGTAGTTCGGACCCCACGACTTCTCGATGGCGTCGACGTCGAGCACGCGGCGACCCGACTCCTCGATCACGCGGTAGCCGATGTGCTCGAAGTCGCCACTGCCGAACAGCCGTCGCAGGTCGCGATCGAGCATTGCCTCGTCGAGCGGCTTGCCAACTTTCGTGTCGAGTTCGGCGCCGGCCGCGTCCGCATTCACACGCTCGAGATGCCGGAAGCGGATCTCGGCAATCGGCCGCTCGTCCCGTGGCGGAGTTGTCGTTTGCACGATACGAAGTTGCGCGTAGCGCTCCGGTGGCAACGCGAGCGGCGCAAGCCGCGCCGTCACCGCCTCCACGGCGGCGATACCGATCGGGACGGTGACGGGAAGGTGGTCGAAATCGGTGGCCGAGAAGTCGCCGAGCGCGGGCTCGATCAGGATGTCGGTGGACTTCAGCGACGAGAGCGACGTGCGGACATTCTGCTCGGTCAGGATGTTGATCATTTGTCCGGTCACACCGAACACCGATCCGAGCTCTTCGCGCTTCAGGAGCGGCGTACCCAGGTTGACCGCGATGACGATGTCCGCGCCCATCGAACGCGCGACGTCGACGGGCAGGTTGTCGGTGAGACCCCCGTCGACGTAGATTGCGTCGCCAATGGCAGCCGGCGCGATCGCGCCGGGCACCGACATGCTCGCCCGCATGACGTTCGCGAGGTCACCGTCGTGGAATACCATCGCCTTGCCCGACACGAGATCGGTGGCCACGGCGCGATAGGGAATCGGCAGGGCGTCGAATTCCCTGAACCCCGGCGTCTTCACGAGCTGCCGCAGCACGCTTTCCAGCTGCACGCCGCTGACGACGCCTTTCGGGAAGTCGATGCCGCCATCGCGCAAGCCGAGCTCGATCCCGAACAGGAGCGAGCGGTCGTCGAGCTTGCGGCGAATCGTCTGGTCCTGCCGCGGCGGCTTTTCGCGAAACAGGATCTCGGTGCTGAGTCCTCCGATCACCTTTTCCATCTCGGTCGTTTCCATGCCGCTCGCGTACGCGCCGCCGATGACCGCGCCCATGCTGGTGCCGGCGATACAGTCGATGGGAACACGCAACGCCTCGAGCGCTTTGAGGACGCCCACATGCGCAACGCCACGCGCCCCGCCTCCCGACAGCACGAGGCAGATCTTCGGACGCGACTGACCTGCAACGGGTGATGGGTCCCGCGTTGCCTGCGCATGCGCAAGCGGCGATACCACCGATACGACGACTGCAGCCGCCGCGAGAACAGCAAAGGCGCGCATGCGGCCTCCTGAATGCCAAAAGGAGGGAGCTTACTGCGCTCTGCGTGTTTCAGCCGATGAGATCGCTCGATGCCTTGCGTGATCGTCCCGCGCGGATCGACGCGCGGCGCTCGATTCGACCATTCTCCGCGGCCGACAGCGAACCCAGCGCGGGCTTGAGGTAGCGGCCCGTGTAGCTCGCCTCGACGGATGCGATCGTGGACGGCGCGCCCTGCGCGATCACCTGGCCGCCACCGGCACCGCCCTCCGGACCGAGGTCGATGACCCAGTCCGCCGTCTTGATGACGTCGAGGTTGTGCTCGATGACGACGACCGTGTTGCCGTGATCACGCAGCCGGTGCAGCACCGTCAGCAGGAGCTCGATGTCGTGAAAGTGCAGCCCGGTTGTCGGCTCGTCCAGGATATACAGCGTGCGACCCGTGTCGCGCTTCGACAGCTCGAGCGAGAGCTTGACGCGCTGAGCCTCGCCGCCCGACAGCGTCGTCGCGGATTGGCCGAGCGTGATGTAACCCAGGCCGACGTCGAGCAGCGTGTGCAGCTTGCGGGCGACATTCGGCACCGGCTCGAAGAACGCGTGGGCCTGCTCGACCGTCATCGACAGCACGTCGTGGATGTTGCGATCCTTATAGCGGATCTCCAACGTCTCGCGGTTGTAGCGCTGGCCGTGACAGACGTCGCAGGGCACGTAGACATCGGGCAGGAAGTGCATCTCGACCTTGATGAGCCCGTCGCCCTGGCACGCTTCGCAGCGGCCACCCTTGACATTGAACGAGAAGCGCCCCGGACCATAGCCGCGCTCGCGTGCTTCCTTCACCTGCGCGAACAGTTCGCGAATCGGCGTGAACAGGCCCGTGTACGTTGCCGGGTTGGACCGCGGCGTGCGGCCGATCGGACTCTGGTCGACGCTGATCACCTTGTCGAAATGATCGAGCCCTTCGATGGTGTGAAACGGCGCGGGCTCGTCGGAGCTGTCGTACAGGTGGCGCGAAACGGCGTGGTACAGCGTGTCGTTGATCAGCGTCGACTTGCCGGAACCCGATACGCCGGTCACGCAGACGAACAATCCCACCGGCAGTTGCAGCGTGACGTCGCGCAGGTTGTTGCCCGACGCACCGGTGATGGTTAGCATCCGCTCCGGGTCCACCGGATGACGCTTGGCAGGTATCGGGATCTGCCGGCGACCCGCCAGATATTGCCCCGTCAACGAATGCGGCGCGTGACGGATCTCGTCGGGCGTACCTTGCGCGACAACCTGGCCGCCGTGCTCGCCGGCGCCCGGGCCCATGTCGACGACGTAGTCGGCCGTCATGATCGCGTCGTGGTCGTGCTCGACGACGATGACGCTGTTGCCGAGATCGCGCAGATGCTTGAGCGTGGCCAGCAGCCGGTCGTTGTCGCGCTGGTGCAAGCCAATCGACGGCTCGTCCAGCACATACATCACACCGGTCAATCCCGAGCCGATCTGCGATGCGAGGCGGATGCGCTGCGCTTCACCGCCGGACAGCGTTTCCGCCGACCGGTCGAGCGACAGGTAATCGAGGCCGACGTTGTTCAGGAAGTTGAGCCGCGACACGATTTCCTTGACGATCTTGTCGGCGATCGCCGCCTTGTGGCCGGGCAGCTTCAGGCGCGAGAAGTACTCCATCGTCTGCTTGAGCGGCCACGCCGAGAGCTCGTAGATCGGCCGCGCGTCGTCACCATTGCCCACCTTGACGTTGCGCGCTTCGCGCCGGAGGCGCGTGCCCGCGCACTCGGGACACGGCTTGTTGTTCAGGTACTTGGCGAGCTCCTCGCGAACCATCAGGCTGTCGGTTTCGCGATAGCGCCGCTCGAGGTTCGGCACGATGCCTTCAAACACGTGCTCGCGCGTCATCGTCCTGCCGCGATCGCTCAGGTAGGTGAACGGAATCTTCTCGTCGCCCGAGCCGTACAGGACAATGTTCTGCACGCGCTCCGGCAACTTATTGAACGGCTTATCAACCTCGAATCCGACGTGCTTCGCGAGCCCCTGCAGCATCGAGAAATAGAACTGGTTGCGCCGATCCCAGCCCTTGATCGCGCCGGACGCGAGCGACAGCTGCGGAAATGCGACGACGCGCTTCGGATCGAAGAACGTGATCGATCCGAGCCCATCGCAGCGCGGGCACGCGCCGACGGGATTGTTGAACGAGAAGAGCCGCGGCTCGAGCTCCGACAGCGAGTAGTTGCAGATCGGACATGCGAACTTCGCCGAGTACAGGTGTTCGCGGCCGGTGTCCATCTCGACGGCGATCGCGCGGCCATCGCCATGCCGCAACGCCGTCTCGAACGATTCTGCGAGCCGCTGCTTGAATTCCTCGCGCACCTTCAGCCGGTCGACGACGACCTCGACCGTGTGCTTCGTCGACTTGGCGAGCTTCGGCACCGCGTCGATCTCGCATACGGTGCCGTCGACCCGCACGCGCACGAAGCCCTTCGCGCGAAGCTCGGCGAAGAGGTCGACCTGCTCGCCCTTGCGGTTGACGACCGCCGGCGACAGGATCATCAGCCGCGTGTCCTCCTGCATGGCGAGCGTCGCGTCGACCATCTGCGAGATCGTCATCGACGACAGCTTCTGCTCCGGATGGTTGATGCAGTACGGATCGCCCACGCGCGCAAACAGGAGCCGCAGGTAGTCGTGAATCTCGGTGACGGTGCCGACCGTCGACCGCGGATTGTGCGACGTGGCCTTCTGCTCGATCGAGATCGCCGGTGACAGCCCTTCGATCAGGTCGACGTCGGGCTTTTCCATCAGCTGCAGGAATTGCCGTGCGTAGGCCGACAACGACTCGACGTACCTGCGCTGGCCTTCCGCGTACAGCGTGTCGAAGGCGAGCGAGCTCTTGCCCGAGCCCGACAGTCCGGTGACGACGATCAGCCGGTGGCGCGGCAGATCGAGGCTCAGGTTCTTGAGATTGTGCGTGCGTGCGCCGCGGATGCGAATCTGGTCCATGCGTATGTACGGATGCGCAATCGGCCGCCGGAACTAATCCGCAGGGCCGAGATTGCGAAAGGGCAACCTGCTAGTATATTGCGATTCGCGAGTCCGCTCTAACCCATTTGTGCCCGCGATCGGATCATGCTCGGCCTGGCACGACTCCGATAGATGGGGATGCTTCGCGCGCGATCAATTCCCAATCGGCTATTCGAGGATTAAGACATGGCTTCGGTCAACAAGGTGATCCTGCTCGGCAATCTCGGCCGCGACCCTGAGACGCGTTACACGACGGGCGGCGATGCGGTGACGAATTTGAACATCGCGACGAGCGAGCAGTGGAAGGACAAGAGCGGCGAGAAGCAGGAGCGCACCGAATGGCACCGCGTCGTGCTGTTTGGCCGCCAGGCCGAAGTAGCCGGTGAGTACCTGAAAAAAGGGCGCTCGGTCTACATCGAGGGCCGGCTGCAGACCCGCAAATACACGGACAAGGACGGCGTCGAGAAGTATTCGACCGAGATCGTCGCCGACCGGATGCAACTGATCGGCGGCGGGCGTGACAGCGCCGGCGGCGATGCCGAATTCAGCAGTGGCGGCGGCGGCGGTACTGCGAGCGGCGGCGCCCGGCGAGAAGGCGGCGGCGGCGCATCGGCACCCAAGGGCGGCGGCGCGAAAAAGAACGTCGACGACTTCGACGACGACATCCCGTTCTGACGCGCCGGGCTGGCCTCGAACGAGCGCTCGCCGCGCTTAGCGATGCGTTGACCTCCAGGCGGGCCTTGCGGCACCGCGCGTCGCTAAGCGTCTCCTTGGCCGGCCCCCCGATACAAATGTAAACGCCGGCTTGCTTCTGCAATGCACGCGGACTAGTATCGCCGCGTGACGACGATCCAGACCTCCCATCCCTGCGCCGACGCGTTCCGGTCGAGCGCATCCGCCCGCTCGCAGCACCCGGCATGCTGATCGCCGAGAAGCAGCTCGAAGTTCGGGCGGCCTGGCTGTACTACATGGAAGGTCTCACGCAGGCCGACATCGCGCGCCGGCTCGGGACCACGCGCCTGCGGATCAACCGCATCCTCGTCGACGCTCGCCGCAACGGCCTCGTCGGCATCACCCTCAACTCCGAGCTCGCGAGCTGTGTGGAGGTCGAGCAGCAGCTGATCCGTGACTTCAAGCTGAAGGACGCGGTCGTGGTCCCTACGCCGGAGGACGAGGAGCAGGTGCCGGTGATCCTGGGCCGCGCGACGGCGAACTTCGTCTCGCATTACCTCGAAAGCCACCGGATTCGCGGCTTCGGCATCGGCTGGGGCCGAACGCTGCGCGAGATGAACCGGCACGTGCGCGCCGGCCGCTACCCGGAACTGTGCGTGAACTCGATGATGGGCGGACTGACGCGCGGCCTCGAGATCAACACGTTCGACATCGTCAGCGAGCTCGCGCGGAGGCTCAACTCGCAGTGCCAGTATCTCGCCGCACCGATCTACGCGGGCAGTCCGCAATCGCGCGACACGATCATCGCGCAGGACATTTTCCGCGACGCGTTCCGGCGCATCGAGACCGACGAGCTCGCCGTGCTTTCGGTCGGCGACGTGACGAAGCGCTCGATGCTCGTTCGTTACGGGCTGCCCGAAGACGTCGGCATCCGGGAGTTGCGCGCAGCGGGCGCCGTCTGCGACATCATCGGGCAGTTCATCGATGCCAACGGCGTGCCGATCGACCATGCGCTGAATCGACGCGCGATCGCGCTGCCGCTGGCCGAGCTGTCGCGCGTACCCACCGTCGTCTTCGCCGCCGGTGGCCGCCACAAGGTACAGGCGCTTGCCGCCGTATTGCGCGGTGGTTATGGCTCGGTGTTCGTCACCGACGAGTCGACGGCGCGCGCAGCGGTAACGCTTGCGCTGGGTAAGCGTTGACGCGGCGGCCAATGCCGGCGTCAGCGCATGAGCCGGGCCGTGATCTCGGCGACGTCGTCATACGTGCGCGCGATGTGATGCGCACCCGCGTCGACGAGCCGCGCGTCGTGTCCCGATCGGATATGCGAAGCACCGAGGAAGCCGATCGTCGTCATCCCCGCCGCTACGCCGGCGCGGACGCCATGCGGGCTGTCCTCGATGACAATCGCCGTTTCAGGTGTAACGCCGAACTGCGCGGCCGCATGCAGGAAGAGATCGGGATGGGGCTTGCCGCGAGGGACCATCGACGCGCTGTAAACGTGTGTGCCGAAACGGGCGGCCAGCCCGAGCACGTCGAGGCACACAGCGAGTCTATCGGGCGACGACGCCGAAGCGATGCAGCAGTCGACATGCGCGACGGACTGCAGGTAACCGCGCACACCCGACACTTCGCGAAGATGCGTCCGGAACCTTGCCAGCGTGCGTCGCTGGAATTCCTCGACGGCTTCGGCGCCGAGCGGACGGCCGATCGTGGTTCCGATAGACGCGAGCACGTCGGCGAGCCGCTTGCCCATGAACGTCCGCAGCGCATCCTCGACGGTCATCGACACGCCGAGCTCGGTGACGAATTCCGCGAGCACCGTGTTGGCGAGGATCTCGCTGTCGGCGATCACGCCGTCGAAATCGAACACGATCAGCTGCTTCACGCGTCGGCCATCCCTCGCTCATTTCCCCGCGGCAGCCCTGGCGACGAGCACAATCGTGCGCCGACGAATGGGCGAATACATTTGTCACGCGCGCGAAACATCCATATATTATGATCCCGATCCCGCGCCGGTGGCTGCTTGTCCGTTCGCCAGCGCACGCCGCCGCACTCGTCGCAAATCGATGAACCGCAGGTGACCTCAAACGTGCGCGTACTGCAGATCTCCGACACGCATCTTGGCGCCGCCAAGCGCCAGTTTCTCGCGAACTGGGCGCCGCTCGCCGACTGGATAGCACGACAGGATGCCGACGTGACGATCCACACCGGCGACCTGACCGTCGACGGCGCCGACGTCGACGACGACATGCGCCTCTGCGGCGAGCTGTTGCGATCGTTGCCCGGCGCCGTGCTCGCCGTGCCCGGGAATCACGACGTCGGCGAAGCGCACCACGAGCGCCAACCCGTCGATGCCAGGCGCCTCGACCGCTGGCGGCGCAATATCGGACCCGACTGGTGGCTGCACGACGTCGGACAGTGGCGCCTGATTGGCATCGACTCGATGCTGTTCGGCAGCGATACCGACGACGAGCGACGCCAGTTCGAGTGGCTGCAATTGGCGCATGCGTCGGCCGACGGGCGCAGGATCGCGTGGTTCACGCACCGGCCCCTGTTTCTCGATGCGCCCGACGAGCCCGATACCGGGTACTGGTCGGTGAAGCCGGCGCAGCGCGGGCCGCTACTCGATCTCATACGCAGTCACGATGTTGCCATCGTGGCCTCCGGCCACCTGCACCGCTGGCGCGACGCGACGTTCGATGGCTGCCGTTATGTCTGGGCCCCCTCGTCGGGTTTTCTGGTCGGCCCGGAGAACCAGCCCGACATGCCGGGCGAGAAGTGGCTCGGCGCGGTCATCTACGACTTCGACGACAGAAGCGTTTCCGTCCGCTTCGGCGAAGTCCCGGGACTTGCGACGCTATGGATCGACGACGTGCTGGCCGATGTCTATCCGCATGCCGTGCGTCGCGAACTGCCGGCGTCGCAGCGATAGCGAAGTGGCCAGCGTCACACTCCAGTCGATCGGCAAATCGTTCGCGGGCGTTCCTGTGCTCCGCGACATCAGCCTTGACGTTGCCGACGGTGAATTCCTGACGCTCGTCGGCGCATCCGGCTGCGGCAAGTCGACGCTCATCCGCATCATCGCGGGCCTGGAGCCCCAGTCGACCGGCTCGGTGCTGATCGGCGGGGTACCCGTCGACCACCTGCGGCCGCACGAGCGGCACGTGGCGATGGTGTTCCAGAGCTACGCGTTGTATCCGCACATGAAGGTGTTCGCCAATATCGCGTTGCCCCTCGTGATGTCACGGCTTCGGCTCGCCGAGCGGCTGCCGCTGCTGCGCCTGCTGTCGCCGCGGCGGCGCAAGGTGATGGCCGGTATCACCGACGAAGTGCATGCCGTGGCGAAGCAGCTGCAGATCGACGGCCTGCTCGACCGCCGGCCATCGCAGCTGTCGGGCGGCCAGCGACAGCGCGTGGCGCTCGGCCGCGCGATGGTGCGCCAGCCCGCGGCGTTCCTGATGGACGAGCCGCTGTCCAATCTCGACGCGAAGCTGCGTGTGCACATGCGCAGCGAGCTCGCGGAACTGCACGCGCGCATCGGAACGACATTCGTTTACGTGACGCACGACCAGGTCGAGGCGATGACGATGTCCGATCGCGTCGCGATGATGGACAACGGCGAGATCCTGCAGCTCGGACGGCCGGGCGACCTCTACGCGCGACCGGCCAACGTCAGGGTCGCGCAGTTCATCGGCACGCCGGCAATCAACCTGCTTCCCGCCAAGGCAAACACCGACGGCCTCGTCGAGCTGTTCGGTCAGCAGGTATCCGTTCGCGCTGGCCGCTCCCCTGGATCGGCATTGACGCTCGGCATCCGTCCCGAGTCGTTGACACCCGCGCCGGCCGGGACTGCACGACCCGGCATGCATGTGCTCGCCGGCCGGCTGCGCCGCAGCGAGAATCTCGGCGCAGGCCACATCCTGCACGTCGATCTCGCTGCACCGGCACATGGCAGCGTCACGTGCGCGGTCGCGGCCCCGCTCGAAGCGTTCGCGTGTGACGGCAGCGAGCTCGCGTTGCAATTCGCGCCTGCTGCGTGCCACGTGTTCGATGCCGACGGCGAGCGCATCACCGACGACAACGCACCGCCCTTCGCAACGATTGCGCAGTCCCGCGCCCGCGCACTCACATGACGAGCGCCGCGGCCATTCCGTACGTCGCGCAGGCGCCGCACCCGGACCGCCAGCGGATGATCGAGCGAGTGGCGGGCATCGGCTTCGCGTTCCCCGCGTTCCTGCTGCTGTTGCTGACGAATGTCGTTCCGCTGCTGGTGCTGCTGTACTTGAGCTTCACGGACTTCAAGCTCGGCGCGCTCGAATCACACTTCCTCGGCCTCGACAACTTCCGCAAGGCGCTCGGGGATCCCGTCTTCCGGCGCTCGCTCGCGAATACGTTCGTCTACGTCGCGATCGTGCTGCCCGGCGCAGTCGGCCTCGGCCTCCTCGTTGCCGTGCTGCTGCACAAGCGCAAGCGAACGCGATCGTTCTACGAGGTCATCTATTTCCTGCCGGTCACGTCGACGCTGATCGCGATGGCGACCGTGTGGCAATTCATCCTCCATCCGCGCCTCGGCCCGGTGAACGGCGTGTTGCGCGCAATGGGCTTCGACGCGATTCCGTTTCTGAGCGAGCCGGCGTACGTGCTGCCGACACTGGCCGCGATCGGCATCTGGCAGCTCGTCGGCTTCAACATGGTGCTGTTCCTGGCCGGCCTGTCGGCGATCCCGCGCGATCTCTACGAGGCCGCCGAGATCGATGGCTGCCGCAGCGGCATCGACCGCTTCGTGACGATCACGTGGCCGTTGCTCGGTCCGACGACGATGTTCGTCATCGTGACGACGTCGATCACCGCGTTCAAGGTGTTCGATACCGTCGCGGTGATGACGCGCGGCGGACCGATGGGCTCGTCGGAAGTGTTGCTGTACGCGATCTATCTCGAGGGCTACCAATACTTCCACATGGGCTATGCGGCGGCGCTCACGCTGATCTTCCTCGCGTTCGTGCTGCTGTTCTCGATCCTGCAGACGTTCGTACTCGAACGACGGGTTCACTACTGATGGCAGCACCCGCCTCCGCGCTGCCCCTGCCCGCCGTCCGGCACAGGACGCCGGCGGGCGCGCTCGCGCGTCGCGCACTGTCCCTCGTCGTCGTGCACGGGATCCTGATCGCCGGCGCGATCTTCATCCTGCTGCCGTTCGTGTGGATGCTGATCACGTCGATCAAGTCGCCGTCGGAGATCTTCGCCGTCGATTTCAGCCTGTGGCCGAAGCATTTCAGCGCCGTCGAGAACTACGGCCGCGCGCTCAGCAAGGTGCCGCTCTTACGCTTCGCGCTGAACGGCGTCATCGTCTGCGCGGGAATCCTGCTCGTGCAGGTGCTGGTCGCCGTCCCGTGCGCCTACGCGCTCGCCAAGCTGCGGTTTCCCGGACGCGCCGCGCTGCTGGCGCTGGTGTTGATGGGCCTGTGCATCCCGATCCAGGTGCCGGCGCTGCCGCTTTATATGGGGCTCGCCGAGCTCGGTCTCCTGAACACGTACTTCGCGATCATGATGCCGTTCTTTCTGTCGGTGTTCGCGATCTTTCTGTTCCGCCAGTTCTTCAAGAGCTATCCCGACGAGATCATCCACGCGGCGCGCCTCGACGGCATGAGCGAGTTCGAGATCGTCTGGGTGATCGTCGTGCCGAGCGCATGGCCCGCGATCGCGGCATTTGCCGTGTTCTCGATCGTCGCGCACTGGAACGACCTGTACTGGCCGCTGATCGTCATCTCGGACACTAATCTCGCGACACCCCCGCTCGGCATGATGTTCTTCGCCGACGCCGAGACCGGCTCGAACTACGGCGCACTGACCGCCGCGGCAACGGTGCTGACGGCGCCGCTGGTCATCGCCTTTCTGATCGCACGCCGCCGCTTCATCGACGGCATCACGATGACGGGTATCAAGTGAGCGTGACTGTGACGTATCCACCAAGGAGAGAACGATGAGGAAACTGAAGCTTTTGCTGGGCCTGGCCGCGCTCGCTGGCACGGTCGCCGTATCGGCGGCCCGCGCGCAGCCGGTGACGCTCGACGTCTTGTACGCGTTCCCTGCATTTGCCAAATTCCACGAGCCCATCGCCGCGGAATTCATGAAACTGCATCCCGACATCAAGATCGAGTTCCGTGCACCGGCGCCCACCTACGACGACGGGCATCAGACGATGATGCGGCAGGCGGTGACCAACCAGCTGCCCGACGTCTACTACTCGGGCTTCCATCTGCTTTCCGAGCTCGGCCGCACGCTCGCGCAGCGGAACCAGGTCGTCGACCTCGGACCGCTGCTCGCCGCGGAGAGCAAGGAATTTCGCGACAAGAACTACTCGGAGAAGATCGTCGCGCTCGGCAAGGTCGACGGCAAGCTCTACGGGCTGCCGTTCAACGCGTCGACGCCCATCATGTACTACAACGTCGATCTCGTGAAAAAGGCCGGCGGCGATCCGGACAAGATGCCCGACAACTGGGAAGGCATCATGGCGCTCGCCGCAAAGATCAAAACCGCCGGACCCGATGTCGCGGGCATCGCGTACAACGTCCATGACTGGCCCGATGTGTGGCTCTACCACGCGATGATCACGCAGGCCGGTGCGACCGTCGTCGACGGCGACGCGGTACCGCTCGGCGGGCCCGACGTCGGTGTGAAGACGTTGCAGACATTCCGCCGCTTCGTCACCGAGGGCGGCATGCCGCTGATCGACTGGGATCAATCGCGGCAGCAATTCATCGCCGGCAAGATCGGCATCTTCTTCGACACGCCGGCGCGGCTGCGCCAGGTGACGGACCTGATCGGCGACAAGTTCACGCTGCGCACGGCGATCTTTCCGATCGACAACAAGGCGAAGGGCGGCCTGCCTACCGGCGGCAATGCGGCGATCATCACGACGCGCGACCCGAAGAAGCAGAAGGCAGCGTGGGAGTTCCTGAAGTTCGTAACGGGACCGGAAGCGCAGAAGATCGTCGTCGAGACGACAGGCTACCTGCCGACGAACCTCCGGGCGACGGGACCCGAATTTCTCGGCCCGTTCTACGACAAGAACCCGAACTTCAAGACCGTCGCGCTGCAGATGGACCGTTCGGTGCCGTGGCAAGGCTACCCCGGCGGCAACTCGGTGCGCACGTGGCGCGCGCAACGCGAGATCATCACCGGCGTCATGCGTGGCGAGATCGAGCCGAAGGCCGGGTTCGAGCGGCTGCAGAAGGAAACGGCGGCGCTGATGAAGTGACGAGCTTCGGTGCGGGCGGCAGACGACTGCTGCCCCCGCACCGGGTACGCCGATGATCATCGCCCAGATCACTGATTTCCACGTACGCCCGCGGGGCGTCATGGCGTATGGCGGCATCGACACGAACGAGATGCTGCGGCGGGCGGTCGCGGCCATCGCAGCACTCGATCCGGCACCCGATTGCGTGCTCGCGACCGGCGATCTCGCCGATTGCGGTCTTCCCGCCGAATACCGCGAGATCGACGCAATGCTTGCGTCGCTGCCGATGCCCACGTTCGTGATCCCCGGCAACCACGACCGGCGCGACGTGATGCGCGAATGCCTCGGCGATCGCCATCGGTATCTGCACCAGCATGCCGATTTCCTGCAGTACGTCATCGACGATTATCCGGTGCGGCTCATCGCACTCGACACGGTGATTGCCGGGGAGCACGGCGGGATCGTCTGCGCCGCACGCGAAGCGTGGCTTGCGGAAGCACTGGCGAAAGGCAATGGCAGCCCGACGATCGTGTTCATGCACCACCCGCCGTTTCGCACCGGCGTGCCGGCGATGGACCCGATGATGTGTCGAACCGCGCCGACGTTCGCCCCGCTGGTTTCACGTCATCCGGAAATCGAGCGGATCGTCGCGGGCCACTATCACCGGCCGATCGTCACGCGCTTCGCGGGCACGATCGGCTTCGTCGCACCGAGCACCGCGCACCAGGTGGCGCTCGACCTGCGCGACGGCGAGCCCACGCGATGGATTCTCGAGCCACCGGGCATCGCACTGCATACGTACGGCAGCGGAAGCGGCATCGTCAGCCATGTCGTGCCGATCGGCGATTTCGGCCCGATTCACGACTTCGAGCTGCCCGCCGACTATCCGGGGCAGGCATGACTGCCGACCGTTACGACCGTTACACGTCCATTCTCGCGGGCGCCGAGGCGATCGCCGCCGATGCCGCAAGCACGCTGACGGCGATGCAGCGCGGCGCGCTCAACGTGAGCCGCAAGTCGCTGCGCGACGTCGTCACGGAGGCGGACCTTGCATCCGAGGCGAGCGTGATGCGCGGCATCCACGCGCTGACGCCCGGCGCGGCCATCCTGTCGGAAGAGGCCGGCGCAAGCGGCCCTGACGGCGGCGAGCGCTGGATCGTCGACCCGCTCGATGGAACGGTCAACTACGCTGCGGGCCTGCCGTGGTTCTCGGTGACGCTCGCCTATCAGGAGGACGGCATCACGCGCGTGGGCGTTACGCACGCGCCGGCGGCGCAGGTGATCGCCCGCTACGCCGAAGGGAGTGTGGCCACGGTGAACGGCCGCACGGCGCACGTATCCGGCCGGGATGCGCTCGCCGACGCCGTCGTCTCGATCGTGCTGACGTCGCATTTCACCGACGCCGAAGTTGCGCGAACGTCGGACGCGGTGCGCAGACTCGGTGGCAAGGTCCGCGGCGTGCGCATCATCGTCTCGGGTGGTCTGGAGATGACGCTCGTCGCGGACGGGCAACTCGATGCGTTCGTGTCGTTGAAGGCCGATGCCGTTTCGCACGCAGCCGCGATGCCACTGGTGCGCGCTGCGGGCGGCCGGGTCACGCGGCTCGACGGTCGCGATGCAACGGACGACGACATCGAGCGGATCGTATCGAACGGTCTCATCCACGATGCGCTGCTGCACTGCCTCGCCGGTGTCTGACGCGCCCTCGATGCAGGCGTCGCGGCCTTGACGGGCGAGCGCGTCGCGCGGCAACCGGCCGACGCGCGAGACGCGGTGCAGCGGGCGGTCGAGCATGCATCGGTCACGCGCGCGGTCGTCGTCGACCGCGATGCGATCGCCCGCCTGCCGCAACTGCTCGCGGCGCTCGCTCCCGCACGCGCCTGCCAGTTGATCGTCGATTCCCACACACTCGATGCGGCAGGCGTGCGAACGCTCGCCGTGCTGCGGGCCGCCGGCATCGCCACGGAGGAACCGATCGTCCTCGACGAGGCGCCGCGCGTGAAGCCGCGCGTGGAGACCGCGCGCAGCATCGCCGAGTGTCTCGCGGCCACCCGTGCGCTGCCGATTGCCGTGGGCGCCGGCGTCATCAGCGACCTGACCAAATATGCGGCGGAGGTCGCCGGCACCCCCTACGTCTGCGTTGCAACGGCGGCGTCGATGGACGGCTACGCGGCGTCGGGCGCTGCGCTGCTCGACATCGGCTTCAAGCGCACGCTGCCTTGCGCGCCGCCGCTTGCGATCGTCGCCGACCTCGACGTGATCGCCGACGCACCGGCGCGGATGGCCGCGTGGGGCTATGGTGATCTGTCGGGCAAGATCGTCGCCGGCGCGGACTGGATCCTCGCCGACGCGCTCGGCGAGGACCCGATCGACCCGCGCGCGTTTGCGCTCGTCCAGGACCACATCGGCGGCTGGCTCGCCGGCTTCGAGCGTCTCGGCGCGCGCGATATCGACGCGTTGCGTGGCTTAGTCGACGGCCTCCTGATCTCGGGGTTCGCAATGCAGGCGCACGGGACGTCACGGCCGGCGAGCGGCAGCGAGCACCAGATCTCGCACGTGTGGGAAATGGAGCGGCTGACCGTTGCCGATGAACCCGCGGCGCACGGCGCGTGCGTCGGCGTAGCGACCGTCGCGATGCTCGCAATGTACGAGTGGCTGCTCGCGCAGGACATCGCGAAGGCGACGGCCGCGCCGGACGCCGATCGTCGGCGCGTCGATGCCGAGCTCGCGGGATCGTTTGCGGAGCCGTCGCTCGTCGACAGCGCCCGCAGCGAAATGAACGTCAAGCTCGCGCGAATCGGGCAGCGCGCCACCCGCGTCGGCGCGCTCCGCGCGAAGTGGCCCGCGCTGCGCATGCGGCTCGCATCGACGCTGGTGCCGCCCGCGACGATGATGCGCTGGCTTGCCGCGTGCGGCGCCGCCTCGCGTCCGTCCGATCTCGGGATCCCGATCGACAAACTCGCTGCGGACTATCGTCGGGCGCGACTCATCCGACGCCGCTACACGATCCTCGACTGCCTCGAGGATCTCGGCTGGCTCGACGCCGCCGTCCGCTCACTCGTCTCGTCCGACGGTTTCTTTGGCGGCACATCGATGACGCCGCCGCCAAGACAGACGTCGCCGTCGTAGAAGACGAGATACTGCCCCGGTGTCGGCGCCCACTGCGGCACGTCGAAGCGTGCATCGGCGGCGCCATCCCCGGAAGTCGACACGCTGCAGGGCGCATCCGGCATCCGGTAGCGCGTCTTGGCTCCAAATCGCGCCGGTAAACCGGGAGCCTCGCCGGCGATCCAGTGCAGGTCGCCGGCGCGCACGTCGCGCCGGTACAGCAACGGATGATCGTGCCCCTGCACGGCAATCAGTTCGTTGCGCGCCATGTCCTTGCCCGCGACGAACCACGGCGCGGCAAGGCCTTCGCGCGTGCCGCCGATCCCAAGGCCCTGCCGCTGGCCCATCGTGTAATAGGCGAGCCCGTCGTGCCTGCCGACCGGCGCGCCCTCCGCAGTGACGATCGCACCCGGTGTTCGCGGGAGGTACCGCGCGAGGAAATCGCGAAACGGCCGCTCGCCGATGAAACAGATGCCTGTCGAATCGCGTTTCGCATACGTCGGGATGCGCTCCCGCTGCGCGAGTGCGCGCACGTCGCGCTTCATCATCTCGCCCAGCGGAAAGACGACGGGTGCGAGCTGCGCCTGCGTCAGCCGATGCAGGAAGTAAGTCTGGTCCTTCGAGCGGTCGACGGCCTTGACGAGCTCGGTGCGATCCGTGCCACTCGCCCGCCGCACGCGCGCGTAATGGCCGGTCGCGATCCGATCGGCGCCCAGCGAGACCGCGTGATCGAGGAAGGCGCGGAACTTGATTTCGCTATTGCACAGCACGTCGGGGTTGGGCGTGCGACCGGCGGCGTAATCGTGGAGGAAATGCGCGAACACGCGCTCGCGATACTCGGCGGCGAAATTCACCGCTTCGAGCTCGATGCCGATGACGTCGGCCACGGCCGCTGCATCGACGAGATCCTCGCGCGACGTGCAGTATTCGTCGGTGTCGTCGTCCTCCCAGTTCTTCATGAAGAGACCGACGACGTCATACCCCTGCGCTTTCAGCAGCCACGCAGCGACCGACGAGTCGACGCCACCGGACATGCCGACGACGACGCGTTCCCGGCGAGCCATCAGAGGTTCGCGATCACTCCGAGCGGCCAGCGCGTGCCGGCGCGATAGTCGTCGAGCGACTGCAGCACGAGGGGGTTGCGATGCAGGTCGCGCCGCGCGGCGATGTCGTCGTAGGACAGCCAGAGCGCGCGAACAATGCCGGTGTCGAGCGGGCGGTTCGGCTCGTGGCGCCGTGGATTTGCCGCAAACGTGAAGCGCACGAACGCCATGCCGCTGTCCGGCGACTCCCATTGGTACACGCCGACGAGCGCCGTCGGATCGACGCGCCACGCCGCCTCTTCGAGCGTCTCGCGCGCGGCGGCGATGACAATCGATTCACCGGCCTCGACATGGCCCGCCGGCTGGTTGAGCCGCAGGCCGTAGCGCGTCTCCTCCTCGATCAGCAGGAACCGGCCGTCGCGCTCGACGATCGTGGCGACAGTCACCGCGGGACGAACGACCTTGTTGACGTACGGACCGGGCTGAAGCTGCGCGAGCGTGTGGGCGGAATTCATGGCGATGGCGACCGCAGCGGCGCGGCTTTCCAGGAACGAATCATAGCCGCTGCAATTCGCGGGCCAGCGCTGAAAATGAAAAAGGCAGGGCGTCGCGCCCTGCCTTTCTTGGAACGGGAACGCCTGTTACTTCTTCGGCGCAGTCGTATCCGACTTCATCGCACCGCTGGCCGGCGCGGCGGGGGTCGCCGGCGCGGCGGGGGTCGCCGGCGCAGCGGCCATCGCCGGAGCGGCGGGCGCCGCCGGGGTCGCCGGCGCTGCGGCCATCGCCGGAGCGGCGTCGGCCTTCGACTTCGGCGGCTTCGCGACCGGCGGGGGGTTGGCGCCCAATGCCGAGTGCGACGACGCCGAAGCCTTCTGCATCGACTTTTGACTTTCGGCGAAGTTCTTATTCTTCGCGGCCTTCGCTGCGGCCTTTTCTTCCTTCGTCATCGTCGTCTTAGACTTCTTCGTCGTGTCGTGCTTCGTCGTGTCGTGCTTCATCGCGTCGTCCGCCTTCATCGCGGGCGCCGCCGGGGTGGCGGGGGCGGCCGGGGTGGCAGGGGCGGCGGCCTGGGCAAAAGCGATGGTCGTCGAGGCGGCAAACACGCCGGCGATCATCGTGGCAAGCAGCTTGTTCATGTGCATTCCTGTAGTCAGATGAGAGGGGATGTTAGATCCAAGGGACTTATTTCACCGCGCTGGTCTTGACGCCCAGCTTTACGGTGGATTTCTTGGCTTTCTTGCTTTTCTTCGTGGTGGACTTGGTCGTGTCCTGTTGCTTGGCCGCAGCGCCAGCGTCGGCGGGAGCGGCTTGCGGGGCGCCAGCGGGGGGTTTCCCCGATGCTGGCGGTGCGGTGACGACCTGTGCCGAGGCAGCCGAAGCAACCACGCATGCGGCCAGGGCGATCAGCAACTTCTTCATGGGCGACGTTCCTCCTTGCAGAAACCCGAAAACCTGAGAAAACGACGCTTGAATACCGCGTCGAGCCCATTAACGCCGCTAATGGCACGCGGGTTGACAGCGCCTCGATCAGGGTGACGCCGCGAAACGCACGGCGGTTCAAAGGTTTACCGCGCCGCGTCGTCGCCCGGCGGCGACACGGGCGTCCGCATCAACGTGCCAATCCAAGTTCCCGTTGCAACCAGTCCCGCAGCAGCGGCACGGTTATCGCACGCTGCGTGGCGAGCGAATGCCGGTCGAGGGCCGCTAGCGTCGCCACGAGCGTCGGCATGTCGCGGCGGCCGTGCGCGAGCAGGTACGCGATGACATCGTCGGAAAGCCGGAAACCACGTTCTCGGGCATAGGCCGCCAGCGCCACGGACTTGTCGGTGTCGGACAGCGGCACGATCTCGAACACCAGACCGAGCGCCACACGGGTGCGCAGGTCGTCGCGCAACGGCAGCGACGCGGGCGGCGCCGACGCTGCTGCCAGCCATTGGCCGCCGCGTCCCGGCAGCTCGTTGAGGAGCGTGAACAGCCGTCCCTGCGCGAGCGCGTCAGCCGAGTCGATCGCATCGACGATGACGAGCGCAGACGGCGGCACGTCGGTGCCGACGTCACGGAGCGTCGCGCATACGACAACGGGACGTGCGGTGGCCGCCCGTTGCGCCGTCGCGCGCAACAGGTGGGACTTGCCCGCCCCCGGCGCGCCCCACAGCAGGATTCCGGTTTCCGGCGACGTTCCAGCGGCGAGCGCCACCAGCGCCGCCATCGGCTCGGCGTTGGCGCCGGTGACAAAGTTGTCGAAGGACGGCGGTTCTGGCCGCGCGAGGTCGAGAACGAACTGCTGGGTCACGGTCAGAGGTAACTCGACGTAAAACTCAAAATCGGGCGAGGCCGCGCAGCCAATTTCGAGAAGTCAGTCTTCCTGATAGACGGGTGAGGCAACGTACGCCTTGCGCAAGTGCCGCAAACCCACGAGCAGCATCGCGGATACCGGCAGTGCCATCAGCACGCCCGCGAATCCGAACACCTCGCCGAACGCCAGCAGCGCGAAGATGACGGCAAGGGGATGCAACCCGATGCGGTCGCCGACAAGCAGCGGCACGAGCACGTAGTTTTCCAGCAACTGGCCGATGCCGTAGATCGCGAGCACCGCGAGGAAGCCGGGCCACCCGTGCCATTCCAACAACGCGGCGAGCATGCCGAGCATGAACCCGAGCCCGAAGCCAACGTACGGGATGAAGACGAGCACGCCCGTCAGGATGCCGATCGCGAGCGCGTGGTCGAGTCGCACGATCGAAAGGCCGATCACGTAATAGATCGCGAGCGCCAGCATCACCAGCAACTGGCCGTGCAGGAACTCGGCGAGCACACCGTCGACCTCGAGCGCCACGGTGCGCACCTTCGGCCGCCACCGCAGCGGCACGAGCTCGTCGAGCCGCTCGAGCAACATGTTCCAGTCGCGCAGCAGATAGAACATCACGACGGGAATCAGCGCCAGGTTCACGAGCACCGTCAGCACGATCCTGCCGCCGGTCTTCACACCCGACAGCAGCTTCACCGACAGGTCGCGCGCCTCCTGCGCATTTTCCGTGACGAAATCGCGGAGCGAGTCGAAGTCGAGCGCGAGCGTCACGCCGAACTTCTCCTCCAGGATCGGCGCGACGCGCGCCGTGAATTGCGCGAACAGATCCGGCACGCGCCGCGTGATCGTCACGACCTCGCTTTGCACGAGCGGGATCAGCACGAAGAACAGCGCGGACAAGAGAAACCCGATGAACAGGATCACGAGCAGCGTCGACACCGCGCGCGGAACGCCGCGCGTCTGCAGGCGGTTAACGACCGGTGTGCCGAGATAGGCAAGTATGGCGCCGATCAGGAACGGCGTCAGCGCCGAGCCCAGCCAGCGCAGCGCGAAGAAGATGACGAGCGCCGCGCCGACGACCCACAGATAATGCTTCGGCGCCAGCGGATGCCGGCGGCGCACCGGTGCCGTGACCGACGCGAGCGCCTCCCCTTCGATCGGATCGAGTTCGCGGTCGACGGGCGGCGGGGATGCGTTCACGTAAGAGTAGAATCGCGGACTCAAAAAACGCTGCACTTTACCTCATCGTGTCCCTCCGTTCGTCTCCTGCGCCCCTTTCCTATCGCGAGTCCGGCGTCGACATCCACGCCGGCGATGCGCTGGTCGAACGGATCAAGCCGTTCGCGAAGCGGACGCTGCGCCCGGAGGTGCTGGCCGGCATCGGCGGCTTCGGCGCACTGATCGAGATCGGCAAGCGCTTCCGCGAGCCGGTGCTCGTCGCCGGCACCGACGGGGTCGGCACGAAGCTGGACCTGGCGCTGCGCCTTGCTCGCCACGACACGATCGGCATCGACCTCGTCGCGATGAGTGTCAACGACGTGCTCGTGCAAGGCGCCGAGCCGCTGTTCTTCCTCGATTATTTCGTCTGCGAGAAGCTCGACGTCGACGTGGCGGCCGAGGTCATCAAAGGCATCGCGCACGGCTGCGAACTCGCCGGCTGCGCGCTGATCGGCGGCGAGACCGCCGAGCATCCCGGAACGTTCCCGGCGGGCAGCTACGATCTCGCCGGGTTTGCCGTCGGTGTCGTCGAGAAGGATGCGATCGTCGACGGACGCGACATTGCGGCCGGCGACCGCCTCGTCGGCATCGCGTCGAGCGGCCCGCACTCGAACGGCTTCTCGCTGATTCGCCGGATCGTCGACGTCGCCGAGGCCGATCTGCACCAGCTCTTCGACGCAAGCACATCGGCGACACTCGGCGACGTGCTGCTGACGCCGACGCGCATCTATGTAAAGCCCGTGCTCGCGCTGGCGAAGACGCTGCACATCAAGGGCATGGCGCACATCACCGGCGGCGGGCTCACGCTCAACGTGCCGCGGATGCTGCCGGAGTCGGTGCAGGCGGTGATGGACCGGTCGCTGTGGCCGCGCCCCGCGGTATTCGACTGGCTGCAGACGCAGGGCCACGTCGCGGACGACGAGATGCATCGTGTCTTCAACTGCGGTATCGGCATGGTGCTGGCGGTCGGCGCCAGCGACGTCGCGCCGGCCATCGCCGCGCTGCAACGCGCGGGCGAAAAGGCGTTCGACATCGGCGAAATCGTTGCGCGGCCCGACGGCGCGCCACACGCGATCGTCCGCTGACGGTCGCTTCGCGGCCGCCGCGAGCCCTGCCCCGCACATGGCGCTCGCACGCATCACGATCCTGATCTCCGGCCGCGGCTCGAACATGGCTGCGGTGATCGACGCCGCAACGGAGGGCCGCATCGAAGGAGCGGTGACGCACGTGATCAGCAATCGACCCAACGCCGGCGGACTCGAGTACGCGAGCGCGCGCGGCATTGCGACGACCGTCGTCGATCATAGCGCCTATCCGTCGCGCGAGTCCTTCGACGCGGCGCTCGCCGACGCGATCGATCGCGGCGAACCGGACCTGGTCGTTCTCGCCGGATTCATGCGCATCCTCGGTGCCGCGTTCGTCCATCGCTACGAAGGCCGGATGCTGAACATCCATCCGTCGCTGTTGCCCGCGTATCCGGGAACGCAGACGCATCGCCGCGTGCTGGAGGATCACGGCACGCGCCACGGGTGCACCGTCCATTTCGTGACACCCGACGTCGACGGCGGGCCGGTCGTTGCGCAGGCCGAGGTGCCGGTAATGCCCGGCGACGACGCCGACACGCTCGCGGCGCGCGTGCTCGAAGCCGAGCACCGGCTGCTTCCCGAGGTCGTCGGCTGGTTCTGCGACGGGCGGCTGACGCTCCACGCCGGACGCGCGCGCATTCGCGACGCGCAACGATGATGTCGCTCGAACTCCGTGCGCCGCCGCCGGTCATCCTTTCGATGGCACGTCGATCGAAGGCGCCGTTAGCTTCCATCAATGCCCAATTGTCCGCACGCCCGGTGCGCAAGGGCCTGCTGTGGGCGCTCGCCGTGTCGGTGCTCGTGCACGTCGCATGGACGTTCTGGCCGGTGGACACGACCGCGGAGCCCGAAGGCACCGTGTTGACGGCGACGCTGACCGAAATGCCGCCGCCGCCCGTGCCTCAAGTGGAATCGGCACCTGCGCAACCCTCCGTCGAGCGGAAACGGCCGAAGCCGCGCCCGCGCGTGCCAACCATCGCAACGCCGGACGCAAGCGCACCGACGGTCGAAGCAACGACGTCGGCAACCGACGCGCAAAAGACAACGGATCGCGCCGACGCCGCATCCGACGCACCTCCCGCCGTCGCAAACGCGGCAGCGCCCACCGAAGCGCCGCCGCCACCGGCCGTCACGCTGCCGCCGCGCGTGGATCTTGCCTACAAGGTCTTCCTCGGCACGCAGGGCTTCCAGATCGGCGACGCCACGTACCGGTTCGAGCACGATGGCGATCGCTACCGGATCGCGACCGTGGGGCAGGCGCGCGGACTTGCGGCGTTGATCGTGCGCGGCACTGGCAAGGTCGAAAGCCACGGCCGCATCACGCCCGACGGCTTGCGTCCCTACGAATTCGCGATCGAGCGCGGGAGCGCCGACAAGCGGGAAGTTGCGTTCTTCGACTGGGACGCCGGCAACGTCGTGCTGCACGATGGCGAGCGCGCGCATCTCGAGCCGCCGACGTACGACCCGCTGACGATCCTGTGGCAACCGTATTTCGCGCCGCCCGGCACGGCCGACCAGACGTTCGGCATCGCCACGACGCGCAAGGTCGGTCGTTACACGCTGAAGCTGCAGGAGGAGGAAACGATCGCGTGGCGGCGCGGCGACATCGTCACGCAGCGCTGGCACCAGCGCAGCGATGACGGCAAGACGGAAGCGTGGTTCTGGCTTGCGCCGTCGATGCACTACATACCGATCAAGATGCGCGTCACGCGCACGTCGCGCGGCACGCTGGAAGTGCTGCTCGACTCGATTCGCGCCGACGAAGGCGAGGCTTACGGCCTCACGTCCGATCCGTCGCGTGTCGACGAAACATCGACGAGCACAGCCGAGTCCGCACCGCGTACCGTGGACGACAGCACTTTCAATATGCCGAACAGCGGGATGCCCGCATTGCCCCTGCGGGACCTGCGCGGCCAATGACACTGCGCCGCAATCAGCTTGCGATGCTCGCCGGCGCGATCGAGCGCGTCGCGCAACTCGACGTCCCCGCCGATGCGGCGCTTTATGCATTCTTTCGCGCTCACGGCGAGATGGGCGCCCGCGATCGTGCGCTGGTCGCCGACGGCGCGTTCGCGTACCTGCGGCGCAAGCGCTCGCTCGAAGCGCTTGCCCAGAGCACGCTGCCGCGCCACTTGGCCCTCGCCGTCGCCGTGCGCGACTTCGACTTCTCGGTGCGCGAGCTCACGCCTGCCATCAACACCAGCGACGCCGAATGGCTTGCCGCGTTCAAGTCGCGCCTGCACGAAACACTGCCGCCGGCCGTTGCCGCCGACGTACCGGACTGGCTGTGGGATCGACTCGGCGACGTGTACGGCGACGATGCGCGCGCGGCGATCGCACGCTCGTGGCAAGTGCCGGCGCCGCTCGACCTGCGCGCCAACGTGATGAAAGCATCGCGCGACGAGGCATTGGCGGCGCTCGCAGCCGAAGGCCTCGCGGTCGTCGCGACGCCCTACGCGCCGAACGGCATTCGCATCGACGGGCGGCCGTCGATGGCGGCGCATCCGTGGGTCGTCGACGGGCGGCTGGAAGTGCAGGACGAGGGCAGCCAGCTGATCGGCGTGCTGGTCGCACCTCGGCGCAACGACATGGTCGTCGATTTCTGCGCGGGCGCCGGCGGCAAGACGCTCCTGCTCGGGGCCATGATGCGCTCGCAGGGGCGGCTGTACGCGTTCGACGTTGCCGCGCGACGATTGCAGAACATGACGCCGCGGCTCGCGCGCTCGGGATTGTCGAACGTGCATCCGCAGGTGATCGCGCACGAGCGCGACGCGAAGGTCAAGCGGCTCGCCGGCAAGATCGACCGCGTGCTCGTCGACGCGCCCTGCACCGGCTTCGGCACGCTGCGCCGCAACCCCGATCTCAAGTGGCGGCAGACGCCGCAGGATCTCGCCGAGCTCACCGCGAAGCAGACACGGATTCTCGACGCCGCGTCGATGCTCGTGAAGCCCGGTGGTCGCGTCGTGTACGCGACGTGCAGTGTGCTTCCAGACGAGAACGACGCGATCGTCGACGCGTTCCTCCGCACGCATCCGACGTTCGCAGAGCGTGACGTGGCACCGCTGCTGGTGCAGGCCAGCGTGGCGCTCGACACGGGCCCGAGGCTCCGCCTGTTGCCGCACCTGCACGGCTGCGACGGCTTTTTCGCGGCGGTTCTCGAACGCAACCCATGATGACGCTCGTCCGATGAGACCCATCGACTTCGGCCACCTGCAGGCCGCGCTTGCATCGACGCGTGGCTGGCTCGAGCTGCTCGTGACGCTGCTATGCGTGCTGCTGGCGTGGGCGATCGATCGCCGCCTCGACAAAGTGCGTGAGCGGCGCAACGTCTACGCGCACGTGCCGCGCAGCGTCGTGCGCATCGCGTTTCCGCTGTTCGCCGTCGCGCTCACGTACGTCGCATCGTTCGCGTGGCGCCGCTATGCCGGCGCGACGTTCTTCCTCAACATCGCGACTCCGATCCTGATCGCACTCGCGATCATCCGCATTCTTGTCTACGGGTTGCGCCGGGTGTTCCCGTCGCAGGCGTGGCTGCCCGCGTCAGAAGTCGCGATCGGAACGACGATCTGGGGGCTGGCGATTCTCTACTTCCTCGGTGTGCTGCCCGAGATGGCCGTAGCACTCGACGCGGTCGTCATCCCGTTGGGCAAGTCGCAGATATCGGTGCTGACGATCTTCACGGGCATCGTCGTCGTGCTCGCCACCGTGGTGGTGACGCTGTGGATTTCCGGGCTGATCGAGCACCGTCTCGCGCTCGCAACGCAGCTCGACGCGAACCTGCGCGTCGTGCTGTCGAAGGCAATCAGCGCCGTGCTGATCGTCGTCGGCATCCTGATCGCGCTGCAGCAGATCGGCTTCGACCTCACGCTGCTGACGGT
>Ga0207674_10001482_pt1 | contig 30323 bp, 28 predicted proteins | sample KBSCornC72_FD_184303 | JGI IMG/M metagenome (GOLD analysis project Ga0207674, IMG submission 184303) | Corn rhizosphere microbial communities from Kellogg Biological Station, Michigan, USA - KBS Corn C7-2 (SPAdes) (version 2) | ecosystem: Host-associated > Plants > Roots > Rhizosphere > Soil ...
GACGGTGAGGAAGAATGTTCCGCGGGGGACGAGGGCACGACGGTATTCGGGCATTCGCGCAGTGTAGGGACGCGGTGGTCGTTCGAGGAAAAGATGGTGTGATAAATCACACCCTACAGAAGGCGGTGTGATGAATCACACCCTACTTTTTGTAGCCTTGCCAGAGCCATTCGAGCGCGGCGGGCAGCGTCTGGCGGGTGACGCGGCCGTCGGTGTGGCCGGCGGCTTTGGCGAAGACGTAGCGGTATTGGTAGCCCCTGGCTTTGAGGGCGGCGGCCATGCGCTGGTTGGCCATGACCCAGTTATGCAATGACGCTTCGTCGCGATTGGCGCCGTTGTCTTTTTCGCTGACTTCGAGCCAGATGCGGATGGGCTTCTTGTCGGAATTGGGGATGAGGTGTTCGTGGTATTCCCAGGCGCCGTGAGGCGAATCGGGGTTCTTGGGAGATTGCTGATTGACGTAGGTGCCGGAGTAGGTGAGGACGCGGTGGTAGAGCTCGGGGTGGAACCAGGCCATGGAGAAGGCGGCTGCGCCGCCGGAGCTGCCGCCCATGGTGGCGCGGCCGTCGGGGTCGGTGGTGAAGGTGACGTTGTAGTCCCTGGCGATCTTCGGGAGGACTTCGGCTTCGATAAACTCGGCGTACTTGCCGGAGACGGTGTCGTACTCGAGGCCGCGCTCGCTCCCCTGGGCGTCGCCGCCGCCGGAGTTGATCATGACGGCGATCATGACGGGGACGCGGTGCTCGTTGATGAGATTGTCGAGCATGGTGGGGAGGTACTTGGCGGGGCCGCCGCCGTCCTGGGCGACGATGAACGGGGCGGGCGTGCCGGGGACGTACTGTTTGGGGACGTAGACCCAGACCTTGCGCTGGTAGGGGACGACGACGCCGGGCTTGTTCTTGGCGATGCCGGGGTAGAACTTGCTCTCCTCGGACTTCATGGTGAACTCGTGGACGTCGCCCTTGGGGACGCCTTGGTGGACCTTGGTCTCGGGGGCGTCGGCGTAATCGGGGCCGATGACGAATTCGGTTTGGTTGTCGGCGGCGGTTGCGTTGGCGCGGCAGGTGGCGGCCGAGGTTATAAGGCAGGCCAGCGCCAGGACAACCACGAGACTCATGCGATAGTTCATGTCATCCTTTCGATGGCGGCGATCATAGCGATACAAACCGCCGGTCACTCGGCGCATATTGAGGGGATTCGATCAACAGCCCGCGGCGGGGCGTAGTAACATCCCCGGGGAGAGACCGGATCAATGACGATGTCCCGATCCATGATGTTTACGCTGTCGGTGGCCGGCCTGTTGATGGGCGGGCGGGCCCGCGCGGCGACGCCGACGCCGGAAGGGGTCGATTATTTTGAGAAGAACGTTCGGCCGATCCTGGTGGATGCTTGCTACAAGTGTCACTCGGCCAAGGCGGAAAAGCTGAAAGGGGGGTTGTATGTGGATTCGCCCTATGGGTTGCGGAAGGGGGGCAAGACGGGGCCGGCGATCGTGCCGGGGGAGCCGGAGAAGTCGCTGCTGATCAAGGCGGTGCGGTACGTAGATGAAGACATGCAGATGCCGCCGAAGGAGCAGCTTTCGAAGGCGCAGGTGGCGGCGCTGGAGACGTGGGTGAAGATGGGGGCGCCGGATCCGAGGCCAAATCCTTCGGACGGGGTTGCTGAAGCAACCCAGCCGACGGCGGGGATGACGAAGTTGTCGTTGGCGGAGTCGAAGAATTTCTGGTCGTTCAAGCGTCCGGTGAAGCCGGCGGTGCCGGTGGTGAAGGGGGACTGGGCGACCTCGGCGATTGACGCCTTCGTGCTCGATAAGCTGGCGGCGAAGGGACTGGAGCCGGCGCCGATGGCGGACAAGCGGACGCTGATTCGGCGGGCGACGTTCGATTTGACGGGGCTGCCGCCGACGGTGGCGGAGATCGCCGCGTTCGAGGCGGATACGTCGGCGAACGCGTTTGAGAAAGTGCTGGATCGATTGCTGGCGTCGCCGGCGTACGGGCAGCGGTGGGCGCGGCATTGGCTGGACGTGGCGCGGTACGCGGACACGAAGGGGTACGTGTTCCAGGAAGAGCGGCGGTATCCGTTCGCGTACACGTATCGCGACTGGGTGGTGAACGCGCTGAACGCGGACATGCCGTACGACCAGTTCCTGATCAACCAGATTGCGGCGGACCGGGTGCTGGCGAAGGGTTCAGAGGTCAGGGTTCAGGGTTCAGGAAATGCCGATGCGAAATCGAATGCCGAATCGAAAACCGGGAAGGGGACAGTTTCTTCTTCGCTGAACCCTGAACCCCGAACCCTGAATCCTGTATCCAACCTGGCGGCGATGGGGTTTTTGACGGTGGGGCGGCGGTTTCTGAATAACCAGGCGGACATCATTGACGATCGGCTGGACGTGCTTTCGCGCGGGACGATGGGGCTGACGGTGGCGTGCGCGCGGTGTCACGATCACAAGTTCGATCCGATCCCGGCGGCGGATTATTACTCGCTGTACGGGGTGTTCGCGTCCAGCGTGGAGCCGAAGGAACTGCCGCTGCTCACTTCGGCGGAAAAGTCGGCGCGGACGGCGGAATACGAGAAGGAATTGGCGAAGCGCGAGGCGGCGATCGTCAAGTTCAAGGAGGAGCGGCTTGAGAAGGCCGTCGCGCCGCTGCGGGGCGCGACGAGCATCGCGGCGTACCTGATGGCGGGGAGCAAGCCGCGCGGGGCGGGCGACGCATCGCCGGAGAACGCGAAGCTGAACCGGTTCGCGATCCGGCGGTGGCGGACGTTTTTGGACGAGACGGCGGCGAATAAGGATCCAGTCTTTGCGCCGTGGCACAAGTTGGCGGCGATTCCGGAGAAGGAGTTCGCGGCGAAGGGGCCGGCCGCGGTGAAGGAACTGTTGGCGGATACGAAGAAACCGGTGAACGCGGAGTTGGCGAAGGCGCTTCAAGCGAAGCCGGTGACGACGCTGGCGGACGTGGCGGCGGCGTACGGGGTGTTCCTGGAGGCGGAGATCAAGAACCCGAAGTCCGGGATCGCGACGGCGGCGAACTTCCCGACGAACGTCACGCTGGCGAACGTCGAATCGGTGTTCAGCGGCGACGACCGCGGGGCGTACAACGCGCTGGTGCAGAAGCGCGACGCGGTGACGGCGACGCATCCCGGCGCGCCCGCGCGGGCGATGGTGATGAACGACGCGCCGACGCCGGTGAACCCGGTGATCTTCAAGCGCGGCAACCCGGGGATGCCGGGGGCGGCGGTGCCGCGGCAGTTCCTGGCGTGCGTGGCGGGTGAGGCGCGCAAGCCGTTCAAGGAAGGGTCGGGGCGGCTGGAGTTGGCGGAGGCGATCGCGTCGAAGGACAACCCGCTGACGGCGCGGGTGTTCGTGAATCGCGTGTGGTTGCAGCATTTCGGGAAGGGGTTGGTGCGCACGCCGAGCGATTTCGGCATTCGCGGGGAGCGGCCGACGCATCCGGAACTGCTGGACTACCTGGCGGTGTCGTTCATGGAGAAGGGGTGGAGCATCAAGCAGTTGCACAAGATGATCATGCTGTCGTCCACGTACCGGCAGAGCAGCATGGCGTCGGCGCGGGCGCTGCAGGAGGACGCGGATAATCGGCTGTTGTCGCACCAGAACCGGCAGCGGTTGGATTTTGAGGGGATGCGCGATTCGTTGCTATTCGTGGCGGGGCAGCTCGATCAGACGGTGGGCGGGCGGGCGGTGGATATTCTGAGTCAGCCGTTTTCGCACCGGCGGTCGATTTACGGGTTTATCGACCGGCAGAATTTGCCCGGGCTATTTCGGGCGTTTGATTTTGCGAGTCCGGATCAGCACGCGCCGATGCGGTTTGCGAACACGGTGCCCCAGCAGGCGCTGTTCATGATGAACAGCCCGTTCGTGGTGGAGCAGGCGCGGGCGGTGGCGGGGCGAGTGAATTCGGCAACGGAAAGTACCGAGGATCGCGTTCGGCATCTTTATCGGATTGTGTTTTCGCGCGAGCCGCTGGCGGATGAGCTGGCGATGGGATTGAAGTTTGTGAGTGCGGACGTGACGGGTGGGGAGGGCGCGGGGAAGTCGTCGAAGGACAAGGCGGCGCCGCTGACGGCTTGGGAGGAGTATGCGCAGATCTTGTTGGAGACGAATGAGTTTGTGTTTGTCGATTGACCAGTTTGTTTTGTGCGAAACCCCGAAGCGACTGATTGGCGGCCGGCGCGGAACGTCGCCGTTAGAGTCGGCGTGAATTTATTTAGGGTCCGCCTGGCGGCGGACGAAAGTTATGTCGCAGTACGATCATCGCCCGCAGATTGGGAACTTGTTTGTTACTCGCCGGCAGATGCTGCAGCGCACGGGAATGGGCTTGGGCGCGCTGGCGCTGGGGGCGTTGTTTCCGCAGGTTTCGGCGGGGGCGAATGTCGGCGGTGTCGGCGGTTCGCCCAATCCACTGCTGCCGAAGGGGCCGCACTTCGCGCCGCGGGCGAAGCGGATCATTCACCTGTTTTTGAACGGCGGCCCGTCGCAGGTGGATACGTTCGACCCCAAGCCGTCGCTCACGAAGTATCACGGCAAGACGCTGCCGGGCGAATACCTGAAGACCGAGCGGCGGACGGGGACGGCCTTTAAGTCGCCTTATACGTTTCAGAAATACGGGCAGTCGGGGATTGAGGTGAGTGAGATCTTCGCGAACGTGGCGCAGAACGTGGACGACCTGTGCGTCATCCGCTCGATGCACGCCGACGTGCCGAACCACGAGCCGTCCTTGCTGCTGATGAACTGCGGCGAGGCGCGGTTGATCAGGCCGTCGATGGGGTCGTGGCTGACGTACGGGCTGGGGACGGACAACCAGAATCTGCCGGGGTTCGTGGTGATGTGCCCGGGCGGATATCCGATCCAGGAAAGTCAGAACTGGCAGTCGGGCTTTTTGCCCGGCATCTACCAAGGGACGTACATCGACACGAAGAACACCGAGATCGAGAAGCTGATCGAGCACATCCGGAACAAGTACGAGAACAAGGTCCAGCAGCGGCGGCAGCTCGATTTGCTCTTGGAACTGAACGAAAGGCACCTGGAAGAGCGGCAGCGGGACGCGCAGCTCGACGCGCGGATTCAGTCGTACGAATTGGCGTATCGGATGCAGTCGGAGGCGGCGGACGCGTTCGACGTCACGCGCGAGCCGCAGCACATTCGCGACATGTACGGGGCGGATAAGAGCACGCAGGCGCGGCAGATCCTGATCGCGCGGCGGCTGGCGGAGCGGGGCGTGCGGTTCATCCAGGTGTGGCACGGCGACGGCCAGCCGTGGGACAACCACGACGATCTCGAGGTGAATCACCGCCGATTGGCCAAGCAGTGCGACCAGGCGATGGGGGCGCTGATCAAGGACCTGAAGCAGCGCGGGATGCTGGAGGACACGCTGGTGATTTGCGGCGGGGAGTTCGGGCGCACGCCGGTGGTGGAGCTACCGACGCCGGGGTCGAACGCGGGGAAGATCAACGGTCGCGATCACAACCATTACGGGTTCACGTACTGGATGGCCGGCGGCGGGGTGAAGGGCGGGTACGTGCATGGGGCGACGGACGAATTCGGATTCCGCGCGCAGGAGAAACCGGTGCACGTGCACGACCTGCACGCGACGATCATGAAGCTGATGGGGTTCGATCACGAGCGGTTCACCTACCGGTACGCGGGGCGGGATTTCCGGTTGACGGACGTGACCGGGACGGTGGTGAATGAGATCATCGCGTGAGATTTGGGCGGGAGTTTGATTCGTCGGGTATAATGGGGTTATGAGCCGCACGATCAGAGCGCATTTTGACGGGAAAGTGTTCGTCCCGGACGAGCCGGTAGACCTTGCGGCGGGCGCGTCGGTGACGGTGGTCGGCGACGAGCCCGCCATGCCGGTTCCGGACGCCCCGAACGAGGAATATCCGCTTCGCAGCTTGGCCGAGTGGGCGAGCAAGCTTCCGCCGATCCCCGGTTCACCTGGCGACGCGGCCGCCCAGCACGATCACTACCTATACGGTGCCCCGAAGCGTGATAATCCGTGATATTCCTTGACACCGGTTACTTCATTGCCGTACTCGACCCGACTGACCAGCTGCACGGCCGAGCGATCGAATGGGGCTGCACACTGACCCGTCAGCCGCAATTCACTTCGGCGGCAGCGATCATCGAGCTTTACAATCACTTCTCGGCGACCCATCGACGGCCCCACCTCCATCAGTTCATGCGAGCCTTGTTGGCGGTGCCGCAGTTTACGTTGATCCCCTTCGACGACGACCTTTGGAAGCGTGGACTGGCGTTGCACGAATCGCGGTCGGACAAGCTCTGGTCTCTTACCGACTGCATTTCATTCGTGATCATGGCCGATCGCGGTATCACGCGGGCGTTGGCGTACGATCACCACTTCGAGCAAGCCGGATTCGAAGCACTCTTGCGGCGCGATCCGGACTAACACGAGATAAAATCGATGCCTAAACGCTTTTTCCCCTTTTGCGCGCTCGTCCTATTATTCCTTTCGTCGGCGAGCCGCGCCGAGACGCCGGCCCCGACGACGGCGCAGACCGACCGCTGGTCCACGCTCCCCACCAAGCCGCTGGCGCTGCTCACGCATCACACGTTTCATTCCAAGTGCATGGACACGGAGGTGGGGTATAACCTGTATTTGCCGCCGGGGTACGAGGCGGACAAGGGTTTGCGGTATCCGGTGCTTTACTGGTTACACGGGATGAACCAGTCGGAATCGACGGATCAGTACCCGCCGCGGTATTTGGAGGACGGGATCAAGGCCGGCGCGATTAAGCCGATGATCGTCGTCTACGCGTCGGGGGGGCAGCGGACGTATTACACGGATTCGGCGTCGGCCAAGTCGTATCCGGAGACGGAGATCATCGAGGAACTGATTCCGTACATCGACGCGACGTATCGCACGAACTCGGTGCGCGAGCAGCGGGCGATCGCCGGCATGTCGATGGGCGGGTTCGGGGCGCTGAAGTTCGCGTTCAAGCACCCGGAGCTCTTTTCGTCGGTGACCGCGTTCGCGCCGGGGATTCGCGATCCGCAGTCGTTCGCGAAGGATCGGCCTGATATTCTGCGGCGGATGTTCAATAACGATCCGGCCAGCTACGAGGCGAATCACCCGGCGACTTGGCTGAAACGGAACGTGGATCAGATCAGGGGGAAACTGCCGATCTCGCTGTACGTGGGGACGAAGGATTACCTGCTGGCGGGATCGCAGTCGCTGCACCAGTTGATGAACGATCTGCACGTGGAGCACACGTACAAGGAGTTCGACGGGTTGACGCACAACTTGACGCAGTATTCGGGCCAGACGAAGGAGACGCCGTTCGTCTTCGCGTCCGAACATTTTAAGTGACGGATGAGCCGCAACGGCGGTGCGGCGTCGGCACTAACAACGATCGATGACAAACCTTACTCGCCGCGTCGCATTTTGCACCCTGTTGCTGTCCCTCGTCGCCGCGCCCGCGTTTGCGAAAAGGAAACACGCTGTCGCCGGCGCCGCCGCGGCCGCGGATGCCGACAAGGTTCGCGTCGCCTGCATCGGTGACAGCATCACGTTCGGCGCGGGACTCAAGGACCGTGAGCGCGAGTGCTACCCGGCGCAGCTCCAGCTCATGCTGGGCAAGACGTATGAAGTCGAGAACTTCGGCGTCAACGGCGCGACCATGCTGAAGAAGGGGGACAACCCGTATTGGGGCCAGACGGCGTTTCGGCTCGCCAAGGAGATGGGGCCGAACGTCGTCGTGATCAAGCTCGGGACGAACGACACCAAGCCGCAGAACTGGAAATATAGTGAGCAATTTGAGGCCGACGCCAGGGAAATGGTCGAGACGCTTGCGGCGCTGCCTTCCAAGCCGAAGGTTTTCCTTTGCCACCCGGTGCCGGCGTTCCCGGGGAATTTTGGGATACGTGACGAGGTGATCAGGAACGAGGTGAACCCGGCGATCGACAAGGTGGCCAAGGCGACGGGGGCGACGGTGATCGATCTTTACGCGCTGATGGCGGACGATAAGGAATTGTTTCCCGACAAGGTGCACCCCAACGCGGACGGGGCGAAGATCATCGCAGAGGCGGTGCGCGACGCGATCGCGGCCGGGGCAAACAAAAATAAGGGGGACATTCGCGCTTCTTCGCAAAAGAAGTAGGGATAAGGACTAAGGGAACGGGTGTGCGGGCGTGTTGCGTAACGCGAGCGATAAGCGCGGATGTCCCCCTTTTCGATGTCACTCGCCGGTGATTTGCCGGAGGGTGGTGGCGCCGACCTTGGCGATCACTTCGACGCGCTTGCCGTGAACGCTGATTCTTAGGGATGCGCCTTCCAGGGTGGGGGGGAGTTGGATCGCGCGGTCGCCGTCGGGGGCGTCGGCGCTTAAGTCCGTCCCCGCGACGAGGAGTTGCTCGGCTTGTGCACGCTCTCGCTCCGTGGTCGATTGTCGCGCGGCGGTGGCGACGCGCGCGGTTATCGCCGCCAGCGCGACGGCGACCAGGGCCATCAGCATGATCGCCAGCGTCGTCACGAAGGCAGGTCGTTTGGTTCGCGTGCTCATTTCGCACCTCCGGCGGCCGACGGTGACGGGGCGGTTCGCAGCAGCGCGATCTCTTTCCCCGCCCGCGTGACCACGATCCACGGGCCCTGTCGTGCGAACGACAGGTGCAGGTCGGCCCATCGCGCTTCCTCGCCGGGTTTGTCACGTTGCGTGCGAACGGCGACGCCATCGGGCGATGTCGTCCATTGGATGCCGCCGATCCGGAGGGTCGCGGGGTCCTTTACCTCGACCGGTGTCGCCGCCGCGGACCAGACGTCGTCGCGAAGCAAGTGGAGCGCGCGCTCCTGGCGGATCAGGTCTTCCTGCCGTCGGGTGGATTGGGTGGTCGTTTGCAGGGTCAGGCGGAAGAGTCGCTCGGAGACGATGACGAAGCCGGCGATCAGGCCGAGCGCCACGAGCATCGAGATGATCATGAACGCGTGGCGGCGTTGTCGGCGGCGGTGTCGTGGTGTGCGAGTCATCGTGCGACTCCTTTCGCGGGCACGAGGCCGACCAAGCTCGCGCTGCGGCCGTGGTACGTGACGGAGACGCTCGCCCAGGTTTGGTTCGCCGGCTTCGCGCCGCCGTCGAGCGGCGTGACTTTGATTTCGGTTTCGGCGTCGTCGGTGATCTTCGCCAATGGCTTGCCCTGCCGGAGGTCGGCCATCGCGCGCCGGGCGATGCGCATCGCCGCGGCGCCCTCGTCGAGGCGGGTCTCGGCGCGGCGGGCCTTGGTGATGGCGGTGACCAGCGCCAGCGCCAGGACCGCGGTGATCGCGAAGCCGATCATCGCGTCGGTCAGGAAGATGCCGTGCCGGCGACGACGTCGCGGGGGGCGGGCGTGAATGGGCGAGCGCGCAAACGGCGTCATATCTTTCTCGATTCGAGATCGATCAAGTGGAGCAACGGCATGAACAGGGCGGTGGCGACGAAGAGGACGATCGCGCCGAAGAAGAGCGTCATCGCCGGTACGGCGGCGGCGTGGAGCAGTTCGCGCGTGCGGCTGAAGCGTGCGGCGTAATACGATTCGAGGAACTCCATCGCCGGCGCGACGTCGCCCCGGCCGCCCCCGCCGCCGGCGCCGATCATGCCGCAGAGCAGGGGGGGCAGGCCTGCGCGTCGGGCGGCGTCGTCGGCGCGACCGCCGGCCTCGACGCCGAGCGCCCATTTCTGCAACCGCCCGCGCAACACCGCGTTGACCCGCAGCGTCGTGGTCTCCTGGATCGCGCGGTGGAGGGGCTGGCCGGCGCGCAGCGCGCCGGCGATCACGTCGCACGCGTCGGCCAGGCCGCGGTCGCGGGCGACCGCGTGGGAGACCGGCGTGTACCAGAGAGCCGCATCGATTACGCCGACGCGCGGCAGTAGCGGCGGGCCGGCAAAGATGTTTACGAACATCCGGCCCAGCAGGATCGCCGACACGGCCATAATCACGATCAGCACCAGCGGAACGTCCCCGCCAAACGAATCGCGCGCGATCGACAGGAGCAGCCGCGTCTGCGACGGCAAGCGCATGCCGAAGTCCTTGAAGATCTCCTCCATCTTGGGCACGACGAACACCATGATCATGCTGACGATGCCCCCCAGCAGCAGCGTCATCATCACCGGGTACCACCGGCCGAACGACATGCGCTGTTCCTCGAAGCCGGCGGCGTCGGGGGTGGCGGTGCGCTCGTCCACCAGCCGCGCCAGCGTTTGCGGCAAACGGCCGACGCGCTCGGCGGACTCGATCAGCGCGATCGCCCGCGCGCCGATTTCGGGCGTGGCACGCCGGAGCGAACCCGCCAGGGAGTCGCCGTCCTCCAGGCGGGTTTCCAAGCGGTAAAGTCGTTCGGCGGTTTCCCGCGATTCCGACTGTCGCGCCGCCCGGATCATTCCCACCAGCGGCAGGTTGAGTCGCACCGCCTGTTCGAGGTAGCTCAGAATGACCGAGCCGCGCTCGCGGCGGACGCGCGAGCTCATTCCGGCCAGCTCGGGAAAGAGGATGAATATCACGATCGGCGCGCCCAGCGCCGCGAACGGGGAGACGCCGAACCACAGGCCGACGATCACCGCGGCAATGAATACCGCGCCGAGGACCCGCCAGGTGGCGACCTTCATCACGGTGGCGAACGGGCCGTCGGCGTCGCGAGCGCCCGACGCATCGTCGCGACCCTCGGGAATGGGCGCCTGGTTCGTCATTTCCCGCCCCCCGTAATCGACTGGATCAGCGTGACCAGCGGCGCGAACATGCCGACGATCACGAACCCGATGATGAGCGTCAGCATCGCCAGCAGCAGCGGCGTCAGCACGGCGGGGATCAGCGCGACCTTGGCGCGGGCCTGCTGCTGGTACATCTGTGCCAGCGTCAGCAGGACGTCGGCGAGCACGCCCGGCCCGCCCTGGCGCGACGTCAGGTCCATCGCGGCGGGGACGGTGGCGGGGATGAGCTTGAATCGGCGGACATCCTGATCCTGGGCGTCGCCGGCGAGGGGGCGGCCGCCTTCCAGCGCCGAGACGAGTTGTTCGACCTCGCGCGCCAGGCGTGGAGAACCGACGGCGTCGGCGCCGGTGCGCATCGCCCGCGGCAGGTCCATCCCGCCGACCACCCCCAGGCGAACCGCGTCGCACCACCGCGAGACGATGCTCCGCCGCAGCGTCGGTCCGATCAGCGGGAGGTAGAGGCCGGCGGCGTCGCGCAGGGCGGCGTCGCGTCCGGTGCGGCGGAGGATCAACCACGTCACGATCGCCGCGACCAGGAGTACCCCGGCCACGATCGCCGCCACCCCGATTCCGCGGCTGGCGTCGAGGAGGATCTGCGTGACCATGGGCAGTTTTGTGCCGAAGTCGCGGAAGATGTTCTCGAATTTGGGCAGCACGTAGATGCCGATGAAGGCGACGACGAAGCAGAGGGCGACGAAGACCATGACCGGGTACGACAGCGCCCGCCAGAGCGCCGCCCGCAACCGCGCGACCGTCTGCAGGTGCTGGCCGAGGCTCAGGAGCATGCCGGAGAGGTTGTTCGAACGGATGCCGGCGTCGATGAGCCGGCCGTACGCGGGCGGAAAGCTGGCAGCGTGCCGGCCGAACGCGTCGCCGAGCGATTCGCCCTTTTCCAGGTCGTCGGCGATCTGGCGGACGGTGGCGGCGACCTTGCCGCGCCGCAGATCTTGGGCGATCAGGCGCAGCCCCTGCTCCATCGGCAGGCCCGCGGAGGTGAGGTGCGCCAGTTGCTGGTTGAAGGTCAGAAAGTCATCGCCGCGGAGCGGGCGGGTCGACGGCGGACCCGCGGCTGCTTCGACCGGCGCGAGGTCGATCACGCGCAGTCGAAGCGATTCGAGCCGGGCCCGCGCGGCGTCGGCGGACTCGGCCTCGATCGTGCCCGAGATCGCCTGGCCATCGGGGCTCTGGGCGTGGTACGCGAATGTGGGCGCAGTGGAAGACATGGAACCTTTTCTTGGCAACCGGCGATGCCGGCGTCGTTGACTGTTTCGGTTTCATCCCTCGGACGGACGGACGGACGGTCAGCGACCGGTGGTGGCCAAACTCACCCGGTGAGGCCGGCGCTGCGAAGCTTGGCGAGGCGCTCGTCCCTGAACTGGTCGGCGTCGGCGCGGCGCTCCTCGGTCATGCTGGGCGTGGCCGTCCGCGGGGGCGGCGCGGGCGCCTTCGGGAATGCCACCGCCAGGATCGCCGCCAGCGTCAGGGCGGTCGCGCCGATCGCCGTGACCCATCCGGCGCCGCAGGGGTAAGGCGTCGGCGTCACGACGCCTGCGGGCCTGCCGCCGCTGAGCATCGTGATCTTGCCCAGCTCCTGCATGAGCGCGACCGGGCAGGCCTGGGCGCCGTGGTCGCGCATCATGACCACCAATGCGACGGCGGCGACGCAGATTCCCTTCTTGGCGAGCTGCTTGCGAAGAAGCTCGACGCCCGCCTTGATCTTCCGCGACACGGTCGCGGGGCTCGTCCGCAATTCGCCGGCGATGATGCACTGCGAGACGTTCTGCAGGAAGTGACGCACCAGCAGGACGCGCACGTCGTCGGGAAGTTCCGCCAGGGCCTGGTCGACGTGCGGGGAGACGTCCGCCCAGCGCATGGATTCGGACGCGGGTTTCCGCTCGTAGTTGGCCTCGCGCTGGGTGCGGCTGGCCTCGCTGCGGACCATGTCGATCGCCAGCCGGGTGGCCGCCGTGTGCAACCAACCCCCCACAGATTGCTTGACGGCCTCGGGCTTCTGGGAAAGGCGGAAGAACGTTTCCTGGGAAATGTCGTCGGCGCGGGCCTTGTCACCGACGATGCGCACGCAGGTGGAGAAGACGGCCGAGGCGTAACGACGGACGATCTCGGCGAACGCCTCCTGATCCCCCTCTTCGCGGAAGCGATCGAGCAGGATCAGGTCGAGGTCGGCGGTGCTAAGCGGGTCGTCTTCCGCAATCATGGTCATTAGTCAGACGGAGCCGGGAGCGCGGCTTGCAGGGATTCTACCCGCACTTGCGTGACAATTGGCGAAATTGCCGGTCATGTGGCCGCTCCCAGCACGCGATCGACTTCGCCGGCGTCGGTAATGCCATTGGCGACCAAGTGTTGCGCCGCTTGGCGGAGGGATTGGTGTTGCGGGCGATCGCCGAGGATTCGGGCGAGCTCGTTGGCATCGGCGCGGCGGAGGAGGGCGGCGCCCAGGTCGGGGCCGGCCCTGGCAAACTCGGCAATCGGCAGGCGGCCGTGGTAGCCCTCGCTGGTCCGTTTGCGGACGAGGCGCTGGGCGAGAACACCGAAAAGCGAACTGGTGATCTGATACGGTTCGACACCCATTTCCAGCAGTCGCGCCACGGCCGAGCCGGGCGAGGCGGCGTGGAGCGTGCAGACCAGCCGGTGCCCCGAGAGCGCCGCCTGGATCGCCAGCGACGCGACCGCCGGATCTCTAATTTCTCCCAGCATCAGCACTTGTGGATCCTGCCGGAGAATGCTTCGCAGCGCCTTCTCGTAAGTTAGTTCACCGAAAGGGGATACTTCGATCTGGGTGACGCCCGGCAAATTGCGCTCGACGGGATCTTCGAGGGCGATGACGCTGACGCCCGGTTGTCGCGTCACAATTTCCTGCAGCAGCGCGTAAATCGTTGTCGTTTTACCACTTCCGGCCGGCCCGGTGACGACCAGCATGCCAGAGTCGGTCCCCGCGAACGCCAACAATCCCTCCGTGGCTGGTGGCGGTAAGGCGAGGTCAGAAAGGCCCTTAGGGATATCGCCAACGTCCGCGGGCAGGCGCACCGCCGCGCGGAGGCCGTGCGTCGTCGGAATGACGGCGAGGCGCGCTTCGACCGGTCGATCGACGGTGGCGGCGACGAACTTGATCCGGCCCTCCTGCGGCACGTCGATCCGGTAGGTGAGGAGTTGGCCGAGCACCATCAGTCGGGTGACGAGGCTGCGGCCGGTCGATGGGTCGTGGCGGGCGACCGATTCGAGGACGCCATCCACCCGCAGACGGACGTCGTAGCCGTCGGCGGTGGGCTCGAGGTGGATGTCGGAGGCCCCGCGTCGAGCGGCAAGGTCCAGGAGATCTTCAACGAGTTGCCGGGCGTCGGCCATGACGGTCATTCTAAGGGAAGACGGACGGGACGGGGGTGATTGCTCAGCCGAACCCAATATCCCGCGAGTGACCGAGACGACGCGGCGTCGCCGCGAGCGGCTCGGCGAAGTCGGAGCCCGCCGGCAGCGCTGAGGATAAAAACTAGCTGCGTCCTAGTTTCTCGTCCCCGCCGGCAGCGCTGAGGATAAAAACTAGCTGCGTCCTAGTTTCTCGTCCCCCTCAAGGGATAAAAACTAGCTGCGTCCTAGTTTTTATCCGCGGGGTTGCGGTTTGGGGGGGATGGGGGGCGATGGTCGCCTGTCGGACTGGCGCGGGGTACACTCGGCGGCTGGTGGTGAATGAGATGGGTGTAGTCGCGGGACAGTTGGCGCAGGCGGGGGTGATCGCGATCGTGCGCGCGGCGTCGGCGGAGGGGCTGGTGGAGGCGGCGGGGGCATTGTACGCGGGTGGGTTGCGGGCGATGGAGGTTACGCTCAATACGCCGGGGGCGCTGCAGGCGATCGCGGCGGTGCGGGCGGCGTGGCCGGAGATGGTGTGCGGGGCGGGGACGGTTTTGAACGCGGGCGATGCGGTGGCCGCGATCGGGGCGGGGGCACAGTTTATTGTTACCCCGACGTTGCAGATCGAGACGATTGCGGTTTGTCATGCGCGCGGGGCGCCGGTGGTGATGGGATGCGCGAGCCCGACCGAGGCGCTAGCGGCGCACCGCGCGGGGGCGGCGTTCATTAAGGTGTTTCCGGCGGGGCGGTTTGGGTTATCGCATATTGCGGCTGTCTTGGAAGAGTTGCCGCAATTGAGGCTGGTGCCGACGGGGGGCGTGACGCCAGAGAATCTACACGAGTTTTTCGCGGCGGGGTGTCCGGCGGTTGGAGTCGGGTCGAACCTGGTGAGCAAGGGGATGTTGGCGGCGCGGGATTGGGCGGGGTTGACCGCGGCGGCGCGGCGGTTCGCCGAGGCGGTTGCGGCGGCGCGGTCGGCGCAAGCGGCGAGGCGATCGTGATCGTTACCCTGGGCGAGACGATGATGGTGTTCAATGGGCCGCGCGATCGGCCAATCGGCGTCGGCGCGACGCTTGGCTCCACGTTCGCGGGGGCCGAGTCGAACGTGGCGATCGGGCTGGCGCGATTGGGACATCGCGTGCGGTTTCTCAGCCTGTTGGGCGAGGATTTGTTCGGGCGGACCATTGTGGAGCGGCTTGCGGCGGAGAAGGTGGACGTGTCGGGAGTGGGCTTTTCGCGGGAGCATCCGACGGGGGTGATGTTTAAGAACTTCACGGCGGCGGGGACGCCGGAGGTATTTTATTACCGCAATACGTCGGCGTTCGCGCGCGAGGCGGAAACGCGGATTGCCGCGGAGCAATGGCGGGACGCGCGGTTGATCTATTTGACGGGAATTACGCCGGCGTTGTCGGCGGGGTGCCTGTCGCTGGTGCGGCGGGTGTTAGCGGACGCGCGCGAGCGGCAGATTCCCGTTTGGCTGGACCCGAATTACCGGGCGCGGTTGTGGGACGCGGCGGCGTACCGCGCGACGCTGGGCGAATTGCTGCCGCTGGTGAATACGGTGTTGCCGGGAATCGGCGAAGGGCAGTTGTTGACGGGCCGGACCGAGGTGGCAGAGGTCGCTCGCGCGCTTTTAGACTTGGGCGTTAAACGAGTCGTCATCAAGGCGGATGAAGCGGGGGCGATGGTGTTCGATGCGGGCGGCGTCGTGGCAGCGCGGCCGCGGCGCGCGTTTGCGTGCGTGGTTGATCCGGTTGGGGCCGGGGACGCATTTGCGGCGGGGTATCTGTCGGCGTACCTGGAGGGTTTGGATGCTGCCGAAAGTTTGGAACGCGGGCACGCGATGGGGGCGATGGCGTGCGGCGCGTCGGGGGACTGGGAGGCGTTGCCGCGGCGCGAGCAACTTGAGCAGTTCATGGCGTAATGAGTGGCGCCGGCCCCTCCACGTTGTCAGCAGTTGGGCGTAGAGTAGGGGTATGCCACGTCGGGTCGGGTTGATCCTTTGCGCGTTGTTGATCGGAATGGCGGGACCTGCGCGGGGCGCGGATCCGCGGCCGAACCTGATCCTCGCGATTGCGGACGACTGGGGGTATCCGCACGCGGGGGCGTACGGGTACAAGGCCGCCAAGACGCCGACGTTTGACCGGCTGGCGACGGAGGGGATGTTGTTCGCGCGGGCGTATTGTGCGGCGCCGACTTGCACGGCGTCGCGCGGGTCGATCCTGACGGGGCAGGCGCCGCACCGGCTGGAGGACGGTGGGGACCTGTGGAGTCACTTGCCGGCGAAATTCGCGGTGTATCCGGACATCCTGGAGCGCGGGGGTTATGTCGTCGGGGCGCGACAGAAGGCGTGGGGGCCGGGGAAAGTGGTGGATCGCCCGCGGCCACCGGCGGGGCCGAACTTTAAATCGTTCGAGCAGTTTCTGAAGACGGTGCCGGCGGACCGGCCGTTTTGTTTTTGGCTGGGCTCGCACGATCCGCACCGGCCTTACGTGCGGGCGTTTTCGGAGAAATCGGGGATCGATCCGAAGGACGTCGTGGTGCCGCCTTACCTGCCGGACACGCCGGAAGTGCGGATGGACATCGTGGATTACCTGGCGGAGGTGCAGCGGTTCGATTCGGACGTGGCGGAGATGCTGAAGGTGCTCAAGGCGTCGGGCCGCGACGGCAACACGCTGATTCTCGTGACCGGCGACAACGGCTGGCCTTGGCCGCACGGGAAGGCGAACCTGTACGATCCGGGCGTGCACGAGCCGCTGGCAGCGGTGTGGCCGGGGCACATCAAGGCGGGGACCCGGACGGATTACCTGACGTCGCTGACGGACATCGCGCCGACGTTCCTGGCGGCGGCGGGGGTGGAGATTCCGAAAGACATGACGGGGCAGAGTCTCTTGCCGGTGCTGATGGGGAAAGGCGCGCCGGCGCGGGACGCGATCTTCGTCGAGCGCGAGCGGCACGCGCGGGCGCGCGCCGGGAACGTGAGCTATCCGAGTCGCGCGGTGGTCACGCGGGATTTTTTGTTCATCCGGAACTTCGAGCCGGACCGCTGGCCGGCGGGAGACCCGGATATTGAGGGAGTAATGGGCATCTTCGGCGACATCGACAACGGGCCGACGAAACAGGAGATTCTGAAGAAGCGCGACGATCCGGCCTTTACACGCTTCTTTCATCTGGCGACGGACAAGCGCGGGCCTGAGGAGCTTTACGACCTGCGGACGGACCCGGACTGCTTGAACAACCTGGCGGACAACACGGACTACGCGGCGACGCGCGGGCAGTTGCGCGGCCGGGTGGACGAATGGATGAAGACGACCGCCGACCCGCGCGCGACCGACCCGCACGACGCGCGGTGGGACCATTACGAATATTACGGCGATCAGCCGAAAAAGTAGCCGCTTCGGGAGAACCAAATGACTCGACCGTGGATCGCCTGTTGGGTGGTGTTTCTCCTGCCGACTGTCGCACGGGCGGCGGACCTCCAGGTGGGGGTGGCGAAGGTGGACGCGACGCCGACGACGCCGATCCGCCTGAGCGGCTACGCGGCGCGCAAATCGGAATCGGAAGGGATCGAGCAACGTCTGCACGTGCGGGCGATCGCGATCGGCACGGGCAAGCAGGACGTGTCGGTGCTGATGACGCTGGATTCGATGGCGATCCCGCGGGAACTGACGGAAGAGGTCGCGGCGCGGCTGAAGGAAAAACTGGGCTTGCCGCGCGAGCGGCTGGTGGTTTGCGGGACGCACAGCCACGGCGCGCCGTGCCTGACCAACGCGGCGCCGAACATCTTCGGGCACCCGGTCACGGCCGAGGAACAGGCGCACATCGACCGCTACACGCGCGAGGTGGCGGATCGGCTGGAACAAGCGGCGGTCGCGGCGGTGGCGGATTTGAAGCCGGCGACGCTGGCGGTGGCGCGCGGGAGCGTGGGGTTCGCGGCGAACCGGCGCAAGCCGATCGCGCCGGGCGTGCCGGGGCCGGTGGACCAGGAGTTGCCCGTGATGGTGGCGCGGGGGGCGGACGGGGCGGTTCGGGCGATCGTGGCGAACTACGCCTGCCACTGCACGACCGGCGGGCCGGACGTCAACAAGGTGCATGGCGACTGGGCGGCGTGCGCGTGCGACGATTTGGAGGCGGCGTACAAAGGCGCGGTGGCGCTGGTCACCATCGGCTGCGGCGCCGACGCCAACCCCAGCCCGCGCGGGACGCTGGCCCTGGCGCGGCAGCACGGGGCGGCGGTGGCGAGCGAGGTGGCGCGGCTCCTCAAGTCGCCGGAACAGTTCAAGCCGATCGACGTCGCGCCGGTCGGGCGGTTCAAGGTGTTCGAGGCCGCGTACGACCGCCTGCCGACAAAAGAGCAGCTCGAGACCCTGGCGAAGGAGCAGACCGCCGCGGGGGCGAACGCGCGCATCCAATTGGAGCGCTGGGCGCGCGACGGCAAGCTGGCCGAGACGATCCCCTACACGGTGCAGAGCTGGACCTTCGGCGACGAGCTGACGATGGTTTTTTTAGCGGGGGAAGTTGTGGTCGACTACGACCTGCGACTCAAGCACGACTTCGACCCGAACCGCCTATGGGTGACCGCGTACGCGAACGACGTGCTCTGCTACATCCCGTCGCGACGTATCCTGGCGGAAGGGGGGTACGAGGCCGAAGGCGCGATGGTCTATTACGCGCGGCCGACCAGGTTCGCGCCGGCGATCGAGAACGACATCGTGCGGGCCGTGCACTCGATCGTGCCGGAAGGATTTCGGACTGAAACCTCGCTGAAGGAATTCCCGCCGCCCAAGTCGCCGGAGGAGTCCAGGCGGACGATCCAAGTGGACGGAGATTTGCGGGTGGAACTGGTGGCGGCCGAGCCGCTGATCGCGTCGCCGGTGGCGATCGATTGGGATCTGCGCGGGCGGATGTGGGTACTGGAGATGTACGATTACCCGTCGGGCCTGCACGACAACAACACGCCGGGCGGGCGGGTGGTGATCCTGGAATCGACCAAGGGGGACGGGCGATACGACAAGCGGACGGTCTTCCTGGATCACCTGCCGTACCCGCAGGGATTGATGTGCTGGCGGAACGGCGTGCTGGTGTGCGCGGCGCCGGACATCCTCTACGCGCCCGACGACGATCACGACGACAAACCCGACGCCGTGCGCCGGCTCTTCTCCGGGTTCTCGCCGGACAACCAGCAGTGGGAGGTGAACGGCCTGACGTGGGGCCTGGACAACTGGGTGTACGGCGCCAGCAGCATCCATAACGAACCCATTCAAACCGGTGAAACGGACCACACGCTGGAGCTGGGCGGACGGGACTTTCGACTGAACCCGGACACGCTGGCGTTCGAGCCTGCGGCGGGGCGGACGCAGTTCTGCCGGGTGCGGGACGACTTCGACAACTGGTTCGGGAACGACAATTCGAATTCGCTGTGGCATTACCCGCTGGAGGATCGCTACGTCAGGCGGAACCCGGAGGTGGCCTACCCGCCGCCGAAGGTGGCGGTCGTTGCGGACCCCGACCCGTCGCGACTGCACCCCGTCAGCCGGTTGCTCGAGCGGTTCAACAATCCGGAGAGCGCGAACCGAGTGACCAGCGCCTGCGGCCCGACGATCTACCGGGATGAACTGTTGTTCAAAGGCGACGGCGGCCGGCTGAACGCGTTTTTCTGCGAGCCGGTGCACAACATGGTCCGCGGCCTCGTCCTCACACCCAACGGCCCCACCTTCACGGCGCACCGCTCGCCGGCCGACGATCGTGAGTTCCTCGCCTCCACCGACAACTGGTTCCGCCCGGTGCAGACGCGCACCGGGCCGGACGGGTGCCTGTACGTGGTGGACATGTACCGATTCGTGATCGAGCACCCGCGGTGGATCACGAAGGAGCGGCTGGCGACGCTGGACACGCGCGCCGGGGCGGATCGCGGGCGGATTTACCGCGTCGTACCCGGCGGGGCGACGCCGCGGGCGATCGAGGACCTGTCGAAGCTGAGCGGCGCGCAACTGGCGCGGCGGATCGATCATCCCAACGGCGTGGTGCGCGACCTGGCGCATCGCGAGCTCGTGCACCGGCGGGATCGTGCGGCCGTTCCGGTCTTGGTCGAACTTGCGACGACCGCAAAGAACGCGGCCGTGCGGGCGCAGGCGGCGGCGGCGCTCGACGGCCTGCGCGCGATGACGCCGGCGGTGCTGACCACACAATTGAACGATGCCGACCCGCGCGTGCGGCGGCTGGCGGTGCGGCTTTGCGAGCCCGTGTTTGCCGAAAAATCGGACGAGGCGCTGGCGAAGGGCGTCGTCGGACTGGCGAATGATCCCGATCCGGCGGTGCGGTACCAGGTGGCGCTGACGCTGGGTGAAATGAAAAACGACGAGGTGGCGCGCGCGCTGGGCGCGATCGCGGCCTCATCGCCGGCCGATCCGTGGATTCGCGCGGCGGTGCTGAGCTCGGCGGCGAAATGTCCGGACGCAATCCTGATGAAGGCGGTGGAGTGGCCGGCGAAGTCGGCGGGGCGGGCGGCGTATATCGCGGGCGCGGCGCGGCTACTCGGCAATTCGCAGGACGACGGCGCGCTGGCGATCGGGGTGTCGGCGCTGGCGCGGGATGCTGCGGATCCGACGAACCTGGGAGCGGTGGCGGCGCTGCTCGACGCGTTGAAGGCCCGCAAGCGTGAGTTACGTGACCTGCCGCAGAAGTCGCGCGACGAGCTCTTGGTAATCGTCCGCCGGGCACGGCAGACGGCGGCGGACGCAACCGCGCCGGTGGCGGCGCGTGTGGCGGGCTTGAACGTGCTGCTGCGGAATAGTCCGGAGGGTGACGCGGAACTCGCCGTGGCGGATCGGCTGCTGCAACCGGCCCAGCCCCCGGCGCTCCAGGCGGCGGCGCTGGCGGCGTTGTCAAGGGATCGAACCGAGCGGGCGGCCGGGCTGTTGGCGGCGGCGCTGCCGCGCATGTCGCCGGGCCTGCGGACCAAGGCGATCGACACCCTGGCGTCGCGGCCGGCGGGGGTGGCGGCGCTGGTGACGGCGGTCGAGGAGAATCGTCTGTCGGCAGCGGATCTCCCCCCGGCGACGCGCGAAAAACTGGTGGCGCAAGGTGACGCCGCCCTGCGGGCGCGGGTGGCGAAACTGTTCGCCGCCCAGCGGCCCGCCGCGCGGGTGGAGGCGCTCAAACAGTTCGCCGCCTCGCTGAAACTCAAGGGCGATCCGGCGAAAGGGAAGGCGACGTTCGAAAAATCCTGCGTGGCGTGTCATCAGCTCGGCGGGATCGGAAGCGCCGTCGGCCCGAACCTGGCGGCGCTGACGGACAAGTCGGCAAACTACCTGCTGACCGCGATCGTCGACCCGAACGCCGCCGTCGAAGGGCGGTTCGTGGCGTACCAACTCGAGACGGCCGACGGCGACACGTACGTGGGGTTATTGGCGGACGAGAACGCGTCGGGGCTTACCATTTTGCAGCCCAATGCCATCAAGCAGTCGGTCGCGCGGGCGGAGATCAAGTCGCTGACCACGTCGAAGCTGTCGCTCATGCCCGAGGGGTTGGAGCAGGGCCTGACGCCGCAGGACGTGGCGAACCTCATCGCGTTCGTGCAGAATTCGAAATGACACGACCGGGGGATTTGCGGAAGGTCGAATCATGTTCGCTCGCTGACTGACGTCGGTCGGTCATAGTTCTCTGCGGATGGGGACCGCCGGCGTTTAAGTACGAGCGGAAGTCACCGGTGATGTGCGTACTCCAATGGTTGGTCTGGCAAATCATGGCGTACCGCCCGCTGGCGTGGTGCGCGTTCGTCGCGCTGGCCTTTCTATTGGCACGATTACTGCGGCTGCCCGGCGTCATCCTCGGGCATCTGCTGATCGGCGCGGCGATCGTCGTGCTCGACTTGCAGTGGATTCAGACCGAAATGCACCGGCCGGGTTATGACCCAATTAATGGTCCCGATCAGGATTTCGTGTTCATGATCGGCGTCGGCCTGCGCGTCGTGCTGATTAACACGATGCTTCTGCCGGTCAGCACCCTGGGGTTGAAAATGGCCAATCGCGCGCGTCCGGTCGACGATTGACGCGTTCGGCACGGGCAGCGGATGCCTTGCCACCTTTGAACCAACTCAGCTCACATCGCTTCCTCGATCGCGTCGGCGAGACGTTGGATGCCGGGGTCGATTTCTTCCATCGTGACCTGGCCGAAGCAGAGGCGCATGTGGTGGTTGGGCATGCGGCCCTGGTCGTCGGGGTGGAACGAATAGGCGCCGGGGACGTAGAGCACGCCGTACTTCACGCAGCGCTCGAACAGCTTGCCCTCGCGCGACGTGTCGACGCGCGGCGGGAGCGTCAGCCAGACGTAGATGCCGCCCTCCGGATGCGTCCAGTGAAGGTCATCGGTTTCGGCCATGTACTTCGACAGGGCGGCCAGCGTGCGGTCGCGCTTCCGGCGATACTCGGCCTTGAGCACGTCCAGATGCTTCGTGTAGCTGCCGTCGCTCATCGTCGCCAGCGCGATCTCCTGGCAGAGGTTGGACGAGCCGAAGTCGTGGCTCCCCTTCTGCCGCAGCACCTGCTCGAGCAGGTCGGGCGGCATCGCGGTGTAGCCGAGCTTGATGCCGGGCGCGAACGGCTTGGAAAACGTCTGCGTGATGATCGTGAACTGGTTGTCGGGGTCGAACGACTTGATCGACGGGAGCACCTCCCCGCCGTAGCGCAGCTCGCGGTACGCGGCGTCTTCGAGGATGAGGATGCGCTGGCGGTCGGCGTAGCGCCGGACGATCTCGACGAGGCGCTTGCGTCGCGGTGTCGACAGCGACAGGCCCGTGGGGTTATCGAAAAAGCTCGTACAGTAGATGAATTTCACGCGCGCCAGATCCCCGCGCGATTCGAGGTCCACCAGCAACCGCTCGACGGCTTCGACGTCCATGCCCTCGTCGTCCATCGGCACGGCCAGCACCTCCGCGCCCATGGACTGCAGCGCGCCGGTGAAGACGAAGTAACTCGGATTGGCCGTGATGACGATGTCGCCCGGGTCGAGCAAGACGTCGCCGATGATATAGAGCGACTGCTGCGACCCGGTGCTCACGAGGATGTCGTCGGCGGAGAGGCCGAGGTCGCCGACGTGTTTGCCGTCCAGGCGTTCGAGATGCGCGAGCAGCGCCTCGCGCAAGGGGCGCAGGCCGATCGCCGTCCCGTATTGCAGGGCGCGCTGGCCGTGGCGCTCGTCGGCGAAGATCTGGCGCGTGATGGCGGCGACCTCGGCGACGGGGAGCGTCCCCTCGTCAACCAGGCCCGCCGCAAAGTTGACGAGATCCGGGTTCGCCAGTTTTGCGGCGATCAGGGCGTTGATCGGAGAATCGGCGGTTCGGCGGGCTTTGTCGGATAATGGCAGGGGGAGCACGGTAGACATTTCGTAAAACATAAAGACATAAAACATAAGGGGAAGGGGGGATCTGACGTGGCGCCTCAGGTTTTATGGGATGGGCCGGCCTCTACGCGTTTACGCCGCACGTGGCGCACTTGGGGTCGACGCACGGTTCGACGTGGGCGGTGGCGTTGCCTTCGCCAAGGGCCCGTTCGATCTCGTACTCGATCGCGCTGGCGATTGCGTGCCCCTTGTCGATCGTCAGCGCGGGGGGAACCATGATGTGGAAATCGACCCAGTGGTAGCGGCCGGTGTGGCGATGCCGCAGCTTGTGGTAGGAGCAGATCTGCGGGACCTTGCCGGCGGGGGCGAGGTGGGAATTGAGGATGCCTTGCAGCAGCGCCTCGTCCGCCAGATCCTGCTGGTCCAGGAGTCCCGCCGCGCCGAGTCGCATCAGCCCGAACGCCGTCCAGGTGATGTAGGCGGCGATCAGCAGGCCGAAGATCGGGTCGAAGATGGCGCGCCCGCTCCAGCGGACGACGAGGAGGGCGGCGATCGCGGCCACGCTGGTGACGGCGTCGGCGAACAGGTGCCTGCCGTCGGCCTCGAGCGTCAGCGAATTGTGTTTGCGCCCCAGGCGGATCAGGAGCACGCCCATCCCGCCGTTCACGACCATCGCGACCACCATCAGTATGGTGCCCAGGGTCATGTCGGTCAGCTCGGGTTTGCGGAGGATCGCCTCGATCGCGTGGTAGGCGATGACGATCGCGGCGACGAAGATCATGCCCCCTTCAAAGCCCGCCGACATGAACTCGATCTTGCCGTGCCCGTAGGGGTGTTCGCGGTCGGCGGGGCGGTGGGCGTAATAGAGGGCGTAGACGGCGAAGGCGGCGGCGACCACGTTGACGATCGACTCCATCGCGTCGGAGAAGATCGCGGCCGACCCGGTCTTGTAGTAGGCGACGAACTTGATCACCAACAGGGCGACGCCCACGCCGACCGACGCCAGCCCCGCCACCGCCTCGGGGACGGGCGTGAACGGGAGGAACCGGCGGGCGATGGCGCGCAGCAGCGGCATGGCCAGTGGTCTAACCCATCCGCGCGCGGGTCGCAACGCGGCGCGAGGTCGCCGGGCCCGGGGATTCCCCCCCCTCGCCCGCGTTCGCGACGTGGAAGGCGGCTGAGCCGTGGCATACCGGTTGCTGCGTGAGTGAACAAGGGGCCCGTCGCGCGATCGCGGATAGGCCGTCTTGCCCTTCCTGACCGAGGAATCATGAACAACGAGTACTTCAGTCGCACCCCCAAGCCCGACGGAACGCCGCCCGCGGCGGACAACAAGTTCAACGCCGTCTTCCGCAGGGCCGCGTCGTGCTGCGCCTCCGCCGTGGGTTCGAAGTGGGCGTTCATGCTGTCGGTGGCGGTCGTCGTGGTGTGGGCGGCGACGGGCCCGGTATTTCACTTTTCGGACACGTGGCAGCTCGTGATCAACACCGGCACGACGATCGTCACGTTCCTGATGGTCTTCCTGATCCAGAACACCCAGAACCGCGACGCCAAGGCGATCCAGCTCAAGCTCGACGAACTGCTCCGCGGCGTAAAAGGGGCGCGGACGAACCTGGTCAACCTCGAGGAGGCCAGCGACGAGGAACTGGAAAAGCTCCAGAAGCAATTCGCCCGCATCCGCGCCAAGGAAGAGGCCAAGGTCGTCAAGCCGGTCGCCGCGCACGCCGAACACGCCCACCGCAAGGCCGACGAGGCGCGCGGCCAGAGCGCGGACGCGCAGGAAACGGCCGAGCGCGCGCACGTCGCCGCCGCCGACCGCGCCCAGCAGACGGCGGAAAAGGCCCTCCAGCACGCGGGTCGCGACGCGGGCGAAAATGCGGGCGAAGACGACTAACTACGCGGATGAAGCGGGCGTGGTCACCTCCGGTGACCACGCCGCGCGTGCGAGCCTTTCATTGGCGGTCGGCGGGGAGGCCCGTGTACGTATCCGCCGGCACCAGCCCGAGCCACGGGTCGGACCTGGGCATCAGAAACAACTGCGCGTAGACCTGTTCGTTCAAATCGTCCAGCCGCCGCGGCACGGCGCCGGTGGCGAACCACTCGTGAACCCGGCCGTGCAGCAGGTATTCGTTCCGCACCGTATCCTCGGCGACCGACCGCTCGAAGTTGCGCACCACGCGGTTGAGCGGATCCTCGACGATCATCTTGGACATGGTCAGGCGGTTGGCGGCGTCGGCGGCGAGCTTGGACCGCATCACAGCGCGGCTCGCCTCGTCGAGGCGGCCGTCCGCCGCATGCAGGAGCGCGATCTTCGCCCAGGCGGCGTCATCCGTGCCCGCGGCGAGCGTCGCGCGATCCGCGACCGTCATCGCTGCCGCTACGGCGGGCGTCTCCGCCCGCGCCTTGGCGACCGCGACGCGCGTGCCCGCCATCGCCGTAGGACGTACGCCGTCACCGGCCGGCGCCGTTCGAACCGATGTCGTCGAGCCGATGCGGCGCAAATCTTCGGCCCACGCCCGCCGCAACGTCACCAGCCGCGTCGCGTGGTACGCGCGCAGCTCGTCCTCGAACCCGGCGTCGCCCGATCGCATCGCCAGGTCGCGGCCGTCGGTCAACTGCCGCAGGAACGCCGCCGGCCCGTACAGGCCCGGGATCACGTCAACCACGCGCCCGTCGGGGGTCAGCACGTAATGCACGCTGTTGCCCGTGATCGTCCGCTCGATCTTGCGGCCGTCGCCGAAGTCGATCGTCAGGCGCGGCACCGGCCGGTGACTCTGCCAGTGGAGGACGAAACCCTCGCGCAGTGCCTTGGCGACGTCGGCGTTCGGGTAGAGCACGGTGCGGAAGAACCGGCTGTTGGCGCAGGAGAATTCCGTGTCCAGCGTCCCGAGCAGCCGGAGCGACAGGATCGGCTTGCCCGCCGCCTTGGCGGCGCGCTTGGCGGCGTCGAGATCGGTGTACCAATACAACCCGGCGGCCCACGCGTCCTTCTGGGCGGCGACGCCGTCGAGCGCGGCGGCGAGCCGATCCCAACCGGCGTCGGGAGCGGCGGGGTTCGCCCGGTGCCGCTGGATCGCGGCGTCGTACGTTCGCATCAGCGCCGCCAACCCCGCGGGGCCGAGTTCGCGCAGCCCTTTGATCGCGCGCCCGGCGTCGTCCTTGTCGTCCGACACCGCCGCGACACAGAGCGCCGTCACATCGCCCGGCGGCCGACCGCAGCTCCAGACCCACCGCGCGCCAAACGCCGCGACCGTCACCGACGCCAGCATCAGACCAAGCACCACACGCATGAGAACCTCCGGGTAAATGGGCCATTTCCCCTTCCGCATCTGCCGACCCATTCAACCCGCGCGACGCCCGCCCGTGGGTAATGACTCTGTAACATCCCCCACCCGCCCGATAAGACCCCCATCGCCAGCCGTGTCCCGTCGCGCCGGCGCGCGCTCCGGCAATGTTCGCCCAACCTTAATTAACCCGCCCGCGCGAACGGACGAATTTTTATTCGGCGGCCGCAAATCCTCGTATCCCCAATTCCCGGAGCACGGTATGCTCTCTCGCAACGCCATGGACCTTCGCGCCATCGCCCACTGGGTCGCCAGACACCTCGACGGGGGAATCGAGCACGAGCAGCGCGTCGTCCGCATCGCCTCCACCCTCTTCGACCTCACCGCCGACCTTCACGACCTCTCACCGCGTTACCGGCGCCTGCTGCGCGCCGCGGCGCTGGTGCACGACGTCGGTCGCAGTGTAAACAAGCCCGAGCACCCGCGGGCGGGCGCGCGACTGGTGCTGCGCGACCGGTCGCTCGGGTTGGGGCCGTTCGACCGCCGGGCGCTGGCGTTCCTCACGCTCTACCACCGCGACGGCCTCCCTGCGCTCGGTGACGAATCGATCCTCCGCGCCGCCCACGACCGCGTCGCCCTGCGCAAGGTGCTGGCGCTGCTGCGGGCCGCCGACGCGCTCGACAGCCGCTCGCTCGAATCCCCCCGCCTGGTCTTCGGACTCAAGAAGCGCCGCCTGCACGTCGCCTGCTACCTCGAAGACTTCTCCGCCAAGGCCCGCCGCGTTTACCTCCGGCGGAAAAAGTTCACCCTGATGGAAGACGAGATCGGATGCACGGTCGAGGTGGACGTGCGATCGGCCGAAGCGCTGACCATGGTCGCCTGAGATCCGTCGATCTTGCGGCGGCGACGGTATACTACGCGCGTTCAACCAATGGAGTTCGCGTCGTGTGGCTGGTCGTCATCATCGCGATCGCGCTAAATCCCGCCGCGGGTGTCGGTCCGGGGCGAGGTTCGCAACTGTTTCCAGTCGACACGCCCGCCTGGCGCGAGGCGGACGCGCTCGCCCAACTCGCCAACCCGAACGCGACGCCACTCGAGCGCGAAGTCGCCCGGCCGCAGTTGGAACGATTCGGATTGTCCGGCCCGGCCCGGGTCGCCGGCGTGCATATCCCGGAAATCTGGTCGGTATTCCATATCAGGGAGTCGGTCGCGATCTCGCTCGACGAAGCCGAAGCCGCACTTGCCGACGTCCCCTACCGGCTCGCCACCGAGCTGCGCCTCGCGGTCGAAGCCAACGTGAACGAGCTTGCCAGCAATTTGCCAAGCGAGCGTCTCGCCGCGGCGCGCCGCCTGGCGCACGTGCGGCAACTCGCGTCGTCGGCGCTTCTGCACCTGATCCGCTATGCCGGTTCCGACGACGCCGAGTTCCGCGATGCCGCCCTCACCGCCATCGCCGAACCCGACACGCCGGCGCGGTCCCTGCCGATCGATTTACTCGTCAGCCTGCTGGACGACAACGACCCGACGCTCCGCGCCGGCGCGATGCGCACCCTCCAGCGGTTCGCCCCCGACGACCCGCGCTACACGCGAGCCATGCACCCGCCCCCTTCCCGCGCCGCCCTGCTCGCCGACCTGCGCAGCCCCCGCCCCGAGCGGCGCGTCGCCGCCGCAGCCTACCTCGCCGACGCAAACCTGCTCCCCCCACCGGTGGCGGCGGCACTCCTCCGCTCGGCCAGGGCCGGTGACTTCGCCGCGCGCGAAGGGTTGGTCATCGGAATCGAATCGGCCTGGCGCCTCGGCGGGGACGTCGAGGAGACACTCAAAGGTGTGACGGATCGCGACCGTGATCCCGCCCGCCGCACCTGCGCAAAGGCGGCGCTGGCGGCGATCGCGTCGGCCCGATAAACGCGACCCCTACAGGTTAGCAGTAAACTTCGTAGCGGATCGGGTAGGGAATGAGATCCGGCCGGACGAGGTGCAGCTTGCGGAGGCGCACTTCATACCGCGTGGCGACCGTGGAGTCGGGAGAGGTGCTTGGCGTCCGTGCCGCGGAATGGGCGGTCGGGATCATCCCGGCCGATGAGAGCATCGCGATCGCGAATGCCCGCGAGAGAATACGGATCCCGCGTTTCATGTTGGACACCTTTGGCTGGCGAGGCCGGTTGGGCCGCGAAACTCGACCGTAAAATGCGGTCGCGTTTCGTGTGCGATTCAGACTACCCCGGCCCGACCCGTACGCCAATAAAGAAATTTTCAAGTAACACGCGGGAAATGCCGATACGTGGCAGTTTGCGCAAACGCGAGCGCTTACACCCCTAATGTCCGGACGCCGATTCACTTTGGGCCGCGGGGTTGCCGTGACCGTTGCCATGATGGTGGGCGCCGTCGTCCGCTCCCGCCTGCTGGCCGGCGATGGCTCCGGTTATCAGACCTCCAAGGGTCGGGCCGACGACCTTGATGGCTTCGCGAATTATCGTTGTAAGTATCGGCGGCTGCTGCTCTTGGGACTGGGGATGGGCGGCGGCGGGGCGGGCGGAGTGCTCGAAATCCTCCGTCGCTGTGGGAGATGCGGCGCCCTTGAAGGATTCCCACTTCTTCTCAAAGAATTCCTTAAAAGATTCCTCCTTCGACGGGGTCAGCAGCATGCCGGCGAGCGTCCCGGCGACCGTGGCGCTGCCCATGAGGATCCACGGGTGCTGGCGGGTCCATTCCTTGAGGTCGGCGCCCTGGGCGAGGGCCTGCTTCATGTCGGCCAAGACGCCGCTGATTGCCGCCCGCGCCTGGGCTTGCTCGCGCGTGAGGTAGTCGGCCTCAGTGACCTTTTTGGGGTCGCTTTGCGCTCCCGGGGGCTTGGGCGGCGCGGTTCGAGAGGTCGTGTCCGAAGCGTTCGCGTTGGGATTGTTTTCGCTGTTCATACTTCTTCACGGTTTGGGACCGCCAGGCGCCGGTCAGCTTTCTCATCATGAACCACGCGGCGCCGCCGACGACGCCCAGGACGATCAACCCCGCGACGATGTCCCCCAGCCAGTAGCGATCGCCGAAGAGTCGGCCGAGCCCTTCGGCAAGTCCGACGATGAGGAGCCCGGCGGCGGTCGCGACGATCGCGCCCCCGGCGGTGAGGCCCACGACGCCCAGCGCGGCATAAAGACCGACGTTGCGGATCGTCCGCTTGACGCCGTCGACTTTCGTGGCGACGTAATAGCTCCCGTACTCCTTAAGTTCTTCGAGGTCGCCCTTGATGCGTGCGAATGCCTGGGCGGCCGGGTTGTGCGTGTCGTCAGTCTCGGGCGGATTGGGTGGGGGGCTGGGGGGGTCGATCGGAGTCGGCCCGCCCCCGACGGGGGGCGTCCGTGGGGTCGAATCGTGCACTGGCGAACTCATGCGTATCTCCGGCCCTTCGACGGGGAACGGGCGGCATCAACGACAAACCCAAAGGCCTGTCACGGGTGAGGCGGGACTTAGAGCCGCTTCCAGATGATACCCAACAGCACGCCCACGCCGGCGGCGATGACCAGCGCCTTGACGGGCTGCTGGCGGACGTACTCCTCGATCCCCTCTTCCCACTGGGCGGCCTTGTCCTTGCCGGCCTGGTAATACTCACTGGCGGCGTCC
>Ga0207674_10001483_pt1 | contig 30317 bp, 33 predicted proteins | sample KBSCornC72_FD_184303 | JGI IMG/M metagenome (GOLD analysis project Ga0207674, IMG submission 184303) | Corn rhizosphere microbial communities from Kellogg Biological Station, Michigan, USA - KBS Corn C7-2 (SPAdes) (version 2) | ecosystem: Host-associated > Plants > Roots > Rhizosphere > Soil ...
GTGGGATTCGGCCTCACTGACGCGACCGATCGATTGACGTTCAAGCTCATTCTCTCGCACGACTTCAACACACCGCGCGCGAAACCGTGAGGCACGCGCGTTCCCTCACATACCACGTCAGGGGTTTCTCCGGTGGCGAGAAGCTTTGTCCGACAGACGCGACTGCCGGCCGGGTGCAGGTTGATATCACCAAGCGCACGCAGTCACATCGGGCAACGGAGAACCTGAGGGGGCGCAGGCCATGTCGAGCACCAGTCACCAGCCGATCGTCGTGACGCATGAGGGTGGGGCACGTTTCGCGGCGCAGATTCGCTCCCATCGCGTGGTTGTCGACCAGCCGGAACGTGGCAGCGGCGCCGATACCGGCCCAATGCCGCTCGAGCTCATTGGGGCCGCGTTAGGTAGCTGCATTGCGCTCTACGTGCAGCGATTCCTGCACGTGCGTAATCTGCCGTACCACGGAATGCGGGTGGAGGTAGAGCAGCACAAGGCAGGCAATCCGAATCGCATTGGCGCGTTCGTCGCTCGGGTCGTCCTGCCCGCGCCGCTTCCGGCGGCGTATGTCGGGCTGCTCGAGCGGGTTGCCCGAAATTGTCCGGCGCACGAGACGCTCACGCACCGGTCGCAGGTACTCGTTACGATCGAAACGCCGACGGCCGCCGCAGCCTAGCGGACGATCCGGGTGGGCAGCAGTGCACTCGCGGACGCATGGTGATCTTCACCGTAGAAGAGCGCGTTCGTGACGATCTGACGAAGCGCGCTCTCGGCCGGTTACCCCTTCGTTAGGGCGTCGGCCTTACCGTGATACGAAGCCGGTAGGGCGCCGTCGGGTTACTAAACCACGTGTTCTGGACATCAGTGATCGGCATCCACCCATACCCCGACAACGTGCCTGCACGCGCGACTACGAGGTAGTTCGGGTAGGACATCAACCACGGCGAACCCAAGGTCCCCGGATCGAACGGGTTCTGCGAAAAAACGTACTCACCCTGTGTGTTGGAGTAGACCACGAAGCGGGGGTTGGGATCGACCCGGTTCTGGAACCACGGCACCGGGTACAGCGTGATCGTCGCGTTGGCTTGCCGCACCCCCGCCTCGTCGTCCACGACGATACCGATCAATGACGGAAAGGCTTCCGTGATGTAGGTCGGCGGCGCGTTCACGACATCGGCGCTGCGGTTGATCAGGTTGATGGAGTGTTGGTCCCAGACCGTCTCGCCGTATGGGTAGTCCATGATTGACCGGCCGGGGTGATACGACGCGCCGTTCACCGGATTGAACTGGCCGTCGGCCTTGATCGCGTACGTGTCGATGGCTCCGCGAGCGTGCCCGAACTCGTGCACGATGGCGTCGGTTGCGCCGGGCGTCGTGATCTGAGAGAGCGGCCAGGACAGAAATACAACATCGTACTCACCGTACCAGCCGCCGGGACCCTGCCAGTCGACGATGTACCTGTAGTCGAAGCCGAGGTGCGGCCTGGCGATCTCCGGCCATCCCATACACGTGAAGCGGCAACCGGCGAACACGTAGATCGAGTCGAGCGAGAACCGGAACTCGCCAGCGAACACGTTCGGCGTATTGAAGCGGCTATTCAGCGTATCGATCTGCGCGCGCATGAAGCGCGCGGCCGCGTCGAATCCACCGAGATAGTCCGCGGTGATTTGTGAGATGGCACCGAGGATCGTGAACTTCCAGACCGGCTTCGCCGGGGGGATAGCACCTTTCTCGATCCGGAACTTGATCGGGATGGACCCGCCCTTCCAAGCGACGTCCTCGCCCCTGGAGCCCGCACCTAACGTCGCTGGTGTGCGACCAAGGCTCACGTCGACATAGCCCAGCACCGTGGGCCCAAGCTTGACCGAGATTCGGTACAGGCCGCCGCGGTCCCCGTACGGCTTTGTGTGCCAGTTGACGATGTACAGCTCGTCGGTCGTGTCGACGCGGACGCGTTCCGACCCGGAAGCGGTCGTGGTCGTAAACGAAACGAGCGGGCTACCGACGATCCCGGCGGCAATGGCAGCGACCTCGACGATCGGGTGTACGGTCCGGTCGAAAACGCCAGCGTATTTGGGTGGCGCGACAAGTGGCGGCAGGAAGTAGAAATGCGCATTCCCGCCGGCGTGTGCGCCATCGGATATCGCGAACTGAGCACTCTGGTCGGGCCGAACGGTTGCAGGATTAGTGGGCCCATCCCGCTCGCAGGCAAGGGCCGTCGCGAGGAGGAACGGCAAGACGCGTTCGATTCGCGTGCGACTCGGCATACATACCTCCGCCCTGAGAAGTCGCAGTGCCGCCGCGTTTCGTCTGGGCAGCTGATCGCTTGGGCAGCGGTCAGGCCCGCGTCAGGTGGGGCGGGATCCTGCGACACCGCAATCTTGCCTGGACGGGTGAGCTACCGTGTCAGGCCAGGCCCGATGTTGTGTCGGATAACGTCCGTCAACGACGACGCCCGGCGAGATTCGGCACCTGCTAACCATCAAGCTGGAGTAACCGATCTCACCCAACAATCAACGACGTTAGGCGGCGCTCGGCTATTCCCGCTCACCGACTTGCGCGCGCCATTCATGGGTGCCCGTGCTGCCGCAACGCCTCGCGCGAGTGTCGGACCGTCGCGGTACCGTACCAGTGCATCCAGTACATCCGCGGCGTCTCGTCCACCATGTGGTTGTGAATTGCGGTGACATGGAGGCCATGCTCCTCGAGCGCACGCCCGACGGCGTCGATCTCACGGGCGAGCGACGCGAAGCATGGATCGTTACGCCGTTCGCAAGACCGCGAACGCCATCGTCGCCAACATCGACGCGCTCTACCGACAGGACAAGGATGCCGCCCAGTGGCAGAACGCGTTGGTTGAAGTTGGCCAGTAAGCCGCCGGGTGATTAGCGACGGGGGGAAGCAACAGGCCGACGCTCACCCAGGACGTAAACGACTCGCTGGGCATTGCCCAGCCGTCGCGGACTCATGTCCCGCCCGAGCGGGCCGCGACCGAAGCATTGCCGCGCCCCAGCACTCAGGCGTCACGCCAACGCCGATGAGGTGGCCAACGGCATAGGTGAGACCAGCGGCTGCGAGGCCGAAGCCGAGTTGACGCAGCCCGGATGACAGGACACGTCGACCGGTCATGAGTGTGATGGCGGCGCCTAACGTGAAAAGCGCCACGGCACTCACGCCCATGCTGGTCGTGACCGCGCTGCGGCCCGCGAACACGAAGAACGGGAGCACCGGAATCACGGCGCCGATCACCGGAACTGATTCAGGAGCAGATGCAGGTGAATACGGTTCATACCAACCTCCAGGATGCTTCGTCAGCGGACGCGCAAGCGCGTGGCCTCGGCGTCATCGCTGACTGATTCGGGGACTGGTAGGGCCAATGGTAGCGTTCACGCACGGCTGGTCTGTCGGACTTCCTGGCGGTGCCTGTCGGGCGAGCTCCGGAAATCTCTAACGAAGAGGGAATGCCATCCCGACCGTCACACCGCGTGAACCGTTAGGCGCGACCGAGGTGTGCGCCAGCCAGCGCGACAGCTTGTTGTTGGGGTGGGCGTCGTTCAACCGCATTACCTGAATTCCGGTCAGCGTACCAACGGTGGCTCCGAGGGCGACATCGCTTGCCCAGTGATGGGAGCCATACATGCGGGTCAGCCCGACGGCGGTGGCGCCGCCGTATAGCAGCGGCGAGATGATCGGCGCTGCCTTCGGCCAGGAGCGGCGGGCCTCGATGCTCAGCACGGTCGCAGCACTGAAAGCTGCTGCCGTGTGACCGGACGGCAACGACGTGAGCCCGCCGTTACCGAAGCCGCGACCGATAAAGAAGTCTGTCGGGTCGCCCTTCTCGAGAAACGGGCGCTGGCGACCGATGATGCCCTTCGTCACTCCGACGATCGCTCCACTCGCGACGATCGCTTCCGTCGTGTGGAGGCCGACCTCGCTCAGGCGGTCGTTACCCGTTAGGCGCCCGACCGCCAGCGCGGCAATGCTACCCGCAAGGACGCCCGTGCCGCCGATCCAGTTGAACGCCGATGCCGAGGAGTGCAGCGCTGGGTTGGACTGCAGCGACGGTCGCTGGAACCAGGACTCCGCTTGCCGGTCGAGCGGCATGAGAGCCAGCGAGCCAAGCACGAGCCCGGCCACGAGGCGCTTGTCGAAATGGGGACTGTAATCAGCCGCCGAGATACGCGGGGACGCGGCGGCGTTGATGCTATCGGCTGCGACCGTGGAGTCGCGGCGGGAACCGGTATCGGCTGGCACGCGCTGCGCACCGAGCGACTCCGTCGCGATGAGTGCCAGCAGCAGCACCCGTCTGGAGAACGAGATCATGGCGAGAAGAATGGACTACCACGCCTAACGCCAGCATGAATGAAAGCAGCATGAACGCGCGCTCGTGGCGGGACTCGACGGACGGGCGTCATCCTCCCGGTCGTGCCGCGAAATGTTCCGCTGGAGCCTGGCTGTCGGATGAAATCCGACGCGGCATGCCTACCGGCTCGCGACGCGTTGAGGATGACCGCGAGGTCGATCCCCTACTGGCGCACGTCAACTCCAGTCGCTAGGCGGCAGCCCGCCATCTGCCAGGGCCAGTCCGGGGCGAGGCGGCGCGATCAACACCATGCGGTTCGCGGTGCGAATCACCTTCGTTGACACGCTGCCCAGCAGGAGGCGCCCGAGCGCGCCGCGCCCGTGCATCCCCGCGGCGATCAGGTCGATCTCGAGCTGATCGGCGAAGGTGAGGAGCTCGTGCGCCGGGTCGCCGTGCAGCAGCACGTATTCGACTCGAATGGCCGGTGATACATCGAGATGTCGGGCGATCGCCTCGAGCTTGGGAACGACTGCGCTCGTCGTGATCTCGCCCCACGTGCGCGGGTCGCCCAGTGGAATGGGAACGCGCGGCGTGACGTGCGCGAGGTACAACGTGCCTTCGCCGCCGAGCAGGTCCACCGCTACACGCGCCGCATGCTCGCTCGATGGGGTGAAGTCCAGCGCGGCCAACGCGCTATGTGGAACGCCCCACGCATCACCTGGAATCGCGAGCACCGGCTTGTGCGCGGCCCGAATCACGCCGAGCGCGGTCTCGCGCCGATTGATTCTCGCCGCGACGCCATGGGCACCGATCCCCAGGAGAATGAGCGACGCATCATGACGCTCGGCTCGCTCAACGATCGTTTCCACTCGCGCGCCGACGTCGACGGTGAACAGCCACTGCTTGCCGGGGTGGGTGCGGTCGCGTTGCGCAAGCAATGCCGTCCCTCGTGCCTCGGTCGCGATCATCACCAACTGCTCGGCGTCGGGAATGGGCGTGCCGTCGGGGCCAAACAACGGCAACGGCTCGACGACGCTGAAGAGATCCGCGTACACGCCATCGCGCTTCGCGAGCGCGTAGCCTACGCGAACGGCACCATCGGCATCGGTAGTCGCGTCGGTGGCGACGACGATGGTGTTCGCGGTCGGCGCGAGCGGCTCAACGGCCCCGCGGGCCGCCGTGTGATCAGTGCGAGGCATGGGTCGACTCCTGCGTGAGACCGGCTTCGACGGATTCCAAAACGCGGCATTCGATGACATCGATCGCGCCGCCGTCGGGCCCCAGGGCAATGTCGAAGTGGACGGTGGCGCGGTCGCGGACCTGGAGGAGGCCGCCGAACCGCCGCGGCGGCGCGACGCCGAATTCGGTCGGCCGGATGACATAAGTGCCCAGCACGTGCAGTAGGCCTAACGAATCGGCGCGGACGGCCGCGGTCAGCGCGACGGGCCGCTGCACGCCGGCAATGGTCACGAAACCGGCAATGCGTGCGAGCGGCGACGCGGGTTTGAGATCCACCTCATAGGTCGAGAGGCGGAAGTCGATGGTCGGGTGCTGCGCGCCGCGGAGCGTCTCATGGAGATGGCGGCTCATGACACCGATGCCGCAATCGAGCTTATCGACGGTGACGCTGATGGACGGTGCGATGGAGGCGTTTTCACCGGTGAGCACAGGACCCACTGTGGCCGCGCCGCGAAGGTCGAGTGCGCCCGAGAGGTACCGCGCGTTACACGTGAAGCGGCGAATGTTCGACGCGCCGGTGATCCAGACACGACTCTCTGGCCGGATCGGAGTTTCGGACGCGATTTCGGCGAGCCCCCGAACGGGTGCGGCAACGGCGAAGAGCAGGAACGTCAGGCGCCTCACGCTCATTGGCGGCTCCGGTCTGGTCGGCCGGCGCATGCGAGGATGGCCGGCCACTGACTGAAAGCTGCCACTCCGGGCCGCGGCGGCAGTCGGGGAGCGACCGGGCTGACGTCAGGGAATCCCCGCATTGCGGCATGCCGAGTCCCGACGGCGGAAGCCGTTCCGGTAGCATAGGATAGGTCAGCCAGAGTGGCAGGCGCCCGACGCGCTGCCTAACGGTGCACGGATCCACCGGGAGGAGGACCTATGATCCCGTTCAATCGCACAGCCTACCGGAAGGGTCGTCACGCGATCCTGATAGCCGCGAGCTTCACCGGCTGCGTGGTCCTGTCAGCCGTCCGGCGCGATCCGGAGTTCATGCGCTACGACGCCGAGGCTCGCCGCGTGGAGCTCACCATGATCGCCGCGTACGACCAGTCGAACAATGGCTACAACTTCAACGGCGGTTCCAACGGAAGCCATCACGTCACCGTGCCGCTCGGATGGCGAGTGGCCGTGACGGTCGTGAACCGCGACGTGATCCCGCACTCGTTCGTCGTGATCCGACCCGTGCGCTACCTCCCGTTGCGAATCGACCGTCCCGCTCTGCCCGGCGCCGCGTCGCGCACGCATCAAGTCGGAGTGCCCGCCGGGGGCCGCGAAGACGGGATCGAGTTCGTCGCCGGTCAACCGGGCGCGTACCTGCTGGCGTGCGGGATCACGGCGCACACAGCGGGGGGGAGCTACCTGCGTCTCACCATCTCCGCGGACGCGAAGGTCCCGACGTACGAAACCGGGGTCACCGCCGGCCGCTCCGTCGGCCGGCGTTAGGCACGGGACGGCCGAGGGTCACATGAAGTGCCGGCGGATGTTCATCGCGCGGCCGGTGCTCGTCGCCGGCCGTTGACGATCGCGCCGTGGCGACCGGCGATGAGCATCGCTCCCGTCAGAACCGCCGCCACCAGTAGGCCAAAGTCCTCCACGACGCCAAGATACAGCGCGGCACTGGTTCCAACGACTGCCCAGGCGAGCGGCACGATGGCGAGCCGCTGCGGAATCGAGCGGCTCGCCCACACGATGAGTCCGAGCGTGAAGATGGTCGTTGGGCACGGCACGCCGAACGTTGGATTGGCGGGATACCGATGTGCCCAGTGATAGCCGAGCGCCGGGTAGATGAGGATCGCATACGCGATGAGTGCCGCACCCACGACGAGCGCGACCGGTGATCGAGCACGGTACGACGTCGGATGGGGGCGTACGGCCAGCCACGAGAACAGCGCACCCTGAACGCCGAAGGCGACACCAAACACCATCCCAATGGCGCTCAGGTTGGCGAAGAACGCGAGGTGATAGACCAGCGCCATCCAGAACCACAACACCGCGAGCAGAACGCTCACCCAATGGCTGGCGCGTGGCCCGTTACGGAGCGCCAACACCGCGGCGATGAACGCGAGTGCCACGAGGCCCCATTGTGCCGGCCAGATCGCCTCGTTGTAACGACGAAACACGTCGAAGAATTGATCGGGGGTAAACGGGGGACGCATCGTCAGGTTCTCCGAAAGAACATCCGCTTCACGACCTCCGAGGACGCTACGTACGCGGCGGTCACGAGGCCCAGCGCCAGCAGCACCGGCCCGGACACCGGCACGAGTCCGAACGACCGGCCGAGCACGACGTAGGGAAGGACGAGCGACGCTAACGCGACCACCACCGACCCGATGAGCAACGCCCCGCCGATCGGGCTTCGGAAGAACGGCCGCCGCGTGCGGATCACGAGGAGTACCAGAATCTCGGACAACACGGACTCGAGGAACCATCCCGTTCGGAACTGCTCGACGTCGTGACGGACGAGCAGCAGCAGCACGCCGAACGTGAGCAGATCAAACACGGAGCTCACGAGGCCGAACACGATCATGAAGTTTCGGATCAGCCGGTTGTCCCAGCGCCGCGGGCGCTCCACGAGCTCGCGGTCGAGCTTGTCGGTCGCCACCGCCACGGACGGAATGTCGGTGAGAAAGTTGATGAGGAGGATCTGCTTGGGCAGAAGCGGCAGGAATCCGGTGAACAGCGAGGCGATGGCCATGCTCACCATGTTGCCGAAGTTGGCGCTCGTGGTGATGAAGATGTACTTGAGCGTGTTCGCGAAGGCCCGCCGCCCCTCACGCAATCCCGCCACGAGCACGCCGAGGTCCTTCTCGAGCAGTACGATGGCCGCGGCCTCCTTGGTTACGTCGACCGCCATCTCCACCGAGATGCCCACATCGGCGCTGTGAAGCGCGGTCGCGTCGTTGATGCCGTCGCCGAGAAACCCGACGACGTCGCCTCCACTCCGCAGCGCACGAATGATCCGGTCCTTCTGGTTAGGCTCCACCTCAGCGAAAACATCCGTGGCGCGAACGCGAGAGCGCAGCGCCTGGTCGGTCAGGTGGCGGATGGCTGGGCCGGTGAGCATTCCATCGGCGTTGAGCCCGACCGTGCGGGCAACCGTGGCCGCAACGAGCGCGTTGTCGCCCGTGACTAGCTTGAGTGTCACCCCCAGCCGCCGCAGCTCCGCGAGCGTCGATGCCACGTTAGGCTTCGGCGGGTCGGCCAAGGCGAGAAGTCCGAGGAACGTCAGATCCTGCTCGTCATCGCGGTCGCCGCGGGCCTCCTCGGGCAACACGCGATACGCGACGGCGAGGCACCGGAGCCCGTCGGCGCTCAGCGCGGCGTATCGCTGCTCGATCATCTCTCGAAACGCACCGACTGGCTCCGTCGTGCCGTCGGCGTGTTCGACACGGGAACACACGTCGAGCACGTTATGCACGGCCCCCTTAATGATGAGCAGACGTCGGGCCGATTCTCGGACGATGACGCTCAGCCGCTTGCGAATGAAATCGTACGGGACCTCGTCCAGCTTCGAAAAGCTCGTGATGTCGACCGGGCGCCCTCGGCGGATCGTTTCGTCGATGGGATTGGTGAATCCGGACTCGAATGAGGCGTTCACGTACGCGTAGGCGTACACTTTCTCGCTCTCGCGGCCGTCCACGTCGGTCGCGGACTGCAACTGCACGACGCCCTCGGTGATGGTCCCGGTCTTGTCGAGACAGAGCACCGTCATGGCGCCAAGGTCCTCGATCGCGCTCAAGCGCTTCACGATCACCCGCGCCCGGGCCATCGCGCGGGCACCGTAGGCGAGCGTCACGCTCACGATCGCCGGAAGGAGCTCGGGGGCGAGCCCCACCGCCAGCGCGAGTGTGAACAGCACCGATTCGAGCACGCTCCGATGCCGGGCGACGTTCACGACCAGGACGAACAGCGCCAGCACGAACGTCGCCTGCAGGAGGAGGTACCCGAACCGGCGTACGCCGCGCTCGAACTCGGTCTCGGGCGGGGTCGTGGAGAGTCGTGCCGAGAGACGACCGAACTCGGTGTCGCGGCCTCGCAGTACGACGAGCGCACCAGCGCTGCCCGTCACGACGTGTGTGCCGAGGAACGCGGCGCCGGGCCGGTCGCGCAGCGGTGCGTCGACGGAAGACTCACAGGCGCGCTTGCCTGTCGGGAACGACTCGCCAGTGAGTGCGGCCTCGTCGAGAAACAGATCGCGCGTGTCGATCAGCCTGCAGTCGCCGGGAAGCGTGGCACCCGCCGCCAGCATGACGACATCACCCGGCACGACCTCCTCGATGGGAATGGTCACAGGGGTGTCGTCGCGCAAAACGGTCGTGGTCGTGCGCACGAGCGAAAGGAGCTGTGCGACGGCGTCGGCTGCGCGTCGTTCCTGCCAGAACCCGAGGAGGCCACTCGCCACAACGACGACGAGGATGATCGCGGAGTCCGTCCGTTCGCCGACCACGAACGACAGCACGGCGGCGACCGTGAGCAGGATGACGAGCGGGTTCGCGAACTGCCTGACGAGTATCCGGGCGCTCGACGACGACGTGCGCTGGCGAAGCGTCGCCGGGCCGAGGTCGCGAAGGCGCCGTGACGCCTCGGCGCTCGTCAATCCGCGTGACGACGATGAGAGCCGCGTGTAGAGCGTCTCCAGTGGCGGGCTCCAGAATGGGTCCGCCATACCGCCCATATAAGGCGCGCCAGCGTTAGGCGCCTCAACCGCGGGCCGTCCCTCGATCACGGCGGTCATGTGCCGCTACTCTTACCCGGCCGCTTCGTGACGAACGGCCACCGCGTGGCGTGCAGGGATCGTTCGGAGAGGTCGGTCGCGATCGGGACGCGTCGGATCTGGGGATACATCGCATCCTCCCAGTGCGCTCGCAGGGCCGGCGACCACGTCACCGGACGGTCACCACTCACCTTAGGCCACGCGAGGAGCGGAAGCAATCGGCGAATCTCCCGCCGAAGGGGTAGTCAGCCCCGCACGTTCCCGTGTCGCGTGTCGGCACAAATCCCGACACCCGGCGGAGATGACCCTGACAGACGACCGGCCCTGGCGAAGGGCATCTTGATGTCGAGGGCGCTCGGCGAGTCGGTCACGACGCGTGACCCTCCGGCGCCTCGCCGGCCGCCTAACGCGAGGGAACCTGTCCATGCTGACCTACCCGGAACTCGTTCGCCTCGAGCGCTCACTCCGCGATGAGCGCGTGCTCTCCGTGTACCTGCACGGCGCGAGCGAAGACCCCGCGGCGCGACTCGTCTGGCGCACGGACCTCGATCGGTCCGTGCGAGACCTCCGACGGTGGCTCGCCGGCTCCGCGCACGACGAGCGGACGGCGTTCGAGCGATGTCTGACAGCACTCGAGACATTGCTTACGCCATTCGCAGCCGGGCTGCCGTCGCCCGGTTGGGCGGCCTTCATCACCGGCGGGACGATCCGCGATGCCGAACGACTGCCGGTCCCGATGCCGACGCTGGCGGTCTGGAGTACCGGCATGTGCGTGGCACCCTATATCCGCGCGCTCAAGGTCACGCGCCCGGTGATCGTCGCGGTCGTGGATTCACGGGTCGCGCGCGTCTACCGCTACCGGATCGGCGTGCTCGACCACTTGGAGACCATACACGCCCACGCCACCATCGATGCCCCGGCCCGCATGGGTGATGCTCCACGGTCCGGCTTTCACCCCGGTGTGCACGGGGACACCGCGCGCGACGCCGTGCAGCGCGCACGTGCTGCCGGGACGGATCGCATGCTGCGCGAGGCAGAAGTCATCGTCGCTAAGCATGCCGCGCTCGATGAAGGTATCGTGATCGGAGGCGCCTCTCGAGTAGCCGGCCGTTTCCGCCGTGCACTCGCGAAGTCGGTGTCCGACCGCGTGCTGCAGCTCGAGTCGCTCCATGCCGACGCCACCGAGGCGGAGATTGCTGTCGCGGTGAGCGCCGGCGCGTCGGCACTTCGTGATGCCGCGGACCTCCGACACGTCGCCGAAATCATCGGTGGCGATGGCGAGCACGATGCCACGTCGCTCGGGCCTGCGGCGACGCGACGCGCCCTCGAGCGTCGCACCGTCCGCGAGCTGTACATCACGCCGCGATTCCTCGAGGACAACATGGCCGAAGCCGAAGAGGCCGTGCGGGAAGCGCTCGACCAGGGCGCCGCAGTGGAGCAGCTCTCGCGCGACGCCGCCGCGGCGCTCGACGAGCACGGCGGACTGGGCGCTCGCCTCCGCTACCGCGTGCCGGAGGTGGCAATCGACGTCGGCGGGCTGCCGCCTAACGCGGCAGCGGGGAGTGCCACATGACGCTCGCCGCCGTCGCGCAAACAGCGCTCGCCCCGCTGAAGGTCGGGGCAGCGGCCGCGTAAGGGGTCTAGGCCCCGGCCCGGCGCCTAACGAGCGCGAGCCAACAGAATGCTACATGTCGTGCCGCGAAGGACTTTGTCGGCGACGCTGCCGAGGAGGAGGCGGCTCGCGCCGCGACCGTGCGTGGTCATGGCGATGAGATCGCTGCCCCGCTCGACCGCGACCTGCGCAATCGTCTCGCCGACGCGGTGCCCGCCGCGCGCCTCAACGCTCGTGGTGGCCGGCGCCCACTCCGATTCGAACTGCGTGACGACCGAGTGAAGGTAGCGATCCGCCCGCTCGAGCCGCGCCGGAAGGTCATCAGGTTCCGTGGCAGCAAGCCCCCAAACGGACATCCGGAGGTCCTCCGCTCGTTCCTCGACACGCAGAAAGTGCATATGACCCGGGCCGACCCTGGCCCATGCGACGGCGTGAGGGATCGCCGCCTCGGCGAGCGATGACCCGTCGAGCGGAAGGAGGATCCGCTCGTACACGCCCGGTGCGGCCGACGACGCGTCAGCGACGCGGATCACCAGCACCGGCACAGGTGCCGTCCGGATCACCGCGTCCGCCACGCTGCCTAACCAGAACCGGCTGGCGCCGGTGCGGCCGTGCGACGACATAACGACCAGGTCGATCTGCGCCCGGGCCGCGTACTCGACGATGGCGCGTGCGGGTGAGCCGTCGAGGAGCGTTCCGGAGACGTGGCCTGGCTGCGTTGCGCGAAGTCGCTCCGCAGCGGCGAGCACGTACTGCTCTGCTGCGCCGCGTGCGGCCTCGCCGCTGAGACCATACACGGGCAACTCGTCGACCACGCGTTCCTGATGAGCGTGCACCACGTGGAGCTCGCTGCCGAAGCGTGTTGCGAGTGCCGACGCGACGGCGACTGCGCGCTCGGCGAATGGCGAACCATCGAGTGGGACGAGGATCGATCGGTACACGGTTATAGAATCCGCCGACTCGGCCGCTCGCGCAATCGCGAGACGGGCGCAACTCGCGTCAGTCAGATGCGTACATCGATTTCACGTTGCTCCGACAGACCGGGGCGCTTCAGGCGTCACATCGTTCTGCCGTGTGGCGTGTTGCCGCACGCGAGCCCCTGTTCGAAAGGACGGACGTGTGCCACGGATGAAACTCACCAGGCGACAGTCTGCCTTCACCCCGCGATTTCTGGCAAGCCCACTCTTCCCGGATTTCGGCGATCTGAACGCGACCACGCAGCAGCTCTTCGAAGAAGTGTTCGGGAAGAATTTCCCGGCGCAGGTCGAGGGTTGGGCACCGGCCGTGAACATGGCCGAGACCAAGGACGAGTACACGGTCACCGCGGAGCTGCCGGGCCTGAAACCGGAAACGTCGGCGGCGACGTTCTGAGCCTAACGCGACAACCTAGCGCAGGAGGGTTGTAACACGGTTCCGACTCCCTTTTCACGGTTCCGGCGTCCGGTGCGCAGCTACCGCCGACGAGCCCACGTGCTCCGTTTGACTTCCGGGACCTGGCGGTCGAACACGTATGTGTGCGCGGTGAGCTTGCCGTCGGCTACGGCATTCGTGATGTCCGTTGTCGTAACGACGCCGAGAAGCTTGCGGCCCGTCATGACGAGCACGCGATGGATCTTGGCGTGTCGCATGTAATCCGCGGCGATCGTCACGAACGTGTCGGGCGTGAGCGCGTGGACTGGTGCCAGTGTCATCGCCTCGGACACCGTGTGCTCCTCGAGTGAATTCCACTCGGCGGTCGCGCGAACCGCCATGCGTTCCACGACCGTCGCGCCGGCGTCCTCCCACAGGTCGGTGAAGTAGAGGGCCGTGGGGTCATCGTCGCCCGAGTCCGCGTTCGCGGTCTCGACGTCATCCCGCACGTCCTCGACGGAGTCGGCGCCAACCTCGCGCTCCGTGGGCACGCCCGGCAACGCTGCGGCAAGCTGCAGCAGGTCCGTCGCCGAGATCACGCCGATCACCTCGTCGCCCGCGACGACGGGGGCGCCGCTGATCCGCTTCGACACGCATACGTCCATCGCCTCGCGGATGGTGAGGTTCGGGTCGAGCGTGATGAGGTCAGTGGTCATGATGTCGCGTAATCTCAGCATGGAAACCTCCAGGTTGAACCCGCCTACGTCGACGAGCGCTGACGATGTATCGCGTTTCAGTCTCATGCCCACGATACGGCCCGGCTACAGCCCTGACTGTCGGCGAAGGTGCGAATCGTCGTCAGCATTTTGCTGACTGCCGGCGTCTCCAATGAGACCGAGTCGGAGGGCGATGCGCACGTAGTCCGTCCGATGCGTGAGGCCGAGCTTCTGTCCGATGCGCGTTTTGTATGTGTCGACGGTTGTCAGCGGCTCGCTGACGTCACTAAGGGGGTTGTTCCGACAGACCACCCACCGCTCGTATCGCATTTTGGAAGCACCGTGCATCCGGATGCACGGCCCCAGATCCACAAGGAGGCGATATGACACGCACGAAACTCACCCGCCGGCAGTTCCCCTTTACGCTGGGGTTCCTGCCCTCACCGCCTCTCGCTCCGTTCAGTGACTTCGACAACCTGAACGCCACCACCCAGCACCTGTTCGACGAAGTCTTCGGGAAGGAATTCCCGTTCAAGGCTCAGGGCTGGGCACCCGCGGTCAACGCGGCCGAGACGAAGGACGAGTTCACCGTGACAGCTGAGCTGCCGGGAATGAAACCGGAGGATGTCTCGGTGGACTTCACCGACGGGATGCTGACGATCCGCGGCGAGAAGGTGAACGAGAAGACCGAGAAGGAAGACGACCGCACGTATTACATGTGGGAGCGACGATTCGGAACGTTCCAGCGGACGCTGCCGTTCCCGGGCGGGATCGACGACAAGAAGATCGCCGCCGAGTTCAAGGACGGTGTGCTGACCGTGCGCCTGCCAAAGACCGAAGAGGTGAAACCGAAACGGCAGGCGATTCCGATCGTGACGAAGTAACCAGCGGTCGTTCGTAGCGCGCCGCGAAGCGCGGGGAAAGTGTGACATGACCGCGTCGATCGGGAAATCTCTAACGCCGTACCGCCCGACGGCGCGGCGCGCCACGAGCTGGTCATCCTCGCCGTTTCTCCTGCGGCTCACGAGTATCGCGCCTAACGAGAAGGTTCGAGCAAGGAGGAGGCTGTATGAAGACCGACCTGCAGCTGCACAGAGACGTGGTCGAGGAGCTGCGCTGGGACCCGCAAATCAACGAGGCGGAGATCGGCGTGTCGGTGAAGGGCGGCGTGGTGACGCTCAGCGGCACGGTCGAGACGTTCGCGCAGAAGTCCGCAGCCGAGCGCGCGGTCGAGCGCGTATCGGGCGTGCGCGCCGTCGTCCAGGAACTGCACGTGCGTCCGACCACCGAGCACCAGCACGGTGACCCGGACATCGCCCATGCCGCAGTGAACGCGCTCTCGTGGAACATCGAGATTCCGGCGAAGAAGATCACGGTGAAGGTCGAGGGAGGCTGGATCACGCTCACCGGTGTCGTCGACTGGAACTACCAGCGGCTCGCGGCAGAATTTGCCGTCAGATACCTGGCTGGCGTGAAGGGCCTCCTCAACCTCATCGAGGTGAAGCCGGCGATCTCACCCGCGGAGGTCAAGTCGAAGATCGAGGCCGCGCTCAAGCGCAACGCGGAGCTCGACGCGGAGCGGATCATTGTCGACACCGCAGACGGCAAGGTGACGCTCGAGGGGAACGTGCGCTCGTGGACCGAGCGCATGGACGCGGAGAACGCCGCGTGGGCGGCACCCGGTGTCAGGCAAGTCGACGATCGGCTCCTCGTAACGCCAGCTCTCGCGTAGCGGTCTCGAAGGGTTGCCTAACGCGAATCGGGCTCGCCGTTTTGAACGGCGAGCCCGATTCGTGCGTCGGTGCGAGGACCGCGCCAGGGGACTTCACGCCGAGACCAGAGCCGGCGCTTCGGCGGGAACCGGCACGGTCTGAACGAATGCCTGGACGAAGCGCTCCACCTGCGACCAGTCGGTCACCTCGTGATCGCGGGAGGTGTCGGTGGGGCCGCCTGCGGCTTTCGACGCGCGCTTCACGACCCAGCGCAGGAACGGGTTGTACTTCGTGTAGGCCATCGCGCCGCCGATGGTTTCGGTGAGGGCCGGATGCCAGCCGGTCATGTCGAGGAACGCGTTCACGAGCTGTCGAGCCTTGGCTCGTTCGGATTCCAGAGGACTCGCCGCGGAACCGCTTACCGAGAAGAAGGCGGACGGCAGCGCATTCAGCAGGGCCCGATGGTCGCGCACGAAGCGCACGAGGCCGCGCTGATGTCGTCCGCCGATGATCGATCCACCAATGATGACGCCGTCGAACTCCCCCGCGCGGAAGTCACGCGGATGGTTGCCGGCATTGACGAGTGTGACAGCCTCACCCGAGGCCATCAACAGATCCGCCATGCGTCCCGCGATCTTCGCGGTCTGTCCGTAGCTCGTCGCGTACACGATGAGGAAACGTCGCGACACAACTCCTCCTAGAGGGGTCCGGGATCTACGCTAGGTCCCGGCCGTCGATCACACTATCGGAGGAGTTCCCTTGACTGTGTCGGGCGTCTCCTGCTGCTAAAGCCCTGCACTCACCGGCTTCCCGGGCGCCGTGAACAGGACAGTCGAACGAAGCCCCATGGAGCGCTCGACGCGTGCGTTCGGCAACGACACAGCGCCGGCGCGGGTCGCACTGTCGGAGAAATCCGGAAAACGCCGCGGGCTTAGCGCCGGCGCAGGAGTTCGCGCCGGGCGTCCGCCTCGACCTCGATCCGGCCGCACATCTGCTCGCAGAGCGCGAGGACGTCGTCGTCCGCCAGGGCGTAGTACACGAACTGGCCGTCCCGGCGCCGCCGCACGAACGCCGCGTCGTGCAACATCCGCAAGTGCTTGGAGACGGTGCCCTGCAGCAGGCCGGTCGCGTCGACGACCTCGGTGACGGTCCGCTCGCCGGCCTGGAGCTCGTGAAGCACGGCCAGTCGCGCGGGATCGGCGAGCACGCGAAACCGCCGCGCCACCAGAGCGAGGAGCTCGGGAGTCCGCGCTGGTTTCGTGCGGGAGGACGAGCGCGCAGCTGCCGCCATGACCGACAATCTAATCGCCCCTAACGAGGCGTGCCGCGAGTGGTCGGCAGCAGTCTGACCATCGTGAGCAGGGCTCCGGCGACGATGAGCGCCACAGCGATTGCCGGCAGGTGCACGTAGTCCTGCAGCCGAACCTTCCCGAGATCCAGCAGCCTCATGACCGGCTCGAGCAGCACGGTGTACAGCAGGGTGAAGAGCAGGGCACCGACGACGCCGCCCAGAATCGCATAGCGCGCGTCGCGGCGTCCTTCACTTGCGCCGACAACGCATGTGCCCGGGCAGTAGCCGCCGAGGGCGAAGCCGACGCCGAAAATCACGCCGCCCAGTGCGACGCCGATGAGGTACGTCGGTTTGATGTCGAAATGCAGGAGCTGAGGGGCCGCCGCGTCGAGCAGGTACACGAGGATCATCCCGACGGCGATCGTGGTCGCCATGAACTTGATGATCGACAGGTTCTCCAACCGGAGGTTGGCGAGAATCATCCGGGGGCTCGACGCGCGCACGCGCTGGAGCAGTGCGCCCATCGCGATACCGACCAGGAGGGCGTAGAGGGCAGGCATGTCAGGCTCCCTTGCGAATGAGCTTCGCGGTGAAGATCCCGGAGGCGAAGACGGCGGCGCCGAAAACGATGCCGCTCAACGACAGTTGCGTGATGCCGGAGATGATGTGGCCGGACGTGCATCCGCCGGCGAGACGGGCCCCGAAGACGATGAGCAGCCCGCCGATGAACGCGTCGCGGTGCCGCGCGGCGTCGGAGGTCTCCATGGCGTGCACGCGCTCGACCTCGGGGACTCTGGTCCGCTTGTCGGTGCGAGCGGCGAGAAACCCTCCAATGACGAGGCCGACCACGAGGAACGTCTCCGGCTTGAAGAGCGCTCCCATCTTCACGAGGTATGGGTTGGAGGCCGCGTAGGCCGGGTCGAAGAGACGGAGCACCGCGCCGACGAAGCGCGGGTAGGTGCCCGAGACGCCGATCGGTCCCCAGAGCACGATGGATGCGGCGCTCACCAGCCCAAAGAGGATGCCGAGCGTCGCCCACGCCGGGAGGCCGGCGGTGGCGGCTCGCGTCGTGGCGCGTTCGGGCACGGCGGTGGTGGCTGCGGAGGGGGTCATGGGCTTTACAGAGTAAATGGTCTGCCTAACGTGGTCATCGGACTTCGGGGCCGCCGTGCCGGTTGTCGGGGACGAACCGGTCGGCGTACGGCATCTTCACCGTCCTCAGCGCCGTCGCATCGAGCGTGGCGTCCGCCGGGATCACCTTGTTCGCCGCAAGGAGGAACGCGGTGAGGGCGTACACCTGGTCGTTCGACAGCGATCCGGGCGCGTTGTAGGGCATGGCGCGGCGGACGTAGTCGAACACCGTGGTGGCGTGCGGCCAGTAGTTCCCGATCGTCTTCACCAGCTTGGGATCGGCGGCGAAGTGGAACCCTTCGGCCTTCGGGTCTCGGCCAATGACGGCGGGGTAGACGGGCGCCATGCCTTCACCGTTCTTGTTGTGGCACATGGCGCACTTCGCCTGGTAGAGCGCTGCGCCCTGGGCGACGGTGCCGCGACCTGGCGGGAGCTCGCCGCCGTCGGGGCCGACGTCGGTGTTCCACGTGGCCACTTCGGCGCGAGTCGGCGTGCGGCCGAAGCCGTAGCGCCTGCCCACTCCCGGTCCGCCCGCCGCGGCGCCCGCGTCATACGAGGCGAACGTCGTCGCGGCGGTCACCGGGCCGGTTGCGGACACGATCGGCCCGCGAGCGGGTTCACCGCGGGCGCACGCCAGGACGAGGGCCGCGCTGCCTAACGACAGACAGGCTCGCATCACGTCTCCCCGTCGAACATGACGCGGCCGTCGGACTGCACGCGCCAGCCGACGATCGGGTTGAAGTGGAAGTCGGTACCGATGCCGCGGACCTCGAGGAGTTGCCGGCGCGCGGGCTGCACGTAACCGGTCTCGTCGGTGACGCGGCTCAGGAGACATGCCTCGCCGCCATCCCAGTTCCACATGTACTGGAACCGCACGTGGGCCTTGGGCAACGAGGGCCCGAGAAGATCGGCGTCGTGCCACGTGTCTCCGGCGTCGGTACTGACCTCGACCTTCGTGACACGCCCGCGGCCGCTCCACGCGAGCCCCGTGATGGGACGCCATCCCTTCGCCTTGACGACTTCGGGGTAGGCGGGAGAGGTGATCACCGACTTCGCGTCGAGCTCCATGCTGAACATGCGCGCCGTGCCGTTAGGCAGCGGGTCGGTGTACTTGGAGGTCTCCCATCGCGTCATCCATGGATGCGTGCCCAGTTCGATGCGGCGCAGCCACTTGACGTTGATGTTGCCTTCCCACCCCGGGAGCAGGAGACGCAGCGGGTACCCTTGTTCCGGCCGCAGCGGCTCGCCGTTCTGCGACCACACGACGAGCGCATCGTCCCAGCCCTTTGCGACCGGCACCGAGCGAGTCATCCGGCATGCGTCCGCGCCCTCGGCGAGGAACCACGCGGCTTCGCGTCTGAGGCCCACTTCGCGGAACAGGGTCGCCAGCGGGACACCCGTCCACTCCGTATTCGCGGTGAGCCCGGACGCCTTCTGCGGCGTCATGTCGGGCTTCGGCTCGCGGTAGGCCGCGCGGCCGTTGCCCGAGCACTCGATGAAGTGCGTGCGGGTCACCTGCGGGAAGCGCTGGATGTCGTCGAGCGAGAAGGTTGTGGGGCGATCGACCAGGCCGTGCACCAGGAGCGCGTGACGGGCGGGATCGATCGTCGGGACGCCAGCGTGGTGCCGCTCGAAGTGCAGGTCCGATGGCGTCACGGTTCCGGTGAGGTTCTGGAGCGGCGTCAGCGAGTTGCCAGTCGTCTCGCCGGTGGGCGTGCGGGTCGGCGTCTCGAAGGGAGAGCGCACTCCGACCGCGGTCGTCGGAGCGCCCGTCACCCTGGTCGGGTCCGATGGCACCGGTGGGCGCCACGGTGGGGCAGCGGGCTGCCGATCCTGCGCGCCGACGATCCCGGGCAGTGTGCCCAGCACCGCTCCGCCGACCACGCTGACGGCCCCGGCGATGAGGTCGCGTCGCGTTAGGCCCGGCGACTCGTCAGGCAGACGCTCGGACGCACCGGCCAGGGCGACGTCCTGATCGTCGGACGCGCGAGACACGCTCACTGCTCCCACTTTGCCGCGCCGTCCAGTACCGGCGGCCTGGGGACGATCGTACGACCCGGCGTGCGGCGTACGATGAGGGATGCGGGCGGGCGATGCGGCTCGTGCCCCTTCGTGGCGTACGGGACGTCCTTCGGCGCGCCGCCCATCGGCCAATCGTCTCGCTTCCCCGGAGAGTCGGGACGCGGGTGCGAGTTGACGAACGCCGCGACATCGAACGCCTCCTGCGGAGTGAGTGACCCCGGCTTTGACTGCGGCATGTTGTGCCAGATGAAGCTCGCTGCCCGCTCCTCGCGGGCCATCGACGCGCCAATGGAAAACGACTTCGGTCCCCAAAGCGCGGGGAACGCGGCGTTTCCCTGGCCGTCCGCCTGGTGGCAGGCGACGCACTCCCGCTTGAAGACGGCCTCACCCCGCGGGACGTCGCCGACGAGCGTGTCCGTCATGCTGAGCAAGCCGTCGGTCCCGGCGATCTTCGTCCCCACTGGGACGTCGTGCGAGATGAACGCCAGGTAGGCGAGGATGTCATTCATCTGCCGACTCTCGGGCGGGAGCAGGTTCCCGGCGAGCGATCGCGTGAAGCAGTAGTTCACGCGGTCGGCGAGGCCGATCACTGCACCCGAGCGGGTCATGTACTTCGGGTAGCGCGCGTGCGCGCCGGTGAGCGGAGCCGCGCTCGCTTTGGTGCCGTCGTTCTGATGACAGCTCGTGCAGCGCAGGCTCGACGTCGCGTAGGCCGGAAGACTTTCTGGCGTGAAGCGAAGCAGGGCGAGGCCGCGGCGAATCGCGGCGCCGAGGGAGTCGTTCGGGATGTCGGCCTCGGTGGGGGGCCGCCAGCTGGCCTCGACGAACGTCACCGCCTTGGCGGCGGTGTCGCCGCTCGTCGGACGGGCGCCCGCGTTCGGTGTGCTCTGGCAGGCCATCGGTACGGCCGTTACGGCGATCGTCAGCCAGGGGAGCCTTCGCCAGCGTGCCGCGGTGCCCATGGCGTCATCGCAAGAATGATTGCACATATCCATATAAGCCGATAATGGAATATATTGGCGACCGCTCGACCGCGCCGTCGGGGAACGTCCGACAGCGCGTGGTCGTTCAGCGCGTGACGGGGGCGCCGAGCGCCGTGATGTCGTCCGGCCCGCCCTTGGCGTCCAGGTCGGCGCGGTAGCGACGCTCCGCATCGGCCCTGACGAGTCGCAAGCTCTCCCGCCGAATGAGCCGCACACCAGGCGACACCATCGTCCAGTAACGCCGGAACCGCTTTCGGGCTTCGGCATCGGTCGTCGCCACTCGCGTCTCGGTGTAGAACCGCGACGTTTTGAGCCCGAGCGGCTCGGCCCGGATGGTCCAGGCGATCTTCGCGAACCCGGGCGTGTTGAACGCCGCGAACTCGTCAGGCGGCAGCGCGCGGAACTTCACGTCGCTCTTCCACGGCTGCGTCACCGCTCCGAGCACGATCTCGCGCCCCGGCTCCTGGGCAAGCACGCCCCAGCCGATCGACAGCACCTCGTCGATGAGCGACTGCGGCGGCCGCTCCTCCGGCCGGTCCGCCACCAACGAGCGCATCAGCAGCTCGCGCCCGCGGAAGATCGCGCGCACGACCGGCGACCCCGCGAGGCTCATCTCGCGCGCTGCACCGTAGGTGACGTCCGCGGGGGCGGCCACGCGCGTCTGGTGCCGCTCGAGGACTTCACACTCCGGGAGAAAACGATCGAGGAGTGTCGGTGGGCCGCGACGCTTGCGCACGTGGCCGTACCGCAGCCATTGCGTGGCAACGTAGCCAAGGCCCAACAGCGTTGCGGCGCCGACTCCTCCTCCGACGACACGCCATGCGCGACGGGATGTCTTGCGCATCTGATCCTCCGATGTGGATGGTCACTCTGGAGACGCCGTGTTGCCGGCGTCGCTGCCTTTGATCGCGAGACATCGAGCGGCCTCGTTCTGCCGGGTGGATGCCACGTGCTCGACGACTCGGCGGAGCCTGGCCGCCACCTGTGCGGCGATCGGTCGCATGGCGTCGTTGCCGGTCAGCGCCAGCGCCGACTCGGGATCCATCGCAGCGACGACGGTCGCGTTAGGCGCAGTGGTGGCGTAGACGATGATGTTACACGGGAGCAGCAGCCCGATGTCCGGTTCTGCTTGCAGTGCCTGGTTGGCCAATGGCGGATTGCAGGCGCCGAGAATGGCGTATGGTGGCATCACGACGCCGAGCTTTTGCTGGAGCGTCCCGGCAACATCGATGTCACAAAGGATCCCGAAGCCCTCGGCGGCGAGCGCATCGCGGGTCTCGCGAAGGGCCGTCTCGAACGGGACGTCGAGCACGGTCCCGAATCCGTACGGCGTGCGTTGCTCGATCATCGGGGTAGCTCCCATATCAGAACGGGATTGCCAGGGCGAGCGTCAAGCCGTCGCGCCTCGGGCGAAGCGCGACATACCTCTGGATCGTTAGGCGTTCCCACTGCTCGACGCCCATGATCGCGCCGATCCCGGCACCCAGCACCGCACCGGTCATGAAGCCGCCGGCCACCACCTCACCGGGGGACAGGTCGTTCTCGCATGGCTCCGCGCCGCACTCATCGGAACGCGCATCGTACACGATGGCGCTGAGCAGACCGACGGCCAAACCGACGCCCACTCCCAGCGCCAGTCCTTTGACCGCGCCGTCACCGTGGCTACGGCCGCGGCTCACTTCCGCGGTCGTGATCGCCGCGAGTGGGACCGGGATGGGCGTCCCTCGCGACGTCGTTAGGGTGACGGTGTCGCGTACGCGCGCGACGACGGTGCCCTCGAGCCGGCCGGCGACGACGCCGGATGCTTGCACGCGCACTCGGGCGCCGGGTTGGAGCTCCACGAGCTGCGCGTCGGCTCGGCGGATGGCCATCGCAGAGCACCACGCAATGGCGACGATGGTGTGCAGAGCGCGACACCGCATAATTCCCTCCAGACCACCAACCATCTTGGAAATGGACATTGGCTCGTCACCGTGGCAGCGGCCACCCCGTCGTTGGTACAGCCGGACCATCGCCGGGAGGCGGAGGCTCGACTCGTTTCCATCGCTCGGCACGAACGATGGTTCCCACGAGCGCTCCCACGCCCGCGCCGATCGCCGTGAACGCCGCAACGCCGGCGACATTGTCACTCGTTTCGCAATGTGTGCCGGAGCAGTCGCTGAATCCGATGTTGAACAACCCCAGCCCCAGGCCCACCCCAGCACCCCACTTCGCGCCCTTGCCTGCGCCTGCACCTCGCGTGCGCCCGCGATGGACGGCTGCGCTGGTAATCGATGCCAGCGGCACTACAATGGGCGCGGACCCTGGTCGCGCGACGCGGAGCGTGTCGCGGTCGCGAGCCAGAATCGTGCACTCGACCTCTCCTGTCAGTACGCCCGGTGCGCGAATTCTGACGTCCGCACCCGGCCGTAGCTCGGACAGCTGTCCAGCCGCGGCTGAGATGGGCACGACGAGCATGATGGCCGAGACGAGGAAGAACCAGACGCGGCGTACGCGTGGCCATCCGCTGATGAATCGCGCTGTCATCGTCATGAGTCCTCCGGGCGTTCGGTCGCGTCTCCGTCATCGGGGCTCAAGACGCGCTGCAGCCATAGTGCACCCGGTCCTTGGACATAGGTGTCGAGGGATGCCCGATTCGGTGTCCGATTCGCGCTGACACACCGATGCGAGCGTGGCGTGTGCAGCTCGTCCGACATCTGCCAGGCGAACGCCCGACAGAAACTCCCGTCGGCGTCCGCAAATTCGAGCTCGAGTGCCAGCCGGAGTGGCGGCATGGAGAAGATTTCGAATCAGCGCAGTGGGGATGTTGTGAGACGCGTGATGCGCGCGCGTAGGCGCGCGTTCGCGCTGTGGCTCACCGCGTGCCACACATGGCGCCCGGTGCAGTTGGCGCCGACACCCGGGTTCCAGGAGAAGGAGCGCGTGCGCGTCGTTCGCTCGAATGGAAGCAGAATCGAGCTCGCTTCGCCTTCGATCGTCGACGATAGCCTCGTCGGTCAGGGGCGGCGGCCGGACACGCGAGTGGCGATCCCGATGACCGAGGTCCGGCGCGTGGAAACCCGTCGGCTCAGTACGATGCGAACCGTGCTCCTGGTCGGCGGCGTGGCGGTCGCCGTGTATTTGGCCGTCCGCGCCTACGCCGTGAGTCACATGGAGCTCGATATCCCATTATCCCTCGACCGTGCCCCGTAGCGAGCGTGTCGTCGCCGGCTGTGCTTCGGCGCCGCTCGCCCCGGTTCGCCGATCAGCGGCCGGTTCGTAAGGCGTTAGGCACGCTCGACCGATACGCGATCTGACGTCGCCGAAACACGATCCAATTGTCCAGCACGCCCGGCGTGGTGAGCAGACAGTCGGTCGTTCGCCGCAACTGACGGGAGCTGCCGGTGAAAACCAGCTCGCCCGGCTCGTCGAGGACCCTTCCGGGCAGTGGGCATATCCCGGCCGCCAGGACAGCGCGCGCCGACGCCCCAAGGAGTCCGGCAATCTGCAGGTCGTCACCGACGAACTTCACCGCGGCCACCATGTACGTCGCGCGAATCATCGAGCCGTAGCGAGTCGAGAGGCTATCCAGCAGGCCGTCGGACGACGACGGGATTGCCTCGCCGAGATAGCCGCCGGGCCGCCGGGCCAACCGGGCCGAGAAGCTCGGGCGGCCGACGGCGGCACCTAACGCCACGGCATCGCCGAACTGGATGGTGTACGTAGCGGCTTCGCGCCCCGGCGAGACATGCGCGACGGTGGAATCCTCCTGATTGACCATGATCCAGTCGCCGACGAGCGCGGGGACGCGCACCGCCGAATCAGGCTCGATCGTCGGTTCGAGCGACACGACGGTCGTACACGCTCCCGCACTCACGAGACACGCACAGAGGGCACTGCGTACGGCTCGGGTAACGACAGATGCACGCGACATGCGACCTCCTCGAAATCATCGGCGGCGTCCGTGTGCCAAGCGGAATATGCGCCGCGCAAACTGTCGCGTCCGTCCGGCGACACCGAACGTGCGTCGTCGATTGTCCTACACCGCGAGTCAGGGGATCGAAGGGAACGGGTAATTCCCGTCTGACAGACTCGCCTCGCGATGGTCGCCATCATGGTGCCATCGGGGGCATTTCCCCCAGCGCCGGAGACCGTTCACGAGTCCGCCACGAGAGGAATCACGCACTGACGGAGGTTCATATGAGAAACACCCACTATGGCGGAGGGCCAGTTCCCGCGTGGCGCTCCGTCGTGCTGCTCGCCGTGCTCGGCCTAACGACAGCGTGCCGGAACGACGACCCGCTCCCGACCGGTCCGCGTGTGGCCACGCCTTCGGGTCCACTCGTCGCGATCGCGGGCGCGACCGTGACCGGCCTGCCCTTCGCGGGCGTCGCCATCAACGACGCGGGTCAGGTGGCGGGAACGCAGAACCCCGGGGAGGGCCCGGAAGGGGCACCACCACCGCGTGCAATGCTCTACACGCCGGGGGTCGGGGTGCAGGATCTCGGGACGCTCGGCGGCACGAGGAGCGAGGCCTATGCGCTTAACGAGCAGGGCCAGGTCGTCGGGTACAGCACGACCGCAGCGGGCGCTCGTCACGCGTTTCTTTGGACGCCCGGCATCGGCATGCAGGATCTCGGAGTGCTCGCTGGAGGCCTGGGGAGCGTGGCCCGCGGCATCAACGACCGCGGCGAGGTGGTCGGGCAGAGCACGCTGCCGATACCGGCGATTCCGCGCAATCCCGAGACGCACGCCTTCCTGTGGACGCCGGCGGGTGGCATGCGGGATCTCGGCGCGTTAGGCGGTGAGCTCACGTCAAGCGTCGCCTACGACATCAACAACGCCGGCCAGGTCGTGGGCCGGAGCTACTCGGCCGACCGGATCATCCCGCCTGACCCCGGGTCCGACCCGGAATTCTTTTCGCGCGCGTTCCTCTGGTCGCCTGGTCAGGGGATGAAGGACCTCGGCGCGCTCGAGAGCGGCTACGCCGTGGCCTACGCCATCAACGAGGCCGGACTGGTGGTCGGCAAGAGCTGGGTGTCGACGGTCCTGTCGGAGGAGTACGGCTACTCCGGCCGCCCCGTTCTGTGGGAGCCGGGCCAGGCAATCCGCAATCTTGGAGGACTATCGGATGGCCCGCACAATAGCGCCGCGTACGGCATCAACGAGGCGGGCCAGGTCGTGGGCACGAGCGATCTTGGCAGAGTCCCGGATGGTGTCCCGGTGCAGGCGTTCCTGTGGTCGGCCGCGGACGGCATGGAATCCCTCTTCCCCACGACTGGGCTCACAACGGCGCAGGACATCAATAACCATGAGCAGGTCGTAGGCGACCGGCGCATTGCCACGCTGCACCTCGTCCCGGGCAATGATCACCCTGCTGCACGCACGAGAGGCAGCGGGTTCTACTCGGTTCCCGGCCAGGGGAATCGGAAAGCGCACTTCACGTTCGACGCCAACTTCCCCGGCGGTGGGACCGTGCCTAACGGTTCCGTCAAGTTCTGGATCCCGGGCCTCGAGAAGAACTTCGAGAGCTCGTCCATCGAGTTCCTCGTGGTCTCCGGCAACCGGGCGCAGTTCTGGGGGACTGGCACGCTGAACGGGGTGCCGGCCCGTTTCCGGATCACGGCCATCGATGGAAACGCACACCACGACGGGGTCGCCGACGCCATCCGCCTCGAGCTCTGGGACGCGAGCGGGGCGACACCCCTCTACGACACGCAGCCCGGTGCGCCACAGGATGCGCCGGTCACCACGCCCATCGACGGCGGCAACATCCAGATCCGCCGAGGCTGAGGCGCGACGAAACCGAGCCTGACCGCCAGCCTAACGTCGCTGTCCTGGATGGCATCCCAGGACAGCGACGTCGATCATCCCAGTCGTTTTTGCGGGCGCTGAGTCGGGTCGAGCGACCCCCGGCCCGTAGGAAACTTCCTGACGACAGGTCGGCATACCCCCGATGGCTTCTGCACGGGACCGGCCTAACATGAAGGATGGATCAGGCATTTCCCTTGGCCGGAGGCAACCATGTCGCTACGCGATGCTTCCCGCCGGAGCTCCAGTGAACGACAACCGAGCCACGGCGGCCCCTTGAACTCGGCACTCCAGAGCGCCGCCCCGCTCGCGCTCGACGACGCGAGCACGAAGTTCGAGACCTTGAGCTTGCGCGAACGCTCGGTGCTGCAGCGTGTCGCCGAAGGATACAGCGTCGTCGAGATCGCTCGGCTCCTTGGCAACACGCCAAAGACTGTGGACACCTGCATGGCCCGCATCGCACGAAAACTCGGTTTCACATCCCGCACCGACTACGTGCGCTTCGCGTTGCAAGTCGGACTCATTGGCAACGCCAGCACTCAGCAAGGAGCTAAAACGACGGGATCGCGCTTATGACAGGACAGGTTTGGAGAAAGGGGCCAGAACAGCGTTCTGCCCCTCGCGTGACGATCCCAGACGCGCTCACGCTCACTCGCCTAATGAGCGTTCCGATCCTGTGGATCGTCGCTTTCGTGCGCGGTCCGTTCTGGCTTGGAATCGGACTCGCCGCGGCGGCGTTCACGGATGTATTGGATGGGCAAATCGCCCGCCGCTCGCATCGGACCACTGCACGCGGCAGTCAGCTCGATTCCATTGCCGATCACGTCCTGACAGCTTCGACGGTGCTTTGGCTCGTCTGGTTCCGGCCGGACTTTATTGCCGAGCGGCTTCCGTGGCTGGCCACGTGGGCCATCCTCGGAGTCACGGCGCTCGTGGTGAGCTGGGTGCGGTTCCGGAGGATCGGTGATCTCCACCTGTATTCCGCCAAGGTAGCCGGCCTGATGGGTTATCTCTTCGCGATCTGGCTCCTCCTGTTCGGAACGTACAACACCACACTGTTCTATGTGCTCATGGCGACCGTGTTCGTGGGCTCTGGCGAGTCGCTCCTGGTAGTCGCGACGCGCGAGACGGTCACCGCCCACGTTGGATCGATTTTCTTGTCGTCCCGCACCACGCCAGCCGGCACGCACAGCTCGACCCACCACAAGCAGTCGGATGGTTCCGGACAAGCGCCGGTCTGATCAGCCGAACAAGCGTTCCACGTCCTCACGGTGGCAAAGCTCCGTGCCGGGTTGCATCACGGCTGCTGCGCCAGCCGCAACGCCGAAACGCACCGCCTCGGCGAGTGGCCAGTCGCGCACGAGCGCGAGGACGATCCCCGCAACCATGCTGTCACCCGCTCCAACTCGGCTCCGCACTGGAACGATCGGCGCGATGATTCGGTGACAGTCCGTCGCAGTGACCACGAGCGCGCCTCCCGCACCGAGCGAAACCACGACCACCTCGCTCCATCCTCGCTCGACAATCGACGTGGCGGCCGCCTTGACATGCTCCTCGTCGGCGATCTTCACGCCCGCCAGCGCCGCGAGCTCGCGCAGGTTGGGCTTGACGAGATACACTCCGGAGGTGACGCCGCAGACGAGCGCCGACCCGCTCGTGTCGAGGACGAGTCGGCTCCCGCGTGCTTTGATGGTTCGCGCGACCTGCGCGAATCCATCCGGCGGAACTCCTGGCGGAAGGCTACCGCTGGCGACGACGAACTGTGGCGTCGGCTCCCACTGACCCAGGAGCTCGAGCGCGCTGTGCCACTCCTCGCAGGTCACCTGGGGCCCCGGCATACAAAACCGAAATTGTCGGCCGGAGCTTTCCTCGAGCACGGTAACGTTCTCGCGCGTCCATTGCTCCGAATGAACCGTGCGGTTTGCTACTCCATCGCGCTCGAGCAATTGATGCAGAAGCTCGCCCGTTGGTCCGCCGCTGAAGAACAGCGCCGTGGCGTCGCCTCCAAGACGGTGAATGACGCGCGCGACGTTGATGCCGCCGCCACCGGCATCGAATCGGGGCGCGCCGCAGCGCAACTTGCGGTCGGCGATCACTCGGTCCACCGCCGTACTCGCATCGATTGCGGGGTTTGGCGTAAACGTGACGACGGTGTTCATTGGACAGTGACGGGAGTGGATCTGACGGCTGGTCAGCGCCGCGAGACCACGACGCCGAGGTACAACGTTGTTGTTTCACCACTCCATGTCTGTCGGACGAGACACGTCCTCCGTGAGGAAGCGCCGGACACAAGCGCGCGTGTCGTCATGATCTCACGGCTGTGAAGCAATGGCTGGTTCATGAAGCGTTCGCGCCGAGTGCCACACACATAACACGGTCGGTGTCTCGGGACCCAACGTGGCGTCGTTAGGCGCTGCTGTCTGTCCGGCTGGAGACGACACAGCGTCGGATCTTTCCGGACGCCAAGTTGCCGGTTGGCGCTGGCCGAGCACCCGTCCGCCGGGTGAGTTCCGCGTTGGGCAACCGTCAGGTGGACGCGCGACGCGCGTCGGCGGAAGCCCGACTGAGTCCGAGTGACAAATCGGACAGACTCTCGCTAACGCCATCCTAGCTTCGTCGCAGGTGCGACGCGCGGCGTCGCGCGATCGCCACAGGCAGCCAGTGCCTTCACGATGCGAGAGGATCCGATGGTCACGCTCTCTGAACGATTGGCGATGATGACGGTTCAGCCCGGACTCTCGCGACGAGTCCACACGAACCCCATGCGGCGCGGTCCCGTCGTGCTCGCTACTGACGGGACGGCTCTCGGCGGCGCCGCTGTGGTTGCCGCGCAGCTGATCGCGGCGCGGCTGGACCTGCCGCTCGAGGTCGTTACGGTTCTCGAGCCGACCCCGATCTTCTCGGCGGCTCCTGACGTGGTGGTGGTCAGCGACCCGTCGATCGACGAGGCGCGTCGTCAGGCATGCGAGACCACGGTCACCGACTACATCTGCCGGTTCTCTGGTGGCGCTCCGCCGCCGGGGGTTCACGTCAGGTTCGGCGGCGTCGCGGCCGAAATCAGCCGCTTCGCCCAGGAGCGGTCGGCGACTATGGTCGTACTGGGGTCCGCGCCGCATCGACGGTTTCGCCACATGGCCTCGGGCGACCGCGCCGCGCAGGTACTTCATTCCGCGCGATGCCCGGTCTTGTCGGTACCACCGTCGTTTACCGAGTTGCCTCACACCGTCATCGCCGCGCTGGACTTCGCGCCCGCCAGCGTGCGGGCCGCACAAGCTGCGCTGCTCGTCGTTGCCGATGGCGGAACTGTGCTCTTGACACACGCGCTGGCCCCGCTGGTTCGCCCGGCAGCGCTGAGCACCCTCCTCGAGAACGATCCGAGCGCGGAAGTACACGCCCTGTTCGACCGGGTGCGGGAAGAGCTCGTCCCACTCGTTCCACCAAACGTCAAGCTCGAGACTCGGCTCATCAC
>Ga0207674_10001484_pt1 | contig 30301 bp, 26 predicted proteins | sample KBSCornC72_FD_184303 | JGI IMG/M metagenome (GOLD analysis project Ga0207674, IMG submission 184303) | Corn rhizosphere microbial communities from Kellogg Biological Station, Michigan, USA - KBS Corn C7-2 (SPAdes) (version 2) | ecosystem: Host-associated > Plants > Roots > Rhizosphere > Soil ...
AAAGCGTCGAGCCGCAGCGGCTTGGACGGCGCATAATGGCTCGCGAGCTGGCCGGGCGCCTCAATTGCGGACCCCGAGGCCGGCTCGGCTTCCACCTGGACCGGCCCGCGCCTCAGTAGCCGAAGCGGTCCGCCGGTCGCCGCGACGATCGTCGATTCGATCCCGCGCTGGGTCGCACCGCCGTCGATAACCAGCGGAATTCGGCCGCCGAGGCTCCTCAGCACATGCTCCGCGCGGGTCGGGCTGATCGACCCGCTCGCGTTCGCCGAAGGGGCCGCCAGCGGCCGCCCGGTCGCGCGAAGCAGGGCCTGCATCGCGGGATGCGCCGGCACGCGAAGCGCAATCGTCGCAAGTCCCGAAGTGACGATGGATGCGGTCCGAGCGTCGGCACGCAGCGGAACGACTAGCGTCAGCGGACCCGGCCAATGTTCCTGCGCGAGCGCTCGCGCTTGCTCGTTGAACTCGCCGATGCGCTCTGCGGCGGCAAGGTCCGGCACGTGCACGATCAACGGGTTGAAGCTGGGTCTTCCCTTGGCTTCGTAGATTCGGGCGACGGCGTCCGCCCTGGTTGCGTCGGCGGCCAGCCCGTAAACGGTCTCCGTCGGCACCGCGACCGGCTCGCCAGCGAGGATCCGCCGCGCGGCTTCGGCGATGCTTTCGTCGGTGAAGGGTAGAACGCGCGTGTCCACGCGATGCGGCTAGAGGATTACTCTGCTCGCGGGAAGTTTCAGGCCCGCTCCCGCTCCAGTAGCTCGGCGGCGTCGATTCCGAGGCGCTTCATGCGCGCGCGGATTTCGGGCCATTCCTCCTTGAGGAAGCGGTTGCGTTCGCTGTCGCTGAGCCGCGCCCGGGCGCCCGGCGCGACGAACATGCCGACGCCGCGCTTGACGACGATCAGCCCCTCGTCCTGGAATCCCTGATAGGCCTTGGCGACGGTCAGCGGGTTCGCCTGCTCCTCCGCCGCGAGCGCGCGAACCGAGGGCAGGGGGTCCCCGTCGCTATATTTACCGGCGAGGATCGCGTCCGCGATGGTCTCGCGAAGCCGGACATAGACCGGCTTTTCATGCTGTGTCCGAAGCGTCATGCTGTCATAATACAGCGTTGCGCGGGGAATTCAATGGCTTTGGTCCTCCCTCGCAGCGGAGCTGCGGGGGAGGGGGACCATGCGAAGCATGGTGGAGGGGGTTTGCGCCGTTGCCCCCTCCACCGCCTTCGGCGGTCCCCCTCCCCCTGAGCTGCGCTCATGGGGAGGATCGAGGTCCCGGCGGCTCCCACGCCCGCACCACATCCCCAAGCTCCGGCCGCGGACGTTCCTCCAGCTCCCGCCCGGCATGGCCGATGAAGATGAAACCCGCGATCCGCTCTCCCGGAGCACAGAAGGCGCTGCGAACACGCTCCGAATATGCGCGCCAGCCCGTCACCCATCCGGCGACGTAGCCCAGCGCGTGGGCGGCGTGCAGCAGGTTCATCCCGGCCGCCCCGCACGACAGCTCCTGCTCCCACACGGGGATCTTGTGATCGTGCAGCGGTGCGGAAACGAGCACGACCAGCTGCCCGGCATAATGGGCGAATTCATGCTCCTTCTGGTGCTTCGCGACCGACGCGCACGGATCGTCCTCCGCCAGCGCCTGGCGCAGGACCACTTCAAACGCATCGCGCTGACCCTCGGCAATCGTGACGAACCGCCACGGATGCAGCTTGCCATGATCCGGCGTCCGCGCGGCGAGCGTCAGCAGCCGCTCGAGCTCGGCGGCTGTCGGTCCGGGCCCGATCAGCTCGCGCGGCTTGGCCGAGCGGCGGGTTTCGAGCAGCGAGAGGAGGGAAGATCGGTCGTTCAGCATCGTCGACGGCAGATAGGGGCGCCGCCCCGCGGCAACAATCGGCTTCACAAGCCGGAATTGCCCGTTAGGGTCGCCGGTTTGGCGCTAGCGCCGTAGGGGAGAGAAAACCGGATGGTCGATACGCCAGCCGTCGAGGAGCCGTTTTCGGTTCCTTCGGACCGAATGCATCCCGAACGGAAGAAGACCTGGTTCGGCCATCCGCGCGAGCTCGCGCGGCTGTTCACCACGGAGATGTGGGAGCGGTTCGGCTATTACGGCATGCGGGCGCTGCTGACGCTCTACCTGACCAAGCATTTCATCTTCAGCGACCAGCAGGCGACCGGCCTTTATGGCGGCTACACCGCGCTCGTGTATCTGACTCCGCTGGTGGGCGGGCTCATCGCCGACCAGATTCTGGGATCGAAGAAGTCGGTGAGATTCGGCGCGATTCTGATGGCGATCGGCTATTTCACGCTTGCGTTCGGCGGCCAGCCCGCCAAGCCCTACGCGCTGATCGACGGGCAGCGGTACGAAGTCCAGATCGACAATTTCCAGGACCGGCCCTCGACCAGCAATGAGGTCCGCTACCTCGTCGCCGGCAATGAACGGCTGCAAATCAAGGGCAATGACGACGGCAGCGTGTCGTTGCTTCGCGCCGATAACAGCGTCGCGCGCACGATCCCGAAGGATTCATTCGAATCCCACGGCCAGCGCCAACCATGGACGGTCGCGGTCCTGCTCATCGCTTTGTCGCTGATCTCGGTCGGCAACGGCTTCTTCAAGCCCAACATCTCGACGATCGTGGGCACGCTCTACGACCAGGGCGACCGGCGCCGCGATGCCGGGTTCACGATCTTCTACATGGGCATCAACATGGGTTCGATCCTCGGGCAGCTGTTCTGCCCGATCCTCGCCGACTGGCTTGGCTGGTGGGCAGGCTTCGCGCTCGCCGGCGTCGGAATGAGCATCTCTTACTTGCTCATGACCTTCGACGGCGGGCGGCTCGCCGGATATGGAGAACAGCCGGTCAAGGAGAAGGACCGCTCCCTCTGGGTCTATCTCGGTGCGCTTCTGGCGGTGCCGGTCTTCTATTTCCTGTTCGTCAATCTGATGAACTCGCCGGAACCGCCGCCCGGCTCCGGGTTCATCGGCTACATCGCCTCGCTGTCATTGATGGGGAAATTGCTGTTCGGATCGTTCCTGATCGGCGTTCCGGCGATCCTCGTCTGGTCCTGGTACAATGGCGACCGGAGAGAGTTCCAGATGATGTGCGCCGCGATGGTGCTGATCGTCTTCAACGTCTTCTTCTGGACCCTGTTCGAGCAGGCGGGATCGTCGCTGACCCTGTTCGCGGACCGCAACACCGACCGCGACGTCTTCGGCCTGTTCACTCTGTCCGCGCCGCAGACCCAGAACTTCAACCCGATCGCGATCGTGATCCTCGCGCCGCTGATGAGCATCCTCTGGGGCGCGCTGGCGAAGCGGAATCTCGAGCCGTCGATCCCGCTCAAGTTCGCCATGGCCCTGGTCGGCGTCGGCGCGGGCTTCCTGTTCCTGGTCTGGGGATCGACCTTCGCCGGTCCGGACTTCAAGGTCGGCCTGTGGTGGCTTGCGGGCCTGTACGTGATCCACTCGATCGCGGAGCTGGCGATCTCGCCCGTGGGCCTCAGCATGATCACCAAGCTGTCGATCGCCCGCATCGTCGGTTTGATGATGGGCGTGTGGTTCCTGTCGATCTCGGTCGCGCAATATTTCGCCGGCGTCGTCGCTCAGTTCGCCAGCGTCGAGACGGTCGGCGGGCAGGTCACCAACCTCAAGGTCAGCCTCGAGACCTACGTCCATACCTTCACGACAATTGCGTGGGTGGCCATCGCCGCTGGCGTCGTCCTGTTCCTGCTCTCCTGGCCGCTTCAGAAGTGGATGCACGGTGTCAAATAAGAGCCTTCTCATCGCGGCCCTCTCGGCCGTCCTCCTGTCCGGCTGTGCCGCGCTCGATTCCGGGCCCAAGTCCGCTGCCGCGGTGCGCATCAACGAGGACCCGTTCCCGTCCACCTACGCGCGCTATCCGGGCGTCCTGACGGTCATCCGCCACGCGACCGTCTTCACCGGCGAAGGGCAGCAGATCAACGACGGCACCGTCGTCTTCGCGGATGGAGTCATCAAGGCCGTCGGCGGGCCCGAGCTCGCCTCGCCGGCCGGAGCGCTGGAGATCGACGGCACCGGCAAGTTCGTGACTCCGGGAATCATCGACATCCACAGCCACCTTGGCGACTATCCCTCGCCGGGAGTCACCGCGAACTCCGACGGCAACGAAGCCACCGATCCGGTCCGCCCCGAGGTCTGGGCCGAGCACAGCGTCTGGCCGCAGGATCCGGGCTTTTCGCGCGCGCTGGTCAACGGCGGCGTGACGACGCTGCAGATCCTTCCCGGCTCCGCCAACCTGTTCGGCGGCCGCTCGGTCGTCCTCAAGAATGTGCCCGGGCGCACGGTGCAGGAGATGAAATTCCCCGGCGCCCCCTACGGCCTCAAGATGGCGTGCGGCGAGAACCCGAAGCGGGTCTATGGGTCGCATGACAAGATGCCGCAGACGCGCATGGGCAATATCGCTCTGGCGCGTCAGACCTGGGCCAAGGCGCAGGAATACAAGCGCAAGTGGGACGAATATTACGCCAAGGGCGGCGACATGCCCGAACGCGATCTCGCCATGGATACGCTGAAGGGTGTGTTAGAGGGCAAGATCCTGGTTCAGAACCACTGCTACCGCGCGGACGAAATGGCCAACATGATCGATATGGCCAAGGAGTTCGGTTATCACATCACCGCGTTCCACCACGCGGTCGAGGCCTACAAGATCGCCGACCTGCTGCGCGACAACGACATCTGCGCGGTGATGTGGGCCGACTGGTACGGCTTCAAGATGGAAGCCTATGACGCGATCAAGGAGAACATTCCGCTGGTCCACAACGCCGGCGCGTGCGCGATCGTCCACTCGGACGACCCGAATTACATCCAGCGGTTGAACCAGGAAGCGGCCAAGGCGCTCGGCGACGGCATCCGCGCCGGCATTCCGAACTTATCCGAAGCGGTCGCCTGGGAATGGCTCAGCCGCAACCCGGCCAAGGCGCTTGGGATTCTCGACAAGACCGGGACGCTGACGCCCGGCAAGGGAGCCGACGTAGTGCTGTGGAACGGCGATCCGTTCAGCGACTACAGCCGGCCCGAACGGGTGTGGATCGACGGGACCGAAATGTACGACGCCAACAATCCCAAGAAACGGCCGGTCAGCGACTTCGAACTAGGCCAGCCTGGCGAGGGAGACGTGAAATGATCCGCTTCGTCCTTGCCATGCTGTTGGTCGCGGCGGCAGCGCCGGTTGCCGCAGAGACTATCGCCATCACCGGAGGCACGGTCGCTATGGGCGACGGCTCGGAGCCGATCCCCAACGGCATGGTCGTGATCCGCGACGGCCGAGTGGTCGCCGCGGGCGACATCCGCATGAAGCTGCCCGAAGGCACGCAAGTGATCGACGCGACGGGGAAATGGGTGACTCCAGGCATCGTCGCCGGCTTCTCGCGCCTCGGACTCGCCGACGTCGACCTCTCCGCCGAGGGCGCCGATGACACGACCGCGGATGGACCCTTCAATGCGGCGATCGACGTCGTTCCGGCGATCAATCCGCGCGATACGCCGATCGCGGTGAACCGCGCCGACGGAGTCACCCGAGCGCTGGTCGCCCCGTCGGTCGGCAAGAACATCTTCGCCGGGCAGGGCGCCGTGATCGACACCGGCGCCGACATGGACCCGATCACCGCCCCGCGGAAGTTCCAGTTCGTCGAGCTCGGCGAGCGCGGAGCGGACAAGGCCGGCGGCTCTCGCACCTCGGCGCATGTGCTGTTCCGCAATGCACTTCGCGAGGCCTCGGAGCTACGCCGCTACGCCCCGCCGATCGAGGCCGCGCGGACGGGCACGCCGGACGCGCGAGAGCGACCGGTCGTCCGCAATCCGAACGAAAGCAGGGTCTATGGCCCTGAGGCGCGCCGCAGCGAGGACGTGCTGCTGACGCGGTTCGATGCGGCCGCGCTCGTTCCCGTCCTGCAGGGGCGGCAATATCTCCTCGTGCACGTCGAGCGCGCGAGCGACATCCTCCAGGTGCTCGATCTCAAGCGCGAATTCCCGTCGCTGAAGATCGTGCTGGTGGGCGCGAGCGAAGGCTGGCTGGTCGCCGACAAGATTGCGCAGTCGGGCATCCCGGTGATCGCATCGGCGGTGAACGATCTTCCGGCTACCTTCGAGCAACTCGCCGCGACGCAATCGAATGTCGGCCGAATGCGGGCCGCGGGCGTGAAGGTCTCGATCGGAATGATCGACGACAACGAGACCCGCAACCTGTTCATGGAGCGGCAGTACGCGGGCAATCTCGTCGGGCTCCAGAAGATCCCCGGCGCGACCGGAGTCAGCTGGGGCGAGGCCTTGGCGATGATCACCTCACGCCCGGCGGAGGCTATCGGAATGGGCGGCGAGCTCGGCAGCCTCGCTCCGGGACGCCGCGCCGACCTGGTGATCTGGTCGGGAGACCCGCTCGAAGGCTCGAGCGCCGCCGAGCAGGTGTTCATCGACGGCGTCCGCCAGCCGCTCGAGACGCACCAGACGCGGCTTCTCGACCGCTACCGCGACCTGAGACGCAGCACTCTGCCGCCGGCCTATCGGCACTAGACTCGTCATTGCGAGCGGAGCGAAGCAATCCAGTGCAGCGTCTGGATTGCCGCGTCGCCTTCGGCTCCTCGCAATGACGTTCGGGTGGCGCTAAACACGGCGACATGACGCGTAAATTCTTCGGCACCGACGGCATTCGCGGGACGACCAACGCGGAGCCGATGACCGCGGTCACGGCGCTTCGAGTCGGGCAGGCTGCCGGCGCGCATTTCCTGCGCGGCGACCACCGGCACCGCGTGGTCATCGGCAAGGACACGCGGCTGTCCGGCTATATGATGGAATCGGCGATGGTCGCCGGCTTCACCAGCGTCGGCATGGACGTCGTGCTGCTCGGCCCGATGCCTACGCCGGCGGTGGCGATGTTGACCCGGTCGATGCGCGCCGATCTGGGCGTGATGATCAGCGCCTCGCACAACCCCTTCGCGGACAACGGAATCAAGCTGTTCGGGCCGGACGGCTACAAGCTCAGCGACAAGGACGAGCAGGCGATCGAGAAGCGCCTCGAGCAGGGTCCGAAGCTGGCGAAGTCGGAGCTGATCGGGCGCGCGCGCAGGATCGACGATGCGCGCGGCCGCTACGTCCAGTTCGCCAAGGACACTTTCCCCGAGCACTTGCGGCTCGACGGGCTCAAGGTCGTGGTCGATTGCGCCAACGGCGCGGCCTATCATGTCGCGCCGGAAGCTCTGTGGGAGCTCGGCGCCGAGGTGGTCGCGATCGGAGTCACGCCCGACGGCCTCAACATCAACCACAAGTGCGGCTCCACCCATCCCGAGCTGATGCAGGAAACGGTGGTCGCGAGCGGCGCCGATATCGGCCTCGCGCTCGACGGCGACGCCGACCGGCTGATCGTCGCGGACGAGAAGGGGCAGCTGGTGGACGGCGACCAGCTCATGGCTCTGATCGCGCTCGGCTTGCACGGGCGCGGAGCGCTCAAGGGCGACGCGATAGTCGCGACGGTGATGTCGAACCTGGGCCTCGAGCGGAAGCTCGGCGACGCCGGGCTCAAGCTGCTGCGCACGAAGGTCGGCGACCGCTACGTGCTCGAGGAGATGCGCAAGACCGGCTGCAACGTGGGGGGCGAGCAATCGGGCCACATCATCCTCGCCGATCATGCGACCACCGGCGACGGGCTCGTTGCCGGCCTGCAGGTGCTCGCGGCGCTGGTCGAGGCGGGCAAGCCGGCGAGCGCGCTCCTTCGCCAGTTCGAGCCGCTCCCGCAGCTGCTCAAGAACGTCCGCTTCAACGGCGGCGCGGAACCGCTCGAAACCGACAGCGTCAGGAAGCGCATCGCCGCCGCCGAGGTCGAGCTCGAAGGCCGCGGCCGCCTCGTGATCCGCAAGTCGGGTACCGAGCCGCTGATCCGCGTCATGGCCGAAGGCGATGATCCCGCGCTGGTCGAACGCGTCGTCGACGAGATTTGCGAGGCCGTGCGGACCGCGGCGTGAACCTTTTCTTGGTGTTTGCCGGTGCAACGACGATTCCGTGCGCATGGATAATTTCGCCCCGCGGAGCGGACCGCGCGTCGCTGCGGTGACGTCGACGGCGCGCATCCTGGTGATCGCCGGCTCGGATTCGGGCGGGGGCGCGGGAATTCAGGCCGATATCAAGACCATAGCGATGCTGGGCGGCCACCCGATGACCGCCATCACCGCGATCACCGCGCAGAACACCCTCGGGGTGACCGGCGTCCACCCGGTTCCGGCAGAGATGGTGCTGGCGCAGATCGATGCGGTCCTGGGGGATATCGGCGCCGACGCGGTCAAGATCGGAATGATCGGCAGCGCCTTCACCGCCGAGCAGGTCGCCGAGCGGCTGGAGCGGCTCAAGGCCGAGCAGCCGGACCTCCCGATCGTGTTCGATCCCGTGATGGTCGCCACAAGCGGCAGCGCGCTCGCGGATGACGCCACCGTGGCCGCGTTCGGGCGGCTGATGAATGTCGCGACGCTGACCACGCCGAACCTACCGGAGCTGAAGCGCCTGACGTCGGAGGAGGACCCGGTCGCCGCTGCGCTGCACCTCGTCGGACAGCATGGCTGCGCGGTGCTGATCAAGGGCGGGCACGAGGAAGGCGACGCGCTCGCCGACGCGCTGATCGAAGAAGACAATATGACCAGCTGGCAGGGGCAGCGGATCGACACCACAAGCACCCATGGCACGGGCTGCACGTTGGCGAGCGCGATCGCGCTGTTCCTGGCGCAGGGCACGAGCCTGCCGGACGCCATCGCCCGCGCGCGCGAATTCGTGCGGGTCGCGCTTCATTCGGCCACCGACCTCGGCCAGGGCTCCGGCCCGATCGGCCACGCCGAGGTGCGGCTCGACGTCGGCGCCGGACCGCGGCTCAACCAGGTGACGGTCACCGGAACAAATTACGAGCGTTCGGTCGAATTCTATCGCCGCCTCGGCCTCAAGCAGATCGTCGACAACCCGCCCGATTATGCCCGGTTCGAGACCGCGGGCGGCGCGACCTTCTCGGTCCAGATCGACCCCGAGGAAAAGATCCTCGCCACGACCGCGATCTACCTCGAGTGCGACGACCTCGATCAGCGGGTCGAGCAACTCGCCCGCAGCGGCCTCGCGTTCGAGCACGGCCCCCGCAACCAGCCTTGGATGTGGCGCGAGGCACGGCTTCGCGATCCCGACGGCAACATCATCTTCCTTTACAAGGCCGGCGAAGGCCGCCGCTTCCCGCCGTGGCGGATTCAAGACTGAGTCTTTCACACGAAGACACGAAGAAGAAGGAAAGCCACGAAGGGGTGTCGCTCTCTTCGTGTCTTATTTTCCTCCTTCGTGTCTTCGTGTGAAATCTAGAGTTTTCCACAACTTGTATCGGTTAGCTGTCTGGACGCGTTGGTTGGTAGGGGTGCACAACACGACTCGATGCCGCGGCGCTGTTCTTTCAAGCTCGAGCTCGATTTCCCGCAGCCGCTCGCCGGAGTGGACGAGGCGGGCTGCGCGCCGCTGGCGGGACCGGTCGTCGCCGCCGCCTGCGTCCTCGACCGCAACAAATTTCCCCGCGGGATCGACGATTCGAAGAACCTTCCGATCGAAAAGCGCGAGGCGCTCTACGGCCGGCTGATGAAATCGGCGGTCGCCTGGGGCGTCGGGATTGCCAGCGTCGAGGAGATCGATCGGCTCAACATCTACTGGGCGAAGATGCTGGCGATGACCCGCGCGGTCGAGGCGCTCGGCCTCGAACCGGCTTGGGTCCTGGTCGACGGAAACGCATGTCCCAAGTGGCAGCGGCCCTCCAAGCCCATCGTCGACGGCGACGCCAAGTGCCGCTCCATTGCCGCAGCTTCGATCATCGCCAAGGTCACGCGCGACCGGATCATGGCCGACTTCGCCCGCGAATATCCCGGCTATGGCTGGGAGAGGAACCGCGGCTACGGCACGCCCGAGCACTGGCGCGCGCTCCACGCGCTCGGCCCCACTCCGCTCCATCGCCGAAGCTTCCCGAAAGTGCGCGCAGCGATCGAAGCCGACGCCCAGCCGGACCTGGTCTTCACCGAAATCGAAACGGGCGAGTCCTTTGCGCCACACCCACCAGAGATTGAGTCCACGCCGGTGATCGTGACTCAAGATGTTGTGGAGCAGCCCCACCCGGCCGCCTAGCTGTAGCAGTTCGGAACAGGCCGTTAACCCTTGTTCGCTTGACCCCGAGTCCGGCCTGACTCACCTTCGCTGCCCAACAGAGGGGGCACGGGGTTTCATGAATCTGATCGCCCGCATTGCGGAGCAGCCGACGTCTTTTCGCCCGGCGAAGACGGCCGCGCGCGAGCTTCCGCTCGACCGGATCCTGCAAGGCGACTGCATTACCGAGATGGCGCGCCTGCCGGACAAAAGCGTCGACATGATCTTCGCCGACCCGCCGTACAATTTGCAGCTCGGCGGCGACCTGTTCCGGCCGGAAGGCAGCCGAGTCGATGCGGTCGACGACGAATGGGACAAGTTCGAGAGCCTCGCCGCCTATGACGGCTTCACCCGCGACTGGCTCGAGCAGGCGCGGCGCATCCTCAAGGACAACGGCACGATCTGGGTCATCGGCAGCTATCACAACATCTATCGCGTGGGCTCGCTGCTCCAGGACGCGGACTTCTGGATTTTGAACGACATCGTCTGGCGCAAGACCAACCCGATGCCGAACTTCCGCGGTACGCGCTTCACCAACGCGCACGAGACTTTGATCTGGTGCGCCAAGGACGAGAAGGCGCGCTATACCTTCAACTACCGTGCGATGAAGGCCTTGAACGACGATCTTCAGATGCGGTCGGATTGGCTGCTGCCGATCTGCGCGGGCGGCGAGCGGGTGAAGGGCGAGGACGGATCGAAAGCCCATCCGACCCAAAAGCCCGAGGCGTTGCTCTACCGGATCCTGCTCGCCTGCACGAAGCCCGGCGACGTGGTCCTAGACCCATTCTTCGGCACGGGCACGACAGGCGCGGTCGCCCGCCGCCTCGGCCGCCGCTGGATCGGGATCGAGCGCGAGACCGCCTACGTGAAAGTCGCTCGCGAGCGGATCGATTCCACCCTGCCGCTCGATGAAAGCGCGATGACCGGCTTGGCGGAGAACCGCTCGGCACCTCGCGTTGCGTTCGGCGTGCTGGTCGAAGGCGGACTCGTGCCGGCTGGAACGCAGCTGACCGACGCCAAGCGCCGCTGGACGGCGAGCGTCCGCGCCGACGGCTCGGTCGCCTGCGCCTCGCACGCCGGCTCGATCCACAAGGTCGGCGCCGCGCTGCAGGGCGCACCCTCGTGCAACGGCTGGACCTTCTGGCACGTGGATGAAGGCGGTGCACTGAAACCGCTCGACGCCTTGCGGCAACAGCATCTCTCGTCATCGCGAGCGTAGCGACGCGATCCAGGAATATTGTTTCACGCAAAGGCGCAAAGGCGCGAAGATGGGGGACTATTCCTTCGCGCCTTCGCGTGAAATCCCCTTCTCTTTCTGGATTGCTTCTTTGCTGCGCTCCTCGCAACGAGGAGGTGAAATGACGCGGACCCTCATTCGCCCCACCGCCTTCGTCGATTCACCCTTCGGCCACGACGGAAAAGTCGCGCGGCTTGCCGGGGGGCTGAACTGGTTCGCGGCGGTCGAGCTGATCCGCGTGGACGGAAACAGGCGGGTTTCGGCCGAGCTGGTGCCGGTCGAAGGGATAGAGGACCGCTTTGATGAAGGCATGGCCGCGCAGTGGTCCGCGCTCACCGCCGCTCGCACTCCGCTGCAGCTCGGCGAGCGGACGATCCGCCTCGACCAGCCTCAGGTCATGGGGATCGTCAACGCCACGCCCGACAGTTTCTCCGACGGAGGACAGTTCGCCGACTCAACCGCGGCTGCCGAAGCTGGCGCGAGCATGGCGGCGGAGGGCGCCGCAATCGTGGACGTCGGAGGGGAGTCCACCCGCCCGGGCGCGAAGCCCGTCTGGGAAGGGGACGAGATCGAGCGGATCATTCCGGTCATTCGCCAGCTCGCGACCGGTGGCGCCGCGGTTTCGGTCGACAGCCGCAAGGCCGACGTCATGACGGCAGCGATCGAAGCCGGGGCGCGCATGGTCAACGACGTTTCCGCGCTGACCTACGATGGCTGCTCGGCGGGGATCATCGCGGCGTCGGGCGTCCCGGTCGTGCTGATGCATCACAAGGGCGCGCCCGACACGATGCAGGACGACCCGCGCTACGACGACGTGCTGGTCGAAATCTATCTCTGGCTGGAGGAGCGCATCGCCGCTGCGGAGGCAGCCGGGATCGCCCGCGACGGGATCCTGATCGATCCGGGCTTCGGCTTCGGCAAGAACGTTGCCCACAATCTCGAGCTGATGAACGGCCTCGCGCTCTTCCACTCTCTCGGCTGTCCGCTCGTCGTTGGCGCGAGCCGCAAGCGGACGATCGGCGCCCTTTCGGGCGAGGCGCCCGTCGAAAAACGCCTGGGCGGAAGCCTCGCCTTCGCCCTTAAGGCGGTGGAACAGGGCGTCCAAATTCTGCGCGTGCACGATGTGCCGGAAACCGTGCAGGCGCTCCGCGTCTGGCGCGGCATGCGCGACCAGGCGCTGACGCCTTCCCCCTCCCTACAAGGGAGGGGTTAGGGGTGGGTGTGAATGAGCGGGCTCAATGCCCGCGAATGAGCTTCTTCCGCGGCATCGAGCCGCTCCAGAAGCACCCACCCTCAATCCCTCCCTTGCAGGGAGGGAAGAATCAGGCAGCAGTATCGATCCCGAGGCCGCCGAGCTTTCGATACAGCGTCGAGCGGCCGATCCCCAGGCGCCGCGCGACTTCGCTCATGCGGCCGCGATAGTGGCCGATGGCGAGGCGGATGATGTCAGCCTCGATCTCCTCCAGCGGGCGAAGATGCCCGTCCGCGGTGTACAGCGTGATTCCGGGCGCACCCGAGATCGCCTCGTCACTGCGGGCCTTGCTGATCGCCGGAGCGAAGTCGGTCCGGCGGCTGGTGAAGCGCGACTGGATTGCGATGTGCGGGAAGTCTTCGGCGGTGAGCGAGCTGCCGTCGCACGGGAGCGCGGCGCGGAACAGCACGCCGGCGAGCTGACGCACGTTGCCCGGCCAGCCGTAGCGCATGAGCACCGAGAGCGCGTCGTTGCCGATCGACAGCGGCTTCATCCCGGTCTGCTCGGCGAGGCGGTTGAGAAGGTGGCGAGCGAGCGCGGGAATGTCGCTGCTTCGCTCGCGGAGTGGCGGAAGCGTCACGGTCGTCGCGCCGAGCCTGTCCGAAAGTCCCGCGTGGAAGTCCTCGGGCAGCGCGCGGCTGCTGGTGGCGATGATGCGGACGTCGACCGACTGGCTGCCGTTGAGCCCGACAGGCCGAACCTCGCCGGTCGCGAGCATCCGGTCGAGCCGCTCCTGCGTCTCGGCGGGGAGTGCCGAAACTTCGTCAAGGATCAGCGTTCCACCGTCGGCATGGACGAGGTGCCCGACCTTCGAGGTGAAGGCGCCAGGGAACGCGCCTTTCTCATGCCCGAACAGCTCGCTATCGATGATGTTTGCGGCAACGGCCTTGCAGTCGAGCGACAGGAGCGGGCCCTTGGCGCGGAGGCTGGCGGCGTGGATTGCGCGCGCAACGGTCTCCTTGCCCGTGCCAGGCTCGCCGATGATCAGGACGGGGAGGCGATTGCGGGCGGACTTGGCCGCGACCGCGAGGGCCGCGCGGAACTCGGGCGCGGCCCCGATCAGCTGCTCAAGCTCGAGCGGCGGCGCGAGTTTCTCGGACACCGGCGCGAGCTCACCCGAAGCGCGGCGCCGGTCCGAATTGGCGGCAAGCGCATCGAGCAGCCGCTCAGGTGCGACCGGCCGGACGAGGAAATCGGAGGCTCCGGCGCGCATCGCGTCGACCGCGCTCGCCACCGTATCGCCGTGCGAGAGGACGATGACAGGAAGCTCGGCACGGTGCTCGCGCAGGCTCTGGATGAGCTCGGGTCCCTGTTCCGCATCCCAGGCGCCGAAGATCGCAGCCTGAACCTCGCGGCCATGCGGCCCCTGGAGCAGCGCAAGGGCCGTTTCCGCATCGGCCGCGCCGATGACGCTCCAGCCGACGCGCGCCGCAATCGCCGAAATCAGCCTGCGCTCGTCGGCATTGGCGTCGAGGAGCAAGAGTGAGCGTGTAGGTTCTTCGCGCATTTCCCGCCTTTCGCGGCCCCAGCCTAGGCGCGAAGCGGTAAAGGCCATCTTAAGGGCGTTGCGGGCGGGGCTTGGGCAGGCGCGTCCGCCTTGTTATGGACGCCATTCGTTCGAACCGAAGAAGGGGTAAGTGATGGCCGAAGAGGAGCCGCTGCTGGTCAGTCCGCCGACACACGACGTCGCGATGCACGTCCGCGATTACACACGCTTCACCAAGATGATGACCCGGGGCGCGATCACCTGCTTCATCATCGGTCTCATCGTCCTCCTGATCCTCAAATAGGGCATGAAGATCGCGGTCCTGAAGGAAGCGGCGGGCGAGACCCGTTGCGCCGCGATCCCGGAGACCGTGAAGAAGTTTGTCGCGCTCGGTGCCGAAGTCGCGGTCGAGAGCGGCACAGGCGAGACCGCCGGAGTGCCCGACGGCGATTTCGCGGCCGCCGGAGCGGCGGTCGGCAGCCGTGCCGACGTGCTCAAGGGCGCCGCAATCATCCTCTGCATCAATGGCCCTGAGCCGGCGACTCTTGCGAGCGCGGACAAGGGCGCGCTGCTCGTCGGCGGCCTCGATCCGATGCGCCGGCGCGAGACGATCGACGGCTATGCCTCGGCGGGCCTCGAGGCGCTCGCAATGGAATGGATGCCGCGGATCACCCGCGCCCAGTCCATGGACATCCTCTCCTCGCAATCGAACCTCGCCGGCTACAAGGCGGTGATCGACGGCGCGGCGACCTATGCTCGGGCTTTCCCGATGATGATGACAGCTGCCGGCACCGTCAGCCCGGCCAAGGTGTTCGTCATGGGTGTCGGGGTCGCCGGCCTCCAGGCGATCGCGACTGCCAAGCGCCTCGGCGCGCAGGTCAGCGCAACCGACGTTCGGTCGGCGACCAGGGAGCAGATCCAGTCCTTGGGAGCGAAGCCGATCTTCGTCGAGAATGTCGCAGGCATCGAAGGCGAGGGCGCCGGCGGCTATGCGACCGAGATGTCGCCCGAATATCAAAAGGCGCAGGCCGAGCTCGTCTCCTCGCACATCGCCAAGCAGGACATCGTCATCACTACCGCGCTGATTCCCGGCCGACCGGCGCCCCGCCTGATCAGCGACGCGCAGATTGCGACGATGCGGCCGGGCAGTGTGATCGCCGATCTCGCCGCGGAGGCGGGCGGCAATGTCGAGGGCACCATCAGCGGCGAGCAGGTGGTCAAGCATGGCGTGACGATCATCGGCGCGTCGAACCTCGCGCGCAGCCTCGCGCCCGACGCTTCGGCGCTGTTCGCGCGCAACCTCTACAATTTTCTCAGCGCCTTCTGGGACAAGGAGCAGGCGCGGCCGCTGCTTCCGGACGACGACGAGATCGTCAAGGCAATCCGCCTGACCCAAGGCGGCAAGGTCGTGAACGAACGGCTGACCCCCGCCTGAGCCTGTGAGCAGCCCCGATATCCTCGTCATCGGCGGCGGAATCGCCGGGCTTTCCGCCGCAGCCGAGCTTTCGCGCAACGCGCGGGTGACGGTGCTCGAAGCCGAGGAGCAAATCGGCTTCCACTCGTCGGGGCGCAGCGCGACGATGCTGCATTATGCCCTCGGCGACCGACTGGTGCGTGCGCTGACCCTCGCCAGCCGTGACTTCATCGAAAACCCGCCGGGCGATTTCACGGATGTCCCGCTGGGCCACCGGATGCCGGTGCTCGTCCATGCGCGCGAGGACGAGCGCGCGGCGCTCGACGCACTCGATGCCGAAATCTCGCTCTTTGCCAAGCTCGAGCGGCTGGATGCGCGCGGCGTCCACGAGCTTTGTCCGCTGCTGAAGGATGATGCGCTCTACGGCATCGCCGACCTCAATGGCATCCGCCTCGATCCGCATGCCCTGCTGCAGGGCAATCTCCGGCGGCTGCGGCACAATGGCGGAGGGCTTCGCACCGGTGCGAGGGTGACGGCCATCGACCGGAATTCGGGCGCTTGGCGCGTCTCAACGGAGAAAGGCGAAGCCTTCTCCGCGCCCGTCATCGTCAACGCCGCCGGATCGTGGGCGGACACGATTGCGAAGCTCGCCGGCGTGCAACCGCTCGGTCTTCAGCCCAAGCGCCGCACGATCATCACCTTTGACGCGCCGCCCGGCACCGATCTCGATCGCCTGCCCTTCGCCAAGACGATCGGCGACGAACTCTATTTCGCTCCGGAGAGCGGACGGCTGTTCGCCTCGCCCATGGACGAGGTGCCGAGCGACCCGTGCGACGCTCAGCCCGACGAGTATGAGGTCGCGCTGGCGGCGTACCGGATGGAAGAGCGCACCACGGTGCAGGTGCGCCAGATTCACAGCAAATGGGCGGGCCTCAGGACCTTCACGCCGGACAAGCACCCGGCCGCGGGCTTCGCGCCGGACGCGGAAGGTTTCTTCTGGCTCGCAGGGCAGGGCGGCTTCGGCCTTCAGACCTCGCCGGCGATGGCCGCGATCGCCGCCTCGCTGATCGCAGGAGGCGCATCGCCCGTCGCCGATGTCTCGGTCGAGGACCTAAGCCCCGCCCGCTTCCTCCGGCAGCCGGCATAGGTCGACCCACCGCTCGGCGACCAAATCGAACAGCCGCCCGGTCGGGACCTCGACCGAGGTGTTGAGCGACCCTCCCGCGGGATAGACCATATCGAACGCCTTGAGCGACACGTCGAGATAGACGGGCAGCGGGCGCTTGAGGCCGAACGGGCAGACGCCGCCGACCGGATGGCCGGTCACCTCCAGAGTCTCCTCGGCGCCAAGCATCCGCGGCCGGGCGCCGAGCTCGTCCTTGCATTTGCGGTTGTCGAGGCGGGCATCGCCGCGCGTGCACAGCAGGAACAGATGTTGGCCGGCGCGGACCGCCAGTGTCTTGGCGATCCGCCCCGGCTCGACTCCGAGCGCGTTCGCCGCGGTCTCGACGGTGGCGGTGCTGTCCTCGACTTCGATCAGCCGCAGGTCCGGAGCATGAGCCGCGAGCCACTCGCGGACCGATTGCGCGCTCATTCGCCGACCAGGTGCAGCGCGATCTGGCGCTCGGGCGTGTTGCGGCGATGCTCGAACAGGAAGATGCCCTGCCAGGTTCCGAGCACGGCCTCGCCGTTCTTCACCGGGATCGACAGCTGCGTGGCGGTGAGCGCGGCGCGCAAGTGCGCGGGCATGTCGTCGGGTCCTTCCTCGTCATGCTCGTATGGCCCGTCCTCCGGCGCGATCCTCTCGAAATAGGCTACGAAGTCGCGCCGGGCGGCCGGAGCCGCATTCTCCTGGATGACCAGCGAGGCCGAGGTGTGGCGGCAAAAAATCGTCAGCAGGCCGTCGCGAATTCCCGTCTCCGCGATGAAATCCTGCACGGAATTGGTAAATTCGTGCAGTCCGGGCTGGGGTGCGCGAATCGCGAGAGTCGTGCTGGCCTGGCGAAGCATGGGGCCGCCTAGCGCGGCTTGGTAATCGGTTCCAGCCGCCCAAAACAAAAGCGCCCGCCGATCGGCGGGCGCTCTCTAACGCATTGAATTCTCGGTCTTAGGCGCTGCCGCCGGCACCAGACGTGCCAGAGCCAAGCAGCCAGTTCCAGAAATTCCAACGACCCGTCGTGACCTTCTTCATTTTCAGCCCCTTTGCTTCAAATCGATTCGGCAGATGGGCTGTTATTAACCTTAATCGATATGGTTGACAAACGATTCACTACAATTCGGTCAAATTACCGTAATGGTACCGTAGACGCGGAAGCGTCTTCTCGTTTCAATTTGGGATGAACGGCCGGCCGAATGGTCGGCGAGCAGCGCTGATCAGCGCGTCAGGCGGCGCTGCGGCTCCGCGTGGAGGTCATGCGCTTGGCGAGGCTTTCGAGGCTCATCGGCCGACCGATGGCGAAGCCCTGGGCGATGTCGCAATCGAGTTCGACCAGGACATCGAGGATGTCGCGATGCTCGACGCCTTCCGCAACGACCTTTCGCCCGAGCGAGTGTGCAAGCCCGATGGTCGATTGCACCATCAGCCGGTCGCTGCGGTTGTCGACGATGCCTTTGACGAAGCTCTGGTCGATCTTGATCTCGTTCGCCGGAATTTTCTTGAGATATTCGAGCGTCGACTGGCCGGTGCCATAATCGTCGATCGCGATGTTGACGCCGAGGTCGCGCAGCCTGCCAATCATATCGAGACCTTCGCCGGTGTCGACGAGCTCCGCCGTTTCGGTCAGCTCGAGAGTCAGATGTGCGGGCGCGAGGCCGTAGCGCGCGAGCAGTGCCGACAGACGCAGCGTAAAGCCCTTGTCGGTGAGCAGCCGCGCCGACAGGTTGACGGCGACGCCGAAGTTGCTCCCGCGCTTGTTGATCTGCGCGGCGGCGGCCACGGCCTTCTCGAGCACGAAATCCGTGAGCTTGCCGATGCGGTTCTGCTGCTCCGCCGCAGCCACGAATTCCGAAGCGGCGATGGGGCCCTTCTCCGGGTGAGTCCAGCGCGCGAGCGCCTCAGCGCCGACGATCCGCCGGGTTTCGATGTCGAGCTTTGGCTGGTAGGCGACCCACACCTCGCCGCGGTCGATCGCTTCGTCCAGCTGGCTGAGCATCGACAACTTCCACGAGGCGTCCTCGAGCGACTCCGGATCGTGATACTTCCATTTGAGCCCCTGGTGGGCCGCCTCATCAGCCGCGACCAGCGCGCTCGCGAGGCGATTGGCCACGGACCGGCCGCTGCCGACCTCGACTCCGAACGCGACGTTCAGATCCATCGGGAGCTTGGCGACCCGAGCTGGATTTCGGAAAAGCGCATGGAGCGCTTCCAGATGATTGCCGAACGGCTGGCGTGGATCTTCGAACCACGCGAAAATGCCGCCGTCGCCCTGATATAAAATCCGGCTCGGCGATCCGACACCGAGGCGAGAGACGATCTGTTCAACCAGCTGGCGTTCGCTGTTGGGCGGAAGCGTCGCGACGATTTCCTCGAAGTTGAGCACCCGTGCCGCGACGATGGCCTTGCCTCTGTCGCGCCGATTTTTGCGCAGAGCGTTGAGGTTGGGAAGGCCCGAGATTTCGTTGACGAACCCGCGCTCCTTGAACTGCCGCCAACTGAGGACCGACGCTGTGAGCAGAAGCACGAATAGGCCCGGAGTGATGTCGAGCGAGATGAGTCGCGCCTCCAATGCGACGGGACCAAAAAGCCCTAGAAGCGTGGCCGCACCGACGATGCCGAGTTTTTGAACCGGATTGCGCCGGCGAATGGCGAGGGCGGCCGCGCCGATAGCGAGAAGGTAGAACGGAACCCACCCGAGATAGACTGGCGTGCCGGAGCGCAGCGTCTCGGCGCCAATGATGTGCACATATGCGCCACCCATCTTCCCCGTTCCGGGGATGAAATATTGGTCGCCCAGCGTCTCGCTCGTCCACCCAACGACAACTTCCTTTCCGCGGATTGCGAGGGGATCCGCCTTTCCTTCCAGCAAGGCGGCGGCGGAAACCGTCGGAACCGTCGCGGGATCGATCGAATAATCGGGCACGAACCAAGACCCGGGAGAGCCGCTGACTCGCGCGATTTGCGAGGCGAAGGAAGGAAGCGGCTTGCCGGCGATATCCACGCTGTACGGCAGCCGCCATGCCGCGTTCTGGTAATTGTACTGGACACTGATGTTTCCGAGCACGGCGTATTGGGTGAATTCCGGGATCGGGTCCGTGATGAGCTTGGCACCGCCCTGCGGCAGCGGAAGAGTCCTTACGCCGAGGTGGACGCGCCTAGAGCGCTTGATCGACGCCGCCAACGCCCGATCGTCGACTGGATTGCTTAGCCCGTCGAAGGTGATGTCGAGGAAAATGTCCTTCGCGCCTGCGTCAGTGAGCCGATCGATGAGTCGGGCGTAATGCCGCCGCGGCCAAGGGGAACGACCGACCAATTTGAGCGATTCGTCGTCGATCTTGACGAGCACGATGTCGCCGCTCGCCTTGTGCCAGTGAAGGCTGTTGCGGCTTGTGCGCAGGGCATTCTCGGCGATGTCGCCGAAGCCGATCAGTCCGAAAAGGAGGCCAGCAATCGCCGTCCACAGAAGCAACTTCCATGGATGGTGTTCGGCGACGTGCTTTTCACGCTTCGACACCGGAGCGCACTTCCTTCCCAATTGGTCCCTCACGCATGCGCGCGAAAAGGTTAGGAAACCGCTAACCGCGCTCGAATTAACGAAGGCGGCCGTCACTCTCGAGCCGGAAAGGCTCTGTCCTACAGCCGTGAATTGTGCATGACTGTAGGCGATGCATTCAGCGCGTGCCGAGCAATCCAGAATGAGTTCGAAAGGTACGGCGCGCGTTGCGCCTTCGCGCGCGCGTACGCGGAGCACTGTGACCTTGGGGACTTTTCGCCGGAATCAGGAGGTCTGATGGACTTCATTTCCATCCTGTCGATTTTCGTGCTGGCCTGCTTCGTCGGCTATTACGTCGTGTGGTCGGTCACCCCGGCGCTGCACACGCCGTTGATGAGCGTGACCAATGCCATTTCGTCGGTGATCGTCGTCGGAGCACTCATCGCCGCGGCGGCCGCTGGAAGTCCCAGCTCCAAATGGCTCGGTCTCGTCGCGGTGGCACTGGCGAGCGTGAACATCTTCGGCGGCTTCGCCGTCACGCAACGCATGCTCTCGATGTACAAGAAAAAGGACCGCTAGGCCGATGCACACCGACCTGATCGTCGCTGTGCCGACCTGGGTTCTGCTCGCCTATCTGATCGCGGGCGTCTGCTTCATCCTTGCGCTGAGGGGCCTGTCGAACCCGGAGAGCAGCCGGCGCGGCAATCTCATCGGCATGGTCGGCATGGCGATCGCGGTCGTGACCACGCTGATCACCCACGCCCCGGTCGAGACGATACGGACGGGTCTCGACGCCTACCATGTGAAGATCGACGGCCGAACCGCTCTCGAAATCCTCGGCGCAATCGTGATCGGCGGCGGGATCGGGCTGATCATCGCCCGGAAGATCCAGATGACGGCGATGCCTCAGCTCGTCGCCGCCTTTCACAGCCTCGTCGGAATGGCGGCGGTGCTCGTCGGCGCGGCCGCTTATTTGAACCCGGAAGCGTTCGGCATCGCGGTGCGGATCACGCCCATCTACGGACCATCAATCATCAACATCCTGCCGGTCAGCCGGATCGAGATGGGGCTCGGCGTCGCCATTGGCGCAATCACCTTCTCGGGTTCCGTGATCGCCTTCCTCAAGCTCAACGGCAACATGTCGGGCAAGCCGATCCTCCTGCCGCTGCGTCATGTGATCAATCTCGGCACCCTGCTCGCGATCCTGGTGCTGATTGCCTATTTCACCCAGGACCAGTCGCCGTGGGTGTTCGGCCTGATCGTTGCGCTGAGCTTCGCGATCGGCTTCCTGCTGATCATCCCCATCGGCGGCGCCGACATGCCGGTCGTGATCTCCATGCTGAATAGCTATTCGGGGTGGGCCGCGGCGGCGATGGGCTTCACGCTCCACAATACCGCGATGGTCATCACCGGTGCGCTGGTCGGAAGCTCCGGCGCGATCCTCAGCTACATCATGTGCCGCGCGATGAACCGCAGCTTCATCTCGGTGATCGCCGGCGGCTTCGGGGCGGTCGCGAGCGGCGGCGAGGCTGCGGCGATCGACCGGCCGTACAAGCGCGGATCGGCAGAGGACGCCGCCTTCCTGATGAGCCAGGCCGAACAGGTGATCATCGTTCCCGGCTACGGGATGGCGGTTGCCCAGGCGCAACACGCCGTGCGCGAGATGGCCGATTTGCTCAAGGCCAAGGGCGTGACTGTGAAGTACGCGATCCACCCGGTCGCAGGCCGCATGCCGGGGCACATGAACGTGCTGCTCGCCGAGGCGAACGTGCCCTACGACGAGGTGTTCGAGCTCGAGGACATCAACAGCGAGTTCGCCCAGACCGACGTCGCCTACGTGATCGGCGCGAACGACGTCACCAATCCCGCGGCGAAGAACGACAAGGGCTCGCCGATTTACGGAATGCCCGTGCTCGACGTGGAGAAGGCGCGCACCTGCCTGTTTGTGAAGCGGTCGATGGGCGGTGTCGGCTATGCCGGCATCGATAACGAGCTCTTCTACCGCGACAACACGATGATGCTTCTCGGCGATGCCAAGAAGATGACCGAAGAGATTGTAAAGGCTTTGGGTTAGCGCCGCGGCAGGTGCACGTCGGCGACCATGCAGCGGAGGCTGCCGCCGCCGACGGCCTCGATCGTCGGAATGTCCGCCTCGACCAGCTCGCCGAAGCGCTCCAGCACCCGCAACTGCTCTGGCCGGTAGGTTCGCCGCGCAGCTGACGAGAGCGCGATCACCGGTCCACCGCGGCCTTTCAGCTCGATCAGGTTGCAGGCGAAGTTTCGCATCTGGTCGTAGTCGACCTCGATCAGCGTCCGCCCGGCCGTCTCGATTTCGCCGATCAGGATCTCGCGATATTCGGGCGCGACGGCCTCGGTGCACAGCACTGCGAATTTTGCGCCGAAGCTCATCGCCACATTGGTGTGGTAGATCGGCCTGCCCGAGCGGTCGTGGGCGTCGAACAGCAGGGTCGAATAATCGAGCCGATCGTCGAAATCGGCGATCACCGCCGCGTCGGTCCTCGGACTGAGGTTGGCGTAGGCGCGGCGATTGGGGCGATCGAGCACAAGGCTTCCGGTGCCCTCGAGGAAGTGGCCGTGCCTTTCGTGGGAGCTGAGGTCGATCACCCGGCGCACCTCGAATCCGGCCGATCCGAGCAGCGCCTTCAGCCGATCCGGATCGCGCTCCAGCCGCCGCGCCTCCGTCGCCATCGGGTAGAGCACCATGGTGCCGTCGGCGTGGAACGACACCCAATTGTTGGGAAACACCGCGTCGGGCTTCGACGGGTCGGGCGTGTCTTCGAGGACCAGCACCTCGACGCCGGCATTGTCCAGCGCTTCGGCGACGGCATCGAATTCGCTCAGTGCGGCGTCGACGCCAATGCTGGCATGGGCGAAGACGTTCGACTCCGCGGCCTCGGCGTGGAAGCCGAAGCTCGCCGGCCGGACCATCAGCACCGTTCCGCTGGTCTGCGCCTCTTTGCTCACGGTCTCGTTCTGGGTTCTCGCGACAGCCGTGGCAAGCGCTCGCGACGACTCGTCGCAAAAGCGATTCAAATCGCGCTAAACCAATTCGTTACCGCTTGCCGCAGCAGAGAAGATGCATGACAGTCCGCGGCGACGAAGAAGGGGATTGAATTGCGCAAGCTGGGCATCATCGGGGGCATGAGCTGGTCGTCCACCGCGCTTTACTACGACCACATCAACCGCGGCATCGCCCAGCGGCTCGGCGGCCTCCACAGCGCGCGCCTCGGAATCGAAAGCCTCGATTTCGACGCAATCGCCGCGATGGAGATGGCCGGCGACTGGGACGGCATCACCAGGGAGGTGCTGGACGCCGCCGCGAAGCTCGAAGCGGGCGGCGCCGAAGGCCTCATCATCGCCTGCAACACCGTCCATAAATCCTATGATGCGGTGGCGGCGAACGTCGGCATCCCTGTGCTCCACATTGGAGACGCGGCTGCGGATCGGATCGTCGCGGACCGGCGTTCGCGCGTCGCGCTGCTCGGCACCCGCTTCACCATGACCGACACGTTCGTCCGCAGTCGCCTCGAGGCGCGCGGAATCACGCTCGTGCCAATCGCCCCGGAGTGGATGGCCGAGGTCGACCGGATTATCTTCGAGGAGCTCGCCGCCGGCCGTGTCGTCCGCGACAGCCAGCGCAAGCTGAAGACGCTGATTACCGAGCTCGCCAAGCAGAAGGTGCAGGCCGTCGTCCTCGGCTGCACCGAGCTGGTGTTTGCCGTAGACGTCCGCGCCAACGTGCTGCCGGTCTACGACACGACCGGAATCCACGCCCGCGCCTGCGTGGATTGGATGCTCGCCGAAGAGGAGCAGGCGCGGGCCGCGGCCTGAGCCCACTTTACTAACGCCGCTAATGGTTTAGGCTCCGGGTTCGCCCAGACAGGGGAGGGCGAAATGCAGAGATCGAAGACGTTCGTGCTGGCGGCGCTGTGCTGTGCGGCCGCCTGGCCCATGAGCGCGTCCGCGCAGCCCAATAGCGACCGGCCCGAAGCCCATCAGCATGCAATGCCGATCGGCGACAAGCTCGGTGAGCTGAGCTTCCCGAACAGCGGCAAGCCTGCTGCCCAGGCGCCGTTTTTGCGCGGCGTAAGGCTGCTCCACAATTTCGAGTACGAGGATGCCATCACAGCCTTTCAACAGGCGGAGAAGGCCGATCCCGACTTCGCGCTCGCTTACTGGGGCGAGGCGATGGCGCACAATTATACTTTGTGGGCGGAGCAACACACGGACGAGGCTCGCGCCGTCCTGGCGAAGCTCGGGCCCACGCCTCAGGCGCGCGCCGCGAAGGCAAAGACCGCGCGGGAGAAGATGTGGCTGAGCGCGGTGGAGGCGCTCTACGGCCCAGGCACCAAGTACGAGCGCGACGAGGCCTACGCCGACCGGATGGACGCACTGTTCGCGGCCTACCCGAATGATATCGAGGCTCGCGCGTTCGATGCGCTCGCAACGATGGGCCGCTCGCACGGCACTCGCGACGTCGCCAATTACATGAAGGCTGCCGGAATGCTGGAGGAGGTGTTCCCGACCCACACGCATCACCCGGGCGTCGTCCATTATCTGATCCATGCCTACGACGACCCGGTGCATGCGCCGCTCGGCATTCGCGCCGCCCGGCTCTACGACAAGATCGCGCCGGACTCCGCCCATGCGCAGCACATGACCTCGCACATCTTCCTGGCGATGGGCATGTGGCCGGAGACGGAGGAGGCAAACCTGCACGCCGCGGCGGTGCAGGATGCGGCGATGGCGGCGGATCACATGCCGCCAGGCGCTTGCGGACACGGTTACATCTGGCTGGTCTACGCGCGTCTGCAGGAGGGGAAGGACGTCAGTCGCGAAATCGAGGCGTGCCTCGCTCAGGCGCAGGCCATGGCCAAGGAACTCAAAGAACTGCCCGCCGTAGGCTCGCCGGAAGGCGCCTTTGGAAGCTGGGCGGACATGGCCGTTCGCACCGGGATCGAAACCGGCAAGTGGCCGAAATGGGTTGAGCCGCCATCGGGCAAGTTCGCCTGGACTCGGTTCACCCAGGACTATGGGCGTGTGCTCGCCAGCCGCCACGATGCTGCGGCGGCTGAGGCCGCGCTCGCGGCAATGAAAAACGAGCGGGAGATTATCGTCGCCAACTGGAAGAAGGAATTTCCAGACGACGACACTTCCCTCCCGTGGGTCGATCGCGCCGTAGCGCAGGGCGAGGCCGTGGCGGCGCTTGCTCAGGGGAGAAGCGACGACGGACTCCAGCTGCTCCGAAAGGCGGCCGAAGCCGAAGCCGCCCTGCCGCCCCCGTTTGGCCCGCCGGCGCTGCAGAAACCGAGCTACGAGCTGCTCGGCGACGAGCTGCTAGCCTTGGGCCGGAAGTCGGAGGCGGCCGATGCCTATCGGCAGGCGCTTGCGGCGGCTCCGAACAGGCGATTGTCGGTGCTCGGCCTGAAAGCGGCGACTGCGCCCAGCGCACTCGCAAGCGGGAGCGCCAGGCACTAAGTCGGATTGCGTGACGAAGGCCGACCGCCCAGACTTCCCCGGAGCCGCCGACCGCTTCAATGAAGAGCGGGCGACTTATGCCGTCCAGGGCGCGGATCAGCCGGACCTGGAGAGGGGCGTCGCCGCAATCCGCGAGGTGTGGAAGACGCTCCCGCGTCGGCCGGGCGTCTATCGGATGCAGGACGCGCGTGGGGACGTGCTCTACGTCGGCAAGGCGCGGGCGCTGAAGAATCGCGTTACCAATTACACCCAAGTCGCGAAGCTTCCGAAGCGTCTGCAGCGGATGGTCGCGCAGACGCGCTCGATGACCATCGTCACGACGCGGACCGAAGCGGAGGCGCTGCTGCTCGAAGCGCAGCTGATCAAGCGCTTCCGTCCGGCCTACAACGTGCTCCTGAGGGACGACAAAAGCTTCCCGTTCATCCTTCTGCGCGAAGATCATGCCTTTCCACGCATCCAGAAGCATCGGGGCGCGCGGCGGATCAAAGGACAATATTACGGACCGTTCGCTAGCGCCGGATCGGTCACCCGGACGCTCAACGCGCTTCAGAAGCTGTTCCTGCTAAGAAGCTGTTCCGACAGCTATTTCGAGAACCGCTCGCGGCCATGCCTGCTCTACCAGATCAAGCGCTGCTCGGCCCCGTGCGTCGGCCGCATCGACGAGCAGGATTACGATGAGCTGGTTGAGGACGCGAAGGCGTTCCTCGCGGGCAAGTCGACCGGCGTCCAGGCGCGGCTCAGCAAGTCGATGGCCGAGGCTGCCGAGAAGCAGGATTACGAGCTTGCGGCCGTCTACCGCGATCGGCTGCGTGCGCTGACCTACATCCAGGGCAGCCAGACCGTGCACGCGGAAGGCCTCGGCGACGCCGACGTGTTCGCCCTCGCGTGCAAGGGCGGGTCGATGTCGATCCAGGCCTTCTTCATCCGTGGCGGGCAGAATTGGGGCCACCGCGCCTTCTTTCCGGCGCATACCAACGACGTTCCGGAAGCCGAGGTTCTGTCGAGCTTTCTCGTCCAGTTCTACGAAGACATGCCGCCGCCGAAGCGGATCCTGGTCGACCGCGAGCTCGGCGACCGCGAATTGCTCGAGGAGGCGCTGTCGGAGCGCGCCGGGCGCAAGGTGGCGATCGAGGTTCCGCAGCGCGGCTCCCGGCGCAAGCTGATGGAGCAGGCGACGCGCAACGCCGAGGAAGCGCTCGATCGGCGGCTGGCGGAGACCACCACGCAGGGCAAGATCCTGCGTGAGCTCGCGGATACGTTCGAGCTGGCCGAGGTCCCCAAGCGCATCGAGGTGTACGACAACAGCCATATCATGGGCACGAACGCGACGGGCGCGATGATCGTCGCCGGGCCGGAGGGCTTCCGCAAGAACAGCTATCGCAAGTTCAACATCAAGCGGCCGGAGACCCAGCCCGGGGACGATTTCGCGATGATGCGCGAAGTGCTCGAACGGCGGTTCGCTCGGTTGGAGAAGGAGGACCCCGACCGGCAGAGCGGGGAATGGCCCGACCTGCTCTTGATCGACGGCGGCAAGGGGCAGCTGTCCGCGGTGTGCGAGGTCCTGGAGGACATGGGCGTCCACGACGTCCCGGTTGTCGGCGTCGCCAAGGGCCCGCATCATGGGCGCGAGGGTCGCGAAATCTTCCACATGCCGGGCGGGCGCGAGATCACGCTCCAGCCGAACTCGGCTTTATTGTTCTATCTCCAGCGCTTGCGCGACGAAGCGCACAGGTTCGCGATCGGCACGCACCGCGCGAAGCGGGCGAAGAGCCTGACGACTTCGACGCTGGATGACGTTCCGGGCATCGGCCCCACCCGCAAGCGCGCGTTGCTGATGCACTTCGGAACGGCGCGCGCGGTTAAGGGCGCGGCGCTGGAGGACCTGGAGAAAGCGCCGGGGATCAGCAGGGCGACCGCGCGGCAGGTCTATGATTATTTCCATCCGGGCGGATGAAAGTTCCTCCCTGCGAGCGAAGCTCGTGGGGAGGGGAACCATTCACCGCAGAGTGAATGGTGGAGGGGTAATTGGCGCCGGCGTCAGTTACCCCTCCACCATCGAATCTTCGTTCGATGGTTCCCCTCCCCAGCCTGCGGCTAGGGAGGAATGATGCGCATCACCACCCCCGCAATCGTCTGCGCTCTTCGTTCGCACGGCGAGCACGGCGCCATCGTCCGGCTGATGACTCCCGACCATGGCCTGATCGCTGCCTATGTCCGCGGCGCCCGAGGACGGCGCATGCGGCCGGTGCTCATCTCCGGCAACGTGGTCGAGGCGCAGCTCAGCGCTCGCACCGACACACAATTGCCGCAGGCGACGCTGGAGCTGGTCCACAGCCGCGGCCCCTTGCTCTCCGAACCGCTGCCCGCGGCGGCGATCGAATGGGCGACGGTGCTGACCGCGACCGCGTTGCCGGAGGGGCAACCCTATCCTCGACTCCACTCGGCGCTGGAGGGCCTGCTGGACGCCATCGAAGCGGCGCCCTCGGCTAGCGGCTGGGGAAGCGCGCTCGTTCGCTACGAGCTCTTGTTGCTGTCGGAGCTCGGATTCGGGCTCGACCTGGAGCGGTGCGCGGTGACGGGCGCCAACGACCGGCTCGTCGCGGTCAGCCCGAAGTCGGGCCGGGCGGTGAGCGCCGCCGAAGCCGAACCCTATGCCGGCAAGCTGCTGCCGCTGCCGCCTTTCGTTCGCGAAGGCGGCTCCGCCTCTTGGGAGGAGATCGGGCAGGGACTTGCGCTGACCGGCCATTTCCTCCTCCGCGATCTGATCACCGAGCGGTCGCGGCCGATTGCCGAGGCGCGCGGGCGGCTGGTCGACCGGCTGCGTCGGGCTGGCGGTCTTGCCTAGTTGTCAGTGCAATCCCGCCCGCTAAGGTGAAGCTGTGACGATCGACACTCTCGCCATGCTGTTCCCCAATGTCGCGGTGACCCGCGGAATCGCGGTCCGCGTGGCCGTCAGCTTCCTGTCCGAGCAATCGGACCCGAGCACCAACCGCTGGTTCTGGTCCTATCATGTCCGGATCGAGAACGGGTCGGAGGTCGCCGTCCAGCTGCTGTCGCGAAGCTGGACCATCGTCGACGGCCGCGGAACGATTCACGAAGTGATCGGCGAGGGCGTGGTCGGCGAAATGCCGCTGATCGCCCCGGGGGCGAGCTTCGATTATGTCTCCGGCTGCCCGCTCGATACGCCGAGCGGCGCAATGAGCGGGACTTACCGCATGGTCGACGAGGACGGCACCGCCTTCGATGTCGACATTCCCAAGTTTCAGCTCCTCAGCGCCTGACCCCATTTTTCCGAAGTTCTGGACCGGTTCAGAGGCTGGATCGTTATCAGTCCGGTCTGGAGATTGTTGCCAGACCGCCCGCAGTTCGGGCTTAAAGGGGATGGATGTTCAACTTCGCTCCTCGACGGCAAAACGGTCCAGCCGGAGCGCGCGGCTGGCGCGGCTATGCCGTCGGCGACATTCACGGCCGTCTCGACCTACTCGAGGAACTGCTCGACAAGATCCACGCGGATATCGCCCGGCGCCCGGCGCGCAAGGTGCTGCTCGTGTTCGTCGGCGACCTGATCGACCGCGGCCCCAGCTCGGCGCAGGTGGTCGAGCGGCTGCGCACTTACCGGCATCCCGGCGTTCGGCCGATGTTCCTCCTCGGCAACCACGAGGAAGTCCTTCTGCGCATCCTGAAGGGTGAGTCTGAGCTGATCACCAAATGGCGCTGGTTCGGCGGCGCCGAGTGCCTCGCCAGCTACGGCGTCGATCGCGACCGGCTCGCTGCGCTCACCGATGAAGAGGCGCTGCCGGTGGTTCGCGACGCGGTGCCGAAGGAGCATGTGGAATTCCTGGAGAGCTTCGACGACAGCTGCCGCTTCGGCGACTATCTGTTCGTCCACGCGGGCATCCGGCCGGGCGTCGAAATCGACCAGCAAAAGCAATCGGACCTGCGCTGGATCCGCGAGCCCTTCCTGTTCGACGAGACCGACCATGGCTTCGTGGTCGTCCACGGCCACACCATCCGGCCTGAGGTCGAGATGCGGCCGAATCGCATCGGCATCGACACCGGCGCCTACCGGTCCGGCGTGCTTTCGGCACTCGCTATCGAAGGCAGCGACACCTGGCTGCTGGACACGAGAATGGCGGCCGAGCAAGGCATGGCCTGCTAATCCGGTCCATTTTGGAGATTGGTAACTCTACATCGGACCGTTTTTGGAATAGGAGGCCCTTCGACGTTCCTGGAGAAATTGATCGTGTTTATTGATCTCGTCCGGCGTCCTCTGTTCGCTGCGCTCGCGCTGGCGGGAGCGCTCCTGGCGGCCGGCTGCGCCGATACGCGCGGCGGCAGCATCCCCTACGATCACCCGCTCGCCGCTCCGGACCAACAGACTTTCCAGACGCTGCCCCAGGACTACAAGATTGCGCCGCTCGACAAACTGTCGATCAAGCTCTTCGGCGAGCAGACAGGCCAGACCGGCCAGCAACCCAGCAATTCGATCACCGGGGATTATTCCGTGGACCTCGCGGGACGGATCTCGCTGCCGCTGGTCGGCGAGGTCGAGGCGGCGAATCTGACGACCGCCCAGCTCGATGATCAGCTGACGAAGCTCT
>Ga0207674_10001485_pt1 | contig 30265 bp, 28 predicted proteins | sample KBSCornC72_FD_184303 | JGI IMG/M metagenome (GOLD analysis project Ga0207674, IMG submission 184303) | Corn rhizosphere microbial communities from Kellogg Biological Station, Michigan, USA - KBS Corn C7-2 (SPAdes) (version 2) | ecosystem: Host-associated > Plants > Roots > Rhizosphere > Soil ...
GTGACCTCGATCTGCGGCACGCCGCGCGGAGCCGTGGGGATTCCGGAGAGCTTGAACTTCCCCAGCGTCCGGTTCTGCGCCGCCATCGGACGCTCGCCCTGCAGGACGTGGACCTCGACCTCGGTCTGGTTGTCCGCCGCCGTAGAAAACGTCTCCGTCTTCTTGGTCGGAATCGTCGTGTTGCGCGCGATCATGCTGGTCGCCACACCACCCATCGTCTCAATGGACAGGGTCAACGGGGTCACATCCAGCAGCAGCAGGTCCTTGACTTCGCCAGCAAGCACGCCAGCCTGAACCGCCGCGCCAATCGCCACGACCTCATCCGGATTCACTCCACGATGCGGTTCCTTGCCGAACAGCTCCTTCACGAGTTGCTGGATCTTCGGCATACGAGTCTGACCGCCGACCAGCACTACCTCGTCAATCTTGCTGGCATCGACGCCGGCATCCTTCAACGCCTGCTTACTGGGCCCGATCGACCGCTGCAACAGATCGTCCACCAGCGACTCCAGCTTGGCGCGGGTCAGGTTGCGAACCAGGTGCTTCGGCCCGCTCGCGTCCGCGGTGATAAACGGCAGGTTGATCTCCGACTCCTGCGCCGTCGACAGCTCGATCTTGGCCTTCTCCGCAGCATCCTTCAGCCGCTGTAACGCCATCTCATTGCCCTTCGCATGAAGATCGAGCCCCGTATCGGACTTGAACTCGCCAATCAGCCAATCGACTATCCGCTGGTCGAGGTTGTCGCCGCCCAGGTGGGTATCCCCGTTGGTCGACTTCACCTCAATGACGCCTTCGCCGACTTCGAGAATCGAGATATCGAACGTACCGCCGCCGAAGTCGTAGACCGCAATCGTCTCGTCCTTCTTCTTGTCGAGCCCATAGGCCAATGCAGCCGCCGTCGGCTCATTGACGATGCGCTTCACATCAAGCCCAGCAATCTTGCCGGCATCCTTAGTCGCTTGCCGCTGGGCGTCGTTAAAGTAAGCCGGAACCGTAATCACGGCCTCGGTCACCGAAGTTCCCAGGTAGTCCTCCGCGGCCTTCTTGAGCTTCTGAAGGATCATTGCCGAAATCTCCGGCGCCGTGTACTCCTTGCCCTGCGCCAGCACCGCGACGTTGTCGCCCTTGGCGACGACCTTGTACGGCACCATCTTCAATTCGTCGCCAACCTCGTTCAAACGGCGACCCATGAACCGTTTAATCGAATAAACCGTGTTTTCAGGATTGGTGATCGCCTGCCGCTTGGCGACTTGACCCACCAGCCGCTCCCCGCTCTTAGTGAACGCGACAATCGAAGGTGTAGTCCGCCCGCCTTCCTCGTTGGGAATCACCTTCGCCTCGCCGCCTTCCATCACGGCCACGCAGGAGTTCGTCGTTCCCAGGTCAATACCGATAATCTTTGCCATTTATAGCTCCCCATTCCGGGCTCGCAGCCCGCCAGTCTAGTCAACTCCCCAAGAATCTCACCTTGAGTCACTTACTGTCAATATATCTGATGCTAAAAACATCATCAGGTTGCATCCACATGAAAATATTGGCAGATAAATATCATCCTTCTTTGCTCAAATTGCCCGTGTACAATAAAATAGGACTATATCTGTCGCATATCAAGCAAAGTGCTCATAAAATAAAGATGCCGCCCAAGCGAACCCTTCTTCATTACACCCGCTATACTCACCTTTACCTCGGCGTCTTCATCTCGCCGGCCCTGCTCTTCTTCGCCTTTACTGGCGCGCTCCAGACCTTCAGCTTCCACGAGACCACCCGCGGCAGTTCCTACAAGCCGCCGGCCTGGATTGCCACCCTCGCCCAGGTTCACAAGAAGCAGAACATGACCGTGCCGGTAAAGAAGCTTCAGCCCCTGCCTGTCCAGACGGCAAAACCCGGCGCGGATAAGTCCCAGCCCCCAGTCGTTACCGCCAAGCCGCATAATGCGATGCCCCTTAAGCTATTCTTTCTCGTGGTCTCGGTCGGGTTGTTTAACTCGACCATCTCGGGCATTTATATGTCCTATCGCTATGTACGCAACAAGCCTCTAATTACCTCTCTCCTGATCGCCGGGACCATCCTTCCCATCGTCCTCGCATTTCTATAGGCATGGCATTGCGAGCCAAAATGAAAGGCCCAGCGAGATGCTGGGCCTAACTTATTCATAATAATTACGTTATTAGAAGTGATAGGCAATTCCGAGCGCCGGAGATGAGACCACCTGATAGCGGTTGGTCTTGAAGATGTCCCCAGGCAGGCCAAAGTCCGGCGTCTTGGCGACGAAACCGCGGTATTCGACGCGGATGTCGAAGCTGGGGCTGATCTCGTAGGCGACACCGGCACCGAAGAGGCCTCCGATATTCATATTCTGCTTGGCGTCGACCTGGTAAGTTCCGCTGTCCTTGAGCGGGTGATAGACCATCGCGCCGACGCCGACCTCGGCAAACGGGAAAAAGTTCCCATAGTTCCGGCTGTAGACATAGGCGGCACTGTACTCTGACTGGAGCGTATGGATGCCCCCTTGCGCTTTGCCGAAGACGGTGTACTTCTGCGTATTCTGCGCGTACCCGTAGTTCAGTTCGAGCGCGCTGCGCGGCGTCAGCATATAGCGGTAGCTGGCCAGAAGCCCGATCGTCGTGGTGGTGCTCTTCTTCACGGCATTTCCGTAAACGTCGGGGGCAAATGCTCCTGTGGCGCTGATGCTCACGTCCTGCCGGCTTTCCTGTGCATAACCGGCTACCGCTGTCAGCATCAATGCTCCCAGCAACAATAATGTCTTCTTCATTCTTCGCTAGATCCCTTCAAATTCGTCCGTTACCGTCTTCTACGCTGTCCCACAGGCAACGCGCTTGCAACCGTCACGGAGCGCCGTAGTATTGTCCTTCATTGTAACCGCACCCGCGCCTCTTCGACGGACCTATACGCAAGAAGACCGGGAGACACTAATGTCCCCCGGTCATCTTCTTCCCGATCGCCTTATTGCTCGGGCGGCGGTGGAGGCGGCGGAACCCCTTCCCCTCCGCGACGATTGTGACGATGCTCCTTCATCTTCGCCTGCATCGCGTCGAACTTTGCCTTCTGCTCGTCGGTCAGCACATTGCGAATCTTGTCTTGTGATGCCTGGTGAATCGCCATCATCTGGCTGCGCTTATCCGCCTTTGCCGTGGCAGTATCGGCGCGCAGCGCCTTCATCTGGCTCATGGTGTCGGCATCAATCGCCTTGACCTGCGTCACCTGATCAGGTGTCAGGCTCAGCTGTTTGGTCAGCATCTCAATTCGGCGTCCTCCACGGCGCCCGGCTCTGGCATGCCCTCCCGTCTGCGCGCCCATGCTGTCCTGCTGCTGCGGCGGGCGCGGCGCGGCACTGTTGTCCTGCGCCAACAAGATCGGCGTTGCGCTCAAGGTGGCCGTACAAAGTGCCAGCACAGCTACCCGCATCATCGGATGATCGAATGTAATTCTGTGGAACATCGGCTTGTGGAACATCGCTCTCTTCATCGGCTTTCCTCTCCTGCTGCATCCACCGGAGAGGACCTCTCCGGCGCGTTTGTCTATGGGTACAAACGCGCTTTCCTGACAAAGGTTTCTCTCTTTCCGCAAATATCCCCTGCCTCCACGTCTACACGCCGCGCTCCGCCTGAAAGCAGTAAGGATCGCCGTGTGCCGCGGCGTAGGCCTCCACCACCTTCAGGAAAGCGACCGCGGCGTGAGACAGGCTGGCATGTTTGCGATAGACCAGGCGCAGCTTGCGTTCGATCTGCAACTCCGGGATCTGCACTTTAACCAACGCACCGCTCCGCAACTCCGTCCGCACCGTAAGCCCCGGCACCAAGGCCACTCCATTGCCCATCTCCACAAAACGCTTGATCGCCTCCAGCGACGGCAACTCCACCCCCATGTGCAGAACTGTCTTATGCCGCTTGAACTCCTGAATCACCTTCTGCCTCTGCGGCGACGTGATGTTGTGGGCGATGAAGTTCTGCGTTCCAAGCTGCCGGATCGATACCGACCCCGCCTTGGCCAGTGGGTGCTGAGGATTCACGACGAATGCCAGTTCATCGCGATAGACCACCATCGACTTTACCTGCGCGTCGTCCGGGCGGAACGACAGCACGCCGATCTCGACCGAGTGCATCAGTACCTCGTCGGCAATGCGGCTGGCCAGGGCTCGCCGTACCGCCAGCTTGATTCGCGGATTCTGCCGCCGAAACTCGTCGAGCAACGGCAGCAGGTACAGGCACGTGTACTCGTTGGCCGCCAGATCGAGCCTTCCCCGGTGCAGCGAACGCAACTCCGTCAAAGCTCCTGCTGCCTCGTTGCGCAGGTTCAGCAGCTTCGCTGCATACTCGCGCAACACCTCGCCAGCATCGGTCAGGGTTCCATCCCGCGACGACCGCTCAAATAAGACCTCTCCCAGCTCTGCTTCCAGCTTCGCTATCGCCTGGCTCACTGCCGGCTGGGTCCGGTGCAGCCGCGCCGCGGCCCGTGAAAAGCTGCGCTCCTCCGCCACCGCCAGAAAGGTCTCCATCTGTACCAGATCCATTACTTACCCCACTCTCGAAAAATTCGCCGCCCTTGAATATCCGAATTAGAATTACTAATATACGTGGAAGTCATCATAAGCCTGCATTATGATAGCGTCCAGATGGAGAGTGCCGACAGTTATGGTTGATCAAAATAAAATCGTCTTCTTCGACACCACCCTTCGCGACGGCGAACAGTCCCCCGGCTGCACCATGCACCATGACGAGAAGTTGCGCATGGCGCACCAGTTGGCGGACCTCGGCGTCGATATTCTCGAAGCCGGCTTTGCCATCGCCTCACACGGCGACTTCGAGAGCGTCCACGCCATCGCCTCCGAGATCCGTGGCCCCCGCATCGCTTCCCTCGCCCGTTGCAAGCGCGAGGACATCGAGGCCGCCGGACGCGCCACCGAGCCTGCCAAACAGGCACGTATCCACACCTTTCTTTCAACCTCCGACCTGCACCTCGCGGCCAAGCTGCAGATCACCCGCGAGCAGGCTCTCGACCAGATTGCCGAGATGGTCGCCTTTGCGCGTACCTTCGTCGACGACGTCGAGTTCTCCCCCGAGGACGCCACCCGAACCGACCCCGACTTTCTGGTGAAGGTCTGCGAGGTCGCCATCCAGGCCGGGGCCACCACGCTCAACCTGCCCGACACCGTCGGCTACTGCGTTCCGCAGGACTACGCCGGCATGTTCCGCATGGTGCGTGAACGCGTCCCGGGAATCGAGAACATCGTCCTCTCCGCGCACTGCCACGACGACCTTGGCCTCGCCGTTGCCAACACCATCGCCGCCATCGAGGCCGGCGTTCGCCAGGTGGAGTGCGCCATCAACGGCATCGGGGAGCGTGCCGGCAATGCCGCGCTGGAGGAGATCGCCGCCGTGCTTACCGTGCGCCACGACCGCTTCCCTTTCCAGCACAACATCGTGATGAACCAGATCTTCGCCACCAGCCAGATGCTCTCGCAGTGCATCAGCTTCGGCGTTGCGCCCAACAAGGCGATCGTGGGAGCCAATGCCTTCGCGCACGCCGCCGGAATCCACCAGCACGGTGTGATGGTGAACCCGCTGACCTACGAGATCATGACGCCGGAATCGGTCGGCGTGCCCAAGAACTCGCTCGTTCTCGGCAAGCACAGCGGCCGCCGGGCGCTGGAGCATCGTTTTATCGAGTTAGGCCACGCGCTCTCGAAGGAGCAGCTCAACGAGGTCTACACCCGCTTCACCGAGCTTGCCGACCGCAAGAAAACCATCTACGACCAGGATATCCTCGGCCTTCTGCAAACCGACAAATCCGCAGTCGCCGTCAACTAAGTTGTGTTAAGGGCACGGCTTCAGCTGTGCCGGAAGAATTTCGGATAACGCGGGGCTTTAGCCCCTGAGGTACAAGGTATGCGTCTAAAGATTGCAGTTCTGGCCGGCGACGGCATCGGTCCCGAAGTTACCCGTGAAGCGACCAACATTCTCCGTGCCGTAGCGGAGCTGGGCGGACATGAGTTCACCTTCGTCGAGGGTCTCCTCGGTGGAGTCGCCATCACCGCGACCGGATCGCCGCTCCCCACCGCGACGCTCGATGCCGCGCTCGACTCCGATGCCGTATTGCTCGGCGCGGTGGGCGATAACAAGTTCAACGCACTATCTCCTGACAAGCGCCCCGAGGCTGGTCTGCTGCAGATCCGCCAGGCACTCGGCGGCTTCGCCAATCTGCGCCCGTCCATCGCGTACAAGGCGCTCTCCGCAAGCTCTCCGCTGCGGCCCGAGGTTACGGAGAACGTCGACATTCTCTTCGTCCGCGAGTTGCTTGGCGGCCTCTACTTCGGCGCGCCTCGCGAGTGGAACAAGGAGACCAATGAAGCCATCAACACCATGCGCTACACTCGCGACGAGATCGTCCGCGTAGCCCGCGTAGCCTTCGATCTGGCCGGCAAACGCCGCAAGAAGGTTACTTCGGTCGACAAGGCCAATGTCCTCGAAGTCTCGCAACTCTGGCGCGCGACCGTCACCGAAGTGGCGAAGGATTACCCCGGCGTCACCCTCGAGCACCAACTCGTCGACTCGATGGCCATGCACATCATGAACACGCCGCGCAACTTCGACGTCGTGCTCACGGAGAACCTCTTCGGCGACATCCTCTCCGACGAGGCCGGGGTCATCACCGGCTCACTCGGCATGTTACCCTCGGCCACTATCGGCGGCGCAGTCAATTTATATGAGCCTGTCCACGGCAGCGCGCCCGACATCGCCGGAACTGGCAAGGCCAACCCGCTGGGCGCAATCCTGACCGCCGCCATGGTGCTTCGCCACTCTGCCAATCTGGAACAGGACGCTCGCGCCGTCGAGTTGGCTGTCCATCAGGTTCTCGACGCTGGTTACCGCACCGCCGATATTGCGCGCGGATCGCAGTCCGGCCAGCAGACTGTCACCACGCAGGAGATGGGCAAGCGTGTCCATCAGGCGCTCACAGAATCCATCGACCGCCGCCAGTCGATGCACGCCGTGTAATCACGGCAGGGTTTTTTGTCGTTATTTTTGCTTTAAGGTACGCCAAGGCTTCGGTCTTGGCCTTCTAAACCAGCAGAGATCGGGGGGTTTTTAGCCCCTGGGGTATGCAATCATCCAATGCGCCGCTATTTCCAACTCGCTGTCATTCTCCTCCTCGCCGCGGGAGCAGTGACCTCGAATGCGAACATCTTCACCCATAAGGAAAAGAAGCCCAAGGAGAATGTCGAGTGGCTCTGGCAGTATGGCCCGCCTCCCGCCGAAGGTCGCGAGAACGCGCTCGTCCTCGATCCTCGTTTCCGTCCCTTCCTGGCCCAATATCTCACCGCGCCGCAGACCTTCTGGGCTAAAAATAAGACGCTGGCCGACACCGCTCTCGACTTCCTCTCGGTCCCGGGCAAGGTCCTCGCCGACCAGAACCGCTATCTATCCATCACCGGCTGCGTCTTCCGCTTCTGTCCTGACCGCGGGCTGCTGTGGGTGGATATGGGCCTCCCCAAGCCGCTGATTGTGTTTGCCGCGATTAACTGGGTTCAGCAAAACAAGACGCCGGACCAGCCCGGAGCCGAATACACCCTCTGGGTCTTCAGCAACAATTCAATTGACTCAGACCATATCCCGGCAGCGTTGAAGCGCAGCATCGCCCGCTGGACTGCGGAGCCGCCGCTCGGCAGTACCATCCTCCAGACCATCACCACCGCGATTCTTGTAGATCCCGAGGGCAAGCCGCAACAGATTGCCCCGGCAGCCATCGGAGCCAACACCATCGAGCCACAACCCGAAGCAAAGGCCAAATCATGACGAAGACAGCAAAAACACTGTTTGAGAAAGTCTGGCAGCAGCACCTCGTCGCCGAACCGGCAGGCGAACCATCGATCCTCTATATCGACCTGCATCTCGTCCACGAGGTCACCTCGCCGCAGGCCTTCGACGGCCTCCGCATGGCCGGCCGCAAGCTCCGCCGGGCTGATCGCACAATCGCAACGGTAGACCACAACGTTCCCACCAGCAGCATCGCGGACCGGCTGCACATCGTCGATCAAATCGCCTCCAAACAGATTGAGGCACTGCGCAAAAACTGCGCTGACTTCGGCGTCGAGCTCTTCGATGTGCAATCGCCCAGTCAGGGCATCGTCCATATCATCGGCCCCGAACTCGGATTGACCAAGCCCGGCATGACTATCGTCTGCGGCGACTCCCACACCTCGACGCACGGAGCCTTCGGTGCTCTTGCTTTCGGCATCGGCACCAGTGAGGTCGAGCACGTCATGGCCACGCAGACGCTGCCGCAAGACAAACCTAAAACTTTCCGCATCAATATAGAGGACAACCTTCCCACCGGTGTCACCGCCAAGGACATCGTGCTGCACATCATCGGCGAGATCGGCACCGCCGGGGCTACCGGTTACGTCGTCGAGTACGCTGGTTCAGCCATCCGCGCCCTCTCCATGGAAGGCCGCATGACCATCTGCAACATGAGCATCGAGGCCGGAGCCCGCGCCGGGATGATCGCCCCGGACGCCACCACCTTCGCCTACCTCAAGGACCGCCGCTTCTCGCCGCAGGGCGCGGCGTGGGACAAGGCCGTCGCTCAGTGGTCCGAACTGAAAACCGACGAAGACGCCGCCTTCGACCGCGAACTTACGATCAACGCAGCCGAGATCACTCCCACCGTCAGTTGGGGAACCAGTCCCGGCATGGTCACCGGCATCAAGTCCACCGTTCCACTTGCCGATCCCAATGCCAGCGAGGCCGATCAGAAGGCCTTCGAGAGAGCCCTCGAATATATGGACCTCAAGGCCGGGACGCCCATCGAGCAGATTGCCATCGACCGCGCCTTCATCGGCTCCTGCACCAACGCCCGTATCGAAGATCTCCGCGCCGCTGCCTCTGTCGTTCGCGGCTATCACGTCGCTACAACCGTCCGCGCAATGGTCGTCCCCGGCTCACAGGCCGTCAAAGCGCAGGCTGAAAAGGAAGGCCTCGATAAAGTCTTCACTACAGCAGGCTTCGACTGGCGCGAACCCGGCTGCAGCATGTGCCTCGGCATGAATCCCGACATCCTCGCCCCCGGAGAACGTTGCGCCAGCACCAGCAACCGCAACTTCGAAGGCCGACAGGGCCGTGGAGGCCGCACTCACCTCGTCAGCCCGCAGATGGCAGCAGCAGCCGCTATCACCGGCCACTTCACCGACATTCGCAACTGGAAGTTCAATGATTCGAAGGAGGCGAAATAACATGCAGCCCATCAATGTCCTCACCTCCACCGCTGCTCCGCTCGACCGCCCCAACGTCGATACCGACCAGATCATCCCGAAGCAGTTCCTCAAGCGCATCGAGCGCACGGGCTACGGCGAGTTCCTTTTCTTCGACTGGCGTCGTATCCAGGAAGGCCCAAATAGTGGCCAGCCCGATGAATCCTTCGTCCTCAATAACTCCGCCTACAAGGGCACGAAGATCCTCATTGCCGGAAAGAACTTCGGCTGCGGCAGCTCCCGCGAGCACGCCGCCTGGGCGCTCACCGACTTCGGATTCCTCGCCGTCATCGCTCCCAGCTTTGCCGACATCTTCTTCTCGAACGCGGGTAAGAATGGCATGATCCTCGTCCGCCTCTCCGAAGACGACGTCGAACTCCTGATGCATCGCTCAGAGGAGAATCCGAACCACCGGATCACCATCAACCTCGAAGCCCAGACCATCGTCGACGATCAGGGCTTCAGCGCCACCTTCGAGATCGACCCGTTCCGCAAATACTGCCTGCTCAACGGCCTCGACGACATCGGCCTCACGCTGCGCCACGAATCCGAACTCGACGCTTACGAATCCAAACACGACACTGCATTCTGGCTCAAACCACGCAGTACAGAGGCAGCTTGATTCACATGAATACTTTAGAAAGCGTGCGCAATAGCTACCGGCCAGGCCGCATCGCCACCTTGTTTGTGGGCGAGTCAGCGCCACACGGCGGCACGTTTTTCTACAACCAGGACAGCGGACTCTTCCGCGAAATACGGAAAGCATTCCGAGGCAAAGATCTCTTCCTGGAGGATTTCAAAAAGAACGGTTTCTATCTGGATGATCTGGTACGCGAGCCCGTCAACCATCTTGGAAACAAAGATCGCACTTCTCTCTGTAGGGAATCTGTCTCGTCTTTTGCAGAGCGACTGAGGGACTACAAACCCGAAGCGATTGTAATTCTGCTGTACTCTATCAAGCCCATGGTTTTGAAGGCAATGCTTGAGGCAGGCATGTCTTATCAACCTTATTGCACGCCATACCCTGGTTTTGGAAACCAGCCACGTTTTCACAAAGTGATGACCGAGATCATCCCTAATCTGCCCGTTACAAGCGGTAGCAAATGGAAGGAATACTAATTTTGCCGAACGAAATCAATCCGAAGAAATACAGCATCCCCCTGACCGAAGGCCCCAACCGCGCTGCCGCCCGCTCCTACCTGCGTGGCGTCGGTTTCAGTAAAGAAGACTTGCACAAGCCCATCATCGGCATCGCTAATACCTGGACCGAGATCGGCCCCTGCAACTTCCATCTCCGCATCGTGGCCGAAGCTGTCAAGAAAGGCGTCCGCGACGCGGGCGGCACGCCGATGGAGTTCAATACCGTCACCATCTCGGACGGCATCACCATGGGAACGCAGGGGATGAAGGCGAGCCTTATTTCCAGAGAGGTCATTGCGGACTCCATCGAGCTCGTCTCGCGCGGCAACCTCTTCGATGGGCTGGTTTGTATTGCTGGATGTGACAAGAACATGCCCGCCGCCATTATGGCGCTGGTGCGCCTCGACATTCCAAGCCTGATGCTCTACGGCGGCTCGATTGCTCCCGGCCACATGCGCGTCGGCGCTGACGGCAACCCTGCGGCGGACCAGTCGAAGAGCGATGGCAAGCTCATCGACATCACGATTCAGAATGTCTTCGAGGCCATCGGCTCGCACGCGGCTGGCAAGATCAACGATGCCCAACTCGAAGCGGTCGAGGCTGCCGCCTGTCCCGGCGCGGGAGCCTGCGGAGGCCAGTACACCGCCAACACGATGGCGATGGCAGCGGAGTTTCTCGGCATCTCACCGATCGAACTTACCGGCGTCCTGGCAACCTCACCGAATAAGGCTGAGGCTTCGCGCCAGGCTGGCCGCCTGGTAATGGAACTGGCGCGCCGCGACCTTCGCCCCAGCAAGATCATCACCCGCGACTCGCTCGAGAATGCCATCGTCGCGGTCGCGGCCTCGGGAGGCAGCACCAACGCTGTGCTTCACCTGATCGCCATCGCCAACGAGGCCGGACTTCACCTCACGGTCGACGACTTCGATAACATCAGTCGCAAGACGCCGCTGCTCTGTGACCTCAAGCCCGGCGGCAACTATGTGGCGAAGGATTATCAGGACGCCGGTGGATCGAGGCTGCTCGCCAAGCTGTTGCTCGACGCTAAGCTGCTTCATCCCAACACGATTACCGTCACCGCAAAGACCATCTCCGAAGAGGCCGCGGCTGCTGTCGAGACTCCGGGCCAGCCAGTCATTCACCACCTCGATAACGCCATCAAGGCAACCGGCGGTCTGGTCATTCTCAAGGGCAATCTCGCTCCCGAGGGCTGTGTCATCAAGGTCGCCGGACACGAGCGCCTCAATCATACCGGTCCAGCACGCGTCTTCGAGAACGAAGAGTCGTGCATGGAAGCCGTCGAATCCGGAAAGATCAAGCCAAACGATGTTCTGGTGATCCGCTACGAAGGACCACGCGGAGGCCCCGGGATGCGCGAGATGCTGGGCGTAACCGCTGCGGTTGTTGGGATTCCCGAATTGGCACATACGGTTGCGCTGTTGACCGATGGACGTTTCTCGGGAGCGACTCGCGGGTTGATGGCTGGGCACGTCGCTCCTGAAGCGGCGCTTAAGGGACCGATTGCTGCCGTGCGCGATGGCGACACGATCACCTTCGACATTCCCAACCGCAAGTTGACGGTCGAGATCTCCGACGAAGAGATCGCCAACCGGTTGAAGGACTGGAAGACTCCGGAACCGAGGTTCAAACGCGGAGTCTTTGCAAAGTACGCCAATTCGGTAAGTTCCGCGGCACACGGAGCGGTCACGACTTAGTGCTTTCGGTCCGGACTCAAGGCATTCGATATGTACAGTGAGTGACTTGAGTTCGGACCTCAAAGCAAAAGCAATTGTCAGATTCAAAAGCAGAAGTAACGGCGGCAGAGGCAACAGCACCTAATGGAGGGCAATATGGCAGACAAAAATCACCACCCGCAACTTACCGGAGCAGAAATCATCTGGGCCACGCTGGCAGGCGAAGGCGTAGATCAGGTCTTCGGCTATCCGGGCGGAGCCATTCTGCCCGCCTATGATGCGCTGCGCAAGTTCCCGAGCATCCACCATATTCTGGTGCGCCACGAGCAGGGAGCCTCGCACATGGCCGACGGCTACGCGCGCGCCTCGGGCAAGGTCGGCGTCTGCATGGCCACCAGCGGGCCGGGTGCGACCAACCTGGTCACAGGCATCGCCACGGCCATGCTCGATTCGATTCCTATCGTCTGCATTACCGGGCAGGTCTCGTCGAAGGTGCTGGGCAGCGATGCGTTTCAAGAGGTTGACATCACCGGCATCACCCTGCCGATCACCAAGCACAACTGGCTTGTCACCCGCGCCGAGGATATCGCGCCGACGATCCGCGAGGCCTTTCAGATCGCCCAGTGCGGCCGACCGGGTCCGGTCCTGATCGACATTACCAAGGACGCCCAACAGGCTACGGCCAGCTTTGACTTTGCCGCCGCCGCGCCCGCTCCTCACCGTCCGCACCCCATGCTGCGCGCCGAAAGCTCGTCGATCCGTCAGGCTATTGAACTGATCAAATCGGCTAAGCGGCCTGTCATTCTTGCGGGACATGGCATCCTGCAATCGGGCGCTGAGGCTGAGGTGATCGCCTTTGCCGAGCGCCAGCAGATTCCGGTTGCAAGCACTCTGCTTGGCCTCGGAGCCTTTCCGACCACCCATCCGCTTTCGCTGGGCATGATGGGGATGCACGGCGAATCGTGGGTCAACAACGCGATTCAGCAGGCAGACCTGCTGCTTGCCTTCGGCATGAGGTTCGATGACCGCGTGACCGGCAATCTCGCCAGCTACGCCCCCAGCGCCAAGAAGATTCATATCGAGATCGATCCCAGCGAGATCGATAAGAACGTCAAGGTGGACGTCGCCCTGATCGGCGACTTGCGCCAGACCCTGAGTCTTGTTTTGCCGCTGCTGCCCGCGAAGAAGGATGCCACCTGGATCAAGGCGGTCAATGCCATGAAGGGCGACGCCGCGGTGCGCGACATCATCAACCTGCCGGATAACGGCCACCTTTATGCCGCGCACGTCATCAATGACATCTGGCGCGAAGCCCAGGCAGCCGGCCGGGCCGACCAGACGATCATCGTCACAGATGTAGGCCAGCACCAGATGTGGGAGGCGCAGTACTACAAGCACGACGCCTCGCGTACGCTCGTCACCAGCGGAGGCCTCGGGACCATGGGTTTCGCCCTGCCCGCGGCGATTGGGGCCAAGGTTGCATGTCCGGAGAAGGACGTCTGGGTGATCGCCGGGGACGGCGGCTTCCAGATGACTGGCTGCGAGCTTTCGACCATCGTGCAGGAGGGGCTGGCGATCAACATCGCCGTCATCAACAACGGCTTTCTCGGCATGGTGCGGCAGTGGCAGGAGGCCTTCTACGAAAAAAACTATGCCGCTAGCCCGATTCTCTCGCCCGATTTCGTCAAGCTGGCGGCGGCGCATGGAATCGACGGCGAGACGGTCAATAAGCGTCAGGATGTAACACCGACCGTTACAAAGGCACGGACCAGCGGCAAGCCGTTTTTGATCAACTTCCAGGTAGAGAAAGAAGACGGCGTTTATCCGATGATCGCTCCGGGGAAGGCGCTGCATGAGATGGTGCGTCGGCCGCAGAAGGATCCGTTGCTCGAAACTGCGGAGGATGAATGAGCCTATCCGCCCATTTTCCGCATTTTAGGCATCTCATTAAGGGCACGGCTTTAGTAGTGCCGCAAGCACCATCCCCTTCTCTCGTCATCCTGAACGATGGCGCAAAGCGCCGAGCCGAATCCCTGTATTTCGCTTTTACAATTGCGGCTGTCATTGTTTGCCTCGGCTTCTCTCCGAGGAACGGTATAGCTCAAACGAAACAAATTCAAATTCGAATCCTTAATGCAAAAAACGGTCACCCCATCAAGCACAGAACACTCGCTATCGTTCTCGGGACACAGCAAAACATACCCCATGCAACTACAAACGCCGAGGGGACGATTGTAGTTGCAGCAGACCCAAGTACAACCATCAGCCTCGTGACGCAACCCTATGCTGAGTGTCGCCCCAAGGCACCCAATCCATGGGAAATCAAGTATCCAGTTGCTGACATCATTGCGACAGGTATCACCACTCCAAACGTGTGCGGAAAATCCCGTGCAACAGCGAGACCTGGCGGAATCATCATCTTTGAACGTCCACCTGGACTCTTGGAATTCTTAGCCGCCCCCATTGCATATTAAGTATGGAATCGCTAGAAAGGCGCACTTGCCCGACACCGCCAAAGCTCGCATAAGCGACAAATTCAGCACGCTCGCCCGAGCAGCCGCGTTCGTGCTTCTCCTCGCGCTGACGCCGGCGTTCGCGAAGACGCAACAACACATCGTCAAAATCAAGATCGTCAATGCACAGACCAATAGGCCTGTTACAGACGAGAAACTGAACGTTGCGCTCAGAGTAGACCAGATTGGATCGGTCGCCATGCCGACGGACAAAGACGGGGTCATCGAGGTGAAGACCGGTAGCGCGACCACGATCCGTATCCTCTCGAACATGTACGCCGACTGCCGCTCGCGCGGAGAGCTTTATACCGACTACTCGATCAACGAGATTCGCAACAACGGCATTACCACGGGCAATCTTTGCAGCGATGCCAAACCCAAGGCCAGGCCCGGAGAGTTGATTCTCTTCGAGATTCCCCGGATCGATATTCCAAGGTACCCACATCCACCAGCGTCTCACGCGCCCATCATCCCCGTTGAACCCAAGGAGAAGCTGTAAATGCTCCACACCTTTGTTGCCCTCGTTTCAGATAAGCCCGGCGCTCTTACCCGCGTCGCTTCGCTCTTCCGCCGTCTCAGCATCAACATCGTCTCGTTGACGGTGGGGGAGTCGGAACGCGCCGACGTATCCCGCATGACCATCGTGTGCGAGGCGCCGGAGAATGCGGCGCACCGGATCAAGGCGTCACTCTACAAGCTCGAGATCACTGTCGACGTGGATGAGGTAGGCCGCAGCGAAGGAGTTATTCGCGAGCTTTGCCTGATCAAGGTCGCTGCTGGACCAAAGGAGCCGAATGGGCTGCACTCGCGCTCGCAGATCTTCGAGTTGGCCACGGTCTTCCGCGCCCGCGTGGTCGATCTGGCGCCGGAGTCGATCATGCTGGAGATGACCGGAGCCGCGAGCAAGATCGAAGGGCTGATTCAGGTGCTGCGCGAGAGCGGCTACACGATTCTTGAGGTCTCGCGCACCGGCCGGATGGCCATGCGGCGGGGCAAGCACACCAGCCGGGTGCTCAAGGCGCTTGGCACGAGCGGTACCGCTGGCGCTGTACCGGATAAGGCAATCGACATTCTTCCAAGCGACTTCGACGACAACTAAAGCCAATCGACCACGAATTTCACAATTGGAACCAGGAAAAAATACTTTGGTTTGTTCTTTTATCCGTGAAATCTATGCAATCCGTGGCCGTCAACTGATTCACTGAGCTACCATTAACCCTAAAGGAAACGAACACCATCATGGCTAAGGCATACCACGACGCAGACGCAGATCTTTCTCTCATCCAGGCGAAGAAAGTCGCCATCATCGGCTACGGCTCGCAGGGCCACGCCCACGCACTGAATCTCAAAGACTCCGGAGTCGATGTTCGCGTCGGCCTCCGTACCGATAGCCCCAATGCCGAGCGCGCGCGTAAGGCCGGGCTCCAGGTCGGCACGGTTGCAGAGGTGTCGAAGTGGGCTGATGTCATCATGAACCTGACGCCGGACCAGACCGCGGCGAAGGTCTACCACGCCGACATTGAGCCGAACCTCGCGCCGGGCAAGACGCTGATGTTCGCGCACGGCTTCAACATCCGCTTCCGCACCATCACACCGCCGGCCGGGGTCGATGTCTCCATGGTCGCGCCTAAGGCTCCCGGCCACCGCGTTCGCGAGGTCTTCACCGAGGGCGGCGGCGTTCCGGCATTGGTGGCGGTCGAGCAGGATGCCAGCGGCAAGGCGCTTGCGCTCGCGCTTAGCTACGCCAAGGGTATCGGCACCACTCGCGCCGGCGTGCTTGAGACTACCTTTACCGAAGAGACCGAGACCGACCTCTTCGGCGAGCAGGCAGTGCTCTGCGGCGGAACTTCGGCGCTGGTCAAGGCAGGCTTCGAGACGCTGGTCGAGGCGGGCTACCAGCCGGAGTTGGCTTACTTCGAGGTACTGCATGAGCTGAAACTCATCGTCGACCTGATGTACCGCGGCGGGCTGGAGTACATGCGCTACTCGATCTCGGATACCGCCGAGTGGGGCGATTACGTTGCCGGTCCGCGCATTGTCACCGCCGAGGTCAAAAAGGCGATGAAGGGGTTGCTTAACGATATCCAGGATGGAAGCTTCGCCAAGAAGTTCATCGAGGAGAACGAGACCGGCCGCCACGAGTTCTCCCGCATCCGCAAGCAGGAGGCTGCGCACCAGATCGAAAAGGTCGGCGCGGAACTCCGCAAGTCGATGCCCTTCCTCGATCCTGTCGTGGTCGTCGATGGCGCAGTAAAAAAGGCATAAGCAACTCCATCGTCAAAGGTACACAGATGCCTCCGCTTCGACTTTTTTCATGGTTGAAGCGGGGGCGCTGAACCGGATTCCCTGTTGTACTGATTCGATCGACCATCGCCTGATTTTTGCACCTTGGAGAGTTATAACGATGGCCAGTCACACCGCGGTTTCACCCGCGGCACCGCGCGAAAATCTGAGGCACATTGACTCGCTGGATGGCGTGCGCGGCATCGCCATCAGTCTGGTTCTCATCTTCCACCTTCTCTGGTCGAACTCGGAGACAGGTTCGAGGCTGATGAATTTTTTGGCAGGCCTTCGCGGCGCCGGCTGGGTTGGCGTGGATCTCTTCTTCTCGCTCTCCGGCTTTCTCATCACCGGAATTCTGTTCGACACGCTGCGAACACGGCACTACTTCAAAAACTTCTATGCCCGCCGTTTCCTGCGCATCTTTCCGCTGTATTACGGCGTGCTTTTCGTCCTGCTGATAGTGCTCCATCCAAGTCACTTCGATCAGGGCCGTCAGTTCTACCTTCTATTTGGCTATCTGCAAAACACGCCTTTGTGGTGGAATGGGGTGCAAACGGCGGTTGCGCTGCCAACCGACCACCTGTGGTCTCTGGCCGTTGAGGAGCAGTTTTATCTTGTCTGGCCGATTCTCATCTTTCTCATTCGCGACCGCCGGAAGTTGCTATGGACGGCAGCGATCCTCGCCCTGGCGGCTCCCGTTACCCGGTTCATTCTCCTGGCCCACGGCGCACCTTTTGTGGAAACCTACAAGCTGACGATCTGCCGGGCGGACTCGCTTCTAGCCGGTGCCTGGCTAGCCCTCATCGTTCGCGGCAAAATGCGGGAGGCTGTATTGCGTTACGCCGCTCCAATGTTCTTGATCGCTCTTTTTCTATGTGGGGCGATCGCCTGGAGAGAAGGCAATTTCGACTGGGAGATCAACAACTCGATCAACACGTATGGCTATAGCATCATTGCTATTGCCAGCACTTCGTTGATTGCCATGTCGCTGCGGCGAGATTCCATGACAGCAAAGGCAATGCGCGCAGGTGCTTTACGATTTCTGGGCAAATATAGCTACGGTATCTACGTGTACCATCAAATGGTTTCAATCCTCGAGGCGTGGCTGGCCAGAGACTTTCTTCAGCAGCATATTCATTCCAAAATCCTGTTTCATCTGGCGATGATGGCACTGGTGCTCTTAATTACGATCCCGCTCGCGGTATTGAGCTTCCGTCTGTACGAACAGCCATTTCTCAAGTTGAAAAGATACTTCAACTATCCCCCTGTCAAAAAGCTGGAGGCCGATCATTCAACAGCCAGAGTCTCTTTTACGTGACCAGGCCGGCAAGTTCCCTTGCCCGCAAAAAGATTCGCGTGAACATGGGGCGATCAAGACGGCCAGTGTTGGTATTGCGCAGGGAGGGGTGATAGGTGGCGAGCAGGTGCAGCCCATTTGGAAGAAGGTACTGCGCGCCGTGCGCGAAGCGGTAGGCCGACTTTCGGGCGATGACACCGGTGTGCAGAAGATAGGCGAGATAGCCGTCGAAGGCGATCTTTCCCAGGCAGACGACGACACGAATGCGAGGCAGGGCCTCGATCTCACCTGCCAGGTGGTGAGCGCAGTTGCGAATCTCCTGCGGTGTCGGTTTATCACCTGGGGGAGCGCAATGGACGACCGAAGAGATCCACGCATGGCGAAGCTTGAGACCGTCATCACGGGAGGTCGCTTTGGGCTGGCTGGCAAAGCCCAGTTCATGCAGGACGGGGTACATAAAGTCGCCGGAACCGTCTCCGGTGAAGGGACGGCCGGTACGATTGGCACCGTGGGCTCCCGGGGCAAGGCCGAGGATGAGAACGCGGGCACGGGGGTCTCCGAATCCGGGGACGGGGCGGGCCCAGTAGGTCTGATCCTGATAGGCGCGGCGACGAGTTTCTCCGATTCCGCGGCAATAGTCGCGAAGCCGAGGACAAAGCTCGCAATCGATGATGGATTCGCGAACTTGCTGCAAACGTGGAGGCAGGAGATAAACCTTGGAGCGACTCACTGCATCTCATGATAGTTGCAGAAGAGGGAGAGTGTATTTTCCCGACACGGCATAGGTTGCACCCTGAATGAATGTGGACTGAGGGGCTCGTTGGAAGATCCTAGATTGAGCAGGATGTACGCTGCGCTATTCAGGCGCAGATTTGCGCAGCTTCGGCATGATGCCTGGCAGACCGCAGTGAAGCGTTCGGGATTACTTATCACGATCGCAGTCGCTGCCATACTCCTGCTGGTCGGCTTCGCGCTGAAAGAACGCGGCAGGGGACACTTTTCAAAATTGAAGGCCGAACTGGGCCATAGCGAGGCACCGCATCTTCCGGCTGCGTCGAAGCCAGGCGGTCAGGAGGCCATTGTCCTGTCGCGGTTCCGGACAGGGATGGATATGCCGGAGTTCCTTTCGGCTACCCTGCTGCCGGGCCGAGGGATGAACGTGCTCCAGATCGAGGCTTACATTCCACGAATGGGAGAGGTCAATCTGCTTGCCTCTCCACCCTTGAACGAGGCGGCAAAACTGCTCAGCGGCACCGGGACAGATACGAACGGAAGCGCAAGCCTGACCATGGGGGGAGCGATCGAGATCCCGTGGGCCGGCAGAATCCGGGGAACGGAGTCAGCGAACGGCTCCGACCTGACCGTAAACTGGCAGGGGCACCAAATCGATCTGCCCCTGAATGGAAAGGAACGCGGCAAGGCGTCCAAAGCGGTCTCCGCAGGCGGACTGCTGCTAAAGCGGCCTGCGGATGCTGTGAAGACGACCGTGATGCCAGATGGCGGGCAAGCCCAGGCGACTTACCATGCAGTGGACTTTGAGGGGCATTGGCTGTCGCATACGAGGGTTGCGACAACGGTGCAACTGAGCGGTCGGGCGCTGGAGATGAGCATCTCCGCACAGAATACCGGCGATCAGGCCGAGCCGATCGGCATTGGCTGGCATCCCCGGTTCGCGATTCTAAGCAAGAACCGCGCCGATGCGCTGCTGAAGCTCCCGAACGCACTTCATGCGGAGGTGGACCAGGCGAGTGGGATGCCCAGTGGCAAGCTGTTGCCTGTGGCAGGGACGCGGTATGACTTTACCGGGGGCCATGGCGCAAGGCTGGGCACGATGAGCCTGGACGACAGCTTTGTCCGCCCGAAACCGGGCCTGATGGATAGTGGGCCTGTCGCCGAATTGCGCGATCCGGGGAGCAACTATGGACTCCGGATCACGGCGTTGAGCCCTGCCATTAAAGCGTTCCGGGTCGTTGCGCCGGCCGATGAGAATTTTGTCTCGATCGATCCCGAGTTCAACTTCGACGACCCTTTCGGACGGGAGTGGGAAAAGGGATCAGGCACGGGAATGGTCCTGCTGCAACCGGGTCAGACGGTGCAATGGAGGGTCAGGCTGGAGATATTCTCTCTGACAGGAAAGGCATCCGGGACGTTGTAAGATCTGTCCAATTCGGATGTTGATGGATGAAGGCTATCGGCAGACAATGGCAGGTGCAACGATGAAATACAGGAGGCTCTCCACTGCGCCGCACGATAAGGCCGTGCAGCTTTGGTCGAGATGACGTTTTTGATGTCGGGATAACCGACGATGGAGCCGCCGGAAGGTTTGACCCTCCACAACGAAGCCTCGTACAGTAGTAAAGAGGCGCGTGCCGCGCGGCCAGCTATCAAGGCAACTGGCGCGGCATACACACGCGACCACCGGAAGGCATGGATTTGACCCCGACTGAAATGACAGAGACCAACGATATTGCCGAGCAGCCGTCTGAACTGGCACAGGCCCACGACCACGAACATGGACATGACCACCATCATGACCACGAACACGAGCCGGCTCCTTCGCTAAATCCGGAGTTGACGCGTGAGATTGAAGTGGAGGTTCCAGCCGACGAGGTATCAAAAGCCTTCAAGACTGTCACCAAACGCTACCAGAAGCTGGCACGCATCCCCGGCTTCCGCGCGGGCAAGGTGCCGGAGTCTCTGATCCGGTCGAAGTTTGCCAAGGAGATCCGGCAGGAGGTTCTGGAGAGCCTGGTGTCGGCGCCGTTCCGCAAGGCGATCGACGACCAGAAGCTGCGTCCAGTCTCGGAGCCGCAGTTGCTGGACATGCAGCTCGCCGAGGGGCAGCCGTTGAAGTTCAAGGCTGCGTTTGAGGTTGCACCTGAGTTCGATATCGCGGGATACGATAGCGTTCGTGTGACGAAGCCTGAGACTGCTCTGACGGACGAAGAATATGAAGGCGAGCTTGCCCGTGTGCTTGATGGCCATGCAACGGTCGAGCCGGTAGAGGAAGATCGTCCTCTGGTCGATGGCGACTGGGCCGAGATCGAGTTCCGCGGCGAGGTGAAAGACCTGGCGCAGACGGTGACGGAAGAGGGTGTGACGAATGCCTCCGCGAGCGAGCCGATCACGGGCCAGGATGTGCTTATCGAAGTCGGCGGCAAGAATACTCTGGCCGCATTCAACGATGCGCTGCGCGGTGCGAAGGCAGGGCAGGAGCTAAAGTTCGAGGTGGATTATCCGTCGGACTTTGGGGATAATCGACTCGCGGGGAAGACGGTAGGCTACGACGTAACTGTGAAGAGCATCAAGCGCAAGACCTATCCGGAGCGGGACGCGGAGTTTGCCAAACAGCTTGGAAACTACGAGAGCTGGGATGATTTCGAGAAGGGGCTACGGGAACACGCTGCCGACCGTAAAAGGGACGCACTGGAGAATGGCGCCAAGGACAAAATGCTCGAAGAACTGATCGGGCGGTACCACTTTCCTGTCCCTGAATCGTTCGTTCAGCAGCAGGTCGATGCAAGGCTGGACCGCGGACTGCGCGCTTTGGCGCAGCAGGGCATGACGGCTGACGACATGCGCAAGCTGGACTTCGGACGGCTGCGTGCCGCTCAACGCGACCAGGCGGTGAATGAAGTGAAGGTCTCGATGATTCTCGACAAGGTTGCCGAAACAGAGGGCGTAACGGTGAGCGATGAAGACCTTGACCGCGAACTGCTGATGCTTTCGATCCAGTCGCGCGAGCCGCTGGAGACGCTGCGGGAGAGGCTGGCGCAGGACGGCGGTCTGGCACGGATTCGTGAGCAGATGCGGCGGGAGAAGACGGGAAGCGTGCTCTACGAGAAGCTGTCGGCGTAGGGATATAGAAATTTGAACAGAACGTTTTGCTTAAGGATTTTCAGAAAGAGAGCGCTATGGGATTAGTACCGATGGTGATTGAGCAGACGAGCCGAGGCGAACGCGCCTACGACATCTACAGCCGTCTGCTCCGCGACAACATCATTTTCCTGGGTACACCGATCGAGGACAACATCGCGAATGTGATCATCGCGCAGATGCTGTTTTTGAGCGGCGAAGACCCGGAGAAGGACATCCAGCTCTACATCAACTCACCGGGCGGCTCGATTACGGCCGGGTTGGCGATCTACGATACGATGCAGTACATCAAAAACGACGTGGTCACGTTCTGCATCGGCCAGGCGGCCAGCATGGGAGCGTTTCTGCTGATGGCAGGCAAAAAAGGCAAACGGTTTGCCCTGCCAAACTCACGAATTCTGATCCATCAGCCGTCGATGGGCGGGCTGAGCGGGCAGGCAACCGACATTGACATCCATGCGCGGGAGATTCTGCGGATCCGCGAGATTACCAACAAACTGATGAGCGCAAGCACCGGCCAAACGCTTGAGCGGATTGAGCGGGACGTGGAACGGGACTTCATTATGACGGCGGCGCAATCGAAAGAATACGGGATTATCGACGATATTATCGACCGGCCCCGGACATAAACCGATACCAGAACAGAGTGAGCCCGGACCGATGGTCCGGGCTCACTCTCATTATGACCAATTCGATGTATAGCGGCAGGCACCCCAGCTTCGATTTCGAGGTTGAAAGGGGTGTAAACTTCTGCTTAGAGGCTGCATGGATTCCCAGGAGTTGCTGTACTTATGAAAACGTCACGAGGCACAGACGAATCTCTCCGCTGCTCTTTCTGCCACAAGTCGCAGGATGCCGTTGCCAAGCTCATCTCTTCCCCTTCGGACTATCCGCGGGCTTATATCTGCGATGAGTGCGTCGCGGTATGCAACTCGATCCTCGAAGACGACCGGACTGAGGCGCAGCCGGGTGCAGCGCCGGCCCACCTGCCCAAGCCGCAGGAGGTCAAGGCGTTTCTGGATGAGTACGTGATCGGGCAGGACCAGACCAAGAAGAAGCTGGCCGTGGCAGTCTACAACCACTACAAACGGATTCAGATGAACAAGACTCGCGGCAACGATGTAGAGCTGGCGAAGTCGAATATTCTGCTGGTGGGGCCGACGGGATCTGGCAAGACACTGCTGGCACAGACCATGGCAAAGATGCTGGATGTGCCGTTCGCGATCGTCGATGCGACGACGCTTACCGAGGCCGGGTATGTCGGCGAGGATGTCGAGAACATCATTCTGAAGCTGCTGCAGGCGGCTGAAGGTGACGTGGCGCGGGCTCAGAGCGGGATCATCTACATCGACGAGATCGATAAGATCGGGCGCAAGGACGAAAACCCTTCGATTACGCGGGATGTCTCGGGCGAAGGCGTGCAGCAGGCTCTTTTGAAGCTGCTGGAAGGCACGGTTGCCAACGTTCCACCGCAAGGGGGCCGCAAGCATCCGCACCAGGAGTTCACCGCGGTTGATACGACGAACATCCTTTTCATCTGCGGCGGGGCGTTTGTCGGGCTGGAAAAAGTGATTGGACGGCGTGTTGGCAAGAAGGCGCTTGGATTCAAGGCTGTTGTCGATCCAGACACGAAGGATGGAGAAGTGACACCTATCCGGGCACAGCGTGATGCGGAACTGCTGCGCCAGGCCGAGCCTCAGGACTTGCTGAAGTATGGGTTGATTCCGGAGTTTGTGGGGCGGCTACCGGTGCTGGGGATTCTCGACGAGCTGGATGAGGCTGCGTTGATAGAAATTCTGACGAAACCCCGCAATGCGATTCTGAAGCAATATACGAAGCTGTTCGACTTCGAGGGCGTGAAGGTGACGTTTACGGACGAGGCAGCCAGGGAGATCGCACGCGAAGCTCTCCAACGGAAGGTGGGCGCACGCGGCCTGCGGATGATTCTGGAAGAGCTGATGCTCGACCTGATGTATTTCGTCCCCGGCAACAAGAAGGTCAAAGACCTGTCGATCACAGCAGAGATGGTGAAGAAGCACAGCCTGACGCTGCCGATGCTGCTGGAGAAGGCCGGCTAGGAGCGGGCATTTGCCTGCCCTAGCAAATTCCGTCAGTCTTAATTTCTGATATCAGAGCGGCGCCAGGTCCGCAGATGGCGTTTTCGCGCTTCCCTCCCGCGCGATTTACAATGATTTGGAGCCGCGGACGGTATGCATCGTTATCGATGTTCCATCGTCTAATGGGAGAGAGATGACAAATCAAACCAAAGAAGTACTGAGCGGCGACGTTCGCAAGCTACCGATGATGCCCATTCGTGACATGGTCATCTTTCCCCATATGATGACGCCGTTCGTGGTGGGCCGCGAGTCCAGCGTGCGCGCGCTCGAAGAGGCGTTGTCCGGCGACCGTAAGATCTTTCTAGCGACCCAGCATGACGCCTCGGTGGACGAACCGAATGTCGACGACATCTTCGAGACGGGCACGATTGGCAATATCGTTCAGAGCGTAAAGATGCCTGACGGCAATATTAAAGTGCTGGTCGAGGGAGTCGAGCGAGCACGGGCGACTGCGATCAACGACGTCGACGGATTCTTTGTAGCAACGGTGCGTACAGGGCAGACTCATCTGGAACTGACGCCGCAGGTCGAGCAATTGATGCAGCGAGTCCACACGCTGTTTGAGCAGTATGTTAAGTTGCAACAGTCTTTGAACTACGAAACCATGGCGGCGAGTGTGCGCTCCGACGAGCCAGCAAAGCTGGCAGATACTATCGCCGCGAATCTTCAGCTTTCGATTGAAGAAAAGCAGCAGTTATTGGAGGTCTTCGACCCTGAACTGCGGCTGTCGCGAGTGGCCGACGTGCTCGACCTCGCGATTGAGAAGCTGAACATGGATCGCACCATTCAGTCGCGCGTGAAGCGGCAGATGGAGAAGGCTCAGAAAGAGTATTACCTTAACGAGAAGATCAAGGCGATTCAAAAGGAGCTTGGCCGCGGCGAGAAGTCCGAGTTTGACGAGCTAAAGAAGAAGATCGAAGAGGCAGGAATGCCGAAGGACGTGCTCGACAAATCGCTGCAGGAGCTGAAAAAGCTGGAGGCGATGCCACCGATGTCGGCCGAGTCCACCGTCTCGCGCAACTACCTTGACTGGCTGTTGGCGGTGCCGTGGAAGAAGCGGTCGAAGGAGATTCGCTCGATTGAACATGCCGAGCAGATTCTGAACGAAGACCACTACGGACTTGAAAAAATTAAGGAACGCATCCTCGAGTTTCTGGCGGTGCGGCAGTTGGTGAAAAATCCCAAGGGCTCGATCCTGTGCTTCGTTGGGCCTCCGGGCGTGGGCAAAACTTCACTGGGAATGTCGATTGCCAAGGCGACTGGGCGCAAGTTTGTGCGCATGTCGCTGGGCGGAGTACGGGACGAGGCGGAGATTCGCGGGCATCGGCGCACTTATATCGGAGCCCTGCCGGGACAGATCATTCAGTCGATGAAGAAGGCGGGGACGAAGAACCCGGTGTTTATGTTGGATGAGGTCGACAAGATGGCTTCGGACTTCCGCGGCGACCCGGCCAGTGCCCTGCTTGAGGTGCTTGACCCAGAGCAGAATACTTCGTTCCAGGACCACTACCTCGATGTGGAGTACGACCTGTCGCAGGTGCTGTTTGTCGCGACCGCGAATGTGCTGCACACGATTCCGGGACCGCTACAAGACCGCATGGAGATCCTGCGTCTGCACGGTTATACCGAAATCGAGAAGCTGGAGATCGCGAAGCAGTATCTGGTCAAGAAGCAGCGTGAAGCAACAGGCTTGACCGAGGGGCAGGCGGTCTTTGAAGACGAAGCGCTGCGGCAGATCATTCGTGGCTATACTCGTGAAGCAGGCGTAAGAAATCTTGAACGCGAGATCGGCAATGTGTGCCGCAAGGTTGCGCGGCGGGTCGTAAAGAACGGCGCCAAGCATCAGGAGACCGTGACCGGCGAGAATATCAGCGAGATTCTCGGGGTAGCGAAGTTCCGCGATTCTCAGGTACACGAGAAGAGCGAGGTCGGCCTGGTTACGGGCCTTGCCTGGACCGAGATGGGCGGCACGATTCTACAGACCGAAGTGCAGGTACTGGACGGCAAGGGCAAGATGACGGCTACCGGCCAGTTGGGCGATGTAATGCAGGAATCTGCCCAGGCTGCGCTGAGTTACATACGGTCGCGAGCAAGCCATCTGGGACTGGCGAGGGACTTCTACAGGAACGTCGATATTCATGTCCATGTGCCAGAGGGAGCGATCCCAAAGGACGGTCCTTCGGCCGGCATTACTCTTGCTACGGGCCTGGCCAGCGCGCTGACGAAGATCAAGGTGCGACGCGATATCGCCATGACCGGAGAGATCACACTGCGGGGTAAGGTACTGCCGATTGGGGGCCTGAAAGAGAAGCTGCTGGCAGCACATCGCGCAGGCATCTTCGAGGCAATTCTTCCGGAAGACAATCGCAAAGACCTGGCTGAATTGCCGGAGCTGCTGAAGACCTCGATGAAGCTGCACTTCGTGGAGGAGATGGATCAAGTGTTGCAGATAGCACTCGAGGAGAAGCTTCCTGAACTGCAGGAAGAGGCACCCAGTGTTATGGGGTCGGTGATGCCTGCCGCAATTGACGGATCTCAACCTGTAGCTCATCAATAGAAGACGATCAACAGGTTTACAAAGGAAGACCGAGCCGAGTTGGCTCGGTCTTCCTCTTTGGGATTCGGATTAAACGAAGAGTGTCTTCAGGCTGCCCGTTTACCGGCTACGAAGTGCATGATGAAAGAGATCACGGCGCAGATTATCAGCAGGTGAATTAAAAAACCACTGATGTGCAGGACGAAGAATCCGCCGAGCCAACAGAGGAGCAATACCACGGCGAGGATGAAGAACATGGAGTACCTTCTTTCGTAATGGAGTTGCCGCACCGGCGCAAACGTTACAGGTGATAAGAGACGCGATAGACCCTATCTGTTGTATCTGGAATAAAACAATGTAGAGGCCTCCTATTTTGAGGGAAAAGAAAAGCGGCCAGAGATCTCTGGCCGCTTTTCTTTGTCATAGCTGTTCGAAAGGGTTAGAGGACACCACCGGCAATGGAGGGGATGAGCATCACTTCGTCGCCGTCCTGGAAGGCGTAGGTTTCGCCGCCGAGAAAGCGGATGTCTTCGTCATTGACGTAGATGTTGATAAAGCGCCGGAGCTTGCCGTCATCGCCTTTGATCTGGGTACCGAGGGCGGGAAACGTCTGGTCGATATCGGCGATCAGGCCGGGGAGATTCTGCGCGGCGGAGTCGAATTGCTTGCGGCCATCGGTATGGCGGGTGAAGGCGGCGGGAAGGGTTACTTTAATTGCCATGATTGCCTCCTGCAACTGCCAGTTCCGGTTCTGCGACACCGTCGAGCTCGCGCAGGTAGGCATCGAAGTCAGCCAGGCGCGGGCGAACGGCACGCTCTTCCCGGTAGTGTCCGGCCAGTGCGTCAGTGGTTTTAAGGCCGTTGCCGGTGATGCACGCAACGGTAAGTTCGTCGGGAGAGATGCGACCGCTGGCATAGAGACGAGCCGTTACGGCAGTGGTGACGCCGCCCGCAGTCTCGGTGAAGATGCCCTCCGATTCGGCCAGTTCCTGAATGCCGGCGACAAGTTCGACGTCGGAGACATCTTCAGCCCAACCGCCGGTGGCGCGGATCATCTGCGATGCGGCGGGGCCGTCCGCTGGATTGCCGATGGCCAGCGAGCGAGCGATGGTGTTTGGCCGCTGTGGCTCAATAAAGTCATTGCCCAGCTTGACCGCCTGGGAGATGGGCGAGCACCCCGTGGCCTGCGCGCCGAAGAAGCGAACCGGCTTCTCTTCAACCAGGCCGAGGTAGATGAGTTCATGGAAGGCTTTGCGGATCTTGCGGATCAGTGAGCCGCCGGCCATGGGAACAACTACGTTATCGGGCAGACGCCAACCCAACTTCTCGGCGATCTCGTAACCTACTGTCTTGGAGCCTTCGGCGTAGTAGGGGCGGAGATTGACGTTGACGAAACCCCAGTTATACTCTTCCGCGATCTGGCTGCAAAGGCGGTTGACGTGGTCGTAGTTGCCGTCGATGCGGACGAGGCGTGCGCCGTAGACCTGGGTATTGAGGATCTTGGCAGCTTCGAGTTCCGCCGGAACGAGAATGCAGGCTTTGATGCCGAGGCGCGCGGCCTGCGCAGCTACCGAGTTGGCGAGGTTGCCGGTCGAGGAGCAGCCGACCGTGTCGAAGCCGAAGCGCTGGGCGTTTGCCAAGGCGACCGAGACAACACGATCTTTGAAACTAAGAGTCGGGAAGCAGACGGCATCGTTCTTGACATAAAGATTGGTAGCGCCGAACCGCTTGCCGAGATTTTTAGCCTTGATGAGAGGAGTGAAGCCGACGGGAAGATTGGGCTGATGACCTTCAGGGATGGGGAGAAGTGCGGCGTAACGCCAGATGCTAGGCGGCCCTGCTGCGATGGCTTCGCGGGTGAAGATGCCGCGCGCGGCTTCCAGATTGTAGACCACCTCAAGGGGTGCCAGACAATCGGGACATGCGGACAACGGCTGGTTGCCAAACCGTTTTCCGCACTCATTGCATTTCAGCTCATACGCCGAACAGGAATAAGTCATTACGCTCTCTCCGAGAGGAGGAGGTATTTCAACCTGTGACTTGCTCTCGTGGATTGCTCCACGGGCTCAGCCACGTGTAGCGCAGGTTAGTCTGAAAATCGCGGGGTGCAGATTTTAGAAGTGCGCCCCGAATCTCATGTTCCCCGGTTACCAGGAGAGAGTTGACACCGGTCGCCCGAATTGCTCAGGCCGGTTGTCGTGGCGTCACAGGGCTCGTCCCTCAACCACTCTTCATGAAATTCAAATTTGCCCGAAAGCAAACTGGAATGTTTAATTTTTAGCACAATGCCGATGCCGCCGCAAGTACGTTTGCTGTTGAATAGATGCAACCAGCCAGGCTGTGGGTGCATCTTTTGTGCGTCAACCAAGGCGATTCCGCATCGCTACCTTTTTGCGACGATATCGCGGACCCCGTCGACAAAGGCGGCAGGATCGAACTCGGTACGGACGATCTCGTCGGGGCAGTCGGTCAGGATAGCTACCCTCCAGTTGCAGACAAAAGCGACACACTGCCCGGGCTGTGCGGTCCTGATCTCGGAGCAGAGATGTTCCGCGTCGCTGATCCCCGACTCGCCTTCAACATCGACCAGGACGAGATCGTAGGGTTTGGCCCAGAACATGGATAACCCCTCGGCATAACTGAGAGTGGAATCGACATCGAAGCCCGAGATGCGGAGAATCTGGTCACGCAGAGGACGCAGCATCTCCCGGCGGCAGACGTGCAAGATGGCGCGCTTGTTGGTATGTGATTCCATGGTTATCCGATTCGCTCCGCCCTTATATATTCAGCCCCCTAGAGGGGGATTATAGAGATGTCTTGCTTTCGGACAGAGTTGCCCGCCCCACCCTCCAGCATCTCCACAGGGACCCTATCTACCGATTTTGGCACGCCACTTCTCTGTCAGGAAGCAGCAAAATGGCTGGCGAGCGAAGAGCCCGCATCTCTTTACGTCGAAGATGGAATTTCAAGTGAGTGGAAAGCGCTTCGGAACCAAGCTCTAGGCGAGCGACTCGGCCTCGTCCTTCTCGGATTGGACTGCATCCGGGAGCTTATGGATGGGGACGAGGAGATCTTCTTTGCGCATCACCAGACTGGTGGCATTGAGGCTGGCAAGCTCGAAGCCGTGGCCATGCGTAATGGCGTCGGTGGGGCATGCCTCGACGCAGTAGCCGCAGAAGATGCAGCGGTTGTAGTCGATGTTGTAGACCTTGGCGTAGCGCTCGGCAGAGGAGATGCGATTTTCGGCGGTGTTGTCGGCGGCCTCGATGTAGATGCAGTTCGAGGGGCAGGCGGCGGCGCAGAGGAAACAGGCAACACATTTTTCAAGGCCGTTCTCGTCGCGCTGGAGCTGGTGTTTGCCGCGAAAACGCTCCTGAAAGATGGCACCGCGCATGGGACCTTTACCGTCGGGATAGTTCTCGACTTCGGTCGGCTGGAATATCTCCTTGAAGGTGACACTCATTCCCTTGGCGATGGCGGCGGCGGCGCGGACTTTGGACATGGCTTAAGTATAACTTGTGCAGGAAAAACGGATGAAGTC
>Ga0207674_10001486_pt1 | contig 30262 bp, 29 predicted proteins | sample KBSCornC72_FD_184303 | JGI IMG/M metagenome (GOLD analysis project Ga0207674, IMG submission 184303) | Corn rhizosphere microbial communities from Kellogg Biological Station, Michigan, USA - KBS Corn C7-2 (SPAdes) (version 2) | ecosystem: Host-associated > Plants > Roots > Rhizosphere > Soil ...
GGCACGTCGAAATGATGCACGGTGTTGCCGAGATAATCGCGATATTCATAGAAGCGCGTGCGCGGATCTACGGACAAGTGAAAGGAGAGACACCTTTGCCCACCTTCGGTGCGCGGGTGCATGCGCAATTCCATCAAACTCTCGCTCACCGGAGTCTTATAGCGGAAACGGGTCAGGTGGCGGACGGAGTAGAACAGGCTCATGCGTCTTCTTATGCCTCCAGCGCTGCCTCGATCGGATATGAAATATAGGTCTGATACAGCGCGCTGTGCACATGTCCGCACTGGCGCAGAAGCTCGTGCAAATAGGCCTGCAAACCACCAGCCATGATCTCGTCGATCTGACCGAAGCCCAGCGTGGCACGCAATCGTCCGGCGATGCGCTCAACATGCGCCGCCCGGCGGCTCCCCGCTTCCCGTCCGATTTTCACGATCGCCATTTCCAGAGCCTCAGCGGAAAAGCGGATCGAGTGCGGAAAACTTGGATGGAGAACCAGGAATTCGGCGATGCGCTCCGGCTTCACGTCCGCGGTATACGCCTTGCAATAGGCTTCGAATGCGGTACAGGAGCGCAGCAGTCCGATCCACTCCAGATAAACTCTTTCGGCCGCAGCCTGCGCAGGTTGATGAAACTCGTGGAAGTGAGCGCCCACCAAAGTGGAGACGGCTACCGCGCGCTCCAGATACCGGCCGGCCTGAATGAACTGCCAGCCCTCGCCGTGAGTCATGGTGGAATCGGTGACGCCCTGAAACAGATGCGCGCCCTCTTTGATCGATTGAAGGAAATCGCGGGAATCCCAGACTTCCGGGGCGCTGCGGCGCACCGCGTGGAACAAACGATTTAACTGCTCCCACATTTCCGAGCTGATCTGCTCGCGTACCTGACGCGCATTTTCCCGCGCGTTAACGATACTGGATACGATCGAGGATCGATTGGACGCGTCATGTAACAGCGATTGAGCCAGGCTTTCCGCACTCCACGCGTCTTCTTCCTCCGACGCTTCCATGCCGAGTGAGCGTCCTACTCGCGCCCAATCCAGATCTTCCGATTGCGATCCACGCTCGAGCATCAGGTTCAATTGGATGTTGATCACACGCGCGGTATGCTCCGCCCGTTCAAGGTAGCGGCTCATCCAATACAAGCTGTCTGCAACGCGAGATAACATCAGTCCAAAACCCACGTGTCTTTACTTCCGCCGCCTTGCGACGAGTTCACCACCAGCGATCCCTTCCGCAAAGCGACTCGAGTGAGCCCGCCGGGCACGACGGTAACCTTGTCTCCGAAGAGAATATACGGACGCAGATCGACGTGCCGGGGCTGCACGTTCCCATCCAGGAAACACGGAGCGCGCGAAAGGCGGATGGTCGGCTGCGCGATATAGTTACGCGGGTCTTCTTCCACCCGCCGGCGGAATTCATCGCGCTGCTCGGCCGTGCTGTGCGGTCCGATCAACATGCCATACCCACCCGATTCCCCCACCGCCTTCACCACGTAATCCTGCAGACGCCCGAGCACGTGCTTGCGCTGCAAGGGATCCGACATAAGATACGTCTCGACGTTGTCGAGCACGGGATCTTCTTTCAGGTAATAACGAATGATTGCCGGAACGTATGCGTAGACAGCTTTATCGTCCGCCACGCCGGTGCCGAGCGCATTGGCCATGCTTACATTGCCGGCGCGATAGGCATTGAATAGGCCGGGCACGCCCAGACCGGAATCGGCGCGAAACGCCAGAGGATCGATGAAGTCGTCGTCGATACGGCGGTAGATCACATCCACGCGGCGCAAGCCGGCGGTGGTGCGCATGTACACGAAATTGTCGTGCACCACCAGGTCGCGGCCTTCCACCAGCTCGATCCCCATCTGGCGGGCCAGAAACGCATGTTCGAAGTAGGCGGAGTTGAAAACGCCGGGCGTCAACAAAACGATGTTCGGCTCGCTGGTGGCTTGCGGGGAGCCTTGCGGCGTCAGCGCACGCAGCGTGGACAACAGCGCCTGGCTATAGTGCTCGATGGGCTGCACGCCGCACTTGCGGAACAGGTCGGGGAAAAGGCGTTTCATCACCTCGCGGCTCACCAGCATGTAGGAGACACCGCTGGGGACGCGCAGATTATCTTCGAGCACGACGAATTCGCCCGAGGGCATCCGGATCAGATCGGTGCCGGCGACGGTGACATAAGCGTCCTTGCGGACATGCAGGCCGCGCATCTGCCGCCGGAAGTGTTTGCAGCTATAAATGATCTCGCGCGGCACCACGCCGTCATTCAGAATCCTGCCTTCGTGATAGATGTCCTTGAGGAACAGATTCAGCGCGGTGATGCGCTGCTTCATGCCCCGCTCAATACGGGACCATTCTTCGCGCGTCAGTACGCGGGGCAGAAGATCGTTGGGGAAGATGTGTTCGGTATCTTCGTCGCGGCCGTAAACCGTGAAGGTGATGCCCTGGTGAAGGAACGAAAGATCGGCGATCTGCTGGCGGCGGCGCAGTTCCTCGCCCGTCAGCTCGCGCAGCGCTTCGTAAATGTGGCGATAGTGCGGACGAACGGCGCCGCCGCTATCGACCATTTCATCGAAAGCGTCATCAAGCTCGTATTCGTGGAACGGAGCAGGAAGCGTATGCTTGGTGGCAATCCCTGCCATGGAGCCTCCTCAAATCGAATCGCCTTCGACGAGGAAGCTATCGGAGACACCTATTGTAGCAGTAGGACAGGCGACCTTGTCGCCTGTCGTCTTGGTTGGTGACGGGCGGCAAGACCGCCTGTCCCTACTTTTGGTAGATGTCGTGGAGGCGCAGGAGACCCAGACAGCGATGTTTGCTGTCGATCACCGGCACCACCGAAATCTGCGACGGGCGATCCTCCATGAACGCCAGAGCTTCATGCAGCAGGGCTTCCGGAACCAGCGTAGATGGCCGCTCCGTCATGACATCGCACGCGCGCAGCGTCCGGATATCGTCGTGGGCTTGTAGCGCGCGGCGGACGTCGCCGTCGGTGATCAGTCCGAGGAGCGTTCCCGAAGTTGATACCACACAAGCCGCGCCCAGGGGACGCTGTGACATCGCAATCACCACGTGCTTCAGAGAATCCTCCGGCGCGACCCAGGCAACCTCATCGCCGCTATGCATGGCATCGCCGACGCGCAGGCGCAGATTCCGGCCGAGTTGACCGCCTGCGTGCAGTCGTGAAAAGTGTTCGGCCGTAAAGCCGCGGGCTTGCATCAAAGAGATCGCCAGGGCATGTCCGAGTGCCATAGCGACTGCCGAACTGGCAGTGGGTGTGAATCCCTCGGGATCGGCCTCGCGCTGGACGCTGGCATCGAGCACCACGTCCATCTCGCGCGCCAACGGCGAGGAGGGATTGCCGAGGATCCCCAGGAACGCCGGGCCGAATTCACGGAGTGCTGGGACCATATCGAGCAGTTCGGCGGTCGAACCGCTTTTGGAGATCATCAGCACGGAATCTCCGGGCTGGCACAGGCCCAAATCCCCGTGCGCCGCCTCAGTGGGATGCAGGAAAACCGCGGGCGTTCCGGTGCTCTGCAAAGTCGCCGCAATCTTGCGGGCCACATGACCGGATTTTCCGATCCCGGTGACGATCAGCTTACCGGACTGGGCCTTGTGGGAATGAGTAATGACCAACTCAACGGCGGCGATCAGATTCCCGTCCAGCCTCAGGGACGCCGCCAGAATCGCTTGCGCCTCTGTTTCCATGACCTTACGCGCGGCGGCGAGCCACTCGGCGCGCTGGTCGACTGTGGTAGCGGAAGCGTCCACAGGCTGAATGTAGCATGTCCCCTAGCTCATCTGGTACGTTTGAGCATGAACCCGTGATGGACCCCGCTTGTCTGCGTCACACTGAGATCCCCGGCACGTCGAAGCTTTTCGCCGATCTGACCTACCATTTTGATCGGGTTGCGCGCTTTTACCGCCACAATCCTCACCAGCGGGAATCGTACGCCGCGGCGGCGCGCGAGATTGAATACCCGGATGATCGCCGAGCGGCGGTAGCGCGAGTTTTGGAATCCCAGAATCACGGGAACGCGCTAGTTACGCGCTTCGCGCAGGCGGGGACCGTGGCGGTCCTCACCGGGCAGCAGGTCGGTCTATTCTCCGGCCCGGCTTACACCATTTACAAAGCGCTCACGGCGGCCCGCCTGGCCGAGGATCTGAACGCGAGCGGCGTCCCCGCGGTGCCGATCTTCTGGATGGCGACCGAAGATCACGATTTTGCCGAAGTCGATCATGTCTGGATTTTCGATGCTAAGCATCATTCCGCTCTGTTGCGCATGAAAGCCCCGCTGACGTGGCAAGGCAAGCAGCGCCCCGCGGGCGGGTTTCCAGTGGAGCATCCGCCGATCGCTGAATTGCGCACTGCGCTGGCCGAATTTCCGTTCGGCGACGAGGTTACCGCGGCCGTCGGCGAATCCTACAAGCCCGGTGTGACCATGGGCGCGGGATTTCGCGCGCTGCTGGTCAAACTTCTCGGCCGGATCGGAATGCTGGTGGTGGATCCCCTGGATCCGCAACTGCGAAACGTCGGTGCTCCTTTCATGGCCCAAGCGCTGGATGCCGCCCCGGATCTCAAGTCGGCCCTGCTAAGTCGAAACAAGGAGTTGGCCGCAGCCGGGTATCATGCGCAGGTCAACGTCGAAGCGAACAGTTCGCTTTTCTTCCTGTTGGAGCAAGCCGAGCGAACCACTCTGCGCAAGAAGGACACCGAATTCGCGGCTTTGAAGGACCGGGCAGCCGACGTCTCTCCCAACGCGTTGCTGCGTCCAGTCTGGCAGGATTACCTTTTTCCTACTGTCGCTTATGTCGGCGGACCGGGCGAGCTGGCATACTTCGCACAATCTCAGGTGATCTACGACCGGCTACTGGGGCGCATGCCTGTGGCCGTATCGAGAGCCAGCTTCACCTTGCTGGATGCGCACACTTCAAAATTGTTGGCGCGTTATGGATTGGCGCTAACCGATGTGCTGGCGCCGGAAGACTCGCTGAAGGAACGGATCGCGCACGCGCTTATCCCGGAGGCCGTGGCGGGCTTGTTCGAAGAGACGTCGGCTGACGTCACGCGCAGGCTCGATCGACTGCGAAGCGGCGTGGAGAAGCTTGATCCCACTCTGGCGGCTGCTCTTTCAAAGAGCCGCGCAAAGATCCTCTATCAGTTCGAGAAGATGCGCAAGAAGACCGAACGCGAGACTCTGCGCCGGGACGCGCGCGCGTCGGAAGAAGCCCGCTATCTGAACGCCCTGATCTATCCACAGGGTCATCCGCAGGAGCGCTTCTACTCCATCCTGCCGTTCCTGGCGGAGCATGGATTGGACCTGGTCGACCGGTTGTACCAGGTGGTCCAGGTAGATTGCCCGGACCACCGCGTGGTGACGATTTAGCCATTACTCCACTAGGTCATTATTCAAGAGCTACCGGCCGATCGAAGATGACGTCGAGAGACGTTCCCTGGCGCAATTCGACTTCCCGGCCGCGTGTGAGGAGAACCGTCGCAAGACCTACCGCGGCGCCTGCTCCGGCTCCGATGCCGGCTCCGGCTCCCCGCGCGCCTTGATCGATGATGGCTCCGAGTGCGCCGCCGCTGCCGGCGAGAATCGCGATCCGAGCGGCATCCTGGCCGTGGGTCGATCCCTCCTGGACCGAATTCTCTTTTCCAATGACTTTCTGCTCGCCTGCGCCGGAGTCGACCGAAGCAAGCTTGGGCGAGAACTTGTAGACCGAGCCGGTGGGGAGCGTGATAGTCTCCAGACGAATCGCCAACTCGGCGCGGCCCTTGACGCGTCCGCTGCGCTTGGCGTTAGTCACCACTCCCTGGACGTAACTGCCGACGGGCAGGATGATGTTACCGGCGACGCTGATGGGGCTGCCGGTTCGCAGGTAGACGTAATCGCCGTCCTTGGCCGTACGCGTCGAGATGGAGTTCTCCATCCGCAACAGGACGTGGGCGCCCTGCGGAATTTCGGCGGCGATGGCGGAGACTGCGACTAACAACAAGCCTGAGAGGCGCATGGCGGGTGCTCCTGCCTGAATGATAACTCCGTTATCCGCAGTGCTGGATCGGCCGCTGCGGGCGTAGCTTGGGGTCGCAGTTGCGGTGAGAACACCACTCTAATCGGATGGAACTATACACGGATTTCCAGCCGGCGATCACGGAGTATTCGTATCCGGTGGCGTTTTCGGGATAGAAACCCGCACGATGGTAGTTCAATCCGTAAACGCCCGGAGAAAGCATTTCAAAAATGAAACGTCCTCTGAAATCGGTTTTGGTTGACTTGCACGCGGTGAACGTTCTGCAGATCAATGTGACCTCGACACCCGCCCTGGGAGGAGCCACACTTCCGGCCAAACTCCCGAAAGTCTCCCCGGGTGACAGTAGCATCCGGTCCAGAAGGAGCGGTTGACCGCACGCTTCGTGTCCGACATCCAGAGGAATATTGAGAAGACGATTCGGTTCGCGGTCCGTCAGACGGATGGACTTAACCATGCGCGACTTGAATCCTGGGGACCCGACCTTCAGCGTGTATTCACCAACCGGCAGATTTGAGAATTTGTAGGCACCGGTGTCATCCGCAAGAACCTGGTACTTATTGGCTCCTGAATCAAGCTCCAAAGCAGCACGGGCAATGGAGGCTGATGTCTCATCGACAACAGTGCCAGTAAGACTCGCAGCCCGCGCCGAGAATGGGATCAATAAGATCGCAAGCGCAATCCTCACATCAAAACCCTGAGCAAAGCATACACCACGGGAATGCTGAACAGGCTCGAATCGATGCGGTCGAGCCAGCCGCCGTGGCCGGGCAACGTAGTCCCGCTGTCCTTCACACCCGCGCCGCGTTTGAAGGCCGATTCACACAGGTCGCCCACCTGTCCCGCGATGTTCCCCGCCCCGGCCACCGCCAATACAACCCAGAGCGTCGCCGAAGGAATCATGAAGTGCGCGTAGATACCAGCAGCCAACACGCCGCCTACAACCGACCCCATGGAACCTTCCCAGGTCTTCGAAGGACTCACGCGAGGCGCCAGCTTGTGACGTCCGAAGGTGCGCCCGACATACAACGCCGCGGTATCGCCCGCCCAACTCACCAGCAGCGCGATCATCAACCAGTGCGGGCCGGATACAGGATCGCTCAGGCGCAGGGCGAGGGCGCACCGCCACGCGCCGAAAATATAGATGGCTCCCAGCAGTGCAGTGGCCGCGCTGATCATGGCTTTGGCCAGATCCGTCTGGCGAAGTTCCAGCGCCATCAGCGCCAGCGACAGGACGACAATGGCGACCCACACGGGCTCGGGCGCGAACAACAGGACCAATCCCGCGGCCAAGCCGGCCAATCCGGATCGCGATACGCCTTGCGCAGCGGCGATGTTGTCGAATTCGTGGAAAGCGATTAAGCCGACCACCGCCATCAGCGTCATCAGCGACCATTGCGGGCCGGCCAATACGATCCACACCACCAGCGGGATCAGAACCAGCGCCGTAAGGATGCGCGTCATCGCACCGGCAAACTCATGGGCGCGGGCAGGCTCACAGTCTCCATCGCTGGATCTTCCGAGGCGCCCAAGCCGCCGTAGCGCCGGTCCCGTTTTTGATATTCAAGAATCGCTCTGAACAACTCGGCACGGGTGAAATCCGGCCACAGCGTCTCGGTCACGTAAAGCTCGGCGTAGGCGATCTGCCACAGCAGAAAATTACTGATGCGCATTTCGCCGGAGGTGCGGATGAGAAGATCGGGATCAGGCTGCCCGGCCGTATAGAGACGCGCTGAGATGGCCTCCTCGGTTACTTCCACGTCCGCCTTCACCAAGGCCTTCATGGCATCCACCAGCTCGGCGCGGCCTCCGTAGTTGATGGCGAGATTCAACCGCAGCCCGCGATTGCCGGAGGTTTTGCAGGTGACATCTTCCAGCTCGGTCCTTACGTGGGTGGGCAACTCTTCCAGCCGTCCGATCGCGGTGAAGCGGATATCGTGGCGCATCATCAGGGCCAGTTCGGAACGCAGGTAAACGCGCAGCAGCCTCCACAGCGTATCTACTTCCATGCGCGGCCGCTTCCAGTTCTCGACTGAAAAGGCGTACAGCGTGAGCGCCCCGATGCCCAATTGGGCGCAGGTTTCGACCGTGGTACGAACCGCGGGAACGCCTTGCTTGTGACCGGCCACGCGAGGCAGGTTCCGCTGCTGGGCCCAGCGGCCGTTGCCGTCCATAATGATGGCGACGTGCGCGGGAAGGCGCCGGGAGTCGATGGCTCGCGCCAAGGCGAGATCTTCCGACCCCGGAGCGAGCGCCTCCAGCAAATCTTTCATTATTACCGACCCATTATCAGGACCATGGTATCAGTGGGGTCGCGGCGCATGCAAAAATGTAACGGAACAGCAGCAGCGCCCGTCTCGTGAAGATTAACCGGAGGTTTCATCCAGCTTGATTTCTAAACTCGTTCTAACACTGTGTGCGTGCACAGCGCTCACGCTTCCGGTATGGGCGCAGGATCCCGCGACGCCGCCGCAAGGTCAGGATACCGAGGTTCTTCACCCGCAACCCAAACGAATCCTGGGCGTGATGCCGAATTTTCGCGCCGTCAGCGCCGGAACACTTCCGCCGCCTCCCACGAAAAAAGAGGCCTTTAAGATCGCCACTCAGAATAGCACCGACTACTCGGCGTTCATCTTCCTGGCCTTTACTTCGGCTATGGCCGAGGGATCCGATACTCACCCGCAACTCGGCGAAGGCGTAAAAGGCTTCGGCAGGTATTACTGGAGGGGATTTGTCGATAAAACAGATGGCAACTATCTGGTCATTTTTGCTCTGCCCACGATCTTTCATCAAGACGAGCGCTATTACGCTTTAGGCAAGGGCAATATCTGGAGGCGCTTCAGTTATTCGATGTCTCGCGTTGCGATCACTCCGGACTATCACGGACACAACAGTTTCAATGCATCCGAGCTGCTGGGCAGGGGAATCGCGCAAGGTATTTCGCTCGCGTACTATCCGAGCCAGAGTCGCACCGGCAGTGCGATCGCCGAGAAATACGCATACGCCATCCTGCGGGATGCCGCCACCAACGCCTTCCGCGAATTCTGGCCGGATATCGCGGTGCACCTGTTCCATCGCCATCCATAACGCTAACAGTACTGTTCGGGCGTACTTTCCATCATAAAGTACTTGACAACACTCCAGAGACTCCCCTATGCTGGATCTTCATGGCGACCATCCGTCCCATCCGCGATGTACCCCCCGAACCAATTCCCCTGCATACGCACGCGCTCGACAATTTGCGCTATATCCGCGAAACCATGGAACGGGCGGGGTCGTTCACCGCGGTGCCGGGCTGGGGCGGAGTGCTGATGGGCGTGACGGCGCTGGCCGCCGCGGGGTTCGCATCGCACGCTCCTTCGCGAGGTATATGGCTGGCGATCTGGCTGGTCGAGGCGTTGCTGGCGATGGGAGTGGGAGTGCTGGCGATGCGGCGCAAGGCTCGAGCCGCGGGTCTGCCGCTGTGGTCGGCGCCGGCCCGCAAGTTCGTGTTCAGTTTTGTGCCGCCGCTGTTCGCGGGGGCGATTCTGACTATGGCGTTGTGGAACGCGGGAGCGGTCGCATCGATCCCGGGGTTGTGGCTGATTCTGTACGGCACCGGCGTGATCACCGGCGGCGCGTTCTCGGTGCCCGCGATTCCGGTGATGGGCGTGTGCTTTCTGATGGAAGGAGCACTGGCTCTGTTTGTGCTCCCGGGAACATCCATGGTGTGGGCCGACCTCTGGCTGGGTGCCGGTTTCGGAGGCCTGCACGTTCTGTTCGGGACGATCATTGCAAGGAGATATGGTGGCTAGGCAAAGCGGACTCGCGCGGACGCGAGAAGAAAACGTTCCCCGGCAAGCAAAGGCGCCAGAGGCGCTGCCGGATCTTGACAGGCTGATCCATGAGCGGATCCGGCTGGGGATCATCAGCGCCCTGGCGGCGAATTCCTCGCTAAGTTTTAACGACTTAAAGCGTCTGCTCAAAACCACCGATGGCAATTTAAGCGTGCATGCCCGGAAACTGGAGGACGCAGGCTACATCGGCTGCACGAAGTCCTTCGAAGGCCGCATGCCCAGGACCGAGTATGCGCTGACGGCGGCGGGCCGCAAGGCGCTCGAAAAGTATCTGAATCACATGGAAGCGCTGATTCATGCCATGCGATCGCCGGACAAGGAGCGCTGATCTAACTTGGAACGCTTTCACGTCGCCATCATCATGGACGGCAATGGCCGCTGGGCGCTGGGGCGCGGGCTGCCTCGGATAGCCGGCCATCGCGCGGGAGCCGCGGCAGTGCGGCGCGTGGTGGAGGCTGCTCCGGACCTTGGAATCAAGACGCTGACCTTATACGCGTTCTCCGAGGACAACTGGAGCCGTCCCGCGCGTGAAGTTACAGCGCTGATGAAACTGCTCGGCCGGTACCTGGTGGAGGAAACCGGGCGATGCCTGAAAAACGGAGTGCGCCTGGAAGCGATCGGACGGCGAGACCGTTTGCCCGCTCCCCTGGTCTCACTATTGGAAGATGCGGAACGCAAGACCGCGCGCTGCAAACGCCTGCACCTGCGGCTGGCGCTGGATTATTCTTCTCGCCGGACCATATTGGACACAGCACTACGTCTCGGGAATCGCGTCACCGAAGAGGCGTTTTCCGAAGCGCTGGGTCCGGACGTGGACTTGCTAATCCGCACCAGCGGGGAACAGCGCTTGAGCGATTTCCTTCTGTGGGAATGCGCCTACGCCGAGATGGTGTTCACCCCGCGCATGTGGCCCGCTTTCAGCGGTCAGGATCTGGCAGAGGCCGTGGACGAGTTCCGCCGCCGCGACCGGCGATTTGGTCGCGTATCCTCGCTCATGCCTGGCGAGAATGACGCTCGCCGCACAGCGTAAACTTCGATACACTCGAAGCGTGAAAACCCTACGGATCATTGGGATCGTCCTGGCAGTGATCATCGTGGTGGCGCTGGCCCTGCCGTTCTTCATTAACGCCAATCAATTCCGGCCGGTGCTGGAGGAACGGCTCACCTCCGCTCTGGGACGCGACGTCAAGATCGGCGGCCTCACCCTGTCCGTGTTCTCGGGCGGAGCCTCGGCCAGCGACGTGACCATCGCCGACGATCCGGCCTTTAACAGCGGGCCGTTCCTGAGCGCCAAGTCGCTGGCGGTGGGCGTCGAGTTGTGGCCGCTGATCTTTTCACGCCAGCTCAACGTCACGTCCCTGACGGTCGACCAGCCCGAGATCGCCCTGATCCAATCCGCCAAGGGCGATTGGAATTTTTCGAGCCTGGGGAGCAAGACACCTGCCCCGGCGGCCGCCGCTCCTGCGAGCGGGGACTCTTCCGGCGGGTCCGCTACGGCGCTCTCGGTGAAGCTGGTCAAGGTCTCCAAGGGACGGCTCACTCTCAGTAACGGCAGCAAATCCAAATCGCGTACTCTCGAAGATGTCAACATCGAGTTGCGAGATTTTTCGGCAACATCTTCATTCCCCTTTTCACTGGCAGCGGACGTCGCCGGTGGCGGCTCCTTGAAACTCGAGGGCAAGGCCGGTCCCATCCCGCAGGCCAATGTCATTGAGACGCCTTTCGATCTCAGTCTGACGATCAAAGGCCTGGACCTGGCTGGATCGGGCTTTGCGCAGCCCTCTTCGGGCATCGCCGGCATCGTTTCCCTGGACGGTACCGCCGCTTCGAACGGCCGCACCGTGAACATCAGGAGCAAAGTTAAAGCCGACAATCTGAAGCTGGCCAAGGGCGGATCGCCCGACAAGAAGCCGGTGGAGATCGACCTGGCTCTGTCCCATGATCTTGCCAAGCAGGGCGGTACGGTGGAACGCTGCGCGGTCCACATTGGCGCGGCGCAAGCCAATTTGAGCGGCACCTACCGCCTGAATGAAGATTCCCCCGTGATCGGTTTGAAGCTGGTGGGGACCAAGATGGCCCTCACCGAGCTGGCCGCCATCCTGCCGGCGCTCGACGTCGTGCTGCCCGCCGGTTCCACCATCGAACGCGGAACGCTCGGCATCGATATGGCCTCGGTGGGACCAATCGACCGCCTGGTGACCACCGGCTCGATCAACGTGGACGATGCGCGTCTGAACAATTTCGATCTGGGATCGAAGATGAAGACGATACAGCAGCTGGCGGGCATTCAGGCCGATCCCCGCACCACCATCCAGACTCTGAGCGCCAACATGGCAGTGTCTCCCGAGGGCACCAATGTTCGCGATATCAGGTTAGTAGCGCCCGCGGTGGGAGAACTCACCGGCTCGGGAACCATCAGCCCGCAGCACGCGCTGAATTTCCAGATGCGCGCCACCGTGAAAGCATCCAGCCACATTCTCACGGCGCTGGGACAGAAGGGCGACGTAACCATTCCTTTCTCCGTCAAAGGCACTTCCTCGGATCCTTCCTTCCAACCCGACGTCAAGGACGCGGCCAAGGAAACCCTGCAGCAGTACACCAAAGATCCTTCCAAGGCGGTCGATGCCGCTAAGGGCATCCTGGACCTGTTCAACAGGAAGCCCAAGGATCAGCCTCAACAGAAGTAGCTACCTTAGGTCATGGAGTTTCTCTTCTCGGCCGAGTCCTGGGCCGCTCTGCTCACACTGACGCTGTTGGAAATTGTCCTGGGCATCGACAACATTATCTTCATCAGCATTTTGGCGGGGAAGCTCCCCGCTGAGAAGAGAAGTCGCGGCCGCACGCTGGGCTTGGCGCTGGCCATGGGCACGCGGATTCTGCTGCTCCTGTCGCTGACCTGGATCATGCGGCTGACGCAGCCCCTGTTTAGCATCGGCCCGCAGGAGATTTCCGGACGCGATCTGATCCTGCTGCTGGGCGGCATGTTCCTGTTGTGGAAGAGCACCTATGAAATCCATGACCGGCTGGAAGGAACGGACGAGGGCCCTCACCAAGCCAAGAGAAAGGCCAACACGATGGCGTCCGTGCTGACGCAAATCGCCTTGCTCGACATCGTGTTTTCGCTCGATTCGGTGATCACCGCCATCGGCATGGCCAATGAGGTTGCCATCATGATCGCCGCCATCGTCATCGCCGTAGGCATCATGATGTGGGCTTCCGGACCACTGGGAGATTTTGTGGAGCGGCATCCCACCATCAAGATGCTGGCGCTCAGCTTTCTGCTCCTCATCGGCATGGCTCTGGTGGCGGAAGGTTTCCACCAGCACATCCCCAAGGGCTACATCTATTTCGCGATGGGTTTCTCGGTGTTCGTCGAGATGCTGAATCTGCGGGCGAAGCGCGCGACCAGGTAACGATGGGTATCGCCTCTGATTTCGTACTGATCGTGGTAGCGGGCCTGATGGGTGGCCTGCTGGCACGCCTCTTACACTTGCCCCTACTGGTGGGCTACGTCGCCGCCGGAGTGGTCATCGGCCCCTACACGGCGGGACCGACAGTGGTCCAGATCCACGATATTGAACTTCTCGCGGAGATCGGCGTGGCGCTGCTGCTTTTTTCTCTGGGCCTGGAGATTTCCTTCCGCGATTTGAAGCCGGTTCGGCGGATCGCGTTGATTGGCGGTCCTATCCAGATCCTCCTGACAGCCGGAGGAGGCACGCTGGTGGGAACCAAGCTGCTGGGCCTGCCCGTCACCGACTCGATCTGGCTGGGCGCGATGATTTCCCTTTCGAGCACCATGGTGGTGCTCAAGACGCTTTCCGCGCAAGGAGTGACGTCGACGCTGGCAAGCCGCGTGATGATCGGGCTGCTGGTGGTGCAGGATCTGGCCGTGATTCCGATGCTGATCATCCTGCCGCAGCTCGCCGATCTGAGCGGTGCCTGGCCGAGGCTGGCCCGCGCGGCCGGGATAGCGGTGGTGGTCCTCGCCGGAATGGTGACCCTCGGTAGGTGGTTGCTCCCGATACTGCTGAAGCAAGTGCTCGCCCTGGGCTCGCGCGAGTTGTTCCTGGTCGCCGTGGTGGCGTCCGGAGTGGGAGTTGGATACGCGGCGCATGTGGCTGGGCTCTCCTTCGCGTTGGGAGCGTTCGTCGCTGGAATTGTGCTCAGCGAGTCCGAAGTCAGCCATCAGGCGCTCAGCGACGTCACCCCTCTGCGCGACATCTTCGGACTGCTGTTCTTCGTGTCTGTGGGCATGCTGTTTGACCCCCGATTCGTATGGGAACACGCCGGGCAGGTAGCTGCTGTAACACTTTTGATTATCGTCGGCAAAACGCTGATTATAGGCTTTTTGGCACGAGCCTTCGGATATACCAAAATGGCTCCCTGGATTATAGGCCTGGGGCTTTCGCAGATCGGCGAATTCAGCTTCGTGCTGGCCCGTAGCGGAGTCAACGCCGGACTACTCTCCAATACCGCATACGGCCTTGGGCTGACGTGTACCATTCTGACCATGGCGCTCTCGCCGCTGATTTCAAGTGCTGCGCTTCCGTTAGGCGGACGTTGGGAACGCTGGCGTAAGCCAGCTCCATGAGCCTCGCGCGCTATACTCTGGATCGTGAAGCGCAGGATTGCTTCGGTGCCCGTGCAGCGCGCCGGGTGCCGCTAAACGACTCAGTGCTGCTGGTGAGCGGGCGGGCGAGCTTCGAGTCGGTGCAGAAAGCATTAATGGGGGATCAGTGTTTTGGCGGCGGTGGGTGCGCCATCCAGCCTGGCAGTGGAAACGGCCATGCGGTTCGGGATGACTCTGGCGGGCTTCGTACGCGACGGCCGTTCAACATCTATTTGGGCGCGGAGAGAATCGTCCCGCAAGAATAATCGCGCAGCGTCCTGGGCGTTTTCCCTGGCCGCCATATTACAATTTCGGATAGCGTGCAGATCACCATATCCAAGGAGAACTACCTCAAAGCCATCGCCGAAGCCGAGAGCGAGGGCGAAATCGTCATCGCCGCCACGCTGGCCCGCTGGCTCGAAGTTTCAGCGCCGGCCGTGACCATGGCCATCCGCCGGTTGAAGCGCGATGGCTTGATTCGCGTGGCCGCATCCGGTGAGCTCAGCCTGACGCGAGAGGGTCGCGAAATCGCCAATCGCGTGCTGAACCGGCATCATCTGATCGAGCGCATGTTGACCGAAATCTTCGGCATGGAATGGTACAAGGTTCACGACGAGGCCGAACAGTTGGAACACGCCGTTTCCTCCGATTTCGAGCGCAGGCTAGTCGACAAATTGGGCAATGGCGGGGCATGTCCGCACGGAAACGTGGTCGGGATGGACCGGCCCCGCGACCGCCGCCAGCGCGGCTGGATGCCCCTGGATGAAGCAACCGGCGGCGAAGCCGTGCGCGTCATGAGCGTGTTCGAGCGCGACCGCAAACTGCTCGAGTACCTGCACCAGCTGGGCATTCGCCCGGGAGCGCAGCTTAAAGTGGTTGGGAAAAATTACGACCAGACCATGACGCTTCGTATTGATCGTAAGCCGGTGCAGCTCGGCGGCGCCGCGGCCTCCAAAGTGTGGGTCGCCGCGGGCTAAGCTGAACTGGTTAACCTGAAAGAGATGAACTGGACCGCCACGGCCGCGATCATGCTTGCGCTAGCAGTCGCCATCGGCGCGTTTGGCGCGCACGGGTTGCAGGGCCGTCTGGACGCCTACTCGATGGGTGTGTACGAAAAGGCAGTCATGTACCACTTCTTTCATGCCTTGGGAATGTTGGCCGTGCCTTTGCTCGTCCGCGCGGGCCTGATTTCGGAATCGGGCGGCAATTGGACAGGATGGCTGCTGTTGGCGGGAATCGTGCTGTTTTCAGGCAGCCTGTACGCGCTGGCGATCACCGGAGTCCGGACGCTCGGCGCAGTCACCCCCTTGGGCGGCGTTTCATTCATCGCCGCGTGGCTGGTGCTGGCGGTATGCGCGCTACGGTCAAGCGGAAATTAGCCGGGAACGGAAATACTCCACCGTCTCCCGCAGCCCGTCTTCCAGATCCACCTTCGGCTCCCACCCCAGCACTCTCTTCGCTTTTCCGATGTTCGGCTGGCGACGCTTGGGATCGTCGGAAGGCAGAGGCAGGTGCACGATCGGCGCTTGGATCCCCATCAGCCGCTGAATACGTTCGGCGAACTCCAGGATGGTGAGTTCCGTGGGATTGCCCAGGTTCACAGGGAAGCGCTCCTCGGAATCAGCCAGGCGGACCAAACCCTCCACCATGTCGGACACGTAGCAAAAACTGCGGGTCTGCGAACCGTCGCCGAATATGGTGAGCGCTTGGCCGCGCAAGGCCTGATCCATGAATGCCGGGACCACGCGTCCATCGTCCAGCGCCATGCGAGGGCCGTAGGTATTGAAGATCCGCGCGATGCTGGTACGCACACCATGGGTTCGATGGTACGCCATCGTTAGGGCTTCCGCGTAGCGTTTGCTCTCGTCATAACAGGAGCGCAACCCTACCGGATTCACGTTGCCCCAATACGTTTCCACCTGGGGGTGCTCCAGTGGATCGCCGTAGCATTCCGAAGTCGAGGTGAGCAGGAAACGCGCGCCGTCGCGGCTGGCGACGTCCAGCATGTTGCGTGTGCCGGTCGACCCCGATTCGAGGGTTTCAATGGGATACGCAAGATAAAACTTGGGGCTTGCCAGGGACGCCAGGTGCCATACGTGATCGAACTTGCCGCTTTCTTCAACCGGGTTAGTGACGTCGAATTCACGGAACGTGAACTTCGCGCGGCCCGCTAGGTGCTCGATATTACGGCGGGACCCGGTGATCAGGTTGTCCAGCGCAACCACCTCGCCGCCATCCGCCAGCAGCCGCTCGCATAAATGGGAACCGATGAATCCCGCGGCTCCGGAAACAAGATGACGCATTCTCTAACATTCTACCCGGTAGATCCCGCGTGCTACATTTTTGGGTAAGCATGTTTGAACTGCCAGTGACTGGGAAGGTGCTGCTCGCCCTGCTGCTGGTGGCCTCCGTCGCCGGATTCTGGTGGCGCTTCGGCGCGGTGCTCCGCCGGATCCGCACGGCCAAGCCAGATGCGGATTTCTCACTATTCCCCTTGGGGCCGCGCTTTCGCGAGCTGATCTGGGAAGTGATGCTCCAAGCCAAGGTCATCCGCGAACGTCCTCTGCCCGGACTGGCGCATGCTTTCGTGTTTTGGGGATTCTGCGCCTTCGCTCTAGTCACCGTGAATCACATCGCGATTGGATTCGGCAGGCCCTTCTTGTCCCCCGGCGGTTTCTATTTTCAACTCGCCGCCATATTCGCCGTCCTGGTGGCGATCTCGATCGCGGGACTCTTCATCCGCCGATTCGCCCTGCGGCCCAAATGGCTCGGCGCGCTGTCGTATGAATCCGGCGTGATTGCGGTGCTCATTTTCGCTCTGATGGCGACGTTCCTCGTCGCATTATGGATCGGCGACTCAGAACTGTTGTGGTGGAGCCACACGGCGGCCCTGCTCATTTTCCTTCCCTTGATCCCGCACACCAAGCATCTGCACCTGGTGCTGAGCCCGTTTTCGATTTTTCTCTCGCGCGGAGGCTTTGCCAAAATTCCGCCTCTCGCGAATGACGACGACTTCGGCCTCGATACCGGCCAGGACCTGACCCGGATCGTCGCGCTGCAGGCCTTCTCCTGCGTCGAGTGCGGCCGCTGCACCGAACATTGCCCCGCCAACAACACCGGCAAGATTCTCGATCCCAAAAAGATCACGCTGGGCGTGCGCGATTACTTGAACGATTTCGGTCCCGCCTCGGAAGAGCCGCTGTTCGGCAAACATCTCTCGCAGGAAGCCGCGTTCCAATGCACCACCTGCGGCGCATGCGAATATCAATGCCCGGTAGGAGTCGAGCATCTCCCCATCATCATCGGGCTGCGCCGCGGCGCCGTAAATACCGGCAAATGGGAGGATGCTTACGGCACCAAGCTGTTTCTAGCGCTCGAACGCAACGGCAACGCGCTCGGCTTCAGTTCCACGGAACGCGACAAGTTCATCGCCAGGGAACAACTGCCGATTTTCGACGGGACCCAGGAGTACTGCCTGTGGCTGGGCTGCATGGGAGCTTACGATCCGCAGGGCCGCGAGATCATCGCTTCCTTCGCCCGCGTTATGACCCACCTGGGCACTACCTTCGGCGTCCTTCAAAAAGAGAAGTGCACGGGCGATCCGGCCCGTCGCCTGGGCAACGACCTGGTGTTCCAGCAGCTCGCCGAATCGAATCTCGAGACTTTCAAGCAAAGTAAAACCAAGAAGATCGTCTCCATCTGCCCGCATTGCGTGCGCACGATTTCGACCGACTATCAGGAGCATGCCCAGGAACACGGCCAAGCTCCTCCAATCGAGCATCACAGCGAATTTATGGCTCGCCACCTCGAACGGCTGCCAAAATCCAACGCCGGAAATATCGTCTATCACGATCCTTGCTACCTGGGCCGCTATCGCAACGTCTATGATGAGCCACGGACAGTGCTTTCGCTGTCCGGACAAGTCATCGACCCGCCCCGCAATCGGGAACGCGGTTTCTGCTGCGGAGCCGGCGGCGGCCTCGCGTTTCTGGGTGAAGAGAAGGGCGAGCGCGTCAGCTACAATCGTGCGCGCGAGCTGGCGGCAACCGGAGCGGGCACCGTCGCCGCGGCTTGTCCGTTCTGCAACACCATGTTTCGCGACGCCCTGGCCGCCGTATCTCCCTCGCCGCCCAAATTACTAGACGTGGCCCAGATCGTGGCCGCATCGCTGCCCGCCAGGAATGCGATTCTATGAACATGCACGCCGGGCGTCTACTCGCCGTTTCGTTGATGGCCCTGCGTATCTTTCCGGCAACGCCTAAACCCGTAAAACCCAAAGGCCCGCCGCTCACCGCGGAACAACGCGCCGTGCAAGCGCAGCTGAAGACCATGAGTCTGCGCGACAAAGTTGCGCAACTGGTGATCGTCACGGCCAATGGCGACGTCTACAGCCACACGTCACCAGAATTTGAAAGATACCGCCATTGGGTCGCCGATCTGCACGTCGGCGGCATCATTATCAACAACGCCTCGCAATATGGTCTGGTTCGCAACGCCGAGCCGCATGTTCTGGCGCTGTTCCTCAACCAGATGCAGAGGCTGGCGAAGACTCCTCTCCTGGTCGCCTCGGATTTCGAGCGCGCCGCGTCCATGCGCGTCACCGGCGGCACGCGATTCCCGCACAGCATGGCGTTCGCCGCCGCAGGCGATCCTGCCGCGGCCAGGTACGAAGGCCTGATCGCCGCACGCGAGGCACGTGCCCTGGGCATTCACTGGATTTTCGCGCCGGTGGCCGACGTCAACAACAATCCCCTGAACCCGATCATTAATCTGCGTTCCTACGGTGAGGATCCCGAGCAGGTCTCGCGTTACGTCGCCGCGTTCATCGAAGGCGCGCATTCCGACCCGGCCAACCGCGTTCTGGTCACTGCCAAGCATTTTCCCGGACATGGCGACACCGATATCGATAGCCACCTGGGGCTGCCGCGCTTAGAAGTTCCACGTGAGCGTCTCGACGCCCTGGAACTGAAGCCCTTCGAGGCCGCCATCGCGCACGGCGTCGATTCCATCATGACCGCTCACATGGCCGTACCGGCGCTGGAGCCGTCCGGCATGCCCGCCACCGTGTCGCACAACGTGCTCACCTCCCTGTTGCGCGACGAACTTAAGTTCAAAGGCCTGATCGTCACCGACGCGATGACCATGCAGGGATTGGCCATGCTGTTCGACAGCGGCGAAGGTTCCGTGCGGTCGATCGTCGCCGGCGCAGACGTGCTGCTGATGCCGCCCGATCCCGATAAAGCCATCCGCGCGGTGGTGGGCGCCGTGGAGGACGGCCGTATTTCGCGCCAGCGCCTGGAGCAAAGCGTCGCTCGCGTGCTTGCCGCGAAACTCTCGCTCGGGCTAAGCAATAAGAAAAAGCTGGTGAACCTCGACGCGATCTCTGACGTTTTGGATTCGCCCGAAGCCGCCGACAAAGCTCAAGCCGTGGCCGATCACGCCGTCACTCTGATTCGCAATGATCGCGAGGTGCTGCCTCTGGCATCCGCAAGCCGGCCTTGCCTGATCGTGATCACCGAACGGCGCATCTCGCAATTCGGTCAGCGGGCCATTCAGGACTTTCAACGCCGGGCTCCTGCCGGACGAGTCATCTCGCTCGATACCGGGCTGCCGCTAGCGGCTCTCGAAGCGACCGCCGGAGACACGGCAACGTGTTCGGCCATCGTGGCGGCCTCTTTCGCCTCCGTGTCCGCGGATCTTAAGGACGTGAAGCCATTCCTCGTAAATCTTACGCAAGGGCACCCCCCCGTAGTGCTGCTCCCGTTCGAGAATCCTTATCTGCTGACCAGCGTTCCGAATGCCACCGCGTTTCTCACTACGTTCAGCTCGTCGCTGCCTTCGGAGATCGCCGCGGTCAAGGCGCTGTTTGGCGAGGTCCCGATCTCGGGACACACGCCTGTGAGCATTCCAGGATTCGCCCAAATCGGCGACGGCATCCAACTAGCTGCGGCCTCGTTAAAATCACAATCCCGCTAAAATCTAATACGATGCAATACACCAACTTCGGAAATACCGGAATCACCGTGTCGCGACTGTGCCTAGGATGCATGAGCTATGGCGGCGGCGATCTGCCGGACTGGGCGCTCGGCACCAAGGGCTGGCACGTCAATAGAGAAGACGCGCGCGAGCACTTCCGCATCGCGCTTGACGCCGGGATCAATTTCTTCGACACCGCCGATGTGTACTCCATCGGTCTCAGCGAAGAGATCACCGGGGCGCATCTGAAAGAACTGGCCGTGCGCGATCACATCGTGGTCGCGACCAAGGTCCACGGCGTGATGGGACCGAGCCCCAACCAGCGCGGCCTCAGCCGCAAACATATTATCGAAGCCTGCGACAATTCGCTGCGCCGCCTTCAGATGGACTACGTCGATCTATACCAGATCCACCGCTGGGATCCCAAGACGCCCATCGAGGAGACGCTGGACGCTCTCGATTCTCTGGTGCGCGCCGGCAAGGTGCGCTATCTGGGCGCCAGCAGCATGGCGGCGTGGCAGCTCTCGAAGGCCCTGTACACGGCCAAGGAGAATGGCTGGCACCGCTTCGTGTCGATGCAGAACCACTACAACCTGGTCTATCGCGAAGAAGAACGCGAGACCATTCCGCTGTGTGCCGACCAGGGACTCGCGATCATTCCATGGAGTCCCCTGGCCCGCGGGTTCCTCACTGGCAACCGTCGTCGCGACGGCGACGCGACCACTCGAGCCACCGTGGACACATTCGCGAAGGACATGTATCACTCCGAGGATGACTTCGCCGTAGCGGACGCTGTTACCAACGTGGCCAAGACGCGCGGCGTCTCAGCCGCCCAGATCGCATGCGCGTGGGTCCTGCAGGCTCCCGGCGTTACGGCTCCCATCATTGGAGCCACTAAGGCGGCGCACCTCAAGGACGTGATCGGCGCGGTCGATCTCAAGCTCACTACGGAGGAGATCGCGGCGCTCGAAAAGAACTATCGTCCGCATAATATCCTCGGCCACGCCCAACCCTCCGCGAAGAGCATGTTGAAGCACTGAAACTACCGGACGGGTTCCCGCACGCAGCGGAATCCGACATCTCGGCGCCGCAGGACTGCGGCGTTTTGGTAGCGGTTCGCTAGGCGCACATAGCTCGCGTTGCTGTACCAGGAGCCGCCGCGCGCGATGTGTATCTGCCCCAACACTGGACCCGTCGGATCATCTCGCGGGCTGGTCTTGTAATAGCTGGCACTGTACCAATCTTCCACGCGCTCCGCGACGTTGCCGTGGACGTCGTACAAACCCCATGCATTCGGTTGCTTCTGCCCGACCGGATGGGTCGTTCCCTTGCTCTCGATCAGGTTCACCCCGCCCACTCCGTACCAAGCCATCGCTTCCAGCGAGGGCCCTGCATAGAGACCCTCCGCTCCGGCCCGCGCAGCGTATTCCCATTCGGCCTCTGTCGGCAGGCGATACCGATAGCCATCCTTGCGCGCGCTGAGGCGGCGCAGGAACTCGTGGACATCTTCCCAACTCACCTGCTCCACAGGATGGTCCGCGCCCTTGAAGAAGCTGGGATTGTTCCCCATCACGGCTTCCCACTGCGACTGCGTCACTTCATACCTGCCGATTTCGAACGCCTTGGTAATTCGCACCCGGTGCGCGGGTTGGGCATCAGCGGGACATGCGCTCACCGTTCCGTCCTGCAAATACGGAGAGTCCTTGGGCGAGCATCCCATCAGAAACTCCCCCGGTTGGATTTTGACGAAGTCGATCTCCGGCTGTTGCGCGAACAGAACCAGGGCCGGTGCAAGCAGCAAAGTGAATTTCCACACGTTCTCTTCTTCATATCACAGCGGGTAGAATCGAAGGATGGTTGAGATCACTTGGCTCGGGCACGGGACATACCAGTTCCGGCTGACTACCGGCGAAATCATTCTGGTCGACCCCTGGATCGAGGGCAATCCCGCGTATCCCAAGGGGCACTCCATCGACCGCGTGGACGTCATCCTGGTTTCGCACGGCCACTTCGATCACATTCACGACGTCCTGCCGCTGGCCAAGAAGTTTTCCCCGCAGATCGTGGCCATCTATGAGACCGCTCACTGGCTCGAAAGCAAGGGCGCCAAGAACACCCTTGGCATGAACAAAGGCGGCACGGCTACCGTCGGACCCATCTCGGTCACCATGACGCACGCCATCCATAGCTGCGGCATTCTGGATGGCGATCAAATTATCTACGGCGGTGAGGCGGCGGGGTACGTGATGCGACTGCCCGACCGCCGCGTGGTCTACTGCGCGGGCGATACCAACGTCTTCACCGACATGCAGCTGATCGAGCGCCTGTATCATCCCGAGCTCGCATTCCTGCCCATCGGTGACCTCTTCACCATGAGCCCGCGCGAGGCGGCGCTCGCCTGCCGGATGCTGAATGTGCGCCGCGTCATTCCGCTGCACTTCGGGACATTTCCAGCGCTCACCGGCCGCCCCGAGCAACTTGTCGAATTGCTGCGAGATCTCCCGGGCACCGACGTCTGGACGTTGCAACCCGGTATACCGGTTACGTGGTAAAGCGGACGCTCGCGATCATCGCGCTGGTCATCCTGCTACGGCTGCCATTTCTCAATCAGCCCATCCAGGGAGACGACGTCGATTACCTCTACGGCGCCGAACACGCCCAGATCGATCCTCTGCATCCCTTGAACACTCATTACGTGTTCTCGGGCGATATGGTCGATATGCGCGGGCATTCGCATGGACCCGTAAATTCCTGGATCCTGGCGATCCTGCTGGCCGCTATGGGCGACGTGTACGAAGTTCCGTTTCACCTGGCGTATACTCTGTTTTCGATCATCGCTGCCCTGTCGATGTGGTCTCTGGCGCGCAGATTCTGCGAGCGGCCGTTCGCGGCGACACTCCTGTTCATTGCAGTCCCGGCCTTTGTGGTGAACGGAAATTCGTTTGAAGCCGACCTCCCCTTCCTCGCATTCTGGATGGCGTCTACCGCATTGTTTGTACACGCGGTGGATAAACACTCCATCGCGGCTTTGGCGTGTTCCACGATCGCGGGCGCGCTCGCGGGATTGACGGCGTATCAGGCGGTACTGCTCACGCCGGTTCTTGCCGTGTATCTCTTCCAGAGAAGTCGTACCTGGTATGTGGCATGGCCCGTGACGCTGGCCGCGCCCGTTGCGATCGCCGTTTGGCAAGTCTGGGAATGGCGCACGCGCGGCGCACTTCCAGCCGCTATTCTGCTCGGCTACATGCGCAGCTATTCATTCAACAGGACGTCCAACATGCTCCGCAGCGCGGCCGCGCTGCTGGTGCACTCGGGCTGGATCGTATCACCGGTCCTGGTAATCGCTGCGTTCTGGCCAAAACTAAGGTGGCGATTGTTGGTAGCGGCAGGCGCGATGGCCGGTGCCGCGATATACGACGTGAATCCGCTCTTCTGGCTCTCCGTCGGATGCGGCGTCCTGGTTCTTACCTGGATCGGCACAGAAGCCCTCCACGGCGATTTCCTGGCCGCCTGGGCCGCCATCTTCTTTGCCGGAGCGCTGCTGATCTTCTTCGCTGGATCTGCCCGCTACCTGTTGCCGATCGCGGCACCCGTCGCGATTCTAGCCGCCCGCACTTCCGCACCTCGATGGCTCTATGCCGGATTCGGACTACAAATGATCCTGTCGCTCGGCCTGGCTACCGCCAATTATCAGCATTGGGACGGCTATCGCCAATTCGCAAGGACACTGGCCCCCGACGCTGCCCAACACCGCGTTTGGGTCGATGGCGAATGGGGCCTGCGCTACTACATGGAATCGGAAGGCGCGCTGCCTCTCTCACGCGATCAAGCGATTCGGCCCGGCGATATCGTGGTATCCAGCGCGCTGGCTCATGCCGTCACGCTGAACGCTCCCGTCGCCCAGGTTAGCGCAACCCAAATTGTCCCCAGTGTTCCACTGCGCCTGATTTCGCTGAGCCACCGCTCGGCCTATTCGAGTGCTGCCGGCGGCCTGCTGCCCTTCGAAATATCGACCGGACCCGCGGATCGAGTGCGCGCCGACACCGTGATCGACCGCAAACCCGTGCTGAGCTATCTTAAACCGAACGATCCAGAGGCGCCCGCTCACATCCTCTCGGGTCTGTACCCGGACGGATGGTCGAGCGAGCGAGCGTCCGTGCTTCTTAAGACGCCTGAGAAGCTCGCATCCGTCGAAGTAGTGCTATACATTCCGCAGGCAGCTCCCGCCCGACACGTGCAACTGCTGGTCGATGGCCAGCTGGCAGCCGAGGATATCTTCGCCGGTCCGGGCTCCTACAAGTTGTCGGCGCCGATCCAACTTTCGAACACCGCTGCGACCGTGACAGTGGTTGTCGATAAGACCTTCACCGCACCGGGCGACCGGCGTCAACTGGGCGTCGTCATCACGGGCCTGGGCTTTCGTTAGAGGCGTTCTCCTAAAACTCGGCTTTCTCGATCAACCCGTTCAGCTCACTGTCAAGAGCAGTCTTCTTGCGTTGCAGGGCGCTTTCCTGATCGCGCAGACCCGCCAGCTTTACTTCCGCCGCCGCCAGCTGGCCGGCGTACTGCTGCACCAGATTCTGCTGCCCAGCGACGTTTCGCAGGCTCTCGATGTTCCTCCGCTGCCGCTCTTCGTCCTGGGTCAGGTTGTTGAGGTCGGCCTGAGCCTGGCGAAGCTGGCCGTCATTAACTGCGATTTCGCGTTTCTTTTGCGCGATCTGATCCAGTTGGCGGCGACCAGCTTCGTTCAGCGCTTTGTTCTGGAGGAGTGTCGCGATCACGTCCGGTGTGATACTCGAAATGCTCGTGGTCTGATCGTAGACCCGCTCCTCGCGTACCGCGAAAGTCTCGGTTGCATTGCCGCCCACGTTCACTTCGAAGCGATAGGCGTCGGCGGTGGTCTCGGAGGGCTTCGCGTCCAGAAGTTTATACCCGGGGCGCTGCTTGTGCTCGATAATCACCGTCTTGCGGCCCGAATCCACATTCTTGACTGTGTAAATCTTCGTCTCCTCGATGGCGTTGCGGGTGGTGAGAACGCCGCGCGCGAAATGAATCTCCCGTACGTTTGCCCGCGACGAATCGAAGGCTGTTGTGACCCGCGCACCCAGGTCGACTCCGTAGGTGATCAGCCGCTTGTCGCCGGCCTTGAGCGTCTCCACCAGCGCTTCACCGGCGTAGGTATTGGCGTCGTAAACGGTAATCGGACCGCCGTCCAGCGTCTTGCCGGTGGAATTGGCGATCTCCGCCGCGTTCATGGGATGCAGCCCGAAGCTTTCCATATAGATGAGGAGCTTCCGCGCGCCAATCTTCTGCTGGAGAAACGGCAGCATTGCCGATTCGCCCTGCTTCACGGAAACGGGCGAGGAGAAGCTGTATTCGAACAGTTCGCCGAGATCGCGGGTATCGGTCGCAGGCGCGACGGAAGACGCCTGGCCCGATTCCGTTTTGAGCAGGCTATCAGCCAGAGCCTCGCGAGCTGCGGGAGCCGCGGCAAACGCCCGAGCCGCCTGATTCAACGGTGCGCCCTTGCCAATCGCCCCCTGCAGGACGATCGGGGCGACAGGCTGGTTCTCAGCCAGCTCCGCCGTGGGACGCCGCACATACCGCGGCTCGTACAACTGCGTGATAAACGAGATCGGCCGCCCGGATACCACCGAGAGCTTCACGTTGGTCCAATCCGCACCTGACGTGTTGTCGATAATGGCCCAGCCTTCAAGTGTCGCATCAGCTTGTGCCCCGAAAATCAACCGATAGCTCGACTTCCATACCGCCGAGGGCGTCATGTAACTCGCGCTCAACTGACGTGCCGCCGCGGTACCGTTCGCGTCGATATACACGCTGCGCCGATCCTTCGAGCGCGCGCCGCTCAGCACCGTCAGATAATCCCGCAGCAAGCCCTGGAGCTTTGGATCGGACAGCTTCACGGAGCTCGCCGCGCCCAAGTCGAACGTCCGGATCTCGCCCGAATCGGTCAGCAGAACTACGGTCTCGCGCTCGGGAGTCTTATCGTCGGGCTTGGATATCCGGGCGCTGATGATCGTCCCCGCGATGGTGTCCGACCCGAGCCGCAGCTCCAGGCGAGCCCCCTTCATCTGATCAAGAAACGCCGCCAGGGACGCTTGGCGGTCCAACTCGAAGGGGAAGTCCTGCAAACGCTTTTCCAGCGGTTCGGCGGCGTCATAGCGGACACCCCCGATCACCCCTCCATCGCGGTCGACGATGGTCAAGGATTTCAACACATCGTTCATGTCGGAGGCCTTGAAATCGAGCCGTGCCGTTTCGCCGGCACGCAATTCGCCCGCGCGCTCGAAATAGCCAACGCCGTGCTTATAGAGAATGACTTCCCGAATCGGCAGGTCGGCAGCCATCGTCTGTACGGCGGCCGGCACTATCAGGGCTATCTGAGACAACAGAAGGAGTTTTCGCATTTAGGAGATCCTTTCGCTAAAGGAATGCCGCTGGGCGGCCGATCCTTTCACCGCCATGCAGGTGCAGGCAGCCCCGCACAGGAAGTTGACACAACCATTTAGACGGCGTCAGACTCGGTAGTGTTGCTGCCTTGAGTCTACCAACCGACCGAACCGGAGGATCCTTCTTGAAAACGCGAATTTTAGCGATAGTCCTGGGCTGTTGTTCCACCATGGTCGCGCAAGTCGGCGACTATCTCGGACCAGGGGTCTTAAGCCGCGGCGCAGGGGACATCGGTAAGCGGGCAGGCCAGGACGTAGACCTAAGATTTTTCGTCAGCGCCAGTGGAATTTACGATAACGGCATCCAACCCTACTCCGTGGATGGCAACGGTAATCTGATAACCGTGGGGGGATTGTACGGAACCGAAATCGGCCTGGGAGCATACGGTACCCATAAGTTCCATCACGCCCAGCTTGGGCTGGACTACCAAGGAACCTACCGCCATTACAGCCAGAAGTCTTTCTATGACGGCACGGATCATACGCTGGCCTTGGGCTACACTTACCAGAAATCGCGGCGGTTGATTTTCGATATGCGCCAGGCCGCTGGCACGGTCTCGCAGGGCACCAATTTCGCCGGCGTTCTTCCCACCCTCGCCGATGCCGTCGTGACTCCTTCCTCGCTGTTGTTCGATAACCGCGTGAATTATCTACAGTCTACGCTCGACATAAATTACCTTCTGTCAGCGCACACCACGCTGACTTTCGGAGGCGACGGATTCGACGTCTGGCGAAAGGCCCCGGGCTTGATCGGCATGCGAGGCTACATGCTCCATGGGGAACTTCTGCATCGCGTGACGCAAAGGACCACCGTGGGCGCGAACTATCAACATTCACATTTCGATTTTCCGAAAGCCTTCGGCGAATCCGACATCAACTCATTCACCGGTGTGTTTGTCACTCAACTCGGGCAATACTGGACCCTTAACCTTAGTGGCGGAGCCTTCCTTGCGGAGGTACAAGGTCTGCAACGTGTTGGCGTATCTCCAGAGATCAGCGCGCTTCTTGGCGTCAGTAGCACAATCGAGGCTTTCTACCAGAAAAGCATTTACCCTCAGTGGGATGCAACGCTCAAACGGCAATTCCATCGGGCCAGTTTGTCATTTGAGTACCAGCGCGGGGTTTCCGGCGGGAACGGCATTTATCTGACATCGCGCTCCGACTCCGCCGGCGCAAGCCTAAACTACACAGCCGAGCGGAGATGGAGCCTTTCATCCAGCGTGGCATATGCTCGATTACAAGGAATCGGCCAGGATCTGCAGCCCTTTTCCCAGCTCATAGGCGGCGCGGGGGTCACCTATTCTTTTTCCCATCCTATCCAGGCATTTGTCCGGTACGATGCGCGGCATCAGGAAATCGTCAATGGGGTGTATTTGCAGAACAGCTATCGTGCTTCGATCGGGGTCTCTTTCAGTCCTTCCGATATCCCGCTCTCATTTCACTAGATGCTGCTGATCATTGACGACGAGCCGCAACTCCTGGATCTGCTGAGCCGGTACCTGGTCCGCCTCGGGTACCAGGTCGAAACGTTCGGCGACGCCATGGAGGCCTTAGCGCGGTTTCAAGCTGAACCGGACCGTTTCTCCATGGCGATCACAGATCTTTCGCTTCCCTCACTGAACGGAGAAGAACTGATAGAGAGACTCCGCCAGATCCGCCCCGGGCTTCCGGCGATCATCACCAGCGGTTATCCGTACGTCCCGCGCGGAACCGGCATAGGCTTTGTGCAAAAGCCTTTCCTCCCGCAGATGCTGCTGGAGGCTGTTGAGAAGGCGCTAAAGGGCTCCGGCAGTTAGTTTCGGCCGCAGAGATCCGGCGTCTGGCACATACCAGAAGGGCAGGAAGGCATCTCGGTCTGCGCGTGCGAAGCGCCGTTGGCGTGGGCGGCGAAGGTCGAGAACTGCTGCTTGAGATGCTCCTGGCCGCAAGAAGGGCAATGCACGGCGTTAGCGTCATTTTCCGATGCCGACCGGCGCACCAGCTTCTCGAACTTGTTACCGCAGTCTTCACACAGGTATTCAAAAATCGGCATAGATCACTCCACAAGCGCTAACGCTATTCTATCAACCCAGGCCCGCACCTCGGCCTGAGGCGCGGAAAAATTGTTCACCAGAATCGAAAAGGCGAGCCGCCCACGGGTTCGGCTGTCGGCGTAGCCCGAAAGCGCGATCGCCCGCGTCAGGCTACCGGTTTTGGCCCGCACCTGCTTCGCGGCGCTGGTGTCCGATACGCAGCATAGACGGTGTTCCAGGGTTCCGTCTTCTCCGCCCACCGGCAGCAGGGATACCCATGCGACCCTGTTCTTCGACGCGGCCATGTAGGTCAGCAGCCGGGTCACCGCCCGCGGCGAGACTTCATCATTGCGCGATAAACCGGAGCCATCCTCGGCGCGCCACTCCTCGTTCTTGATTCCGATACTAGCGAGCCACCCCGCGAGTTCCGTCAAACCCGATTCACGCGTACCTGTGCCGCGAGTGACGCGGGCGACTTCGCGCAACATCAGCTCGGCGTGCAGGTTCTGGCTGACCTTTTCGATCACCTGGAGCATTTCGAGCATCGGCGGCGACGTGCGAGTCGCGATCACTTCGCCTTCGACCGGCCAGGGATCTTCTGAGACCTGACGATGCCGGGCCAGCGGACGACCGCGCACCGCTATGCCGCGGCGCAGCAGAGCGTCGTACAATGCGCAGGCCGCGAACAAGGCCGGATCATCGACAGCCAGATTCTCACGCACGGCGGCTCCGGCTAACGGTATGCTGCCCCACACCAGAATTTGCCGCGTTCCCTGCAGGCGGGTCACCCGGATGCGCGCTTCCTTCTCGCCGGCCACGGTGATCACTTGATTGTCGACGGCGTAATACTCGATTGCGGGTTCAAGGGAAATCGAGGCCAGCTCACCGGCCCTCGCGGCGGGATGAATCGCAAGGGTGATGACGTTGTCGTTGACGGTAAGCGCACTCACGGGAGTGCCGTCTTCTCCGATTAAGTCTTCCGCGGTCCAGCTGGGTGGATAGGGCGCCCAGGGATAAAACTGATCGTCGCCGACGATATCGCCGTCGACGCGCACAATGCCAGCGGCAACAGCCTGATCGGCCAGTTCCTCGATGGCCTGAAGTGGATTGGGCTTGGGTGTGGGCGTTTCCTTCTGATATGGATACGTGCGGCCGGACATGGACGGGTCGCCGCCGCCGACCAGGATGAGATCGCCGTCGGGTGTCCGGACCAGGCGCGTAGTCAGCCGGTACTCGGGACCCAGGCGCTCCAGCGCGAGCGCCGCCGTGAACAGTTTCATGTTCGACGCGGGTAAGTAAAGTCGATCCGCGTTGCGGGAATACAG
>Ga0207674_10001487_pt1 | contig 30252 bp, 27 predicted proteins | sample KBSCornC72_FD_184303 | JGI IMG/M metagenome (GOLD analysis project Ga0207674, IMG submission 184303) | Corn rhizosphere microbial communities from Kellogg Biological Station, Michigan, USA - KBS Corn C7-2 (SPAdes) (version 2) | ecosystem: Host-associated > Plants > Roots > Rhizosphere > Soil ...
AGTGGGGCATCGACAAGCGCGCGATCAGGCTCGGTCCCGTGTCAATACCGACGGCTTTACTGGCGATGCTGCCGCTCAACCTGCAGGGCAATCCGACGACCATCGAGCGCGATCGCAGCTACGCCGCGATGAACCGCGACATCACCTGGCACGCGCAACAGGCGATCAATGATGCGGATTTCATGAAGGCGGTGCGGAGCATCCGGGAGAGGAAGGAGAGGGAGAGGGCGGCGGCGCTCGCGGCGGGGAAGGACGGGGAGCAGCGGTAGTCGGCTGGCTGGCTCCGCTAGGCAAGCGAACGGAACTGCACCGAACTGAGAACTGCACCAGGACCGACAGCTGCAGCAGGACCGACAGCTGCACCAGAACGGGTGCCAGACGTCAGAGGCATAGTGGCCAGCTAGTAGTTCACGACGTCGGGACGTCACCGGTGGGGTTGTGGCACGAGAAGTTGCCTTTTCCGCGGGGCCTCTGGAAACGTCCCGACGTCCTGAACTGAGCACTTGCAGCTACTCTACTGACGTCTGGCACCCGTTCACTTAATCGCTGCGCACACAACCCATAAGCTCTCGTAAAAGGGGCTATTGCTATTTTTCCAGCATGTGCTAGTTTTGCAGCAGTTCGCCAACCTCAACTGCTCTTAAGATGCCGCACGACCAGGAACTGACTGGCTTGAGCCGCCGCGAGCGGCAGATCATGGACTTCCTCTTTCAGCGCGGAAAAGCATCCGTCGGAGAAGTTCTCGCGGGGATCCCGAATCCACCCGGCTACTCCGCCGTTCGCGCAACGTTGCGAACCCTGGAGCAAAAGGGTCGCGTAGCCCACGAAGAAGATGGCCGCGCCTACGTCTACCGGCCCACGCTGAGGCGAGAGGCCGCTCGCCGCTCGGCGCTCACCCACGTCCTGCGCACGTTTTTCGATAACTCGGCAGAGGAGGCGGTGGCGGCTCTGCTCGAGATCAAAGGACCAAAATTGAGCGGCGCCGAATTGGAGCGTGTCGCAAAACTGGTTGACCAGGCCAAAAAGGAGGGACGCTAATGATCTCCAGGGTCTTCTCCGCTGCGTCGGGCTTCCAGTCGGCCATTCCGGTCCTGATCGATGCGGCGCTCAAAGGCGCGGTCGTCGTTGCTCTCGCGGCAGGGGCCGCGTACTTGTTGCGCAAGCGGTCGGCGGCATCGCGCCATGCGGTTTGGACAGCCGCGGTCGTCGGGCATCTCGCGATTCCGGTCCTAATGGTCGTTCTCCCGGCATGGAGGGTTGCGGGCTTGCCGACCTTGCCATGGTTGTCCGTCGAAAGCATCGCACCGGTCACTGGGCCGTCCATCTCTTCGACGTCCATGTCTGCAGCGTCGATTTCCGCCGCCGCTGATGAAGGTGCGACACGCGTGGTCGCTGAGACGACGAACACCGAGACGCCTGACATCGGGCAAACACACTCCGTTGGCAAAACCTCGACGCCCGCGGTGACCGCGCGCGAACGGGGCGCTGGATCGAAAATGGAGATCACTCCGGTCGATCCCATCGCGGCCAGTCGCGCCAGGGCTTCCACAATCGCAGTGGTGGCGGCAATCTGGTTCGTCGGCGCGCTGCTGGTGCTGTTGCGTCTCGCGTTCGGAACATGGCGCGTGAATCAACTCGCGCGGGAAGGCGCGCGGGTGGAGGACGGCCAGTGGCTCTCGTTGACCCAGAGGCTTGCGAACAGCCTGGGGGTCACTCGACCCCTGACTTTGCTGCGCGGTGAGCGGCTCGCCGTGCCGGTGACGTGGGGGATCGTTTATCCGGCGGTGTTGTTGCCGGAAGACGCAGACGAATGGCCGGAAGAGCGGCGGCGCTTCGTGCTCGTTCACGAGATGGCGCACGTCAAGCGCTTCGATGCGCTCACTCAGCTGGTGGCGCAGCTCGCGGTCGCCCTGTTCTGGTTCGATCCGCTGGTGTGGATTGCGGCGCACCGCATGCGCGTCGAGCGCGAGCACGCGTGCGACGATTACGTGCTACGCGACGGCACTACGCCCTCTCTCTACGCCGGTGAGCTGCTCGAGATGGTTCGCTCGATCGGCACCCCGACCCGCGATCGCGCTGCGCCGGCGTTCGCTGCTCTGGCAATGGCGCGGCGCTCGGAGTTCGAGGGCCGCATGCTCGCCATTCTCGATCCGCGCCAGGATCGACACACCCTGCATCCGAGGGGGACTTTCATGACTGCAATTGCGCTCGCGTTTCTGGTGTTGCCGTTGGCTGCGCTGCGGCCGTATCAGGGGCCGGCAAAGGCGAACGTGGGGGACGAATTTCCCGAGTCATTCAAGGTTTCCATCCATGATGCCTCGGAGCCATCCGCTACCCTCAAAAAGACGCCCGGGATCGCGGAGCCAACATCGCCTGGCCCGCAGCAAACGACGTCGCAGAGTTCGTCTGCTTCGATGGTCACCGCGACCCAGAAGGCGAGGTGGTCGTGCGAGGCCTACCCCGTGGGAACGGTATTGCACGGCACGTCGTCGCACATCAACGCGACGACCGATGACAACGGCGACAGGTACGATTTTCTCGTTAGCGAGCCCGGTCGCTGCACCGAGGCAGCCCTGATCGGCAAAGCTGTCTTCTCACCCGACGAGAAGCGGATCGAGCAGCTCTCGCCGGGAAGCTTCGCCCGGTTCCGCGAGCAGACGACGACGGCGGATCGCGCGGTGTCGATCGTTCCGCTCGGCGACGGCTCCCTCAGTTATACGGCGACCGTCAATGGCAGTCCGGTCGCCTATGACCAGAACATGGCTCAGTGGCTTTCGGGCGTCATCCCGCGTGTATTGCGTGAACTCGGCATAAATGTACCGGAGCGTGTCGCGCGCCTGCGGGCGCAGGGCGGAGTGCCGGCCGTGCTGCGCGGAATTTCCGAGATCCATAGCGGCTGGGCGAAGCGAGTGCACTACGAGGAATTGATCAAGCACGGCCCGAAGCTGAGCGAAGCGGACGCCGAGCTGGTGGCCGAGCAGGTCGGTCGCGATCTGACGAGCTCCGGAGATCTGAGTGCGGTCCTCAAGCTCCTTCCGATCAGCGCCGTGCAGAGTCCACGCGTGCGCACCGCGGTCAGCAACTCGCTCAATCAGATCCAGTCGAGCGGTGACAAGGCGAGTACTCTTGAATTCCTCGCTCCAAACGCCGATCCCGACATGCTGCTGGTTCTGGCCAAGGCCGCCGAGACTCTCTCGTCGAGCGGCGACAAGGCGAATTTCCTGCTCGCGACGGCGGCGGAGTACCTTACGCCGCGCAACTCCGAGCTGCGCACCGCGTTTTTCCGAACTGCCGCGACGCTGCCGTCGAGCGGTGATCTCGCGAACGTGCTCATCGCGTCGATCCCCTACGCCCACGCGTATCCGGAGATCGTTTATGACGTGGTCGATGGCTCCCGTAACCTTGGATCCAGCGGGGATGCACAGAACGTTCTTCTCGCGCTGATCAGCCAGCGTGCCCTCAATCCACAGATGACACGGGCGACGATGGGCGCAATCCAGCGAACTCTGACGATGGGCTCGAGCGGTGACCGGGCCAACGTTCTGATCGCGATTGCCGATGCGAAGCTGTTGACGAATTCGGATCTCCGCGACGCGTTCGGGAAAGCCGCGATGGCGCTTCCGGCCGAAGGGGACCGGTCGAACGTTCTGGCGGCTGCGGCAAGGCAATAGTCGATGACCGCGGCGGGCCCTTCTGAGGCCGGCCGCGGCAACCACACCTATCAGCGCCGCCGAGCGGCGAGCGGGGGAGGAGGACATCAATGTTCTGTCGCATCTTTTTCGGCCTTAGTGCTAGAAAACCAGCACTTGCGATACTCATTCTGACGCTCGCGACCACCACCGCGAAGTCGCAGGGGAACGCCGTGCGCGGCAATGCGGTTGCGGCGGCAACGGCCGACAATGCTCTCGCCCGGGCGACCGCGGCTCGCGCGAATCAGCCACCGGTGATCGATGGGCGTGAGGACGATGCGGTGTGGCGGGGCGCCAAGGTGATCACGGGGTTCCGTGTATTCGATCCCAAGGAGGATGGCGATCCGACCTTTGCGACCGAAGTGCGGATCGCTTACGACGACCAGAACCTCTATGCGTTCGCAAGGATGTTCGATCCGCACCCAGACAGCATCCAATCGCTGTTGTCGCGGAGAGATGTGAAGACCCAAAGCGAGCAGATCAAGCTGATGATCGATTCGTACCACGATCGGCGCACCGGCTACGAGTTCGCGGTGAACCCCGCGGGCGTGAAGCGCGACTACTACACCTACGACGATTCCCAGGAGGACGCGACCTGGGATGCGGTGTGGGACGTTGCGACGAGAATCGATTCGCTCGGCTGGACTGCGGAGTTCCGGATTCCGCTTAGCCAGATCCGCTATCCCAAGGCTGCGGAGCAGACCTTCGGCCTGATGATCATGCGCGACATCACACGCACCAGTGAACGGGACAGCTGGCCGGTGTATCGCAGATCGAAGCGCGGGATCTCGTCGCAGTTCGGAGATCTCGACGGTCTGGTCGGACTCGGCTCGCCGCATCGACTCGAGGTCGCGCCCTACATCGTCACGAAGAACGTCAGCTCGCCGCGGTCCGGCGGTTTCGAGCGCGCCCAGAAGCAGACCGTTGGCGGCGATCTCAAGTACGGCGTCACATCGAATCTGACCCTGGATGCGACTGTAAATCCCGACTTCGGCCAGGTGGAAGCGGATCCGGCGCAGCTCAATCTCACGGCGTTCGAGACTTTTCTCGCCGAGCAGCGGCCGTTTTTCCTGGAGGGAACGGGAATCTTCGCTTTCAACGGCGATGGTTCGCGGATGTTCTATTCCCGCCGGATCGGAAGGGAGCCCCAGCTATCGGGACTGATCGACGATCCGGGTGCGGACATTGTGGCCGCCACTCCGATTCTCGGGGCAGGCAAGCTCACCGGGCGGCTCGCGACTGGAACGTCTCTGGGTACCCTCTTCGCCGTCACCGAGCGCCAGGCTGTTGGAGTGACAACCATCGAGCCGCAGACCGAGTACGCGGTATTCCGTGTTTCGCAGGATTTTCGCGACGGGCAATCTGGTGTCGGTACGATGGTGACGCTGATGAACCGCCAGCTCGACGACCAGTCAGCTTCGATACTCCGTCGACAGGCGGTTACGGCAGGCGTCGACGCGCGCCACCGTTTCGCTGGAGGCAGGTACAGCGTTTCCGGGTCACTGGCGGCGAGCGACGTGCGCGGTACCGCGGCGGCGATCGACCGCACCCAGCGAAATGCGACTCACTACTACAATCGGCCCGACGCGGGCCTGCCCTACGATCCGACGAGAACATCACTGGCGGGGACCGACGTATCACTGAAGGCGGAGAAGGTGGCGGGCACCTTTACCTATTCGGGATCGTACGAGCGACTTTCGCCCGGGTTCGAGACGAACGACATCGGCTTCCTTTCGCAGGCAGATCAGCAGATTGCGCAGGCCGTCGCGACATTGGAGAGCAGAGCACCGCGCGCGTTCTGGCGGAACGCGACCGCCCAGCTGATCCAGTACAATCAGTTCACCGCGAGCGGAATGCCGGCGTATAATTTCAGCGAGCTCGACCTGTACACGGAGTTCAAGAACCGGATGGTGCTCGCGGTCGACACGTGGACGGACAACATCCTCCCGGCCTACTGCGACCGCTGCGCGCGCGGCGGGCCGGCGGTGCGCGTCTCGCCGGACGCGAGCATTCTGATCAATCTCAACGCGGATCCGCGCCCGCGAGTCGTCCCAACCTTCGCCGCCATCTACACCGTTGGCGACGAGGGAAGATCCACCCTGTGGCGAATTCGCCCCTACGTGACGGTGCGCTCACGGAGCAATCTGAGCTGGGAGCTTGGAACGCGTTACCAGCGGAACCGCAATGACGCGCAGTGGTTCGCCAACTTCGGCGCGATCGGCAGCGACACCACCCACTACGTTTTCGCGCACCTCGACCAGGAGCTACTGAGTTTCACCAGCCGGCTGAACTACACCGCGACCACGGCGCTGTCGCTGCAGCTCTACGCGGAGCCATTCCTGACGACCGGTCGCTACTTCAGGGTGCGCGAGCTGGCCTCGCCGCGCGCAGCAAAGTACGAGGATCGTTATCGCCCTTACCCGATTCCGACCGACGACGCGAGCTTCAATCTGAAAGAGCTGCACGCGAGCGCGGTGCTCAGGTGGGAGTATCGTCCGGGATCCACGGTCTTCATCGTCTGGACCCAGGGTCGCGACCAGGACGACAGGAATCCGGGCTCGTTCAAGCCGGCGCGCGACATCACCGACCTGTTCGCGGCGAGGCCGGACAATACGTTTTTAGTGAAGGCGAGCTACTGGATGAATTTCTGATTCCTTCGCACCGTTCCAGGCGCCCTGTACGCGAAGAAAATGCAACTGAACTGGTGCCAGACGTCAGAAGCAGAGTTGCCAGTGCTCAGTGTACGACGTCGGGACGTTTCTATAGGCGCTACGGCGCCAGGCTTGTTCTGCAGTGACTCGCCATCCGTAACGTCCCGACGTCGTGAACTAAATGCCGTTATCTACGCTTCTGGCGTCTGGCACCCGTTCAGTTGCAGTTGGAGCCCGCCCGTTCGGTTGCGGTTGTCCCCAGCCGCGTGCCCGCCCCAGCTACGAGAACTGCGCGAACCCGACGGTGTTCCCCCCCGGCTCGCGCACGTAAATCTCGGTGCTCCCATAGAACGTATCGTGTCGCGGCTTCACCACGGGCACGTCGGTGAGTGCTTTCTCGACGCTGTCGAGATCGGCGACGGTTATGAAAAGCGCGACCGAGTGGCCAGTGAGATCGCGGGCGGACGCGGGCTGCTCACTGAGGACGCTCGCTCGCGTCTGATACATGATCTCGATGCCGCCGAGCTGCACGCTGGCGAAAATCAGCTTGCCTTTGTCATCCGGCACTTTGTTGGTGAGCTCGAAGCCGAGCCGGTCGGTCCAGAATTTCACGCAGGGCTCGACCTCGTCGACGATCAGCACCGGGGTCAGCTGCTTGAGCGTGAGAGTCGAACCGGAATTGGGTGGGGCGTCAGCCATTGTCGGCACCTTTCGTTGGACATCCACCATAACGAAAAAACGGTCGGCCTGCGAGGCCGACCGTTTTGATTTTGAGCTGTTGATTCAGGACTGCGGCGTGGTGCTGCCCTGATTGGCGTCGAATCCCGGGCGGAACACACCGCAGATCACGCCAAGAATGCCGAAATCCATTCCGGGCTGAACCTGGATGTCGCGGTCGGCCGGGTTCGCCGCCTCGAGAACTACCGAGCCGCCGTGGTGGGTGTACGTCTTCACCGTCGCTTCCTCGCCAAGTCGGGCCGCGACAACGTCGTTGTCGCGCGGTTCCTGACTCGGATTCACCATCACGTAATCGCCGTCGTTGATGCAGCGGCCAACCATGCTGTCGCCCTTCACCTTGAGGAAGAAAACCTGGTCGGTGGGAACGAAGCGGCGATCGATGGTGATGAAGCCCTGGCGATATTCGGGAAGGAGCGCCGGCTCACCCGCGTGAATCTTTCCATAAAATGGAATCGGCTGGGTGCGCATTGCCGCGCCGAAGCCGAGGAGATTGACGCCGCGCGAACGCGCGGGGTCTCGCTCGATGTAGCCCTTTCTCGCAAGCGACTGCAGCAGATCAGAAACGGTCTTCGTCGACTTGATCTTGAACTGCTTGCCGATGTCGCGAATGCTCGGCTGGTAAGTGTTCTCGGCGGTGAAGTCGAGAAGGTAGTGATATACCGAGCTCTCGAGCTTCGTTAACTGCTCGGCCATCTTCTATGCCCTGGATAGGCGAAGCGGCGGTCGGTAGCTCGCCTCGCGTCAGCAGGTAATCTGTGTACGAAACCGTACCCGGTCAACTCATTTCTGGCAGTCACAAAACTGATTCCGCAGCGAGGGTTGCGAGCGCCTTGTCAATGCGCATGAGGGACAGCTCGCGGCCCATCTGCACCAGCATCTCGAAGATACCCGGGCTGACGCTCATCCCCGTCAGGGCAACCCTGAGGGGCTGAAAAACCTTTCCTGCCGTTATTCCGCGCAACTCAGCAAGAGAGCGGAGCGCTGATTCGAGTTCCCCGGCCTCCCATTCCCTGACTGCCGCGAGGGCGTCGCGAGTCACTCTGAGGAGGGTGGCTGCTTCGTTCCTGTCCTTCCAGTTCTTCGCCACCGCGGTCGAGTCGTACTCGATGTCGTCGAGGAAGTACGGCCCAGCCTGTCTCACGATGTCGTCGATCGTTCGGGACCGGACGCGCAGCAAGTCGAGCAGTCGCAGATACCATTCGCGCCGCTCGACGAGCTCTTCCTCGGTGGCGAGGCGCGCGGTCACGATTGCCGGCGTCACGCGGGGCTCGAGCTCCTCGAGCGGAATCATCGACAGGTGCTGCCCGTTCATCCACTCCAGCTTTTTCGGATCGAAGATAGCCGCCTTCTTCTGCAATCCCTCGACGCTGAAAAGGTCGACCATCTCCTGAAGCGTCATGACCTCGCGGTCGCCGCCGGGCGACCAGCCGAGCAGCGCCAGAAAGTTGAGCATCGCTCCGGGCAGCAAGCCGTAGTGCTGATAGTCTCCGACCGCCGTCGCGCCGTGTCGCTTGCTGAGTTTCTTGCCGTCGAGGCCATGTATCATCGGCAAGTGCGAGAAGGTCGGCAGTGGTGCGCCGAGCGCGCGATAGAGCAGAATCTGCTTCGGGGTGTTGGAGATGTGGTCGTCGCCCCGCATGACGATGTTGACTCGCATCGCGATGTCGTCCGAGACGACGGCAAGATTGTAGATCGGAGTTCCGTCGGAGCGGAGAATGACGAAGTCCTCGATGTCCTTGTTCGGGAATGCGATCCGATCGTGGACCATGTCGTTCCACTCGGTCGTTCCCTCCGGAACGCGAAACCGGACGACGAACGGCATCCCCGCCTGCACGCGACGGTCGATCTCCTCGTGGGACAATCGGTCGCAGCGGCGATCGTACTTGAATGCCTCTTTGCGGGTCTCCGCCTCTCGACGACGCTCGTCGAGCTCGGCCGCCGTGCAGAAGCAGCGGTACGCGGCCCCCGACTCGAGAAGTCGGTGCACATCGGCCTGGTGCCGCGCGAGGTTTGCGCCCTGGTATACCACCTCGTCGTCCCACAGCAAGCCGAGCCACTCGAGGCCCTCGAAGATGGCGCGGGTGCTCTCGTCGGTGCTCCTTGCCTTGTCGGTGTCCTCGATGCGCAGCAGAAACTGGCCGCCGAACTTGCGGGCGTAGAGCCAGTTGAAGAGCGCGGTCCGGGCGCCGCCGACGTGCAGATATCCGGTCGGTGACGGAGCGAAGCGCAAGCGAGGAGCTGGGGTGTCGGTCATGTCAAAGCACCTAATGAAAAGCGGGCCCACACTGGACGCGCGGACCCGCGGGACGGAGAGAGAGGGATTCGAACCCTCGATACGCGTTTCCACGTATGCCGGTTTAGCAAACCGGTGCCTTCAGCCTCTCGGCCATCTCTCCCGGAAGAGTCCGTAAGCTATTGACGCGCCTCAGCTTCATCAACCCGCAGACGTCGGATATCAATCAGGCTTGCGACTCGAAGCAACGTTCAACGCAACTGCCTCGCGCACCAGCGCCTTGAATGCACTCTCGTCGATGCGGTCGCCTTCGTGGAGATCGATTGCGCGGCGGGCATTGCCTTCGAGACTCGAGTTGAAGAGCCGCTTTGGGTCCTTTAGGTCCGCCCCTCTGGCGAAAGTGAGTTTCACGGCGTTCTTATAAGTCTCGCCTGTGCAGATCATTCCGTCGTGCGACCAGACCGGCACTCCGGCCGGGGCTGAGGGCTTCTTCCACTTCATGTCCTCGACGACGTCCGGGTCCGCCTCCTGGATGAGAGCGCGGATCCTGGCGAGAGTTTCGCCGCGCCAGTCGCGCAGTGCGCTGATTCTCGCATCGATTTCCCCGGAGCCAGACTCACCGTTCGAAGAGGTGCTCTTTTTCTTCATCGCGTGTCCCGTGTCGTGTCCAAACAAGATCGGATCACCGGTGTGTAACGGCCAGTGGAAAAACCTGCTGGCGAAATTCCCGCCGCGCGTGCATCAATTTGGGAACTGGAATGCTGGAGGATCGGGTGCTGACTTCGTACACTCGCGGCCTCGCCGCGTTGCTTCCCATCGCGGGAGTTGCTGCTCTCGCGGCTTCGCCACTCGCGGTCACCGAGTACCAGATTCCGCGCGAGAACGCTTTCCCGCACGATCCCGCCGTCGGCAAGGATGGCATCGTCTGGTACACGGACCAGGCGAACAGCTTTATCGGACGGCTCGATCCCGGTACCGGGCAAATCACCGACTATGCGACTCCCACGCCGCGGTCGGCTCCGCATGGGATAGTGATCGCTCCGGATGGTGAGGTGTGGTACACCGCACAACGCGCGGCGAAGCTGGGGCGGCTCGATCCCGCATCCGGAAAGATCGAAGAATACACGCTGCCGCCGGAAGCGCGTGATCCACACACGCCGATGATCCGAAAGGGCATGGTGTGGTTCACGGTTCAGCAAAGCAACATGTACGGAAGACTGGACCCGGCTACTCGTGAGGTCAAAGTCTGGACGGTCCCGACCCAGAGGGCGCTGCCGTACGGAATGGTGAACGCGCCCGACGGATCGATCTGGGTGGCGCTGTTCGGCACCAACAAGCTCGGGCAGATCGACGCATCGACCGGCGCTCTCACCGAGGTACCCCTGCCGCAAACGGGCGCGCGTCCGCGGCGTCTGGTGGTCGACAGGACGGGTACGGTCTACTACAGCGATTTCGCTCGCGGTTACCTCGGCTCCTACAATCCGAAGACGCACGCATTTCACGAGTGGTTATCTCCGGGTGGAACGAGCTCGGCGCCGTATGGGATCGCCGTTGCACCGGACGGGCGAATCTTTTACGACGAGGCGCGCTCGGGCACCATCGTCGCGTTCGATCCGCAGAGCCAGAAGATGGAGACTGTCAGGATTCCGACGCCGGGCTCGATCGTGCGAAACATGTCGGTCGACAGCACGCGGTCGAGGCTTTGGCTCGCGCTCAGCGGGACGAGCCGGATCGGCAGAATCGATCTCAAATGATTGCCCGGGACTATTCCCGCCAATAGCTTCGCCGTTCCGAAATCAAACGTCGGTCCTCAACGAGAGAGCAATGAGAGCATCGGTGCGCCCCGCGGTCGCTGGTTTTGTGTTTTTCTTCGCCCTGGCGGCGGCTCCCGTCGCCGCCCAGAAGGGAGCTACGTCCGAAGCGTCGGGGGGGAGCGCGAGTCTGCCTCCAACCGCGACGCGGCCGGGCCGGGATCCGAACCAGCCAATCGACGAGGAGTACACTCGCAAGATTCACGAGTACACCACCGAGCCGTTCTTCCTTTCGCCCCTGGTTGATTATCTCCCGGCATCACCGACGGTGCCGACGCCCAAGGCCGTGCTCGGCGACATCGCGGGCGCGCGCAACAATCTGCCGTACTCGAAGGACGTCTACGCGTACATGCGATTGCTCGCCAAATCGACTCCGCGGGTGCGGGTGTATTCGATCGGCACCACTGAAGAGGGAAGAGAAATGATCGCGGTGGCGGTGGCGTCGGATTCTCTGATGGCGAACCTCGACGCCAACAAGGCGAACCTCGCCAAACTGGCCGATCCGAGAACGATCAATTTCAACGATGCGCTGGCCGCTCAGCTGGTCGGCCAAACGACTCCCGTCTACTACATCACGGGAACCATCCACTCCACGGAGTCCGGAGCGCCGACCGCGCTGATGGAGCTCGCGTACAGGCTGGCTGTGGACGAGAGTCCGTACATCAAGAACATCCGCGACCATCTGATCACTTTGATCACGCCGATCGTCGAGGTCGATGGCCGCGACCGGATGGTCGATCTGTTCCGCTGGAAGATGGCGCATCCGGGCGAGACGGCTCCGCCGCTTCTGTATTGGGGACATTACGTCGCACACGACAACAACCGCGACGCGATGGGAATGACCCTTAAGCTCTCCCAGAACGTGCTCAATACCTACATCGACTGGCGCGCGCAGGTGCTCCACGATCTCCACGAGTCGGTGCCGTACCTCTACGACAACACCGTCGGCGATGGTCCCTACAACGCGTGGCTCGATCCATTGCTGACCAACGAGTGGCAAATGATCGGGTGGAACAACGTTCAGGAGATGACGAGGCTCGGGATGCCGGGCGTGTTCACCCACGGCGACTTTGATACGTGGTCGCCCGGCTATCTCATGTTCATGGCCGCGACACACAACGGCATCAGCCGGCTCTACGAGACTTTCGGCAATGGCGGCACAGCGGAGACAATGGAGCGGACGCTCTCGCCGAGCGAGACTTCGCGCACCTGGTATCGACAGAACCCGCCGCTGCCCAAGGTGAAATGGTCGCTGCGCAACAACAACAATTATGAAGAGACCGGACTTCTGGTCTCACTTTCCTATTTCGCCAACAACCGTCAGCAGTTTCTCGAGAATTTCTACGAGAAGAGCAAACGGTCGATTCTGAAGCCGGGCGTGGAAGGGCCCGCAGCGTACATCCTGCCGAGCGACGATCGGCGGCTCGGTGCTCAGGCCGATCTGCTCCGAGTATTGCAAAAACAGCACGTCGAGATCTCGCGTGCTACCGCTCCGTTCACCGCCATGGTTGCAGTGCCGCGACCCCGCAGCGCCGCGGGATCGGGCAGGAATGCGCCCTCGGACAGCGCGCGGCGTGCGACCGACAGTACGCGAGCCGATAGCACGCGAGCCGATGGCACGCGTGTGGACAGCACTCGGGCCGACACCGCGAAGGGCCCGCAGCCCGCGCCGTTCGACACCCTGCCGCTCTCGGCGCAACATCTGGTGCAGCGGAGGTTTCCGGCGGGCAGCTACATCATCCGAATGGACCAGCCGTACTCGCGCATTGCGGATGCGCTGCTCGATTACCAGTACTGGAGTCCGAACGATCCGCAGAAGACACCGTACGACGACACCGGCTGGACTTTCCCGGAAGCTTTCGCGGTAACCGCGGTGCGCGTCACTGATCCAAAAGTCCTAAGCGTGGCAATGGAAACAGTCACCGGCGAGATCTCGGCGCCGGGCGGCGTGATCGGAAGCGGCAGCGTGTTCGCGATCAACAACAACGCCGACAACGCGCTGGCGACGCTCCGCTATCGGTTCAAAGACGCGGACTTTCAGGTCGCGGAGCAGTCGTTCGAGGCAGCCGGGCAGAAGTTCGCGCCGGGCTCCTTCATCGTTCGAAGGATGTCCGCGGGCGATCTCGATAAGGCAGCGCGCGAGCTCGGCCTCAAGGCGTATGCACTCGGCGCGGCGCCGTCGGTAGCGGTGCATCCCGCGCGCGCACCGCGGGTGGCGATCATGCACACCTGGCTCAGTACCCAGACTGAAGGCTGGTGGCGACAGGCGTTCGACTTCCTGCACATCCCCTACTCGTACATCAGCACCCAGGATGCGTCGAAGGATGCGAACCTGAACGCCAAGTACGACGTGATCATCTTCCCGCCGACGGGGGGCAGTCCCCAGACGATCGTGGCCGGACTCCCGATGTGGCGGAATCCAATGCCCTGGAAGAAAACGGACCTGACGCCGAACATGGGTATCGACGAGACCGACGACATCCGGCCCGGGCTCGGGATGAGCGGCGTCAACAATCTCAACAACTTCGTCAAGAATGGCGGGGTGTTGCTGACCAGCGAAAACACCGCCGATCTCGCCGTCGCGTTCGGACTGGCGAGCGGAGTGTCGGTGAACAACCCGCCGCGGCTGCACGTCGTCGGCAGCTTGCTGCGCACGCGAATCGTCGACGACGGAAGCCCGCTCGCATACGGGTTGCGCGACAGCCTGGCGGTTTACAGCGACGATGGCTCCAACTTCAGCATCACCAACGTGTTGGGCACCCGTGGCGGACGCTTTACGGACACGAGCAACGAGCGGGCGACCGGCAGGGGCACGGCTGACGAGATCGACGTTCCGCAGGGCCGGGTGCCCCTCGATCCGCAACACGACGTAGCGCGCCGGCGTCCGGTGCAGCCGTGGCAGGCGGCGCCCGTGACCGACGAGCAGCTGCGCAATCCGCTGTCGGTAATTCCGCCGGCGCTCAGACCGCGGGTGGTGTTGCGGTTCGCGGACCAGCGGGAGCTGCTGGCGTCGGGACTTCTCGACGGCAACGATGTCGCGCAGCGCCCGGTGGTGGTCGACGTCCCGCTCGGCAAGGGTCACGTGGTGCTTTTTGCCAACAACCCAATGTGGCGCGGGGAAACGATCGGGAGCTATTTCCTCGTTTTCAACGCGCTTCTCAACTACGACCGACTGGATGCGGGGAGGAAGCTCGATACGCGCTGAGGAGAACGGAAATACGTACGTTTCTGCGCCAAAATGGGTGAACAAACACGCTTGATATGCCCGATTGTGGCACCCGCCGTGCAAAACAGAGTTCGTCAGCCTGGACTCGCGCGAACCGGCGACGGAGGAGATGGTGTGAGTTATCGAACCTTTCTCGACTCGGCGGGCAAGCGGTGGGAAGTGTGGGTGGTGACGCCGGCGGCGGCGGAACGAAGAAGGGTCGACCGCCGCGTGGCTCGGGCGCAGCCTGCGGGGATGGACGGCATTCCCGATCGTCGTCGGACGCCGGAGCGGCGTAAGAGTCCGTTCCGCAGAACAATCGAGGTGGCGAGCGAGTACAGCGCCGGCTGGCTTTGCTTCGAAGGACATGGTGAAAAACGTCGCCTCGCACCGATCCCGGACGGCTGGGAGGACGCAGGCCCGGACAGGCTCGCGACGTGGCTGCAGGCGGCGAAACGCGTTGTCAAATGTGGGCCTTGATGTAGATTGAGCCTTCCGGCCGCGCCGTCGTCCTGCTTCGCGGCTGCAACCCAAGCCGTCCTGATGCGCCAAGCCCTTCGCGAACGCGACGCCATGATTTGCCGATCCTGCCACAACGAGGAGCGCGCGTCCGAGGGATATCCCTGCGAGAACTGCGGAACCTTTATCTGCATCATCTGCACGTTCCGAGGCGTAACTTTGTGCAAAACGTGCGCGGACCAGCGCGCTGATCCGCGTAACAAACGGACGGCATGATCGTTCGCGTAGTTTGATCGCCCCCTCCCCAACCAGACCGTAAATGCGAAAGACCTCGAAGCTTTACTTCGTCGCGCTCGTGATCGCGCTGCCGCTCGTGGCCGGCGCGCAACAAAAACAACGATTCTCCAGCAGGGACGAGGCGCTCCAGGCCGGGGGGATTTTGCGCGGCAGGCAGGGTCCACGCGACGTGAACTGGTTCGAAGACGGAAGGCGATACTCGTATATCGACATTGATCCGAGCAATCGTACTCCGGTGATCCGCGCCTTCGATCCCGCGACGGGGGCGGATGCCATCCTGTTCACGACCGCGGGGGTCAACTTTCCGGGTACCAGCGAGCCATTCAGCTACGACTCGTTTCAGTGGGCACAGGACTCGAAGCACCTCGTTTTCCAGAGCAATTTTCAGCCGATTTTCCGGCGCTCGGGAATCTCGGACTTCTACATCTACTCGCTGGCCGACCACAGCATGCAGCTGGCGACGAAAGGCGCGCGAACAGGCGAGCTCTCTCCGAACGGTGCGATGCTCGGGTTCGAGAGAGACGGCGACATGTACGTCACGACGCTGTCGAACCATCAGGAGAAGCGGCTGACGCGTGACGCATCGGAGCATGTGTACAACGGACACTTCGACTGGGTCTACGAGGAGGAGTTCGGGCTCGCGCAGGCGTGGAAATGGTCGCCGGACAGCCGCTACATCGCATACTGGCAGCTGAACGACTCCGCGGAGCCGGTGATTCAGCTCTCCGATTACTCCGGTTTCCACCAGGAGTGGGAGCAGCTGCGCATTCCGCAGGTGGGAGACTCCAACGCGACGGTTCGGATCGGGGTCGTGAACGTCTCGAGTGGCCAGAACACCTGGCTGGATGTCGGGGAAAAGGGCGAGTACTACATCCCGCGCATCTACTGGACGAGCCGGCCCGACACCGTCGCGGTGATCACGCTCAACCGTCCACAGAACAAGATGACGCTCTACTTCTTCGACGTCAGAACGGGCGGTCGGCGTGAAGTGATGTCGGAGACATCCAAGACGTGGATCGACGTTTACGATTTCTACGCCGGCGTGGAAGACATGATGACGTTCCCGTCGAATTCGACCCAGTTCTTCTGGCTGAGCGATCGCGACGGATTCCAACACCTGTATCGCTACGACTACTCCGGCAAGCTCGTGAATCAGGTAACTCACGGAAACTGGAGCGTGACGCGTGTCGAGGGCAGCGACGCGAAGAACCAGACGATCTACTACACGTCCACCGAAGCATCGCCACTGCAGCGGCAGCTATACTCGGTCCACTTCGACGGCACGGGCGAGCACCGCATCACTACCGCGGAAGGCAATCATCGGATCGACATGGCGCCAACAGCGACCTACTTCATCGACCGATATTCGTCGGTCAAGCAGCCGACCCAGGTGGAGCTGTGGTCCGCCGCGGGCCGGAAGCTGCGCACGCTGGAGAACAACGCCGCGACATCGAAATGGCTGGAGACCCACGTGTACGCGCCGACGGAGCTTTTCTCGTTCACGACATCGGACGGGACCCGCCTCGACGGCAGCATGATCAAGCCGATCCCATTCGATCCGGGCAAGCGTTATCCGGTGATCTTCGACATCTACGGCGGACCGGGATCGCAGCAGGTGTACGACCAGTTCGGCGCGAGCGGCTGGGACCAATGGCTGGCGCAGGAAGGCTACATCGTCATCGGTCTCAACAATCGCGGCGCCAACAACTACGGCCGGGATTTCATGAAGGTCGTATACAAGCAGCTCGGCAAATACGAAGCGCTCGATTTCGCGGAGGCAGCGAAATATCTGTCGAAGCAGAGTTACGTGGATCCGGCGCGCATCGCGATCATCGGCACCAGCTACGGCGGATACAGCACGGTGTACACGATGGAGATGTATCCGGAGATCTTTCGGGTGGGAGTAGCAAACTCCCCCGGAACCGACTGGCGATTGTACGACACGATTTACACCGAGCGTTACATGGGGCTGCTCCACGACAATGAAAAGGGTTACGTCGAGAGCGCACCGACCGAGCAGGCGGCGAAGATGCGTGGCAAGCTGTTACTCATCCACTCGATGATGGATGACAACGTCCATCCACAGAACACCATGCAGCTGCTGACCGCGCTCACAAATGCGGGGCGAGATGCGGACCTGCGGATTTATCCGCCCGGCCGCCACGGCGCCGCGTACAACGCTCAGAGTGCGCGGTTGATCCGCGCAGTATCAGACGAATTCCTGAATCGTTTCCTCAAGGCCCCGAATCCGCCCGAGCTGGCGCAGTAGGACCAACTGAAGACTACCAGCTGGGGGCCGCGGGCGGAGCAGCTGGGGGCTCCGAGCGCGGTTGGATGAAAAACAAAGCGTCTGACTCAGTGCAGCTATCAAATATTTGCTCGGAGCTCCGAGCAGCTCCGCCCACAGCACCACGCTGGTAGTCTTCAGTACTAGGGCGGCAACGAAAGAACGCCCACCGAGCCACCTCGGTGGGCGTTCTTTCGTTTTCGGCGTTGCGAGATGATTACTTGCGCGCGTCCTTGCGCGCGGCGCGTACATCCTGGCGCCGGTCACGCTTGTCGTTACGGATGTCCTTGCGATCGGACTTCAGCTCACGCGAATCCTGGCGTGCTTCCTTCTTGTCACCGGCCTTGATGTCGGCGCGCACTTCCTTGCGATCCGCGCGGACTTCCTTACGGTCGGTTCTGATCTCGCGCCTGTCACCACGCACTTCCTTGCAGTCCGCGACCGCCGTCGGGTGATTCTTGCACCATACTGCCAATCGCGCTTTGGTCATGTGCGGTGGCGCCTTCAAGGTCGCCTGCGTCGACTGCGCCGACGCGGTGGTGCTCGCTGCAATTACCAGGGCGGCCGTAAACGCCGCAAGCTTCGCTATCGACATCGTGTCTCTCCTTCGTCTGCGAGGATCATTCGGTCAGGCGCATTCGCGCCATTCAGCTAGAGAGACGCACCACCCTCGATGTTGTTAACGGCCTGTGTCGATGTCGAAGCCTGCGGCTTCCATTCGGTTCAGCAAAAGGTCACAAGTACATGTAAGTGCAGCCGTGGGTTTGCGCCTGATTGATCGCAACTACCATTGCCGGTACCAGGAACACACCGGGGAGCATGTTGGCCTCGAACTCCTTGCGGAGCGCGGCCGACTTCTCTCCGCCGCCGCCGAGCAGGCCCATCCAGACGTTGAACGCGTTGTTGCAGAGGATGAAGACCGCGCCACGCTGCTGCAGCGATGTCATCGAGGAGTCAGCTGGGATTCCGATCGGCGCACCGCTGACGGCGAGGTTTTCGGAGCCGGGGGGAGCCGAGGCAAAAACGTTCGACGTCGCCGGCGCATTCGACGCATCCATCACTTTGAGTGGGTTTGCGATCCCGTACTTCTGCCACATCGCATCATTGAATCCCATCATCGTCGACATGCCATATAGACCCACGACGGCGGTCACATTTGGATGCTGAACGTGATAAACGTCGCGCATCGTGTTCAGGTAGTTGCGCACATGGATCAGTCCCATGCCGTTCTGATGATTGGGCATGTCGAAGAACTGGCGATGCTTGCCCGTAAGGGCGGTGAGCCATTTGTCGCTCGGCTCGATGTCAGCTCTCGCCTTACGCTCGCTCGCAAAAGCAGGTGCAGCAGTTCCGCTCAAGCCGAGCGCGACTGCTCCGGCGGCAATCCTGCCAAGGAATTCCCTGCGGTCCGGCAACGGCAGTGAGTCGGTGGTCATGGCGAGTTCTCCTTTGGGAGGGTGGGATTCGGTAACACGTGATACTCCGCGGCTGGCGGCTTTCCGCCGTGTGGCCAATCGCGTGACTTCGCGGCGAAATCGGGGCGCGGCCTGGTGTTGATGTACGTCGCGACGTCGAACGCCTGCTGTGGCGTGAGCTGCCGCGCGCGATCGATAGGCATGAGGCGGTAAATGAAGGAGGCAGCGTTGGTGATGTTGGCCATGCCAGCGCCGACGTTGTAGGACATCGGTCCCCAGAGTGGCGGGGCCAGCTGGGTGCCCTGGCCGGTGACGCCGTGACAGCGGGTGCAGGTCGTGGTGAACACCGCCATGCCCCGCTCGGGATTTCCTTTGAGCGGCAAGAGACGCGGCAGTCCTTCGCCTTCCATCTCGTGACCGACCGGGATGCCAGTCGAAAGGAACGCGAGGTAGGCGACGATGTCGCGCATGTCGCTGCCGGTCGGATCAAGCGCGCGACCGTTGAGGCTGCGACGAAAGCAATCGTTGACGCGATCTTCGATCAGATCGACTTTGCCACTCCGTGCGCGGTACTGCGGAAAGCGCGCATAACTCCCGACCCACGGCATTGCATTCTTGCGCAACCCACCATCGAGATGACAGCTGGCGCACCGCAGTGCATTACCGACATTGCGAGGCAGACTGTCGCGCGTCGCGAGGAGGATGGCGCGTCCACGGAGCGCTGACGCGCGGTATCCGCTGTCGCGTAGCTCGCTCTCGGATGGAACCCGGAATGGAACCCGCGGCTTCGCAGCTTGCCAGCGCGACGCGGACGAGGTGCCCGAACCGCGCGCGAGCCCATGCGCGAGGGCGGCGAAGCAAAAGATTATTGCAACAAGCTGCGCCAGCCGGATCCAGGAGCTCAGGGCCTTCCTCCGACGAGAGTCGAGGCCAGGGTAAACCCCGGACTCGCAGGCCCCTATTTAGAAAACTCTGCCGGTCAGCGCAAGTGAGACACGCGTCGACTTGCGGGCGTCGCTCTCAGTCGGCCCTTATCGCCAAGTCGGGCGATTCGGTCGTGCTCACCGTCCCGAGATTGCTCCGCGACGAGGCTTTCCCGCGAATGGACGTCGCGACTTCATTCACGGCGCCGTCGATTCGTTGGTGGATCGCAGCGGTGACGGCCGTTACCAGCGACGCGACGATGCCGTCGAGTGCAATCCCAAGCTTGCTGCCGGTCTGCCTTGTCGCGTCGGACGTCACACGCGCTGCCTTCACGTCGGCCCTCGACGCGCTGAGCGCCAGCCCCGCGCCAAGCGCGATTCCGATGGCCGTCCACGGATGCTCGCCGATCTGATGCGTCAAATCGACTTTCCGCTCCAGCTCTGTGATCGCGGTCGACATGCGCTCCCTCGTCTGCTCGATGTCGGCGCGAACTTCGGTCGTGGTCTCAGGCATCCTTGTGTCTCCGTAACGTTGCCAGGGTCTGCTCCGGCTTGATGTTCCGCGGCGAGAGCAATGCCGTGCCTTTCTTCAACAAGATGAAAGCGAGCGCGCCGAGAACAGCTGTGAGCACGAACGCGGCGATCCAGTAATGTCCGCGAAACAGCGCGTCTCCAAGCAGAAGCACGATCCCGAAAACGAGCATCTGAACCGTCAGCATTCCGATCATTGCCGCGGCGACGGTAAATCCGGTTCCCTTGCCGATGTCACGCGCGATCTGCGCGAACTCGATGCGCGCGAGGTGTACTTCCTGGCGCGCCAGATGCGCGCCGTCTTCCGCGACTTCGCGAAGGAGCTGGCCCACTCCGCGCGAGCTAGATCCGGCGTCAGCGAGTCTCATCTAGCGACGGAAAGCTTTTCCGATCAGATAGCCGGCGCCGAGTGCGACGAGAAGCGATCTCGCCGGATGCTCTTTCACCTGCTTCTCGACTCCGGATTTGAGCTTGTCGATATCGGCGTCGCGGATCCAATCGGCGCTCGACTGCATCCCGGTAGCGAGGGTGTCCGTGACGGCGGTGATGGTCGAGTCGCTCGGGGCGGTGGCCGCGGTGTCGCTGGCCGTGGCGAGCTTGTTCTGGCGCAATGCGTTGGCGCCCGCCTCGAGACCATCGGCAATCAGTGCGGGAAGATTCGACGCCTTTTGCTTGACGGTCGATGCAACGCTCTTCACCCGACTTCCCATACCGCTCTCTTCTGGGAGTGGCTGACCGAAGCTATCCGGCTGGTTTCCCGGCTCGCCGTTAGTGATTTCACTCTCGCTGCGTTCCATGTGACCTCCAACAGTAAGTGGGCCGCAATCGCGGCGACATCGGTATGCTATGCAGAAGCCGCGCCCAGAGCGACTGCCGGTGTGCCGGTAATGATTCCGTCAGCGCGCCGAGAGGGCCAACTGCCGAATGGCGTGCAGGTCGGCGTGTCTTCGCCGTAACGCGCGGCGACTTTGGTCATGCGACGCGCGCTCAAATCGGATGCGGTCACCCGGCCGGCGCTGCGCCAGAATCGCCAGGTCGGACTCAGTGACGACAGCAATCTTCGGGTACCCGCCAATGGTGGGCGCATCCGCCATCAGGACAATCGGCAATCCGTCGCCCGGAATCTGGATCGCGCCGGGACATCCGGGTTCTGAGGGAAGAGCGGCCGGCACCTTTGGCAGGGCGGGGCCCTCCAGCCGGTACCCGGTGCGGTCCGACGCGTTGGCGAGGCGGTACTCGCTCTCGCACAAGATTCTCCATCCGTCGTCGTCAAAAAGATTTTCCTGCGGCCCCGGGGTGACGTGTACGATCCCCGCGTCGTATCGCGGAATCAACTCGGCGGAACAGTGAACGGGGGCGAAGGGGAGCGCGGCCTCAGTGACCTCGACAACGTCGCCGGTCTTCAGATTGCGTCCCTCCAGGCCACCGAACTTGCCGGGCAGGTAAGTCGAGCGACTCCCGAGCAGGGGCGGGACAGCGATCCCACCGCTGACCGCGACGTAAAGAAAGCGGCCGGAATCGATCTGGCCGACGGTGAGCTCGTCTCCCGCTCGCGCGATTGTACTGGTGCATGGAGCGATCGACCGTCCTCCGACGGTCGCATGGACGGAAGCGCCGGCGATCGCACAGCCACAATCGCGCTCGAAGCGAATGGTGCCGCCTCCCAGCGCCCACTCCAGCGCGGCGGCGTCCAGCTCATTACCAAGGATGGCGTTCGCGGCCTGCAACGCGAACGCGTCCATCGCGCCGCCCGGTGGAACGCCGAAGGAGCGTGAGCGTTTTCGACCGCAGTCCTGAATGGTGAGATACGGCGGAGCCTTCGTGACGGTGATCACGTCAGTCGCTCGAACCGGACGCGATCGCCCGGCGACAGCAGTGCCGCCGGGTCTCGGCGCGGGTCGAACATCACTTCGGTGGTCGTCCCGATGATGTGCCAGCCGCCGGGAGTATCGAGCGGATACACCGCGGTCTGCGCCGCGGCGATGGCCACGCTTCCGGCGGCGACCCGTGGCCGCGGTTGCGCGCGTCTCGGCAGCTGCAGTGCGGGATCGAGCTCGCTCAGGTAGGCGAAGCCGGGAACGAAGCCGAGAATGTCGACGGCGTAGGTACGACCGGAGTGGCGCGCCACGATGTCTTTCACCGAGAGACCAGTAGCTTCGGACACTGCCGGCAGGTCGATGCCATCGTAGCGGACCGCGATCACGTGCTCGCGCGTTGGCGGTTCGGCGTCGTCCGCACCTGCGGCGCTGCACGTGTCCACGAGAGCCTTCGCGAGGCCGTCGTATGAGGCATTCAGCGGGTTGTAGAAGACCGTGAGCGCGAGATAGGCGGGCACCACATCCTCGACGAAAGGGATGTCCGCCCGCATGATCGCGCGCGCTGCGGCGTGGATGCGGCGCAGCAACGCGGGGCTGCGCTCTTCACCGAATGAGATCGTTATAGCGGAATCGCCGAGCGCGTGCGGTCTGAGATCCGCGGACATCAGGCGGCGAAAGGCGCGATCCGGACGCCCGTCTCCTCGAGACTTCGCCGCAACCGACGGAGTATCGCGCTCGCGTCGACGTTGTCACCGTGGACGCAAAGTGATTGCGCGTCGATCCGAAGCTGGCTGCCGTCACTGGCCGCCAGCGTTCCCTCGTGAACGAGTGTGAGCGACCGTTGCACGGCGCTTTCGACATCGTGAATCACCGAGCCTGCCTCTCTCCTCGGCGTCAGTCGACCCGCGGGTGTGTAAGCGCGGTCCACGAACGCTTCGTTGGCAAACCGGACACCCGCATCCTCCGCTGCGCGCGATGCTTCGCTGGAGGGAAGCCCGAGTAGCATCAGTGAGCGATCGATGGCCAGGATGGAGCGACAGATCGCTTCCGCCGCTTTTGGATCCCACGCGGCGCGGTTATAGAGCGCTCCGTGTGGCTTGACGTAGACCATCTTCGCTCCCTGAGCGGCGCACGCATCGGCCATCGCGTGGAGCTGGTAGCTGACGTGGTGCTCGATCTCGCGCGGAGAGAGCCCGAGCTCGCGGCGTCCGAATCCAGGAATGTCCGGATAGGATGGATGAGCGCCGATTGACACGCCGCGATCGTGTGCCGCGCGGACGGTGTCACGCATTGTGACTGCATCTCCGGCGTGGAAACCGCAGGCGATGTTCGCTGATGATACCAGATCGAGGAGCTCGAGATCGTCGGCAGCACGAGCCGTCCCGAAGCCTTCGCCGAGATCGGCGTTGAGATCGATGGTGAGGAGCAATCCGTCGGTGCGCTGCTACCTGCGGCTCTTGCCGTTGACCGGCTTGGCCTCGACGACTTCCCAGTCCTGCTCGTCGTCCTCGAATCCGCCGCGCGAGACCTTGGGCAACAGCTGCTCCCGAACGACCACCGACGTCAGCCAGTAGGTGTATCCATCGTCGGCTTCAACGGGCGTCCAGGCGAACTTTGTGCGAACCCGCTCGTCGCCGATCTTTCCATCCCGATCACGTCTGCTCTTCCACTTCACGCGGTAGTCCTCATTGCTGTGCTAGATGCGGTCCTCGAAGCCCTTGACGCCCGATTGCTGGGCGCAGCTCGCGCAACAATAAAAGGTGCCTTTGCTCTCCAGACCGTGGCCGATGATCTTGCAACCGCAGTGCGCGCATTTCGGCGCCAGGGCGTGAATCGCGCACTCGAACGAGTCAAATGTGTGGGCTTTGCCCGCCATGGTAACGGTAAACGATTTGTCGTAGTCGTTCCCGCACACTTCGCATTTCGCCATTCGTGACCCCGGGTGTGTTCGAATCCCTGTCTACGGCGAATCTAGTGCCGCTGTACCCAACGGCTCAGCGAAAGACCTTCCGCATTTTGGTATCCGGGTCGCGCGCAAACCGGAACGTAAACCACGCCAGATCGGTTACGAGCTCTTCGTAGGTCTGGGGGTCCATCTTGTCGGCGACAATATTCATTCGGCCGGAGATCTGGGTCTTGAGGTGCTCGATCCATTCCTTCGTGAAGTCCGCCATTGTGGTCCTCGAGCGATGGTAGAGCCGCGACCGGAAAGTAAGCAGATGTACCCCCTGTCGCGAGCACGCAATGGCTTGCTTTCTGCCCTTGCTGAAGGGCGCGGGATCCAGCGGGTGCCGCCGATCGACAACCTTCTTGGGGGCAGCAAATGCTCAAAGTCTCTCTTACACTCGCCGCGGCCGCTCTGCTCGCCGGTTGCGGCGTGTCCACGCAGCAGGAAGTGCAGATGGGCCAGGACGCGGCGCAGCAAGTCAACGCGCAGCTTCCGATGGTCCAAGACGCCTATATCCAGAACTACGTCAACGCTCTGGGTCAACGGATTGCGAGCCGAACGTCGCGCGCCGATCTCAACTGGCAATTTCAGGTCGTCAACTCCGATGTCGTCAACGCTTTCGCGCTTCCGGGCGGGTTCGTCTACGTCAATCGCGGTGTACTCGAGCGCGCCAGCAACATGTCGGAGGTCGCTGGGGTGCTGGGTCACGAGATCGAGCACGTGGTCAAGCGGCACTCGGTGAAGCAGATGGAGCAGGCTCAGGGCGCAAACGTCGGTGTCGGAATTCTCTGCGCACTGACGGGCGTTTGCCAGAGCGGAGTCGCGCAGGCGGCGATCAATATTGGCGGTACGGCGGTGTTCGCCAAGTTCAGCAGAGCGGACGAGGTTCAGGCCGACGAAGGCGGCTTCAACAACGTGATCAGAGCCGGCATCAATCCGCGCGGAATGCTGACTTTCTTCCAGAAGCTTCTCGCCGAAGAGCAGCAGTCAGGCGGCGGCGGGAACGTGTCGGCGTGGTTCTCGGACCACCCTGGAACATCGGACCGCATCGCGGACATCCAGCGTATGCTGAGTCAGACCCCGGCGTCGACGCTCAACGGGCTGGCGACCAACGACTCTGGCTTCAGCACCATGAAATCGCGTCTCGCGCAGCTTGGGCCGGCGCCGAAGGTGCAGGGCCAGTAGCAACAAGTGCTGCGCAGGAAAAAAACGCCACCGTAAGCTGTCGGTGGCGTTTTCCGTTTGTGGATTTTGACGGAGGGTGAGGGACTCGAACCCCCAAGCCCTTGCGGGCGCCAGTTTTCAAGACTGGTGCAATAGCCATTCTGCCAACCCTCCAGCGTCACAAGATAACATTTTCGACGGGTCCGATGCCCTCGTCGTAGGTCCGGCCGCGTTCTAACGGCCCGCATCCGCGAGGAGGCTTTCGAGTTGGGTAGCACGCGCGATCATCCCTGCTTGCGCGGAGATTCGCGCGGCCTCATCGCTCATCCCGCGCTGCGACAGCGCTGCGCTGAGGCCGAGCGCGGTTCGGATGTACAGAAAGGGGATTCCCGACGACGGGCGATCGACCCACAACGTGCGGCTGGCGATCGATTTCGGCGCCCGAAAGGTGTTCTCCCAGAGCGATCTCGTCGTTTCCACGTCGACGAAGCCCTCGCCCGGGATCGCCGCGATCGCACCGCCCGGCCTGGGAACACTGGGCACCAGCTTTCGCGCCAATCCCGTGGTTACAGTGAATGGCGCCAGGCTCAGCTCTTCCGGATATCCCGCGGTGGTGCGGCTGAAGAACACCGGCCGGTCCGGGTAGCCATCGCGGATCATGTAGAGCACGAACAGATCCGCGCGCTCCAGGCCCTGAAATTGTCCAAATGGACGCGGGTTGATGTTGACCACAATGTCGGTGCCATCCTTTCTGAACGTTTGCGGAGAGGAGAACTCGACCACCGATGGGACGGCGTCGGCCTCCTCCATGGTCAGATTGAGCGGCGGTCCCGCTGGCTTTTTCCAGGTCTTTCCGCGATACGCTGCCGGTCCTCGAAGTGAGTCGTACTCGTACACGGGGCGCCGAAGCAGCTGTCGCGTGTACCAATCCGTGTTCAGCAGCGAGAGACACGCGACGATTACATCGCGGCGCACACCTTCGACCTCCTGCGCATACCACAAGGGAAACGTATCGTTGTCCCCCGCGGTGACGAGCACTCCGTACGGCTCGACCGAATTCAGCAGGTCAGACGCAAAATCGGCGGTATCGGTCTGGCCGGCGCGCGAAGCCGACGTCCAGTTGGCGAGCAATGGGATCAACGCCAGGGCGAGGACGGGACTCGCAAGCGTCCAGCCGCGGCGATTCGGAAGCAGAACGTTCTCGCTCCCGACCTCAACCCTCTCGGCGCCAAGCAACGCGGCGATGGTTTCCCAGACGAACACCAATCCGAGCGACGCCCAGACGCTCCACGCCGAGAAACTCCACAAGTAGAAGTAGTCACGGTCGCGCACCTCGCGCGGCACCGAGTCGCCGAGCTCGGGTGACTGTGACCAGCCGTACTTGAAGTTCATGTAGTAGATGAGCGCAAGCGTCACCATGAACATGAGCGGCCCGAAGTACGAGAACGATCGGCGATCGCGCTTCCAGTGCACGTAACCGCCCAGGCCACCGAGCAGCAGAAACAGCGTCGCCAGTGCGCTCTGCGGGCCGGGATGCGAATCGAACGGGTCGCGGAGCCATTGCCAGCGGAAGTAGAGCCACCACATCTCCACCTGCGCGACGAACGGCGCCTGCCGAGTGACGAGATTCGGCTTCTGGTACTGTTGGCGATTGAAATTGTACATGAATCGGTCGTAGGTCGCCTTGCTGAAAGTGCAGCCCACTCCGATCTGAGTCGTGCATCCGGTCGGCTCGCCTTCGTTGATGGCGGGGAAGTGCGCGGCGCGCAGCGGCTGAATGAGGAACGGCGACATGCCGAGCAGCAGCGCACCGGCGCAGGCGAGCAGCAACGGCCACCGCAGCAGCGTGCGAGGGCGACGGAGCGCGATCGCGACGGCCACCGCCGGTGCGGCCAGAAACCCCGCCATGTGGTTCGCGTATCCGAGCCCGCTCAGGTAGGCGATCATCACCAGCAGCCGATCGGCCTTTGCGCCGTCGGGATCGTCACACCATCGCACCGTGAGCCAGGAGACGAGCGCCAGGCCGAGCAAGGAGATCGTGTACACCTTCTCGTTCACTACCGATTGCGACCAGACGGTGAACGCGGTCGCTCCGAGCAGCGCGGCGATCGCCCCGCCGACCACGCGCTGCCAGCGGTCAGCCAGCCATCCGACCAGCACGCGCTCGGTCACCAGAAACCACATCCCGGCGGCTCCGGCGCTGCACAACGCGGCGAGGATGTTGATGCGCATTGCCACGTTCGGTGCGATCGGCAGAACCGCGAAGACGCGTCCGATCAGGACGAAGAACGGGTTCCCGGGCGGATGCGGGAGGCCGAGAGTATAGGCGGCGGCGATGTACTCGCTGGTGTCCCACATCGCCGTCGACGGGGCCAGCGTCAGGAGGTAGAGAACGAACACCGCTGCCGCGGAGATCGCCGCCGCGCGATACGACGGCCGGTGATCGGGGAGCGCGCCGGCGGCCGCGGTCATCTAGTGGCGGAACTGACGCTTGCCTGTGAACACCATTGCGATGTCGTACTCATCGGCCGCCTGGATCACCTCTTCGTCGCGAACCGATCCCCCCGGCTGGATGATCGCCGTCACGCCCGCCTCCGCTGCCTGCTCGACACCATCGCGGAATGGGAAGAAAGCGTCGGACCCCATCACCGACCCCCTGGTGTCGTGTCCAACCTGTCGCGCCTTGTGCACCGACAGGAACGCAGCGTCGACACGCGACATTTGGCCCGCACCGATCCCGATCGTCGCGCCATCCCGACACAACACGATCGCGTTGGATTTGACACTACCGACAGCGCGCCACGCGAAGCGAAGGTTCGCGCTTTCTCCGTCGGTGGGTTGCCGCTTCGTTACCACGCGCCACTCCGCCTCGCTTCCGGCGTCGCGCGCCGCGCGCTCCTGCGCCAGAAAGCCACCGCGCACCCGCTTGTAGTCGAGGGCGGTATCACGCCAGCGCGCGCGTCCCTCGAGCACGCGCAGGTTCTTCTTGCGCCCGAGTATCTCGAGAGCGCCGGCAGTGAACTCGGGCGCAACGATGCATTCCACGAACAGGCTCGACACCGCCTCGGCCGTTTCGTCGTCGACAGGGACCGTGATCGAGATGACCGACCCAAACGCCGACACCGGATCGCACGCCAGCGCCTTCTTGTAGGCGTCGAGAGCATTGTCGCCGGTTGCAAGCCCGCACGGAGTGGTGTGCTTCACGATCGCGCAGCACGTCTCCCCCTCGAACGGGTCGGTAGCGAGCAGAGCACCCTCGAGATCGAGCAGGTTGTTGAAGGAGAGCTCCTTGCCGCCCTTCTGCTGCAGCGCCGCGATGCCGTCGCCCCTGCGCTCGACGTAGAACGCGGCACGCTGGCCGGGATTCTCGCCGTAGCGAAGGCCGGTCTCCTTCTGGAGCGGGATGCTCACGCGCTCGGGGAATATCTCGGCGCGCTCGCACCCGAACCAGTGGGCGATTGCCGCGTCGTAGGCTGCGGTGCGCGCGAACACTTTCTCCGCCAGCAATCGACGCAGGTCGAGATCGTTGTCGTCGGCGTCGAGCGCGGCGAGCACTCGGGGGTAATCCGCGGGATCGACCACGACCACCACCGATTCATAGTTCTTCGCTGCCGAGCGCAGCATGGATGGACCGCCGATGTCGATCTGTTCGACGATCTCGTCGGGCGTGGCGCCGACGCGCGCCGCGGTCTCCTCGAACGGGTAGAGATTCACCGCAACGAGATCGATTGGTGCGATCTTGTGCTCGCCGAGCGCCTGCACGTGCTCGGGCACGTCACGCTTGGCGAGCAGTCCGCCGTGGACGGCTGGGTGCAGCGTCTTCACGCGGCCGTCCAGCATCTCGGGGAATCCCGTGACATCGCTGACGTCCCGAACCTTGATCCCAGCGGCGCGCAGCGCTTTGGCGGTGCCACCGGTCGAGATAAGGTCCCACCCGAGGCCGGTCAGGCCTTTCGCGAAATCGATGAGTCCAGTTTTGTCGGAGACCGATAGTAAAGCAGTCGGCATATCAAGCAGTTGTTTTGGCTTCGAGTTTTTGCAGGATGGCCACCATTTCGATGACGCGTGGGTAAACAATGTGCTCGACCGCGAGCACCCGAGCGGCCAGCGATTCGGCGGTGTCGGATCTTTCGACCGGGATACGCCATTGCGCGACGATCGGGCCGCGGTCGTACTCGTCGTCGACGAGATGGACCGTGACCCCGGATTCCTCGGCGCCCGACGCGATCACCGCCTCGTGAACCCGCGCACCATACATGCCTTCGCCCCCGAACGCCGGCAACAGGGCGGGGTGGATGTTGACGATTCGCCCGGAATACTCGCGCACCACCGCCGTCGGAATGCGCTTCAGGTAGCCGGCCAGCACCACCAGATCGACGCGGAACTTGCGCAGCAGGTCCAGCAGTCCCGAGCCATCATCGGTCGCCTCGAAGCTGGCGATGTCGATCGAGGCGGTTGCCGCGCGAATCAGCGCTGGCGAATCGGCGCGATTGGACGCCACCAGCACCACTTTGGCGATGCGCTCGCGCGCGAGATTGTCGAAATGCTCGATGATCGCCTGGAGGTTGGAACCGCGTCCCGAGGCGAGCACGGCGAGTCGTGACGGCATCTCCGATTTTAAGGCGGCGAGCGGCGCTCAGTAAGCCCGCAACAGCTTCGCGACGGCATCGCCGAGCGTGCCGGCGGTCTCGATGCCGGCTTCATCGGCAAGACGCTGATCCTCGGCGGTCGTGATCGGCGAGGGAACGAGTATCCCGCGTCCTCCGAGGGGCCTGCTTGCCGCGACATCCCGCCACCGGTCGCCGACATACCCGGCTCGCGACGGATCGATATTCCACTCGCGAATTGCGTCCTCGAACATCTTCGTGCCGGGCTTGCGGCAGTCGCAGGGCCCGTTCGCACTCGGATCGTGCGGGCAGAAATAACTGGCGTCGATCCGAGCACCCTTTTCGGCGAGCAGAGCCTCGAACTGCCGACGAACCTTCTCGTAGTCATCGACGGTGACCAGCCCTCGCCCGATTCCCGACTGGTTGGTTACGACGATGACTTTCACGCCGGCATCGTTGAGCTTTTTCACGGCCGCC